>OBIU01000747.1_pt1 | contig 12998 bp, 9 predicted proteins | sample 1519871 | NCBI WGS metagenome assembly OBIU01 (sample SAMN04209229, study PRJEB22552) | human gut metagenome | biome: gut; material: feces | host: Homo sapiens | place: USA: Oklahoma
CTATGTATCGCAAGGGCTTGGCCGATGCCATGGAACGCATGTGCACAAGCCGCGCCCGTCGCATTGAGATGGGGGAGCGAGGCAAGCGTCGCGTTGCCACGTACTTTTTGCACGAGCAGATGCTCGCCAACTATCGCGCGCTGTACGACGTGACGGCGCAAGCGTTTGACCTGCCCAGAGAGGGGGAGTAGCCGGTGGCCGGAATCGGTTTTGAGCTCAAGCGCCTGTTTAGGCGCAAGGGCCTGTTTGCCACGATGCGCGCCTATGGCTACGCCGGCATTGTGTGCACGGGCCCGATGCTGCTGGGCGTGCTGCTCCAGGTGGGTATCTTGGTGCTGTGCGGTCTGTGGGGCGTGGGACGCGCCAACCAAGACCTGCTGGTGTGCATGGTGACCTATACGCTGCTGGCGTCGCTCACGCTCACGAGCTTTTTCTCCATGCCGGTCACGCGCTTTTTGGCTGATATGTTGTTTGCCGAGCGCGAGGACGAGATTCTGCCCTCGTTTTGGGGCTCCAATGCTGTCATGCTCGTTGCGGGCACGGTGCTCTACGGCGTCTTTTTGCTGTTCTCGGGCGCCACGCTGCTGCAGGGGCTGCTGTGCCTGTGGCTGTTCAACATTATGATCGTCAACTGGAACGGCATGAGTTACCTCACGGCCATCAAGGATTACCGCGGTATCCTATGCAGCTTTGCGGCTGCCATTGGCGTGGCGTGCCTGTGCGCCCTGGCCGCGCTGGCGCTGGGACTGCCGCCGGTCGAGGGCCTGTTGGCGTCAATTGCTCTGGGCTACGGCGTCATGCTCGCCTGGGACGTGGTGCTGCTGTACCGTTATTTTCCTCAGAGCGACCGCAGCCCCTGGCTCTTTTTGCAGTGGCTCGATCAGTTTATGCCGCTGGCGCTCACGGGCTTGTTTACCAACCTGGGTCTCTTTGCGCACTTGGTGATAATTTGGGCCGGTCCCATTGGCGTGCAGGTCAAGGGCTTGTTTTATGGTGCGCCCTACCACGATGTGCCGGCGCTCATCGCGTTTTTGACGATCCTGGTCACGTCCGTCAACTTTGTGGTCTCGGTCGAGGTCAACTTCTATCCGCGCTACCGCGACTATTACAGCCTGTTCAATGACGGCGGCGTGGTAGGCGATATTGTGGTGGTCGAGGAGGAGATGCTCTCCACGCTTAACAGCGAACTGCGCTTTTGCGCGCTCAAACAGTTGTTTGTGACCGCGGCGGTCATCTCGCTCGAGACCACGGTACTGTCGGCCTTACCGTTGGGCTTTAACAACCTTATGCACGGGTATTTTCGCACGCTGTGCGTGGGCTATGGCCTGTATGCCGTGGGCAATACGGTGATGCTTATCTTGCTGTACTTTACCGACTACAAGGGGGCCGTGCTGGCCTCGGGGTTGTTTGCCGGTGTGGCCGGGCTGGCGACTGCCGTGTCGTTGCTTTTGCCGCAGCAGTTTTACGGCTTTGGCTTTTTGTTGGGTGCAGCGGTGTTTTTTATCGTGGCGCTGCTGCGGCTCGATACCTATACCGCCAACTTGCCGTATCGTATCCTGAGCCAGCAGCCCATTGTGGCGACCGACAAGACGGGCTGGTTTACCGAACTTGGCCGGGTGCTCGACCGTGTTGAGCAATGCTACGAGGACAAGCGCGCGGGCGGTGAGCCGTGCAGTGCGTTTGAACGTATGGTGGTCCGCCTGTACCAAAAACATTGGGGAGGTTCTGATGATCGATAAGTTGATGTCTCGCCGCTGCCTGATCGAGGCGGCTGCCGGTGCGCTGTTGCTTTCGGGCTGCTCGTCTCAGGACGAATCCTCGACCAAAAAGGTCAAAAAGCAGGACAAGATTAAAAAGGCTGAGGCCTCGGGCGAGACCAAGCACCTTCGCGATAAGGACGAGCTGTACGAGGTCTACGACGACTCGGGCATTGTGACCATGTACCTGACGGTCTCGCGCGGCAACAGCTCCGAGAACACCGACCACAGCTGGGCCGAGATCAACACGTACTCGGTGTATGACTATGCCGACATGGGGGTGACGCGCTATCAGGTTATGGGCCTGCTGCAGGCGGGCGACGAAGACGGCCCGGTGGCCGGCGAGGTTGGCTATGGCGAGGAAGCGCCCAATGCCACCGTGCAGGTGCGCGGTCAGACATCGAGCAACAACTCGCAAAAGAATTACAAGGTGGAGCTCAAAAAGGGCAAGGGTACCTGGCGCCAACAGCGCGCGATTGCGCTCAACAAGCACATGGGCGAGGGTATGCGTTTTCGCAACAAGATGGCCTACGACCTTATCCGTGGGATTCCCCAGATGATGGGCCTACGTACGCAGTTTGTGCATCTGTGGGTGTGCGACCAGACCGAAAAGTCCAACGACACCTTTGAGGACTACGGGCTGTTTACACAGGTGGAGCAGCTCAACAAGACGGCGCTTAAGGCGCACGGCTTGGATAAGAACGGGCATCTGTATAAGGTGAACAGCTTCGATTTCCATCGCTACGAGGACATCATTAAGCTCGCCGACGATCTCGACTACAACCAGGCAAACTTTGAGGGCATGCTCGAGATTAAGGGCGATTCGGACCACACCAAGCTCATCGAGATGCTCGACGCGCTCAACGACGATTCGCAAAAGATCGACGACGTGCTCGACGCCTACTTCGACACCGAGAACCTGGTCTATTGGCTGGCGTTTCAGATCCTGACGGGCAACTGCGATACGCAGAACCGCAACTGCTATCTGTACAGCCCGCTCAGCTCTAATACCTGGTACTTTTTAGATTGGGATAACGACGGCATGCTGCGTAAGCTTGAGCTTTCTCTTACCGGGTTTTCGGACTACGCGAGCTGGGAGCGCGGCGCAAGCAACTACTGGGGTAACGTGCTGTTTAATCGTGCGCTGCGCAGCAAGGCGTTTCGCAGTGAGCTCGATCGCGCCGTCAAGGACCTGCGCTCGTATATGACCGAGGCACGCCTGGGCAAGATGATCAAGCACTACCGCGATGTGACTGAATCCCTGGTCTTTGCTTCGCCCGATATCGACAATCTGCCTGTCACCAAGGACCAATACGAGCAGATCGCCGCGGCGATTCCCTCCGAGATCGAGGAGAACTACAAGAGCTTTCGCGAGAGTTTTAAAAAGCCCATGCCGTTCTACATCGGCGTGCCGCAGATCGATAACGGTAAGCTGCGTATTAATTGGGATGCGTCCTACGACTTTGAGGCGCGCGACATTCGCTACACCGTGGAGCTGGCGCGCGACTATGCCATTGGCGATGTGGTCTTTAAGGCCGAGGACGTGCTGCTTCCCGAGGTGACCTGCGATGCGCCCGATACCGGCCAGTATTTTGTGCGCGTGCGTGCCACCAACTCCGACGGCTATACGCAAGATGCGCTTGACTACTATGTGACCGACGACGGCAAGCACTACGGCATGAAGTGTTTTTACGTGCAAGACGGCGGTAAGGTCGTGGAGGACACGTATGAGGAGGGCTAGCGCGCTGCTTGAGCGCTGGGCGGCCCCGCCTGTGCGTGCCACGCAGGAGCGTTACCGCCACGAGCTCAAATATCTCATTAACGAGGGCGAGCACACTGCGCTTGCCTGTCGCATGGCGCCGGTGTTTAAGCTGGACAAGCATACACGGGCGGGTGGTTACACCATTCGCAGCCTGTATTTTGACGACTACTGCAACTCGGCCTACGAGGAAAAAGACGCCGGTATTCTCATGCGCAAAAAGTATCGCGTGCGCATCTATAACGGCAGCGACAAGGTGATTAAGCTCGAGCGCAAAAAGAAGTACGGCAGCTGGATCTACAAGGAGGATGCGCCACTTACGCGCGGCGAGTTTGAGCAGATTCTGGCTGGCGACTACGACTTTTTGCTGAGGAGCCCCTATCCGCTCTGCCGCGAGTTCTACATCGAGTGCATCTGCAACGTGATGCGCCCGCGGACCATCGTGGACTATGAGCGCGAGCCGTGGGTGATGGATGAGGGCACCGTGCGCATCACGTTTGACATGAACGTGCGTGCCGCGGTGGGTAGCTTCGATATCTTTGATGCGACCTTGCCCGCGCTGCCGGTCTTGGAGCCCGGCAAACTAGTGATGGAGGTCAAGTTTACCGAGTTTTGCCCGCAGCTGGTGCGCGATTTGGTGCCGCCGGGTGCGGCCGAGCTCACGGCGGTTTCCAAGTACTGCCTGTGTTACGAAAAGACCGCCTACCTGCGCGGTTTTAATTACTGGGAATCGGATTTTGAGAACCGAGGGGATATTTAGACCATGAGCACCAGGGACTTTTTTAAGAACTCCGTCTTGGAGGCGTTTGGCCAGGTCGACCCTGCCAAGATCGGCCTGTCGCTGCTCGTGGCGCTCGCCATGGGCATCCTGATCTACTACGTGTACAAGCGCTTTTTTACCGGCGTGGTGTACTCGCGCAGCTTTGCCGTGACGCTTGTGGGCATGTGCGTGCTCACCTGCATGGTGACGCTCGCGATCTCGACCAACGTGGTCATCTCGCTCGGTATGGTCGGTGCTCTGTCTATCGTCCGTTACCGAACGGCGGTCAAGGATCCGCTCGACCTGTTGTATCTGTTTTGGTCCATTACCACGGGTATCACAGCGGGCGCCGGCATGTACGCGCTCGTGGGGCTTGCGGCAGTGGTGATCGTGGTGATGATCGCCGGCTTCGCTACGCACCAGGACAAGGCGCGCGTGTACATGATGGTTATCCACTATACGGGTCAGACCACGGGCGACGACATTGTGCGTGCCTTTGGCCGCACCAAGTTCACCGTTAAGTCTAAGACCATGCGCGGCGACAAGGTGGAGATGGCCGTCGAGGTGTTCTCGGACGGCGTGGACATGCCCTATGCCGACGCCATCCGTGCGCTCGACGGCGTGGAGGACCTGACGCTCATCCAATACAACGGCGAATACCACGGATAACTTGGTTCCGGCGTTTTAATAAACGCCGGACCGCTCGACGCTGCGCGGGCATCTGCCGGGCGATCTGCCGCTCAAACCGTCGCTCGCGTACGTGAAGTACGCGTCGCTCCTCTTTCGCGGCACCTCGCCACGGCAGCTGCTCGCTCGCTGACGTTTGCTCGAGCTGGGCGGTTGAAATGATCCATGCGGTCCGTCTCATTTACTCAATTTGCTGGGATGGGTTGGGTATCATGGTGAAAGCGATTTCAACGACGGGGGTGCTCGTGGTAAAGATGAAAGATGTGGCCGAGCTGGCCGGCGTTTCGAGCGCCGCCGTCTCGCGCTACCTCAACGGTGGATATATCTCGGCGGACAAGGCCGAGCGCATTAAGCAGGCGATTGAGCTGACCGGATACGTGCGGTCCAGCCAGGCTCGCGCGCTGCGCACCGGCTCCACCAAGCTCATCGGCGTTATCGTGCCCAAGATCAACTCGGAGTCCGTGAGCCGCATTACTGCCGGCATTGGCCAGGTGCTCGGTCGCCGTGGCTACCAGATGCTGCTTGCCAACACCGACAACGCGGCCGATCGTGAGCTCGAATACCTCGATTTATTCCAAAACCACCCAGTCGATGGCATTGTGCTGGTGGCAACTATGATTACTGACGAGCACCGTCGGGCGATTGAATCGTGTCGCGTGCCCATCGTGCTGATCGGCCAGAATGTTGAGGGCGCGGCGTGCGTCTATCACGACGATTACGAGGCCGCCTTTGAGCTGGGCCATGCACTTGCGGGTCGCGTGGACGGCAAGATTGCCTATATTGGAGTTACCGAAGAGGACCGCGCTGCTGGTTATGACCGCCGTCGCGGTTTTGAGGCCGGCTTGCGCGCCGCGGGTAACCCACTCGATGCCGCCTTGATTCGTTTGGGCTCGTTTACGCTCGACTCGGGCTATGGTGCGGCGCGTGAACTGCTTTCCGTCGCTCCCGATGTTTCGTTTATCGCCTGCGCGACCGACACCATGGCGGCGGGCGCGCTGCGTGCTATCGATGAGGTTCGCGGCATGGGCGAGGGCATACACCGCGTGAGCGGTTTTGGCGACAACGCGTTTTTGCGTGCGCTGACGGGCGGCATTCCCACCGTGCATTATGGCTACCTGACCAGTGGCGTCGAGGCGACCAATATGTTGCTCAACACGCTCGATGGCGTGGAGGGGGAGAGCGGTCTCAAGACACTCAAGCTCGGCCATCAGCTTATGAATGTCTAGGTCTTGGGCACGTCTGCCTGCCTCTGAGTCGCCTGGTTTTCCGTAAAACTACCATTCGCCGGCTTTTTCCTACCGTTTACCGCTATATGAAAACGATTGCAGACATATGAAACTGAAATCGATTACAGTATAAGTGTCAAAGATGGCCGGGTGCAAATGCGCCCGTTGGAGGAAAGGGAAGTCATGGACTACCGCAAATCAGCCCAAGAGGTGCTCGACAACATCGGTGGCGCCGACAACATTGTTTCGGCCGCGCACTGCGCCACTCGCCTGCGCCTGGTGATTGCCGATAACACTAAGGTTAACAAGGAGGCCATCGAGAATGTCGATGGCGCTAAGGGCGTCTTTGAGGCCCAGGGCCAGCTGCAGATTATTTTTGGCACCGGCACCGTCAACAAGGTCTACGAGGAGTTCATCGCGCTCAGTGGCGTCGAGGCTGCCACCAAGGCCGAGGTCAAGGAGGCCGCGGCGCAGCAGCAGAACATCTTTATGCGTGCCATTAAGGTGCTCGGCGACGTCTTTGTCCCTATCATCCCTGCCATCGTGGCTTCGGGCCTGCTGCTGGGCATTATGAGCGCCCTCAACTTTATGGCCTCCAACGGCTTTATCGCGCTCGACACCAATAACTTTATCTATAAGATCGCCGACCTGGTCTCGGGAACGTCCTTTGGCATTCTGCAGATCCTGATCGGCTACTCCGCCGCCAAGGCCTTTGGCGCCAACCCGTACCTGGGTGCTGTCGTCGGCGGTGCGTTCATCAACTCCTCGCTGCAGAGCGCCTACACGGTTGCCTCCGAGGGCGTTCAGACCATGGTCACCGTCATCCCCGGCGTGTACAGCTTTGAGTGGGTCGGCTATCAGGGCCACGTGATCCCCATCGTTATCGCCTGCGCCATTCTGGCCTTCCTCGAGAAGCGCCTGCACAAGATCGTTCCCGAGATGTTCGACCTCTTTGTGACCCCGCTCGTCTCGGTGTTCGTGACCGTGCTCGTGACGCTCGTTGCCGTCGGCCCCATCTTTGTCTGGGCCGAGAACGCCATCCTCGGTCTGATCCAGGCCCTGCTGACCCTGCCCTTCGGCATCGGTTCCTTTATCATCGGCCTGTTCTATGCCCCCACGGTCGTTACCGGTATCCACCAGATGTACACCGCCATCGACCTGGGTCAGCTCGCCCAGTACGGTGTGACCTACTGGCTGCCCATCGCCAGCGCTGCCAACATCGCTCAGGGTGGCGCCGCGCTTGCCGTTGCCTTTAAGACCCGCGATGCCAAGATCAAGGGTTTGGCACTTCCTTCGGCCCTGTCCGCCTTCATGGGTATTACCGAGCCGGCCATCTTTGGTGTGAACCTGCGCTTCTTTAAGCCCTTCATCGCCGGCTGCATCGGCGGCGGTTGCGGCGCCCTGGTCTGCGCGCTCACCTCGCTTGCCGCTTCCGGTACGGGCGTTACGGGTATCTTCGGTATCCTGCTGTGCCTGGCCCAGCCCGTGCAGTACGCGATCATGTTTGCGGTCGCCGCGCTGGTTTCCTTTGGCGTCTCGTTTGTCCTGTACAAGGACGAGCCCAAGGCTTCCGAGCAGGCCTAAGAGCTTTTGATTGAAGGGTGCCCGCGGGTTGTATGCTCGCGGGCGTTTCCCGTATCTGGTGTCGATCTCTGGCGCCTTGTTACTTTCGATCCGTTAGGACTTTGATATGTCTAATGCACTTGGTCGCGACCTTGCAAAGCTGGTCGCCGCTGTTGACGCCGCCGCCTCTGAGTGCGGTCATGGCGCGTATGGCCAGCGCTTCCATATTATGCCGCCGGCGGGCTGGCTCAACGACCCCAACGGTCTTTGCCAAGCGGGCGGCGTGTTTCACGCGTACTTCCAGTATGCCCCGTTTGATGTGAACGGCGGCGTAAAGATGTGGGGCCATGCCACAAGCCGCGACCTTATGAACTGGGAATATGTTGGCGCCCCGCTGCTGCCCGACGAGCCGTTCGATTGCCATGGCGTGTACTCGGGCTCGGCTTTGGTCGTGGACGGTCGCATTCGCGTGCTCTATACCGGCAACGTTAAGCTCCCCGATGCGGATGGCGTCTTTGACTACGTCAACACCGGTCGTCGCGCCGATACCGTGTATGTCGAGAGCGCCGATGGACAGACGTTTAGCCAAAAGCGCGTGGTGCTGGCGTCGGAGGGCTATCCCGAGGATCTGACGTGCCACGTGCGCGATCCCAAGGTGTGGCGTGATGAGGCTGGTCGCTATCACATGGTGCTAGGCGCGCGTCGTCGCGTTGACGGGCCGCATGTTGAGAGCCGCTTTTGCGCCATGCACGGCGAGGGCGCTGGGCGTGATGTGGGCGAGATCCTGGTCTATGGCTCTGACGACATGCTGAGCTGGGAGCTCGAGAACCGCGTGTCGACGCCTGAGCGTTTTGGCTTTATGTGGGAATGCCCGGGATATCTTGAGCTGGATGCGGATGGTGACGCTCCCGCGAAGTTCCTGTCGTTCTCGCCGCAGGGTCTTGAGGGCGGTCGCTGGGATCGTGGCAATGTCTACGCTGCGGGCTACATGCCGTTTGCGGGCGACATTACAGATGGCACCGGCGAGTACGAGCTCGGCGAGTTCCGCCTGTGGGACGCCGGCTTTGATTTTTACGCGCCGCAGGAGTTTGTTGCTGAGGACGGTCGTCACATTCTGATTGGCTGGATGGGCATGCCCGACGAGCCGACCTATGGCAATGCGCCTACGCTGGTGGCGGGCTGGCAGCACTGCCTGACGGTGCCGCGCGAGCTTACGGTTGGTGTCGATGGCGTAGTGCTGCAGCAGCCGGCGCGCGAGATCGAGCATCATTATGTCTCGGTGCGCGTGGGGACGGGGTCGCTGAAAGTTGCTGGTGATACCTGCTTTGATGTTAGGGTCGACGACGTTGATGGTGCGTTTGCCGCGACCGTTGATGGCGAGCTGAAGCTGGCGTTTATGCCGGCCGAGGGCGAGCTGCCCGCGCGCTTTGAGATGCGCTTTCTTGACGAGGGGCGCGCTTCTGCCGGCTGTGGCCGTACCGTGCGCTGGGAGCCGGTCGACGAGGTGCGCAACGTCCGTATCGTTGGCGACGTGTCCTCCGTCGAGGTGTTTGTCAACGACGGTGCACTTGTGTTCTCGACGCGTATCTATCCAGAGACCTATGGCGTGGCCGTTGATGCGCCGGGTGCGAACGTGAACTACCACACGCTCAACATCTAGACGTCTCGTCGTATATCGGCGCTATACTGCAGCCGTTGCCCACGGTGCGGGGAACATCCGCATCGTGGGTTTTTGTTTTGAAGGGACGGTGCCGCATGGGCGTTCAGCAGTTAGAAGAGGCTTGGGCTTTGAGGGCCGGCGCGCGTGAGGCACGATTGGTCGCGGCCCCGCATGTGCCTGCGGCGCTGTCGCGGCTGGGGATTGTGCGCCCCGGCGACCGCCTAGTTGCATTTGCCGATGACTTTGCCGATGCGTTTGCGTGCGGCTTTGACGGCTGTGATGTGGTGCTGGTGGGGGAGCCGTCGTTTGCGGCGTTTGCTGCTGCGTCCGAAGGTTTTACCAGCTCGTTTGATGCCGATGGACCGCACCTGTGGTGGTTCGTCAACTCGATCGGCGGCTTTGGCTTGCGTGTACCTGATCTTCGCGCTCTGGGATGCGCGGCCCGTGAGGCTCATGCGCTGCTCATAGTGGATAACACCGTGGCTAGCGTATTTGGGTGCGATCCGCTGCGCCTGGGTGCCGTGCTGTCACTCGAGGCGCTCGATCGCGTGTGCGCTGGCGAGGCTCCGCGCAAGCTCGTTGCGGTGTCTGTCTCGCGCTCGCAGCTCAAACGCCACCGTGTGGACGCCGCCGCCGAGTGCGCGCATGCCCTGCTTGAGGGGTGCGGAATGTCCACGCTCGATCTGTCCGTCGATGAGGCCGAGGTGCTAAAGCACGGGCTCGATACGCTCGATACCCGCATGCAAGCGCACTTCGATCGCTCCCGCGCGCTGGCTGAATATTTGGCAGCGAACGAGATGGTGCGCAACGTGCGCTATCCCGGGCTGACCTCGCATCACGATCACGCCGTCGCGACGGGCATCCTAGAGCACGGTTTTGGTCCGGCGGTGGAGTTTGACCTGATCGGCTGCAATGCGGGCGAGTTCTTCAGCATGCTGCCGGATGAATTCCGCACATCGTCCGCCGGCGGCGCAATAACGCGCCTCTCGGCCCCACACGGCAAGCAGTCAACCACCATCCGTCTCTTCGCCGGCACCGACAACCCCCTACAAGTAGCCGCCACCCTAGATAACGCCCTCCGCAAGTAGCTAATTTGGGACGGGGCTTTTTTAGCTACCCATCCGGGGCCGTCGAAGCCTGAGGACATATTTGACATTAGGGTAGCTAAAAAAGCCCCGTCCCAAATTAGCTACTTTTCGGTAATGGAGGCAATGAGAGCGTCGGCCCGGGTTGCTATGACGTTGTTGATTTCGGCCTGCAGCGTTTCGTAGACTTCGATGGCTCGCTCGCCGGCGGGGGTGAGGGTGGATCCGCGGGCGCCGTCGCGTTCGATGAGCTTGCAGCCCAGCTGGCCCTCGGCCTCGTTCACGATGCGCCAGGCCTTGGAATACGCCATGCCCATGCTCTTGGCGGCGCGGTTGAGGGAATGCTCGCGGGCGATGCCCTGCAGCAGCAAGACGCAGCCGTGGCCAAACACGCCCGGCAGTTCTTCGTCGCACGATTGAATGACCAGTCGCGCCGTCGTCTTGTACTTCATATCCCGCACGTCTCCCCGCTAAAGTGTTTACTGGGCAAACGCTATCCTTGCGTCAAACCCTCGTGTGCTTTCTTAAATCATGCATTGTAGCAGCCAAAGTGCGTTAAGATACTTCCCCAGTATTGGGCGCCCAAGGTTGGGCTGGGTCCTACGAGGCCTGCAGCCGACCGGTCGCATGGAAAAAGGAGAAACATGGCTACGTTCTTTCCCGGTGAGTCCCACACGTTTTCGGAGTATCTGCTGGTCCCTGGTTACTCGTCCTCGCAGTGCATCCCCAACAACGTCTCTCTTAAGACGCCGCTGACCCGCTTTAAGCGCGGTGAGAAGCCGGCAATCACCCTGAACATCCCCATGGTTTCCGCCATCATGCAGTCCGTCTCGGGCGTCGACATGGGTGTCGCGCTCGCTACCGAGGGTGGCCTGTCCTTCATTTACGGTTCCCAGAGCGCCGAGTCCGAGGCCGCTATGGTCAAGGCCGTCAAGGATCACAAGGCCGGCTTCGTTCAGTCCGATTCCACGCTGACCCCCGACATGACCATGGAGCAGGTCATCGAGCTCAAGGAGAAGACCGGTCACTCCACCATGCCGGTTACCGACGATGGCACCCCCAAGGGCAAGCTCGTGGGTATCGTCACCAGCCGTGACTATCGCCCCAGCCGCGATGACCACCAGAAGAAGGTCTCCGAGTTCATGACCCCGCGTGAGCAGCTCATCGTGGGCGATAAGAACATCAGCCTCAAGGTTGCCAACGACGTCATCTGGGACAACAAGCTCAACGCCCTGCCCATCGTCGACGACAACGATCACCTCATGGGCATCGTCTTCCGCAAGGACTACGACAGCCACAAGACCAACCCCAACGAGCTGCTCGATAGCGACAAGCGCTACATGGTTGGCGCCGGTATCAACACCCGCGACTATGCTGAGCGCGTGCCGCTGCTCATCGAGGCCGGTGCTGACGTCCTGTGCATCGACTCCTCCGAGGGCTTCAGCGAGTGGCAGAAGCGCACCATCGAGTGGATTCGCGCCAACTACGGCGAGGACGTCAAGGTCGGTGCCGGTAACGTCGTCGACGCCGAGGGCTTCCGCTTCCTGGCCGACTGCGGTGCCGACTTCATCAAGGTTGGTATCGGCGGCGGCTCCATCTGCATTACCCGTGAGACCAAGGGCATTGGCCGTGGTCAGGCCACCGCGCTGATCGATGTCTGCCGCGCTCGTGACGAGTACTACGAGGAGACCGGCATCTACGTGCCCGTGTGCTCCGACGGCGGCATCGTCTACGACTACCACATGACGCTCGCCCTTGCCATGGGTGCCGACTTTATGATGTTGGGTCGTTACTTCGCCCGCTTCGACGAGAGCCCGACCGAGCGCGTCAACGTCAACGGTCAGTACATGAAGGAGTACTGGGGCGAGGGTTCCGCGCGTGCCCGCAACTGGCAGCGCTACGACCTGGGCGGCGCTGCGAAACTCAGCTTCGTCGAGGGCGTCGACTCCTACGTGCCTTACGCCGGCTCCCTCAAGGACGGCGTGGGCGGCACGCTCTACAAGGTCAAGTCCACGATGTGCAACTGCGGTGCCCTCTCGATCCCCGAGCTCCAGGAAAAGGCACGCCTGACCCTGGTGAGCTCCACCTCGATCGTCGAAGGCGGTGCCCACGACGTAGTCGTAAAGGACTCCCAGCAGTCCGTATCCTATCGATAAGGTAAGAGCCGCACATAAAGGTTGATTCCCAACCACGTTATTTAGATAAAGCGAGATGCCCGCAAGTCGCAGGCATCTCGCTTGTTGTATTTGCTATTATCTACCGAGTTAACGATGTGGCGGGGCGTTCTTACCTTTGCTCGCTGCAAGTTCCGCACGCAAAGAAGAGCACTAAATGTGCTCTTCGTCTTGCGCAGGACTGTCCGCAGCAGCGAGTAAAGGTAAGAACGCCCCGCCCCAACCGACATAACAAAGGAGCTGATATGTGCGATTGCACAGATCATAAGGACGAGATCCCTGCCTACGACGCGCAGGCCATTGAGTCCAAGTGGATGAAGGCCTGGG
>OBIU01000749.1_pt1 | contig 12987 bp, 9 predicted proteins | sample 1519871 | NCBI WGS metagenome assembly OBIU01 (sample SAMN04209229, study PRJEB22552) | human gut metagenome | biome: gut; material: feces | host: Homo sapiens | place: USA: Oklahoma
CAGGTTAATCTTGGCAGAAAATTGAAAAAATAACGGCAAGGGCTATAAGAAACAGAATATGATATATTAGAGGGACTGCGCGCAACGTGCAGTCCCTTTTTAGGTTAATTTAACTGATGAGATGTAAAAATTAACAATTAAATGAGAATATTTAAATTTGCTCTTTTTGGCAGGGTGTGTTATAATCCTTGTATACAAAAAACAGAGGTAATACAATATGGGTAGTAATAACGATATTTCATTAAAAGCATTAGCCAAGATTAACCTGGGGCTGGATGTGGTGAGGCGCAGAGAGGACGGATATCATGAGGTCCGCATGATTATGCAGACCATTCATCTGTATGACAGGCTTGATATCAAAAGGACAAAGGAGCCGGGCATACAGATACAGACCAATCTGTCTTTTCTCCCTGTAAACGAGAACAATCTCATATACAAGGCTGCAAAGCTTTTGATGGATGAGTTTTCTATAACTGACGGTGTATCAGTGAAGCTGGACAAGCGTATTCCTGTTGCAGCAGGGATGGCGGGGGGCAGTACTGATGCGGCAGCTATGCTTATAGGTGTAAACAGGCTTTTTTCACTGGGACTGACAAAGAGACAGCTTATGGAAAGAGGTGTGCAGATAGGTGCGGATGTACCATACTGTATTATGAGAGGCACAGCGCTGGCCGAGGGCATAGGAGAGGCACTTAGTCCTCTTCCTCCAATGGTAAAGTGTCCGGTGCTTATTGCAAAGCCGTCAATCTCGGTATCCACAAAGTTTGTGTATCAGAATCTGAAGCTTGATGATACGACTATTCATCCGGATATAGACCGCCTGATAGATGATATAAAGGCTAAGAATCTGCATGATATCGCAGCGCATATGGGAAATGTCTTAGAGACTGTGACTATACCAAATTATCCGGTGATAGATGAGATAAAGAAGCATATGCTTTCAAATGGCGCGGTAGGAGCCATGATGAGCGGTAGTGGTCCGACGGTTTTTGGTCTGTTTGACGATGAAGATACTGCAAAGAAAGCGTACAAAGCCATGAGAAGCTCACACCTTGCCAGACAGGTGTATCTGACATCTGTATACAATAATCGCAAATAACGTGATATCCGGATAGCACAGCGGGTGCTTTATAGTTACTTTTTTCTTATATGTGAGAATGATAATACAAGAGATAGGAGAAGTTTGATGACTGATAATTTAACTTTAAATATGGATGCATATCTGCCACTGCGTGATGTGGTGTTTAATACACTTCGTGAGGCAATTTTAAAGGGTGAGCTCAAGCCGGGAGAGAGACTTATGGAGCTGCAGCTTGCATCAAAGCTTGGAGTCAGCCGTACACCTATACGTGAAGCAATCAGAATGCTTGAGCAGGAGGGGCTTGCAGTCACAATGCCGAGAAAGGGCGCAGAGGTTGCCAAGATGACTCTCAAGGATATGGAGGATGTGCTTGAGGTGAGAGAGGCTCTCGATGAGCTTGCAGCCAAAATAGCCTGTAAGAAAATCAGTGATGATGAGCTTGCGAATCTAAAAACCATAAAGGACGAGTTCAAGAGGAGCATGGACTCGGGAGATGTGAAAAAGATAGCTGAGGAGGATGTGAAGTTTCACGATGCTATCTATGAGGCGACCAACAATGCGAAGCTTGTATCTATGATGAACAATATCCGCGAGCAGATGTATCGCTACAGAGTGGAATATTTGAAGGACCCAAAGAATTATCCGATGCTTGTGAAGGAGCATGATGCCATCTACAGGGCGCTTGAGGCAAGAAATATGGAGCTTGTGACTACAGAAATGCATACGCATGTGGCTAATCAGGCGGTTGCTGTGAAGGCTGTGATACAAAAGCAGGATGAAGAGAAGAAATAAAACAGAATATAACAAAACCAAGGGCTGCCGGTCGCACTGATGTGTGAACGGCGGCCTTTTTTAGTGGCTTAGTTAGTGGCTTAGATAATAGCAAAAAATAAGTAATCAGGGATATTTGTAGGAATGTATGGTCATACTATATCAGGAATTTTAAATCTGACGGGATTTATTGGGTATATAGGAGAGTTAAAGATGACCACAAACATAGATGAGAACATAAAAAGCTTCAGGCAGATATATTCTGACTGCTCAGATATCAAGATGCAGGAGATGTATCTGGGGCGTGATGCCTGCATAAAGTGTTTTGTTGCTTATATTGAGGTGACATGTGCAGGCTCCTGTATCAATAACAGTGCGTTTGGACGATTTACATCATACCTTGAAGGGATAGACCGGGATCAGGTTAAGGAAGTACTTGACAAAAATCAGGCAGCTCTATCCGAATTTGCGCATCTTCATACGGTTAGAGAGGCAGCACAGATGATGCTGACAGGAGACGTGATATTTTTTGTGGATGGCTATCCGGATGCCTTTAAGCTTCCCGACAAGGGATATCCCGCCCTGTCAATTCAGGAGATTGATTCGGAAAAGGTCATAAGAGGCTCCAATGAGGGCTTTGCTGATTCCATAAAGATAAATACAGCACTTATCAGGCGCAGGCTAAGGAGCACACGCTTAAAGTGTAAAGAGGTGGAAAAGGGACTTCGAGGACACAGCAATGTGGACATACTATATGTGAGAGACCTCGTAAAACCGGGGCTTGTAGAGGATGTGGAAAGGAATCTGGACAGCTATGTAATAGACCATGTGGGTGATTCGGGAGTCATTGAACAGTTTGCCGAGGTGAAATGGTATTCGCCATTTCCACAGCTTCAGACCACAAAGCGGCCGGATGTGGCGGTAAATGCGCTCCTAGAGGGGAGGGTGGTGGTGCTGTGCGATAATTCACCGATAGCGATAATACTGCCAACCACCATGAACAATTTTTTAAAAACCGCAGATGATTACTATAACAGAACGATAGCGGCAAGTTTTGCCAGGCTGATAAGGTACGTGGCTGCCTTTATGTCATTTACATTGCCGGGGCTTTATCTGGCGGTCACAAATTTTCATACACAGATACTGCCGACACCACTCATACTGGCGTTTTATGAAGCCAGACTCGGTTGCCCGTTTCCGCAGCTCATAGAGGTACTAATGATGGAGCTGTCCTTTGAGCTGCTTCGCGAAGCCGGCATAAGACTTCCCGGAGCAATGGGAAACACGATAGGCATAGTCGGAGGCCTCATAATCGGACAGGCAGCAGTGGATGCAAATTTAGTAAGCCCTATAGTGGTCATCCTCGTTGCATTCACCGCACTCTGTTCGTTTGCCATACCGAGTGAGGAGTTTGCATTTTCATTTAGGATACTCAAATTCGCTGTAATAATGATGTCGGCATGGCTTGGATATTTTGGATTTTTAATAAGTCTGATGGTGATACTTTTGCATCTCGCAAAGCTCAAAAGCTGTGGTTACCCATACATGATGCCATTTGTGGGCAGCGAGCTGACAGGCGGAGAGGATGAAAAGGACAGTATCATACGATTTCCGCTTCGCAGACTATGGAGGCGGCCTGTATTTGCGAGAGAAAATGAGTGCAGAAAGCTGAAAGGAAATAAGGATGACTAAAAATATGAGCACAAGCTACACATTTGCACAAAATGAAAGCATATCGCCCCGCCAGCTATACAGGCTATACGTCTTTAATCTGCTTGGAGTCGGCACACTGGTGCTTCCAAACAATCTGGCAAAGCTTGGAAAGTATGCTTTTATCTCAATCGCACTCGGAGTTTTCATGGCATGGCTATTTATGTGGATAGTAAGCGAGGTACGAGAACAGAAGAAAAGTATATATGACAGAAGCTTTGGTAAAACAGCACATACAAAAATGTTAATTTATGATTTAATTATTGCGATATACGAGCTGTCACAGGCCGCATTTCTTGCATGGATATTTGTAAAGCTGATACGTGACAGCCTTATACCGGATGAGTTATTTACAGTTGTACTTCTTGTGATAATGGCAGTGTGCGCTTATGCGCTAAGTGGCGGAGTGGAGTGCCGTGCCAGGGTATACGAGGTAGTATTTTTCTTTGTGCTGATACCGCTTGCTGCTATGCTTTTGTTTGCGATATCGGATGTGAGATTAGACTATCTGATGATTAAGGACAGAGTCGGTGTGGACTTTGGCATAGCGGATATATTTGCGGGCGCATACTATGTGTTTGCAGCATCCATTTCTGTGTTCAATGTACTGTTTGTAAGGGAACGCACTGCATCACAGATACGAGGGAGTGTGAGTAAAGCAATATTCACATATGCAGGCATTCTTTTTTTATTGTATGCAGTATTGCTTGGAAACTTTGGAAAATATTCATTGTCGGAAATAGAGTTTCCGGCTGTCGTACTGATGAGTGATGTGCAGATAAAAGGCAGCTTTTTCAAGAGGGCAGATGCACTGATGCTGTCGGTGTGGTTTTTCACGCTGTTTTCAGTACTCAATATGAGCCTTTATTATGCGGTTTTAAGATGTGAGAATTTTGCTGAAAATACGGGAAAAATTATATTTACATTTAATAAAAACCGGCATTCCTGCAGCAATAAGCAATTTGGCTCTGACAGACAGAAAAGCCATGACAAGGAAAAGAGCACTATGAGAAGCTGGTGCATCATTTTTGTCATAGCAGTCACAGTGACCTTAGCATATATTCTTGAAAGTGGAGATGAAATCGTGAAAAAATATCTTGGATTTTTATTGTGCATAGCGATACCGGTCATAGTAGTGCTGACGATAGGTCTCATGCTCACCGGCTGCAGTGCAGTGGAACTTGAGGAGCGCTGTTTTCCGACACTTGCGGCGGTGGATATTGTAGATGTAGATACTGACGAAATAACCGATAACAAAGCATATGTTAGCCACAGAGATGTTTCGACAAATGAAAATAGCGGATATATAGAGTTCTACTATAACATGGACAAATCCTACGAACCGGAATATGCAGATGATATCAAAACAGCAGTGGACAGCTTCGAGGATCGGTTGTCACAAAAAGCCGATACCAATCATTTGAAGGTGATTTTAATAGGAAAAACACTTAGAAAAGATAAAGCTGCTTATTCAGATTTCATGGAATATTGCAAGACATCAAAAAAATTTCCGAGAAACACATATGTGTGCATAGCAGATGATATAAATGATATCTTTGATAACATGGGTGATTATTATGAGCAGAAAATAAATAAGGAGAATCATGAGGATGGTGAACCGATAATTACACTTGGCACCTTGCTGGATGACTATACGAATGAAATTCATGAAACCCGGTAAAATTTTCAAAAAGGATGAATAAGCTCGTCAAATAAGGCAATACTTGTTTACATGAGAAAGAAAATAATAATAACAACCATAGCAATAATATCCCTTACGGCAGCGATAGCTGCAAAAAATCATACACCTGCCGCAAACACCAATAGTATAGCATGTACAGCTGACATGCAAAAATCCATCGCCGGCAAAATCCTGCGTTTCCACGTGCTGGCAAACAGCGACAGCGAAGCAGACCAGAATGTGAAAAAGCAGGTGCGCGATGCAGTAGGGGCTTACATAGAGCCATATCTGCTGGAGTGCGAAAATATCGAAGAAACCAGAGCCACCGTAAATGACCATATGGACGAAATAATAGCGGTATCAAAGGAGACGCTTGCAGCAAACGGTTTTACATATGGCGCATCGGCAGAGCTTACACACACCGATTTCCCGGAAAAGACGTATGGAGACTATACATTTCCTGAGGGAAATTACGAGGCGCTTGAAATAACACTGGGCGATGGAGCCGGTCATAACTGGTGGTGTGTGCTGTATCCAAACATGTGCTTTAGGGGCAGTGTGTACGAGGTGGTGGAGGACGAAGCAAAGGAAAATCTTAAGGAGGTACTCACTCCGGACGAGTATGAGAGCATATTTGACAGTGGAAAATATGAAATAAAACTAAAAATCCTTGATATTTTCAGATAAAACAGTTAGTATATTCATGCTGAAAAAATATATTAAAAGAAAATATGTGATGACAAATTATTAAAACGTGAATTAATTTAGATATGCAAGAGGATAAGGAGAAAGAAATGACAAAGGATGTAGTAGTATCATTAAAGGGCTTACAGCTCGCACCGGACCAGCAGTCGGATGCGGTAGAGGTGATTGCCCCGGGAGAGTATTATATAAGAAATAACAAGCACTATGTGCTTTTTGAGGAGATAATGGAGGGTGAGACCCAGACACTCAAAAATATGCTTAAATTCAATGAAAATTATCTTGAGTTCACCCGCAAGGGACCTATGAGTGTACATATGATATTTGAGAAGGGAAAGAAAAACCTGACATATTATTATACACCGTTTGGAAGTATCCAGATAGGTATTGATGCCACAAGCATAGAGGTAAAGGAGACTGAGGACGAGATAAGGGCAGAGGTAAAGTATGCACTTGATGTCAACTATGAATTTGTAGGCGACTGTCACATCAATATAGCTGTGAAGAAAAAAGGAGCAGCAGTCAAAATTGCATAAAAGTCTGCCAAGCCTATGGGGTAAAAAATATATAAAGCATATATGGATAGAGCATATAAAAAACAGAGCATGTGAGGATGAAAGCCATCCCACATGCTCTGTTTATGTACATGAAAATTAAATCATGATATTATTTCTGCTTGGCCTTTTTGGCAGCCGCTTTAGCAGCTTTTCTTTCAGCCTTTGCAGCCTCCTCAGCCTTGAGCTGTTCGTTGGCCTTGCTGTAGTTTTCTGCCATTCTTGCACGGAAGCCTTTTTTCTTCTTAGGCTTCTCAAGAGGTCCTCTGATACCGCGGACAGCTGTGATGTAGATACCGCTGACAGAAGCCTTAACCTCTTTCTTTAAAGGAATCTCATCAAAGATCTGCTCGTCTGCGATAAGAGTCATGACTCTTGGTCCGACCTTGGCCTTGACTACAGGCAGCTTTGAGCGGCGCATAAGCTTTGGTGTCTGCTCAATAATCTGCTGTGGGAGACCGGCATCCTTTAGCTTCATACGCTTTTTGTCAATGATTAGCATATTGACAGTCTGCGATGCTGCAGCTATCTGCTCGTCCTGCTCTTCCTTTCTTTTTTGTGCTTTTTTACCGAGGATTGTTAATACTATAAATGCTACCACAAGCACTACTGCGATAACAATAAGTACGATTAATGCTGGATTCAAAACGTATCCCTCCTAAAAATTTGCTTATTTAAATTAATTTTATCAAATATGCTAAAAAAAATCAATCTTTATTGCAAGAATAGGTAAAACCGTAATATAATAGAACTATATTTTGGGAAAAGTCTTTAGAAGATGCAAAGGGGTACTTATTAATGAAGAAAATTGCTCTTCTGGCTGATGGCTGGAGAAGATATGTAACATATTCGTGGGTTGAGGGTATCATGGAAGGCTCTAAAGAGCTGGGACTGGATGTGTGCATGTATTTTTACAACACCAACGGAACCTGGAGTCAAGATCCAAAGTTTAACAAAGGCGAGTATGCGCTGAACGATTTGCCTGATTTAAACAGCTTCGACGGAGTGGTATTTGACTGCACCAATACGATCAACCAGGATGAGATACATTATATGGTCAGAAAGCTTCAGTCGGTAAATGTGCCGGTAGTGAGTATCGGGTATAAGGTTGATGGGTTTTACTATGTGGGCGACGACAATAAGAGGCTGTTTCGCAAGGTGATGGATCATATGTACTATGAGCATGGCTGCAAAAGCTTTGTGTTTGCAGGTGGTCCGCCGTATCATTATGAGAACAGAATGCGTTTTGAGGCTTTCAAGAAGGCTTTAAGTGATTATGGCATACCACTTACAGCTGATAAGTATATGTTTGGTGATTTTGATTATCAGACGGGTGTCAGGTATATGAGTGATTGGCACGAGAGCAAAAAACCGTTACCGGATGTGTTTTTATGTGCAAATGACAATATAGCAGCAGGACTGTGTGCGACAGCAGAGGTTCTCGGATACAAGGTACCACAGGATTTTAAGGTCACAGGCTTTGACAATCTGGATAAGGCTGCGTACTTTAACCCACAGATTACAACAGTGGAGCACAACAGGGGCAATATAGGCAGAAAAGTTCTTGAGATATTTAAGGAGCTTTGGAATGGCACGGGTGATGCTTCTGATAAATACCTTGATTCTGAGTTTATCCCGGCTGAGAGCTGCGGATGCCCTAATACCGGCAGAGTGGATTATCGTAATTACATAAAGAATATTATCAAAGGCTCCGTTGCAAAAGAGCAGGAGGAGGATGCAGTAATGATCCTCCAGAAAGAGCTCGAGGAGTGCAATGAATACTATGATTTGTTTGAGAGATACTCTGACTATATACAGAGCATGAAGTGTGACGGAGTGTATGTGGTCAGTGTTTCTGATCTGGCAGCTGCAAGGAACAATGCACACTTTAGGAAGCATGGCTATGATATTGACGACGAGGTTGTACTCTATGCGGATGACAAGGACAATGGAAAGCTTGAGTTTAAGAGTGTAAATGACCTTATGCAGTACATGCAGAGTGTAGATAAAAACACCTGCTATATGTATTACTCGCTGCATTTCAGGGACGAGATAGTGGGCTATGTAATACTCAGGAATCCTGAGTTTTTGTACGACCATCCTGAGCAGTTTGATATACAGTCGGCCTTGCTCAAGAAGCTTGAGAATCTTTTTAAGCAAAAGGTACTTGAGAATACAAATAATGAGCTTAAGAATCTCTACAACCATGATGCGCTCACAGGCCTATACAATCGTGTGGCATGCAATGAGATGGTCATTCCTATGTTTGCTGAGCTTGAAGACCAAAATGTCGGTTGCACCATAGTATTTCTCGATGTGGATGATTTCAAGGACATAAATGATACATACGGACACCAGTACGGTGACGAGCTTTTAAAGACTGTGGCGAGGGTGCTTGATGAGCAAAAGCCTGAAGGAAGTATGGTATATAGATTCGGTGGAGATGAATTTATTGTGTTTATCCCCGGGGACAGACATGACACTGCTGAGAAGTATATAAAGCGCGTGTATGATATCATGGAGCAGCACAGCCTGTTTATCAGTCACGGCATCATATATACGCAGCCGGGCAGTGGTAAGAACTTTGACGATTATCTCGTAAGTGCTGACACAAAGATGTATCAGCTTAAGCAGCAGCACAAGCAGAAAAAGGATAGCAATTTCTTAAAGGGAGTGGATATTTCATCCGTTCCTATGATGGTTGACAATAATATACAAATAATGGATAGGGAAGGTCATGTGTGCAGGGTATTTGATTTTTTAAAGCTGAATAATGTAAATTCAGTTCGTCTGCGCATATGGAATGAGCCTGATAAGGTGCCGGAGTCTAAGGGGTATTGCAGTCTTACATATGTTCTCGAGATGGCTCATGTCATTAAAAAATACAAAATGCATTTTCTGCTTGATTTTCATTATTCGGATTACTGGGCAGATCCGGGACAGCAGAATAAGCCTGATGCGTGGAAGAATTTAAGCTTTGATGAGCTGAAGGAGGCAGTGCACAAGTACACATATGATGTGCTATACAGATTAAAAATCATGGATTGTGCGCCGGATATGGTTCAGATTGGCAATGAAATAAGGAGTGGTATGCTGTTTCCGGATGGTGCAGTGCCACAGTACAGGCAGCTGGCTGCGCTTGTAAATGAGGGAATCAGAGCTGTCAGGGAGCTGCTCCCGGAGACAAAGGTCATGATTCATCTGGATCAGGGAGGCAGATATAACTGTATTATGCCTTGGCTTGATTCTATGTTTAATGCGGGCATGCTGCCGATTGACGCGATTGGTCTTTCATTTTATTCGTTCTGGCATGGTACCTTCATGGATTTGAAGGATACTATGAGCAGGCTCATAAAATTATATAATCTGCCGGTTTATATTGTGGAGACAGCTCATCCGTGGAGGCATTGCAAGGGAGAGCATATCTCGAAGGAACTCATGGAGACTGCAGGCCTTGATGCAGGCAGCGCAGAGCAGAAGAAGTCTCTTGAAATAATCATGCAGATAGCAGCAGAGGTGTCAAAAGATACCGGAAAGACCGGTGTATACTACTGGGAGCCTGTCGGTGTGCCTGGTAAAGGCATGGGAACCTGGTTTGAGAATATGGGTATGTTTGACGAGCATGGCAGGGCTTTGCCGGGCTGGGATGCAATCAGGGACTTTGATCCGAAAAATCCTCCGATTAAAGAGCTTGATAAGTATATTGAATCACTTTATGAGTATGAAGAAACACCGGAGGTGGAGGATTTCATGAAGCTTCTTATGATTCATGGGAATCTAATCTCAAATCCTGAATTTAAGGATGGATTTAATAATTGGCAGATTGAGACAAGCCTCGAAGAAAGACAGTATACACTGGGTAAGGATGGAGTGTTTATCTCTTCGGATGCCAATTTTGACTATTCGATAAGCCAGACGGTGGATATTGAATATACCGGTGAGTATATAGCAGCGGTTGAATATAGAGGAACCAATACAACAGGTGTCGAGGTCGAGCTGTTTATGGATGTGGAGGATGAAAGCGGCGTTCATACATATACAAGCGACATTTTCCCTGCTGATGTCAGGTTTGTGACACATCTGCTTAAGCCGGTAAGGCTGCAAAAGAATGCCAGGGTGACAGTAGGGCTTAGGATGCATACTTCTCCGGTGTTTGCAAAGATAAAGAAAATTTCACTCGTTGTAATTTAACCTGATATGTGATATTGTAGATAGGTATAGTGTTTTGCGGATGCGTTTTTGCCGTGGCAGGGCATTGTACATATAAATAACATGACTTACAGATTTCAGGAGGATTCCAATGAGTGAGAAGAAGAATACAGGTAAGAAGGCAGTCATAGCGGTGATTGTGATTGCACTTATCGTGGTAATTATTGCGCTTGCTGTTGTGATAAGCAACAAGAGCAAAAAGGGTGGCTCAAAGAGCACAACAGAGGCAGGCACCGAGGCCGGCAGCGAGACGATGCGAAGCGGACAGTTTGACATAGACTACGCAAAGCAGGTTACAAAGCTTGCAGACTATTCAGGCGTTGCAATTACTGTCTCAAACGATTATGAGATAAACGATACAGCAAAGCAGACATATCTGACCAATGTGCTTCAGTCATATGGTGCAGATGCGTACAAGCAGGTTACAGATCGTGATACAGTTGCAGATGGCGATTATGTCAAGGTTGATTACACAGGATATAAGGATGGCAAAGCATTTGATGGTGGTTCTGCTACAGATGTGATGCTTGATGTGACAAATAACAGCCAGGTCGGCGGTTCATCCTTTATTGATGGATTTACAAAGCCTATAATCGGAGCCAAGGTGGGTGGCAAGGTTAAGGGTGACGTGACTTTCCCTGAGGATTATGGCAATGACGACTTAAACGGACAGACAGTTACATTTGAGTATACAGTAAAGGGCATTTACTCAGCAGATCCTGTTGCACTTGCTGATATGACAGACGAGCAGGTCAACACAGTGTTTGGAAAGGCCGGAGTGACAACTAATGCCCAGCTTACCACACAGATTGAGAAAGATTTGAAGCAGCAACTCTACAGCGCTGAGGTGGACAAGATAAAGAGCTACATGATTGAAAACAGCACAGTCGAGATTCCTGATGAGTATCTACAGGCCAGACTCAATGAGTATATTGCTTCATTTACCAAAGAAAATGTCAAGGATGGACAGACACTTAAGAAATATTTAAAGTCCAACTACAACATGACAGTGGATCAGGCCACAGAGAAGTGGAAGGAGAATCTGACAGACCAGATAAAGACAGAGTTCATCTTTGGGCTTATAGCTGAGAAGGAAAATATCAAGATGGATGATGATGCCTTCAACAGCTATGTGGATTACATCGTATCAGCCAGCAATGGTCAGTTCAGCAAGGCTTCTGAGGTATACAAGTATTTTGGAAGCGGACACAAGGATGAGGGAAAGACATACCTTAAGAACCAGTACCTTGTAAACAAGGCTATTGATACAGTCACAGAGAAAGCAAATGTGACATTTGAGGATGGCAGTGCAGCGCCGGATACTTCAAGTAGCAGCGCGGATGCCGAATAATAACGATAAATATGCTGTCTGTGGTGATGCGCAGGCAGCTTAAATGGAGGATTAGATAATGGAACTTACAAACATACGCGAGATTTTCCGCAACAAGGACAAATTCGCTGACAAAGAGGTGACTATCGGAGGATGGGTCAGAAGCAATCGTAATTCAAAGAATTTTGGATTTATCGTGGTAAACGACGGTACATTTTTTGAGCCAATCCAGGTTGTATACGGAAATGGCTTAGACAACTATGATGAGGTTGGCAAGATCAATGTCGGAGCTGCAATTATCGTAAGGGGTACTCTTGTGCTCACTCCGGATGCAAAGCAGCCATTTGAGATTCAGGCTACTGAGGTGACTGTTGAGGGTGCATCTACACCGGATTATCCTCTGCAGAAGAAGAGACATACATTTGAGTATCTTCGTACAATCTCACACTTAAGACCTCGTACCAATACGTTTGAGGCAGTTTTCAGAGTGCGCTCACTCTGCGCATATGCTATTCACAAATTCTTCCAGGAGAGGGATTTTGTGTACGTGCACACACCGCTTATCACAGGAAGTGACTGTGAGGGTGCAGGAGAGATGTTCCAGGTGACCACACTTGATTTGAACAATCTCCCTATGACAGAGGATGGAAAGGTGGATTTCTCAAAGGATTTCTTTAATAAGCCTACCAACCTTACTGTTTCAGGACAGTTAAACGGCGAGACATATGCTATGGCATTCAAGAATATCTACACCTTCGGACCTACCTTCCGTGCGGAGAATTCAAACACCACACGTCATGCGGCAGAGTTCTGGATGATTGAGCCTGAGATTGCTTTTGCAGACCTTGAGGATGATATGATGCTTGCAGAGAGCATGCTCAAGTATGTTATCAACTATGTGCTTGAAAATGCACCTGAGGAGATGGCATTTTTCAACAATTTCGTGGAC
>OBIU01000750.1_pt1 | contig 12931 bp, 14 predicted proteins | sample 1519871 | NCBI WGS metagenome assembly OBIU01 (sample SAMN04209229, study PRJEB22552) | human gut metagenome | biome: gut; material: feces | host: Homo sapiens | place: USA: Oklahoma
CCGCCGTATCCGATATCTCACGGTGCACGGAACAGGAAATCCTCGATGCCGTTGGATTCAAGATGCAACAAGGTCTGAATTCCAAAGCCATGAAGTGCAAGGTCTCCCATAACCGGCTCGACGATGAACGCTTAAAGATTGATCTTCCAAAAAAGGGAAAGTCCCCCGCACGTTAATCCGTGCAAGGGACTTTCCCTTTATGATTCAATCTGCCTTTCCCCGGTTAATGCTCCTGGAGTGAAGTCTCTATAGCCTGTTTCCCGTCATTGAGCAATTCGGAAGCGTTGCGGCTAACTTCCTGTTTGTGTCCCAGGCTACGATCCGCCGCTTTGGACGAGGTCGCGGGATACTTCGCGTCATAACGGTCGCCAATGAGGGAAGCCAGTTCGTCCCGATCGTAATAATCTACGTCAGGTCCGTCTGCACAGTTATCGATATAGCCGTCTTGAAGAACGGTGACTTCGCCACCTTCGGTGTAAGCCCGTCCGTATCCCCAGCTGTAAAACGGGATCTCGTCGGCCTGCTCGATGAGATTCTTGACACTCCCCATAGTTGAAACCAGGGGATTCTCGGTTCTGCGAGGTCTGCCGTCGGCGACTTCCCATGCGATCTCCTTGAAGCGCTCGTCAACTCCGTCCACGAGGACGGGCCGACGGTACTTCGGGCAGAAGATCACGTGGTAGCTGCAGGAGAAAACTATGTTGCGATTATTCTTGTACTTCATGGTATAGATATTATACAGTATTGAGCTGCATAATATCTATCGTCTTATATCCCCGTAGTTGAAACAAGGGGTTTTACGACGGTTTTGATAAGAAATAATTTCGCGACATCTGCTCATTGAATTATGAGACGAAGTCGGTATAATAGCCCAAGAGAAACACCAAAAGGAAAGTGCGTGTTTATGAATGAAACCATGAAGCCCTCTTGTGGGGAGGCATATGACGCGACGCCTGTCGCCGTCCTCGCTGCGAGCGAAACCCTCACTATCGCACTCGGCATGCTCACAAAGTCACCTGTCGCGGCAATCGTCGCAGGCGGCTTGACGGGCTGCGTGTGCAGCCTCGCCCTCCCAGCCATCAGCGGGCGCATCCTGGGCCGCAAGCGCGATGCGATCCTTTCCTGGTGGGATGAGAACCTTGAAGTCTACAAGAAGTTCAAGGTGGAGAATCCAGACCGCGAACCGAGCAAACGCGCCGAGAAACGCGAGGAACGGGACCTTGCGATTTGGTGGCTCGATGCCATGAGGCTCGTCCGCACCAAGGAACTCATGCGTGAGAAAGTCGAGGCGCTTATCGAGACGGGTAGCCGCATGCCAGATGGCGTGAATCTCGATGATTATGAGACCGTCGAGGAGTACCGTGCCCGCTACGTCGCACCGGTCTCCAAGATGACCTCCGCCATGCTTTCCCTTGCCGTCGGTCTCGGTACCGCCGCGACCTGCTATGTCGGGATGACCGGCAACCTCCACTCCCCGCTGCTGTTTCTTCTCGGCGGGATTACCTCGATTCTCGTCACGGCAGTCGGCGCGATGTGCGACCAGCGCTCACGCGTTCTGCCCTTCGGCCTGTCTATCGCCACATACCCTCTCGCCGTACTTACGGCGTTCGGGCACGGCGGTGTAAGCGGATTGATCGGCAACCTGCTGTGCGGTGTGGGTATCTATGCGATTTTCGCCATCACCAACCATCTCTTCCGCATCACCGGCGGCGCCGATGCAGTCGGTGCCGGCGATCGCAGGCTCGTCCCGGCGATCGCGACGGCATGCGGGTTCCACGGCACGGTATACGGCATGGGCGCGATGTGCATCGCCATGCTCGCCAACTACATCCCCCGCTACCGTGCGAAAGAGATCACCCTTAAAAGCCGCGTACCCATGGGGCCTTTCCTGCTCGTCTGGCTTTGCACCGGCATGCCCCTTGGGTGTATCATGTAGCAGTCTATCCCGCTGTCCCCCGCAGAGAAGTTAGGAGTAGCCGATCTGCGAGGAACAACTGAGGAATAGAGTCTTTGCAACCGTCCGAATGGACACAAAGGAAGGAGAATTCCCATGAATTCTATCCGCAATCGCGTCTATGCCGGTGAGATCGCCGGCGGCGCCGACACCGTCGAGTACGTCATCGTTGCCATTGTCGCCGTCATCATCGGCGCTGCTCTGATCGCCTTCGGCAACCAGATGCAGAAGCAGATGACCCAGACTGGCAGCTCCATCTCCTCCTGGTTCGAGTCTGCCCGCAACGCTGCCAATACCTCGATCAACGGCGTTGGCAAGTAGTCAACCTCCTTTCTCTCTGATAGCATAATACCATACTACTAAGGTATTTGTTTCGAGAATCGAGAAATGTGCAACCAAGGAGGAACTGGACGTGAAAGGCATCTTCAAGAAACCGGAGTCCGAATCGGGCGCCGCAATCATCGAATTTGCGCTCGGTGTCCCGTTCCTCCTGATTTTTGCCATGGCTGCCATGGAATTCGGCCAGATTTCGGCGGCGACAACCGCTGTCGACAACGCCGCCCATGCAGCCGCCCGAGAGCTCGCCGTAAACTCCAGCGGCGATGCCTCATCAGCTAAGGAGGCGGCCGTAAATGCCGCCTCCTCTTTTTTCGCTGAAAACATGAAGATCGAGACAGATGTCTCGGATGCCGAGAGGGAAGCGTACACGCACCGGATTCCCGATTCAAACGGATCGTCCTATACGGACAGGGAGTCGAATGTCTCCACCCGGAAATGCACCGCGACCGTATCCGTGACCATCCAGCCACAGACCGTCCTCGGCGATGCGATCTATGCCGCCGGAGGGTTCGGAGGCGGCATGACGATCGAATCCAACGCCGTGGAGTTAAAGGATGCAACGGTGGAAGGAGGTGCGTCCTCGTGGTAAGGACCCATTCTGAAAGAGGCTCGGAAGTCCTCGAGGCCGTCATCGTCCTCCCCATGCTCATCGTCCTCGCATTCTGTCTTATCCAAGTTTGCCTGATAGCATATGAGGGCACCGCGATGAGCGCCGCAATCGAGTCGGCCGCGATGAAGTCCGATTTCTCCGCCGCAATCGCATCCGGAAATGTAAACCAGGCGGTAAAGGACGAACTCGCATCGAACACGCCGGGTATCGTCAAGGACAACATCACCGTGACGAACTCCAAGGCCTCCTATTCGGACAGGTCCGATGAGGCCACCGTCACCGATACCGGTTCCACGGGAATCACGACCATCTCGAAATCAAGCACCACGGCGCTTCTCGAATCGACCGTCGACTATAAAATCCCGACCCTGATTTCGGTCGGCAGCTTCGACGGTATCAAGATGTCGAAAACGATCAAAGTGGAGGTCCCGGTTTCCGAGAAAATGGAGGTGTCGCGATGACGCGCGTCCGCAGCGAATCCGGCGCAATCAACATCCTGAACGTCATCATCATGCTCGTACTCCTCATTGCACTCGGCTTCGCATTCGAGCTCTCCGCAGCCCTCGACCAGCAGAACGCCCAGACAAATGACTGCTCCGCAGCCAGGGACGCCACCATGGCGTCGCAGAACCTCCTTGTCGCGAAGAACTCCGATGACCCCGGTCTCGCAATCGCGACCGCGGCCGTCAAGTCCCTGCGTGCCAACGGGTTCAACGGCGAAGTCGAGGTCTGGTTCTATGAAGCCCCCTCCTCGGCCGTCCCCCAGAGCAAACGCGCGTGGGCCTGGGGCATCCAGACGAAATCGTCCTTGAAAGGATACTTTGCGACCTATTCGCTCGGAGATTTCAATATCCCCATCGGATCGCACGTCACGGCACATGCCGTCCCCTACACTGCGGGAAAGGCATGGAGACCGGCGGATTCGGGTAACGGAAAGTATTCCTTCAAAGCCGGTTCGGACACTCCTGAATACGAGGAGTACACGTCTACGAAAGAGCTTCCGCAAGAAGTGATCGACGAGATGAAAACAGCCGTCAACCAGGCAACGAACAATAAATAGCCTTCCCAATGAGCTAAAATGAAAGGATATCAGGCGACATCATGTGCCAATGCCTGATATCCTTTTGCTATGCCGCGTGTCTGACGGCATCTCTACACAGGAAAGCGAGAAAGGAACACCATGCCAGACACCAACGATACCGATGCGATCCTCGCGAAAGTCCGTTCAGGCGAGCTTTCGGCAGGCGATGCAGCCGCCCTGATCGCGAATCTCCACGCCGCATCCTACAAGGCGATGCAGGACGCGCAGACTGCACAGGCTCCGCAGCCCGAGTCTCCCGCACCTCAAGCCGCCAGCCAGCCGGGTATGTCCCAGCCGCCCGTCCAGCCGGCACCGGTCGTGGCTGCCGCACCTTGCTATCAGCCGCAGGTTCCGGCTATGCCGGCATATGCCGCACCGACGCCCGATACGGTTGCCGAGAAGGCTCAAGAGACGGTTCCGCAGCGCCCTCAGGCACCTACAGTGCAGCACCCCGCCCCCTATGATCCGCCTGCATATGTCCCGGCTGCATCGGCATCCGAGCCGCATCCGGTCTACGACCAGCCCTCCCCTGCCGTGAATCCGTATCGCCAGCCGGCACCCGACACGACTGCCACGCTTCCGGCGCAGGATGCCACCGCATCCCAGCCAGAACCGGAAACCGCGTACCATCAGGCCTCGCCCCTTCCGTATAATCCCCCACAGGAGACCGACAAGTACATTCCCGTCAACGAGATGGAGTCCTCCAGCTTCTTTACCGATTCTGAACCTTCTGAGGAACAGGAGCCGAAAAAGAAGCGCGAGAAGCCTGCAAAGCCATCGAAGCCGTCCCGTGCCGAACGCAAGGCCGAGAAGAAGGCCAAAGAAGAAGCCAAGGCAGCGAAAGCCCAAAAGAAGGCAGCCGGCCGCCGCGGCGCCACGTCCCCCAATGCTCCGAGCCTCACGGGCATGGAGAAGATCGCCGTGAAGGTCTCCCGCCTGCAGAAGGTCACCGCCGGCCTCGCTGTCATCGCCGTCCTCGCGGGAGGTGTCGCCGTCGTATCGGAGATCGACGCCAACAATCGAATCGCAGAAGCGTTCTCCGGCACCACCGAAGTCGTCGCAGCCACGAAGACCATCCACGCCGGCGACGAGATCTCCGCAAGCGACCTTGCCTTCGTCTCCGTCCCGAACAGCACGGTGGCGGACGGCGCAATTACCAAGAAGGATATCGACGACTCCTCCAAGACTCCCGTCGGTCGCGTCGCAACCCAGTACATCGCCAAGGGCTCCCAGCTCACCAATGCATCGACTGCCGGTAAGGACAACCCTGAGTCCCTTGCCGCCGCGATCGGGGACGGCATGGAGGCCGTGACCATCTCCGTCGATGCCCAGTCCGGCATGGGCGGCATGCTCCGTGTAAACGACAGGGTCAAGGTCATCCAGCCCAACGACGGCTCCCTCGGCGGCGATGGGTTCACCGTCATCGCCGACTCCGTACGCATCGCAGCCCTCGACGGCAACTTCAGCTCCGGTAGCGGCTCCTCCGACGGATATAGCACCGTGACGCTCGAGGTCACGCCCGAGCAGGCAGGTAAGATCCGTACCGCCGGTGGCCTTACCCTTACCCTGCCCTCTTCTGCCGATACCACCGAGAGCGGTGAGTAGCCCATGGCAGACGAAACCATTTTCAGGATCAAGGAGCGCATCCGCCAGGAGATGCGCGACCTGCTCGGCGTGACCATGGCCGACGGCGGCGCGATCGACCGTCAGGCGCTTCCGGTCCAGATTGACAGTGTCGCCCATGAAGTGTGCGCCGATTTCGGTATCTCCGACGAAAACTGGATCGGCTACATCATCAAAAGCACCATTGACGATTTCATCGGTCTGGGTCCCCTGCAGCCCTTGCAGGACGATCCCAAGGTTGCCGAGATCTTCATCGATCCCGTCGGCGTCGAGCCGAATGGAACATTTATCACGCCGGTCGCCCGCGCCGAAGTGGACGGCCAGATCGTCGATTGCCCCGGTATCGACCTCGTCTCGCATGATGAGGTCGGTCGGCTTATCGGACGTATCGCCGAGGAGGCGAACCGCCGCTGCGACGATTCGTTTCCCGAGATGGACGCCACCCTTGCCGACGGCTCCCGTGTGCACGCAGCCCACCCGAAGGTCTCCCCCAACGGCTGGTCGCTCAATATCCGTAAATTCAGCAAGGACAAGCTAACCGCTGAGGACCTGCTGGAGCGCGGTGCCATGAGCGAGCCTATGTACATGTTCCTCAAATCGGCCGTCCAGGCCCGTGCGAACTTCATCATCTCCGGCGGCACCGGTTCCGGTAAGACCACGATGCTGAACGCACTCTCCGCCTTCATCGGCTATAACGAGCGCGTCGTGACCATCGAGGATACGCGAGAACTGCAGCTGAAGCAGCGCATCGTGATCCCCCGCGTCGCCTGCCCACCGAACTCAGAGGGCAAGGGCGAGTTTACGATGCATGAGCTCCTGGTCGGCGCACTCCGTGAGCGTCCCGACCGTATCGTCGTCGGCGAGTGCCGTGACGATGAGACTTACGAGATGCTTCAGGCCATGCAGACGGGTCACGACGGATCGCTCACGACGATCCATGCGAACGACTGCGCCGGTGCATTCACGCGTATCGAGAACATGATCCTGAAGAGCCAGGGCAACATGACCATGGAGGCGATCCGCCGCCAGATCGGTGCCGCGATCGACGTCGTCGTGCAGGTGAAGCGCTGGAGGGGCGGCTACCGCCGTATCGAGTCCATCACAGCCGTCGAGGGCTTTTCCGACGGTAACGTGACCCGCAACGAACTGTTCCACTGGGAGGGCTCGCCGGAAAACGGTAGGCATGTCGCTACTGGATACCAACCGGCGCGTCTAAAGGAAAAGATCCTCGACGCGGACGCGGAGTACGACCCCCGTTGGTTCGAAGGCGGTGTCTGGTAATGGAACCTGCCGTCATCATCATGATGCTGAGCGTTTTCTTCCTATTGCTTTCCATCACCGTCGGCCTCTATTCCCTGTTCTGCGGGTTGTCGGCTGCCGGCGATGTACGCCGCATGAGGAATTCGACTGCCCTTAGAACCGGCGAGTCGGACGATAAGGACAAAAAAGTCTCCACGCCCCTTCCGCGTCTTGCGGAAGCCGGTATTGAAGTCGACGGCACGATATGGATCATCCTCCTCGTCTTGCTCGCGGGAGCGGGTGCCCTCATCGGATTCATGGCCCTGGGACTTATCGGAATCGGTTTTGCCCTCATCGGACCCCTGATTGCCGAGCTGTGGGTGCGTTCCCGCGGAAAGAGCCGTAAAGCACGATTCGATGAGCAGTTGGCGCGGTCGCTTCCCATGGTCGCGGAAAACATGCGTGCCGGATCCTCGATTGAAAGAGCCCTGCGCTCTGTCGGGGAGAATTCAGACGACCCTCTGAAATCCGAGCTCCTGGCCTGTGCCGGCGCAATGCAGATCGATGGCGATATCGTCGCCGCGCTCGATGACATGGCGAAACGAACCGGCAGCAAGGACCTTGTCCTCCTGCAGGCCGCCGTGGCCTCGCACAAGGAAGTCGGTGGATCGCTGGCCGACTCGCTCGAGCGCATCGGAGACACCATCGACGCCCGGTTGTCGCTCCGTCGACATATCGAGTCGGAGACGTCATCCGTGATCGCATCCATGAAGGCACTTATCGTGATGCTGCTCATCCTGTTCGCAATCATCATGGTCGGCATCCCTCAGGCATATGATTTCTATACGCAGGACCCGCTCGGCATTCCCGTGCTGATCGTCGTGGTGCTATTTGCGGCAACGGGCTCCGTCATCATCTACAAAATGGCAGACATCGACGTGGAATAGGAGCCAATCGAAATGAATATCCAATATCTCCTCGTGCTCCTGTTCGCCTGTGCTGCCGGCGGTATGACTTATGTTCTCGCCGGCGAGCCCTTCCGCAAGCCGCTGGCGCGCGCCAGGATGTCCACCGCCGCCCGTAAGGGGATGCACGCCAAACCGACGCAGCGCATGAAGATCGCCGAGGCAATCGACCGCGCCGGAGAGGCGTTCGAAAAGGTCATCCCGCTCAAGCTGTCGGAATCCCGAGAGCTGCAGAACAAGCTCGACCTGGCAGGGTTAAAGATCATTCCTTCGACCTGGCGTGTCATCTCTCTCGGGATCACAATCTTCACCGCCATCATGCTTGCCGGTGCCGCCCTTGTGGGCGGATATGGAATCTCGATGGCACTCCTAGTCGGAATCATCGGCGCCGTCGGCGGATGGGCGGTCTGCGGAATCTGGCTGTCGCATGCGGGAAAGAAACGCGGCGAGGAAATCGACCGCTACCTGCCACCGGCACTGGAGCTGCTCACCATCTCCGTCTCGGCCGGCGTGCTCGTGGAGCGTGGATTCCGGCAGCTTGCCGAGAACAAGGCGCTCGGTCCGCTTGCGGACGAGTTCGCGCGTACCGATGTGGAGATCTCGCACCTCGGCGTGTCCCGCGTCGACGCACTGGACCATATGCGCCGTCGATGCGATTCGCCGCTCATGGGATATTTCTGCGCGGCATTGATCGAGGCGACCAGAAAGGGCACCTCGATCTCAGGCGTACTCGAATCGCAGGCGAAGCTTGCACGTAAGGCGCGTTACGATGCGCTCACCGCGCAGATCAACAAGCTCTCGACGAAGATGGCGATCCCGCTGGTGTTCTTCCTGATCGCCGTACTCGTCCTCATCCTTCCCCCGCTTATCATTCCGACCGCAAGCATGCTCATGGAGATCATGTAGTCAGGGGCATCAGACAAAGCGAAAGCCCGGAGTGCTCTCACTGCACCCCGGGCTATATTTTTGCAAACGCAAAAGCAAATGTATAGCAAACTGCTTGAAATATAATATACAACATGATATAATAGTATCAAAGAAAGGGGAAATAAGCATGGCACAAATTAGTTTAAGAATCGACGATGACGTAAAGAAGAACGCGGAAACGACTCTCGACGAAATCGGACTCAGCATGTCGACGGCAATCACGATCTTTCTGAAAACAGTGGTGCGCGAACAGCGCATCCCCTTCGAATTGACCGCCGATCCATTTTATTCCAAATCAAATATGGAGCACTTGAACAGCGTGGTGAACAGAATCGAGAACGGAGAGGCGAAACTGAGCCCCCACGATCTTATCGATTAGGAGGGGAATATGGGTATCTTATGGGATGACGATGCATGGGATGACTATCTATACTGGCAGACACAGGACAAGAAGACCTTGAAAAGAATCAATGCCTTGGTAAAAGATATAGAGAGGACTCCTTATGAAGGAATCGGGAAGCCAGAACCATTAAAAGGAAACCTATCCGGTTGGTGGAGCCGAAGAATAGACGAGAAGAACCGAATAGTGTATCGACAGAAAGATGGAAATATCCAAATAGCTGAATGTCGCACACATTATGGCAGCTAAATATGGGCGGGAAACCTGAGGATGGATTTCCCGCCCATATTTGCGTGACGATACTAAAAATATGACAATCATGTTGCAGTAGTTCGATTCAAAGCGGACTGCAAGCATGCTTATGGAGATAATGACATGAAGCAGCCGGGGTGCAGATTTGCACCCCGGCTGCTCTCCTTTTCCCGTCATAATCATGGACATACCGGTAACTTTTTACCATCTTCCGCGCTATAATTTGCGATAACTATAAACGTTCAAGCAGGTTAGGAAATTTCATGCTAGATAAGATCAAAAACGGGGTGAAAGACATCCCTATCTCAGCGGAAGCCTTTGGGTTTGCGGCCGTCGTGGCAAGCGTGGCGCCCGTGCCGGACGCTATAGGTTCTTTAGCGACTTCTATCAGGTACGTTGCGCTTTCGCATTCTGTCTGGTCTGTCCTGCAACCGGCAATCACCCTTGTCCTTTTTATTTTAACAATGTCCGCGTTCTGCAGAAACAGCTGGAAAATCGGTTCTGTAGCCTTCATAGCTTCCGTACTGTCGCTAACCATTTCAATTTGGCTCAGCCTACACGGAATCAGCGCATATGAACCGACGGTTCTTTGTGGATGTTCCGTTCTTTGCTCGGCTCTATTCACAGTTAAGAATTTCGATTAAAGCTAGCCAATTCTTTTGAAAGCGAAGGATTAACTATGGATGACAAGAAACAGGTCGGTCTAGTCTCGGCAGAATTCGCTTCCGACAAAAAGACTACACCCGATGACGATGAAAAGAAATGCATCACCCGTCGCCGCGTACTTGAAGCAGGTGCCGCAGCTCTCGGACTTTTCATGCTTCCGAAACTTGCTTTTGCTATTGATTCTCCTCAAAATGAAAGAGGCTGGATCGGCTATCCAAACGGCTCTGTCGTGCATAATGGAGGCAAATGGATCGGAGTCCAGTCGGAAACATGGTGGTGGTTCGTCGGTATCGGCAACGGACAATATCTCTGCGTCTCCTGCAAGATGTGTGTGGAGTCGATTTTCACAAACGAGCTCTACGATATCTTCCGAATCCACGTACAGGTAAAATGTGGTGACTATAATGCAGCCACGAATGGTCGACTCTGGTTTTCCAAGTATCAGGACAACTATCTTGAATTCTGGCTTGCCAATACTGGAATAGCCGGTAGCAACAACGGAACTCACTGGATTGATAATAAATATTTCGCTTTATCCAACGAAGGGCTGGGTCCCGGCCGAAGGGCATATTGGAGCATCACGGGCTGGTCCGATATGGGTTACGACTCGCCGACTATCCTCTATAAAAGAGGAAAAGAACAGAGTAGTATGAGCGTGGGTCTCGGATTCTATGTGTACAATGTAGTTTGCAACGGTCAAAACAGATGGCCGAACAGCGGGACCAAATTCATCGATGCGTACACTTCCTCAAATATAGCGGGTATCTGTAACGGAGCTTACGGTGCTCGACAGGAAGCCCCTGGTTTCATGGGCTCGGATATTCATGCCGGAATCGATTCCATCAAACTCGACCAGGACATGTCCCTGTTCGGCAAGATCGTCGCAATCGTTCCGGATTCCGTCAAAAGCGGATATCAATGTCTGGATGTCGATGCCGCAAGACAGTCCTCCGGCACGCTCGTTCATCTTTACGGTGCGGACGGAAGCGGAACGAATTATACGCAGCGCAATTTCGTCATGGGCCTCGGCGCGATGGACGAACGAGGCGGTATCACATTCACCATCTTCCCGGCCCATGTGAAAGGTTTCAGTCGTGTGCTCAGTGCGTCGGGAGGAAGAAGCTATCTAGAGCAAGCCGCCCGAAACCGCACTGCTCCTTCTTCCACTCAAACGCTCCAGCTCTACGGGGATGACAATACCATCGCCGGTCGATTCTGGGTCACAAAGAGTGTCGACAAGAACGGCAGGTACAACATTATCAGCGATGCGTCCGGTTTTGCCTTCGACCAAGCCGACGGCAAGACCGCCGAAGGAACCATTGTCCGGCTACATTCCGACGGTAATAACGGTTCCGAATGGTCGAAGGAAGCGCACAAGTGGCGTATCGAGGAAGTGTTCTTCAAGGGCACGATCTCGCTCGATGCCGAGCGTGTTGAGCCTGGCAAGACGATCTCTGTCATCGACCCGTCAAAGACATGCACACCCTACGATCAGGGCGGCACCGGTTCGGTGAAATACCTGTACCGCTGGTACTGGATGAAAGACGAGAGGGAAAGCCCGTTTGCCGAAAACAAGTATCCTGAAGCTTTTACGTTGAGCAGCTGGTGCCATCTTGCATATTGCGGCGATCAGATCTGGCGTGACGCCTATGCCGGCGCGGGATACCCCGTTCGCGACACTAATTTCTTCGTTGAGTCCTTCAAACTTAGGATCAAGTACGGTAGCGGTTTCATCGAGAACAACGCCGACTTCGGTTCGATCTGCTACGCCGGATGCATGGGCATCGAGAATTCGGGAGATTTCTCCTGGTCCGATGTCTGCCGCGACGGCGAGGAACTTGGCAAGGGCGGTTTCAGCAACCGCATTACCGGCATCAAGATCTGGCTTGAGGGAGATATCGCCAAGGAATACGATATCGCCTACCGCGCCTTCATCTATGGGCAGGGCTGGACGGAGCGTTTCCATTCCAACGGCGGTTCTCAGGATGACGCGGAGCTGTGCGGTTCGGATGATGCATCCGGCAGCAAGGGAGCCATCAAGTGTATCCAGGTATTCGCCATCCCGAAGCCGCGCGGTGCCAAGCTGGCACGAGAGTTCGCCGAGGACAATTCGTTTATCCCGGAAAGCTCCCATTCGGGTGGCTATCTCACAGCACAGGCGATGCTCGCGCTCAACCTCGACGACACATCAGGGTTCGATGGGCACAAGATGATCGTCGATGCATATCAGGGCGACAGTTCGAAGGGCCTGGAAGCTCTGCCCGTGCCGCCGACTCCTCCGCCTCCTGTCGGTATCAAGGTGTTCTATTATGTCGACGGTGAAACCGATCCGTGTTTCGAGGAAGAGTATGAGATGGGAACGACCTATCAGGTGAATCCCGATGCAACTGCCGCCGGTCAGAAAGACAACTGCCTCGATCTGGTCTGCTGGTACACGGATCCGGAGTACACGCAGCCCTATGAGTCGCAGGAGCTTGCCACCTCGTTGAAGCTGTACGGTTACAACCCTTGCTCGGTGAAATACGATACGACCACCCGCAGCAGCGTGCTGGACACCTCGTATAACTGGTCGACGGACGCCGACCTTGGCACCGCGCTTGATCTGGCAGCCCTGTATCCACAGGACGAAATCGTTAAGTATGGGACGAAGCTGACGTTTGCCGGTCCGTGGTCCGCTTGGTGCGAGGATGCCGGAAAGACACGCTGCGTGTCCAGCACGCCCGGTGTATACGCTACCGCGGCCGCCAGCGGATCCCCGATCCTCTCGGCGACCATCAAGGGCAACACGACGGTCTACGTCGATTGGCCTTGGAGCGGCTACGACGGCGCCATGAGCGCCCGGTCGTAGCGGATATCGTCTTCTAAAACTGAACGA
>OBIU01000763.1_pt1 | contig 12783 bp, 19 predicted proteins | sample 1519871 | NCBI WGS metagenome assembly OBIU01 (sample SAMN04209229, study PRJEB22552) | human gut metagenome | biome: gut; material: feces | host: Homo sapiens | place: USA: Oklahoma
CTGCAAAATTTATCGATTTGTGCTTTTATTTTTCTATTGTACTCTGCAATTTCTTCTGAACGAACGTCGGTTTCTTTACTAGGACTTTCTTGTTCCCCTATTACTCGTAAAAATAGATTGTGAAGAATCCCCAATATCTCCTACCCACTTTCATATTATGCCCTGTTGTGCAGATTACGTCAAAATGAAATCTTTTATTCTCCCCGGCAGAAACCTACCACGCGCCCCTCAATCTGGATGTCGGACAGTTCGGCACCGCGGTAGACAAGTGGCGTATAGGCCGGGTTGACAGGAACCAGCGTGACGGTATCGCCCTCCTGATAGAAGCGCTTGAGGGTAGCCTCCTCCCCGATGCGAACGGCGGCAATCTGGCCGTTCTCGACTTCGGGCTGGCAGCGGATGCAGACGACGTCGCCGTCCTGATAGCGCGGTGCCATGCTGTCGCCCTTGCAGGTGAGCGCAAAATCAGCGTTCCATGCGGCGGGGATGCCGATGCGGGCTTCGATGTTTTCCTCGGCGGTGATGGGCGTGCCGCAGGCGATGGAGCCGACCAGCGGGATGGTCGTCATCTCGGGGAGAGGCTCAAACCCGGCGGGGATGGCGGTTGAATTGTAAACAGGGGCATCATCTAAAATGGCACTTTTAGGAACACCGAAATGAGTGGCCAGCTTTTCGATGGCTCCCATGCGGGGAATTTTCAATCCGGCCTCCCAGGTAGAAACAGCCTTATCTGTGACGCCTGCAATTTTCCCGAGCTCTGCTTGCGAGAGATTTTCTGCAGTGCGTAGTCGCTTAATGTTATCGGCAATACTCATTGTCAATCACTCCTTACTTAGAGGTTATCCTAAAAGTAGGAAAAAGTCAACAGATTTTCTAAAAAAATCTACTAAAAGTTCTTGACAATCTACTTTTGGTAGAGTATACTAAGGGCAATCCGAAGAGATTGGAGGTGGTAATTTGGGCTTTTCGGTTAAACAGGCGCGACAGTATGCAGGTTTCACACAGATTGAAATGGCACAGAAGCTCGGTGTTTCACGCGATACCTACCGCAAAATCGAACTTTCGCCGGAAACTGCGTCCGTCGCATTGGCGAAAAAAATCAGTGCGATTGTGGGCATCCCAATCGACCAAATTTTTTTCACTCGAAATTCTACTTAAAGTAGATAAAAAACAAAAAGGAGGTTAGATTTGTATGCCTGCACAATGGACGGGTGAGCTTGTTGGAAGAATGCACAACGCTGGGGTCACGGCAAAGCAGCTGGCGGCGGCCATGGGCAAAAATCCCAAGTATGTATCCCAGGTCATGAACGGCCACTATTCCCCAAAAAACGCGGAGCAGGAGTTCAACGAGGCGTTCAGCCGCATCGTCTCCGCCAAGCCCTAAGCCCATTATACCAGAGGGGCAGTCCGATAGTCTGGACTGCAAGAAGCTGACACGAAAATTCGGGAGGTGAACCATGACAAACGTCCCCTTTACCGCTCTTATCAAAAGCAAAGGCTACAACAAAGACCGTCTGGCGCGGGCGTGCGGCATTTCGCCGTCGATGATCTCGCAGCGCATCTGCGGAAGCAAGGCGTGGGGCTGGGTTGAGGCCAGCCGGGTATGCCATACGCTGGACATCAGCTATGACGAGTTTGCAACCTACTTCCCCGCTGCGGACGTAAAGCCCGCAGCCCCGAAGCGGCCGCCCACCAAGAAAGAGCGGGCCATCGACGCAGTGAAAGCACTGCTGGACTACTTAGAACAGGAGACTTGATATGACCGAAAACAAAGCGGCCGCCCGGGTGCTGGAAAACCCGAACGGCCTGGATCGTGAACTTACGAAAACTCACAAGACTATTTTACTGCATTTCGTGCGGTTTGGCAAGCTGTTTGCCAAAACCTGCGCCGTCACGCTGACCCTGCTGGGCCTGGCGGCGTTTGCGGGGGCGGTGCAGGGCGGCGGACTGCCGGCCGTGCTTGCCATGCTGGCGGCCATCGTGGCCGACAACTGGGCGCTGGGCGCATGGTTCAGCCTGGGGGAAACGGAGGCGTACTTATGCGCGGAATCCTGATTGACCCCGGTTGTGAGCCGAAGGTCTGCAAGCTGCCGGACACCGCCCAGGGACTGAACGGTTTCCTCGGCGGGGCGGTACAGATCAGGCGCTTCGGGCAGGTGTTCGCGGCGCTGGTCTACACCCACCAGGCCACACAGGCCATGCCCAACCGGCACTACATTGACCGCTGGTACTATGGGCGGCTGCTCATTGTAGGCTGGCGCAGCAACCGCATGACCGACCTGCCGCACGACCTGGCCGAGGAACTGTGCCGCAAATGGGCGAAAGTGGAGGTGCAGGTATGAGCGAGACTGACATCCGGGAAGCATTTGAGCACAACGAACCCGGCAAGTATCTGTGCTTTTACGCTGCCGTGCGCATGGCAGAACACCAGACCGATGCTGAATTGGGCGTACAGACCCGCCGGTTGCTGAATGCGGCCGCCGACGGTGCGCGGCTCTGCATTGGCCGCATCAAGGGAGGATTTACAGATGAAGTATGACGGAAAAATTATAATCAGCTGGCAGGCCGGCAGTAGCGAGATTCTCACCAGTGCTAAGGGCTGTGACGTCGATATGATTAACGCTCTTTCAGAGTCGACGATCGCCATTCTGAACAATGCGTCCGTGCTCGGTCTGCGCGGCAAGGAGTTGCGGGACGTGTACATTGCACATCTCATCAATCTGAGCAAGAAAAAGCGCCCCATCGAATCGACGTGCATCAAAATCCCGGTGAAGGATTTTCCGGGAGGTGTACAGTGATGCCCCGCAGCTTTAACGCTGCCGAGTTGGACGAAATGCAAGTGGACTGGCAGCGTACCCACAACGTCAAGATCGTGGCCGAGCTGCACGGCTGTACACAGCCGGAGGTCGTGCAGGCACTGGGCCTTGACCCGGCCAAGTACGCAAAGAGCGGCGGGCGCACCTGGGAGAAAAAGCACCCGGACGAAGCCGCTGCGTTCTGTGCGCTGGTGGACGGCGGCATGAGCATTAGGGCCGCCGCCGCTAAATTTCAGCTCAGCCAATCGGCAGGCTGGAATGCTTACAAACGAATGAAAGAGGGACTGACTGCTATGAACAATAAAGAAACCGCACCAGAGCCAATCGCCCCGGCTGATTATACCGTCCCGGCCAAGAGCGGGAATGAGGCCCAGAACGTCTATGCCGCCATTGAGCGTATGAGCTATCTGGCCGACCTGCTGAACCGTGAAAAGCTGCTGAGCGAAAGTGAGCTTAACACCTGCGAACACGTCATGGCTATGGCCGACGCTTTCCGCGCGGGCATCGAATACAGCGAGGCGCACCATGACAAATAAGGAGATTCTTTCATGCAAAAATGTCCCGACTGCGGATGCTGCTGCGACTACGGCCGACCCTGCTGCTGCAATGTCAAGCCTGTCCGATGCGGAAACTGCCTGTTCGGCTCCGGCGTTTGATTATTCCGTGCTGGACGTCGACACGGCGGACAAGCTGCGCGGCATTACAGAGTGTGTGGCCGAGTTGCAGCAGAGTTACGCCTGGGGCATGGCCTACCAGGTTGGCCGGGCGCACGATTTGCTGTGCGGGGGCGGGAGTTGTCTAACGGTTAGACAACTCGACAAAAAAGCAAACGGAAATCGCGGCGACGCTACATTTACGGCTTGGTGTAATTTCATCGGAATCAGCCGCCCTACCGCCTACAACCTGCTGAACGCCTACACCCTGATTTGTGACGCCAGCCCTGAGCAGCAGAAAAACTTACAGCTGGCTCCGGCCAAGCTGCTGTACGCTGCGGGAAAGCCCACCGCCCCCGCTGACCTGGTGCAGGCGGTCAAGGATGGCGACATTACCACCCACAAGCAGTATCAGGAACTTCTGGCGCAGCTGAAAACCGCCGAATCCCAGCGCGATGCCGCCCTGGCCGATGTGAACGGCCTGCATGAGCAGAATCGCCAGCTGACCGCCGCCGTCACTGGTGCCCAGGAAAGTTACCGCACCGCCCACAAAAACGAAGATTCCGCCCTGCGCCGTGCCGCCGAAGCCGAACAGCGGGCAAAAGAAGCCGAAAAGCAGCGGGACGGTGCCCGGCAGGTGGCCGAGGCCGCCCGGCTGCGGGCCGACAAGTGGCAGAAGGAAGTTGAGGCCGCCAAGGCCCAGCCGGTTGCGGCTGTGGTGGATGAGGACGAGATCGACCGCCGCGCCCGCCAGCTGGCCGCCGACATGACCGCCCCGCTGCGGGAGGAACTGGATGCCCTAAAGGCACACCCTGCCGCCGTGCCAGACACCGAGACGGACGCCCGCAACGCCTACGACAGCCTGCTGCTCATTGGGCGCAGTATGAAGAACGCCTGGGCGTCGGTCAAGCCCCAACTGGCCAAGCTGCCCGAGAACACACGCGCCGGGGCCATTGATATGCTGAACAAAACTTTGACGGAAATACAAACGGAGGCCATGAAATGTCTGTGACAATCACTGCGCTGGAGGCGGAAAACGTCAAGCGCATCAAAGCGGTGGAAATCACCCCTGCCCCTACCGGGCTGACGCTGGTGGGCGGCAACAACAACCAGGGCAAGACCAGCGTGCTGGATGCTCTGGCCTGGGCACTGGGCGGCGAAAAGTTCCGCCCGGCGGCTGCGGCCCGTGACGGGGCCATCACGCCGCCGCACCTGAAAGTAACGCTCTCCAACGGCATCGTGGTGGAGCGCCGCGGCAAAAACAGCACCCTGACCGTCACCGACCCCACGGGCCGCCGCGCCGGGCAGCAGCTGCTGAATGAGTTTGTGGAGGTGCTGGCCCTGGACCTGCCCCGCTTTATGGAGGCGGGCGACAAGGACAAGGCCGACACGCTGCTCAAAATTATCGGCGTGGGCGACGAACTGGCCGCGCTGGACCGCCGCATCAAGGCGCTGTACGACAAGCGCACCGCAGTGGGACAAATCGCCACCCAGAAAAAAGCCTACGCCGACGAGATGCTCAGCTACCCCGATGCCCCCGCCGAGCCGGTGAGCGCCATCGAACTGATCCAACAGCAGCAGGAGATTCTGCTGCGCAACGCCGAGAACCAGCGCCAGCGTGACCGGCTTGTGGAAATTACCCACGCGAAACATCGGTATTTCGATGAAATGCAGCGGCTGGATGAACGCATTGAGGAATTGCAGGCCCAGCGCGGCAAGTTGCAGGCAAGTTACGACGAGGCCGCTGCCGCCGAGACTGCCGCCACCAAGACGGTGGCCGAGCTGCAGGATGAATCCACCGCCGCGCTGGAAGAGAGCATCCGCAACGTGGAGGACACGAACCGCAAGGTGCGGGCCAACCTGGACAAAGCCAGGGCCGAGGATGAAGCCGATGAAATGTCTACCCAGTACAGCAAGCTGACAGAGCAAATCGCCGAGGCCCGCCGCCAGCGCACGGCCCTGTTGGATGGCGCAGACCTGCCGCTGCCCGGCCTGGGCGTCGAGGACGGCTGCCTGACCTACCACGGCAAGCGCTGGCGCGATATGAGCGGCAGTGACCAGCTGCGGGTCGCCACGGCCATTGTGCGGCGGCTGAACCCCAACTGCGGCTTCGTGCTGTTGGACAAGCTGGAACAGATGGACCTTGCCACGCTGGCCGAGTTTGGCCGCTGGCTGGAGGCTGAAGGTTTGCAGGCCATCGCAACGCGGGTATCGACCGGCGGCGAGTGCCAGATCATTATTGAGGACGGCAGGGTCAAGGATGCCGAGGAAGCCCCGGCACCCGCCCCAGCCTGGATGAAGGGAGCGTTTTAAATGAGCAAGTATTCTGTGACCAGCGGCGTGCAGACCGCACCGGTCAAGGTCGTGCTGTATGGGCCGGAGGGCATCGGCAAAAGCAGCTTTGCTGCAAAATTCCCCCAGCCGGTGTTCATTGACACCGAGGGCGGCACCAAGCGGCTGAACGTGGCCCGCCTGCCCGCACCCACCAGCTGGGCCATGCTGCTGGATGAGGTGTCCGAGGTCCGCAAGGGCAATGTCCCCTGCCGCACGCTGGTCATCGACACGGCAGACTGGGCCGAGCGCCTTTGCACCGAGGCCGTCTGCGCCCGGGCCAAGGTACACGGCATCGAGGATTTCGGGTACGGCAAGGGCTACACCTATCTGAAGGAAGAGTTCAGCCGCCTGCTGGACGCCCTGGAAGAAGTGCTGACGACCGGCCGCCATGTGGTGGTGCTGGCCCATGCCGCCATCACGAAATTTGAACAGCCCGACGCCGTGGGCAACTACGACCGCTGGAGCATGAAAACCAGCAAACAGGTCGCCCCGCTGCTGCGGGAATGGTGCGATATGCTGCTGTTCGCCAACTACAAGACCATTGTGGAAAAATCCGGCAGCGGCCAGAACGCCAAAAACAAGGCCAGCGGCGCGCGCCGGGTGCTGTACACCGCCCACCACGCCTGCTGGGACGCGAAAAATCGCTTTGGCCTTCCGGAGGAAATACCCTTCGACTACGCCAGCATCGCCGCCTGCATCGAGGGCAGCGCCCCCGCGCCCGCTGCACCGCCTTCCCCTGCCCCGGCCGCACCTGAACCTGCGCCCGCTGCAACCTGGACGCCGGGCGGCAGCGTGACGGCGGAGGACACCGCACCTGCAGAATCCCCCGCCCAGCAGGCCACCCGGCTGCGCAGCACCGCCCGGGAACAGCTGGAAAAGACGCTGATCGCCGAGCAGGTACCTGACAAGCTGCGTGCCCTGATGCTGCACGACCTGATCGACAGCGCGACCCTGCGCCACGCCGTGCACCAGCGCGGCTGCTACCCCGAGGATACGCCCATTGCCAACTATGACCCGCAGTTCGTGGCGGGCAGCCTGGTGGCGTCCTGGGACAAGTGGCTGCAATTCATCAACGACAATGCCGATGTACCGTTTTAACTGAAAGGAGTTTTCTGTTATGGCTTACGAGGAAATCAACGAACGCGCGTTTGGCTGGGACGACGAGATCAAAAACGACGGCCCCGATTATGTGCTGCTGCCCGAGGGTGACTACCTGTTCACCGTTACAGGGTTTGAGCGTGCCCGCTACGAGGGCGGGGCCAAGCTGCCGCCCTGCTCTATGGCAAAGCTGACCATCCGCATCCACGGCGGCGACAAGGGCGAGACGAGTGTCACCCACCGCCTCTACCTGCATTCCCGCTGCGAGGGGCTGCTCTGCGCCTTCTTTGAGAGCATCGGCCAGCGCAAGCACGGCGAGCCGCTGCGCCCTCGCTGGGATGAACTGGTGGGCGCCCAGGGTCTGGCCCACGTGGGCGTGCGGGAGTTCACCAAAAAGAGCGGCCCCAACGCCGGGGAGACCGGCCAGTCCAACGAGATCACCCGTTTCCTGCCGCCGCCGGAGCCGAAGGCTGCGCCGCAGCAATCCTGGGCACAGGGGGCATTTTAAATGGAACTGCGCCCGTATCAGGAAACGGCGCGGCAGAATATCCACAGGCAATGGGACAGCGGGGTGCAGCGCACCCTGCTTGTTTTGCCTACGGGCACCGGCAAGACCATCGTGTTTGCCGCCGTGACCGAGGATGAAGTCCGCGCCGGGAACCGTGTGCTGATTTTAGCCCACCGCGGCGAGCTGCTGACCCAGGCTGCCGACAAGATACAGCGCTCGACCGGGCTTGCCAGCGCACTGGAAAAAGCCGAGAACAGCTGCCTGGGCAGCTGGTACCGTGTGGCCGTGGGCAGCGTGCAGAGCTTGCAGCGGCCCCAGCGGCTGGAACAATTCCCCCATGACTACTTCGGCACCATCGTCATTGACGAGGCGCACCATGCCGTGACCGACGGCTACCGCCGCATTCTGGACTGGTTCCCTGCCGCCCACGTGCTGGGCGTGACGGCCACGCCGGACCGCGGCGACCTGCGCAACCTGGGCGAGGTATTTGACAGCCTGGCCTACGAGTACAAACTGACCGACGCCATCCGGGAAGGGTTCCTCTGCCGCATCATGGCCCAGACCATCCCGCTGCAGCTGGATATCTCCACCGTGGGCATGAGCGGCGGTGACTACGCCGTGGGCGAGCTGGGCAGTGCGCTGGACCCATACCTTGACCAGATCGCCGCCGAGATGGCCCGCTATTGCAAGGAACGTAAGACCGTTGTGTTTCTGCCGCTTATCAAGACGAGTCAGAAATTCAGGGATATCCTGAACGCCCACGGCTTCTGTGCCGCCGAGGTCAACGGCCAAAGCGACGACCGCGCCGAGGTGCTGGCCGATTTTGACGCCGGGAAGTATAACGTGCTGTGTAACTCGATGCTGCTGACCGAGGGCTGGGACTGCCCCAGCGTGGATTGCGTGGTGGTGCTGCGGCCTACCAAGGTGCGCAGCCTATACAGCCAGATGGTGGGACGCGGCACGCGGCTGTCCCCCGGCAAGAAAGATTTACTGCTGCTCGATTTTTTGTGGCTGACCGACCGCCACGAGCTGTGCCGCCCCGCAGACCTGATCTGTGAGGACCGCGCCGTGGCCCAGCAGATGACGGATAACCTGGCCGCGGCCGCCTGCCCCGAGGATATCGAGGATGCCGCTAAGCAGGCCGGTGAGGACGTTGTGGCCCAGCGGGAGGAAGCCCTTGCCAAGCAGCTGGCCGAACAGCGCCGCAAGCGTGCCCGGCTGGTGGACCCACTGCAATACGAAATGAGCATCCAGGCCGAGGACCTGACCGGCTACGTGCCCGCCTTCGGGTGGGAATCCCAGCCGCCCAGTGACACCCAGCTGGCAAGCCTGGAAAAGCAGGGCATCCAGCCCGACGGCATCGACAGCGCGGGCAAGGCGGGGCTGCTGCTGGAACGGCTGGAAAAGCGCCGCCACGAGGGGCTGACAACACCCAAGCAGATACGCTGCCTGGAACGGTACGGCTTTACCCATGTGGGCACCTGGAACTTTGACGCCGCCCGCAGCATGATCGACCGCATTGCGGCGGCAGGATGGCGCGGCGTGCCCAAGGGTGTTGACCCGAAAACCTACACACCATAAGGACTTACGATGGAAAATCAAGACCTTTTAGAAGCATTGGACTTTATCAACCCCGGCAGCCTGACCTATGAGGAATGGACGATGGTGGGCATGGGGCTGAAGCAGGCCGGATTCCCGGTCACAAGTTGGGAGCAGTGGAGCGCCCGCGACGGTGGACGATACCACAGGGGCGAATGTGCCCGCAAGTGGGGCAGCTTCCACGGCAATGCCAACCCTGTGACCGAGAACAGCATCTTCAAGCTGGCCCGCGACCATGGCTGGGCTGGGCCTGCGGGGTACGCCCTGGACTGGAACGATGTCATCGACGCCCCGGCCGGGCGCAGTGACGGCATAGTCGTGGACCCGCACTGGCTGGATGTGCAGGAACTGGCCATCCCCGCCGAGTGGGACCCTGCCGACCAGCTGGTGCGCTACCTGCAAGCCCTGTTTGAGCCGGAGGAACACGTCGCCTATGTGACCGAAAGCTACCTGAGGGACGGCCGCCCTGCCCCCACAAAAGGCTGCTGGGACCGCACAGCGGGGCAGCTCATTGAGGAACTGCGCCACTACGGCGATATTCATAAGGTCGTGGGCGACTGTGACGCCGCAGCGGGGGCGTGGATCTGCTTCAACCCTGTCAACGGCGGCCGCAGCAACGACAATGTGACCGATTACCGCTATGCGCTGGTAGAGTGTGACAACCTGGAACTGGAAAAGCAGCAGGCCATCATCCGCCAGCTGGAACTGCCCTGCGCGGCGCTGGTGTACAGCGGCGGGAAAAGCCTGCACGCCATCGTGCGGGTGAACGCGCCGGACTACGCCGAGTACCGCAAGCGGGTGGACTACCTGTACACCGTCTGCCAGAAAAACGGACTGACGCTGGATCAGGCCAACCGCAATCCCAGCCGTCTTTCCCGGATGCCGGGCATCGTGCGCGGCGGCCAAAAGCAATACCTGCTGGGCACGAACCTGGGCAAAAGCTGCTGGGAAGAGTGGCGCGACTGGGTGGAAGCCAGCACCGACGACCTACCCGACACCGAGAACCTGGCCGACGACTGGGGCGACCTTCCGCCGCTGGCGGATTCCCTCATCGACGGCGTGCTGCGCCAGGGGCATAAAATGCTGCTGGCCGGCCCGAGCAAGGCAGGCAAGAGCTTTGCCCTGATCGAGCTGTGCATCTGCATTGCCGAGGGCAAGCCCTGGCTGGGACGGTTCGGCTGCACCCAGGGCAAGGTGCTGTACATCAACCTGGAACTCGACCGCCCCAGCTGCCTGCACCGCTTCAAGGATGTGTACGCGGCACTGGGCTATGCCCCGGACAACGTGGGCCGCATCGATGTGTGGAACCTGCGCGGCGCGTCGGTGCCGATGGACAAGCTGGCCCCGCGGCTCATCCGCCGGGCCGCCAAGAAGGGCTACATTGCGGTGGTGCTGGACCCGATTTATAAAGTCATCACCGGCGACGAGAACAGCGCGGATCAAATGGCGAAATTCTGCAATCAGTTCGATTTGGTCTGCCGTGAGCTGGGCTGCGCTGTCATCTACTGCCACCACCACAGCAAGGGCGCCCAGGGCGGCAAGCGCAGCATGGACCGCGCCAGTGGTTCCGGCGTGTTTGCCCGCGACCCTGACGCTATGCTGGACATGACCGAACTGGCCCCGACCGATGCCATCCGCGACCAGCTGAAGAACAAAGCCGCCTGCGCGGCCTGTACGGCCCTGCTGGACGCCCGCGGCCACGCCGACAGTTACAGCCAGGACGACGCTTGCAGCCGTGCCCGGATGCTGGCAATCGCCAAGGAGCAGCTGGGCCTGGCCGACCTGCGTGCGTTGGATGCCGACATTGCCGCCCGCCAGAAGCGTGCTACCGGGATGACGGCCTGGCGCATTGAGGGCACGCTGCGTGAGTTTGCCCGGTTCGACCCAGTGAATCTGTGGTTCGACTACCCTGTCCACAAGCTGGACAGCGGCCTGCTGGAGGACTTGCAGCCCGAGAGCAGCTACCAGACCCTGGGTGCCCGGGGCGCGGCCAAGCGCTGGGGCAACAAGGAAAAAGTCACCAAGGACAAGAGCGCCGAGCTGCACAACGCCTTTGAAGCCTGCACGATGGACGGCAAGGTCACGATCTACACCATGGCCGAGTACATGAACCTGCGCCCCGCCACCGTGAAGAAGCGGCTGAAAGCGGACGGTGGCTTCTGGCTGGACGATGAGGTCGTCGGCATCAAGGAGCCGGGCAGCAGTGGATGATATACAGTACGTATTTTTTGTGTGATACAAACTGTATAATTTTTGCAAAATAGCCGCTATCATGCAATGTGTGCAAGACGTCGATTTTTGCAAAATAGCCGCTATGCCCGCTATTTTTGGCAAGCAAAATAGCCTTATATATATAAGCAAAAACAACGCATTGTGTTGGGGTGTCCCAAAGTATGGGGGCCTAAAGCGCCCCATACGTTTGGGCAGCCCTCCCCAACACGTTGGCTGAAACGGAAGGAGAAAAACGATGCAATTTTTTATGCCGATGCGCCCGCCTACGGTCACGCACCACGATAAACAGCTCCATGCCTTCATGCGGGGTGGCAAGCCCTGCGCCGTGCTGCACGACACGCCGGAACTGAAGGACGCCCGCGCCAAGCTGCACGCCGCCCTGGCACCTTTTGCCACCGCGCAGCCGATGACCGGCGCGGTGCAGCTGGTGGTGAAGTGGCTGTTCCCTGCCGAGGGCCGCCCGAACGGCAGCTGGAAAACCACCAAGCCGGACACCGACAATCTGGAAAAGGCTCTGAAGGACGAGATGACCCGGCTGCACTTCTGGCGTGACGACGCGCAGGTATGCAGCGAGGTGGCCGAAAAGTTCTGGGCGGACACGCCCGGCATCTATGTGGAGGTGAGGGGGCTGTGAAATGTATGTACGGCCAGCGCAAGCGGACCCTGCCCTCGGATGTGCGGGCCGCTGCCATCCAGGTGGCGCATGAGATCATGGCGCAGCAGTGTGAACAGGTCGTGCGCCGCAGCTGGAATGAGATGCTCGTAGCCATGCACCAGGCCGGGCTTTCGCCACGGACCATCCGCCGGGTGACCGAGAAACTGGACAATGTAGTGCTGCCCTATGTGGACGACCTACGCAACCCGGACGGCGGCCTGAAAAACGCCGGCAACGCCCAGCACGTCCGCGATGGTGATATCTGGGTGCAAGAGTATCTGACGGGGCATGGCATTCCGTGCTATGAGATTGGGGAGGTGGAAACGTGAGCGTGATTTTAACCATCCTCGGTGACATCATCCTGGGCTGTATGTTTGCCGGGGTCTATGCGCTGGGTGTCTCGGCTGGGAGAGCCGCCACCCGGCAGGAGCCGGCGGACAGCATTGCCATGGAGCACAGGCATGGAGGTGAGGGGGATTGAGTAGTCCACGATATGACTGGTGGCCCTATGTAAAGGGCATGATCCGCCGCTACCCGGAGCTGTGTGCCCGCCAGGAAGAACTGCACCGCACAAAGATGTCCCCGAATCTAACCGGGATGCCCGGTGCCCACGGCCAGGCCAGTGACCCGGTAGCCGATGCTGCCCTGCGGGAGCTGCCGGAGATCAACCGCCGGGAACTGGAAGCAGTACGGCAGGCCATTGAGGAGACACAAGGCATGCCAAACGGTGAGGAGCGGCTGGAGATGGTCAGGCTGGTTTTCTGGAAGAAGACGCATACATTGGAAGGGGCGGCGATAAAATGCTATATTAGTTATCCTACCGCCAAAAGATGGCATAAAGAGTTTATTCTCCTTGTCGGGGAAAATTTTGGACTCCTTTAGCTGTGA
>OBIU01000764.1_pt1 | contig 12758 bp, 9 predicted proteins | sample 1519871 | NCBI WGS metagenome assembly OBIU01 (sample SAMN04209229, study PRJEB22552) | human gut metagenome | biome: gut; material: feces | host: Homo sapiens | place: USA: Oklahoma
GCGCCAGCAATGCGGGTACTGGTGGGTGATGTGCTGCACGCCCATCAGGTGGCCGCTCTCCTTGATATGCTCAAGGATAACCTTGTTGGCGTCCCAGACCTTCAGACCGGCAAACTTCTCGCCAGCCTCGGCGGTCAGGCGGCCGGCATCGTCCACGGGGACAACGACAGGCACCTGCGGGTAATGGTTGACGCAGACCTCAAAGTCCTCGACACCATGGCCGGGGGCGGTGTGGACACAGCCGGTGCCGCCTTCGAGGGTGACATGGTCGCCCAGGATGACCAGGCCCTTGCGGTCCAGGAACGGATGCTGGTACTGCATGAGTTCCAACTCGCTGCCGAGAACAGTCTCGGGCAGGACTTCGTACTCGTCGATGTGGCAGCCCTTCATCGTGGACTCGACCAACTCGCGGGCCATGATGTGGTAAGCGTCGCCGATCTTGACGAAGGCGTATTCCAGGTTGGGGTTCAGGCAGGTAGCAACGTTGGCGGGCAGCGTCCAGGTGGTGGTGGTCCAAATGACGATCCATGCCTTGTCCAGCGGGATGTTGTGCTTAGCCAGCACGCCGTTGGGGTCGTCGGTCAGCTTGAAGCGGACGTAGATGGAATCGCACTCGTCCTCGGCGTACTCGATTTCGGCCTCAGCCAGCGCAGTGCGGTCCTCGGGGCACCAGTAGACAGCTTTCATGCCTTTGTAGATGTAGCCTTTCTTCGCCATCTCGCCGAAAATCTCAACCTGGCGGGCCTCAAACTCAGGGCGCAGGGTCAGGTAGGGATTTTCAAAGTCGCCCTGCACGCCCAGGCGCTTGAACTGCTCGTTCATGACGCCGATGTGCTCGGTGGCAAATTCCTTGCAGATCTGGCGCAGCTCCAGTTTGGAGACGCCCGCCTTTTTGTCGCCGAGGGAACTGAGGGCTTTCAGCTCGATGGGCAGGCCGTGGGTGTCGTAGCCGGGCACATACGGTGCCTGGAAGCCGGACATATTCTTATAGCGGATGATGATATCCTTGATGATCTTGTTCAATGCAGTACCCATGTGGATATTGCCGTTGGCATACGGAGGGCCGTCGTGCAGGATGTACTGGGGCTTGCCCTCGTTGTTCTTGATCATCTGCTCGTAGACATGGTTCTGTTCCCAGTCCTCCAGCATTTTGGGTTCTTTTTTCGGCAGACCGGCCCGCATTTCAAAGGGGGTCTGCATCTTATGGATGGTGTCGTTGTAGTTCTGCGCCAAAGTTTCCTACTCTCCTCTATTTTGTAGATTCTTTATTTATACCACATCCGGTGTCAGCTGTCAAAGTCAACGCCTTCAAAGTTATCGAACGCCGGGGAGTTCAGCTCCTCCTGCGGTTCGGCACTTGCCTTTTTGCGGGTGGTGCGCTTGGTGGTGCTCGCTTTTCTGCGGCGGGCGGGTTTTGCCTCAGGTTCGTCATACAGGCCCGAAATATCCTGGAAGCGGCTCTCATCAATGGCCGGGGCCTCCGGAATGGGGGTCGGGGCAATTTCTTCGGGCTCCTCCGGGTGCGGGGCAATGGCAAACTCTACGGTGTCCACCTTTTCCCCGGCGGGGGCAGCAGTCTCGGGTGCGGGGGCAGGTTCCTCATAGCAGGCGGTCTCCTGCATCGGGGGCTGTATCGGTTCCGGCGCAGGCTTGGCGGCGGGCGGCGTGTAGGTCGGCTCCACGGCGGGCTGCTCGGCCGGGGCGGCCTGTACAGGGGCCGGGGCCGGTTCGGCGGCAGGCTGCATCGGGCGTACCGGCGGATCCTCAGGTTGAGGGGTGTAATCCGGCAGCTTATTGATGAGGTTGATGTGCTTGCGGTACATCTCGATCAGTGAGCGCTTGAAGCTGTCCGCCTCGCTCTTCAGTGTGACGATCTCCTGCTTGGCCAGCTCCACATCATCGCGGGAGCGCTGCTCGCGGTCCTCGGCCTTGATGTTGGCGGTGCGTATGATCTCGGCGGCCTTCTGCTTGGCCTCGCGGATGACATTTTCCCCTAAGCGCTGGGCGTTGATCATCGTCGTGCGCAGGGTGTCTTCCTCGGCACGGTACTGGTCAATGCGCTGGGCCAGCACAACGAGCTTTTTTTGCAGGTCATCATTCTGGGCAGCCAGGTCGTCCATGGCCTGGGCCACCTCTTTCAGATATGCGTCCACATCTTCGCGGCGATAACCTTGGAACGCTTTGTCAAACGTTACGCGGCGGACATCCTCAGAAGAGATCATGACTTTCCTCCTATGCAGGGACGGTGCCCTGTTATTCCCGGCCCGCAGACGGCGGGCAGATCATGCGCTCAGTATTGGTAAAAGGATATGAACAGGCGGTCCTTGCGGCTTTTTCCGCCGATGGCCGCCAGCTTGAAGCGCCCCACGCCCCGCACCGTGAAGATATCCTCGGCGTAGGCGGTCTCGTGGGCAGCTTTCAGCGGCAGGTGGTTGATCTCCACACGGCCCGCAGCTATATATTCTGCCGCGCGGGTGCGGGAGGTATGCATCATCACGGCCAGCACAGCATCCGCACGCAGGGACGGCACGGTAGCCTCCTGCAAGGCGCGTTCCCTGCTTCGCAGCAGATGGGCGGGCAGCGCGTCAACGCATTCGGTGTGCACGGTGCAGTGCCCGGCGCTGGTCAGTTCGGCGTTGATGAACGCCTGCTTGTCCGCCAGGACGACGGCGTAAAACGTGTTGCCCCGTTCGGGGTCTGCCAAAAGATCTCCCACACAGGTGCGCTCCAGTCCCAGCCCTAAGATAGAGCCAAGATAATCACGGTGGGTCGGTGCTTTATCTCCGTAGGCGGTAAATTGCAGATAGGCCAGCGGTTCCTCCTGCCAGGCGTCGGGCGGCTCAATGCAGAGCACCTTGCGCTCGGCACCTTCAAACCCACCCCAAAAGCGGATACAGTCACAGCCCGCCTTGTTGCAGGCAGCCTGCGCCAGGCTCTGCTCCCGGTCGGAGAGAAAGCCTGTATACCGCGGGATGCCGCGGCTTTGGGCCACGCGGCACAGTTCCTCCACACGGCGCATCAGGCGGCGTTCATCGTCGCTCTGCGGCGGCACAAAGCCGCGCTTGGCAGGCGTGTCCTGGGTATCAGAAAAATACGCCATTGTTCTCCAGCTCGTCGATCAGATCCCCCATGATATCAACGTTGTACGGCGTGATAATGAAGGTGCTGGTGGCAACGCGCTTGATCTGGCCGTTGTTGGCGTAAGCCACGCCGGACAGGAAATCGATCAGGCGGCGGGAAACTTCCTTGCCGGTGGATTCCAGGTTCAGCACAACGGTACGCTTGGCGTTGAGCTGATCGGCGATAGTGGAGGCATCCTCAAACCGTTCGGGCTTGACCAGCACAACTTGCAGCTGGGTCGTGGCGTTGATGTTCACGACCTTATTACTGTGCTGTTTGACCTCCTGCTGGGTATATTCCTGCGCACCGCCTTGGCCGCCGGGGAAAACATCATCTTCGGTATCATCTACATAAGAATCAGCGTCGGGGTCGATACCGAGCTTGCTTTTCAAACTGTCAAACATGGACATGGTCGTAAAACTCCTTTGAGATAAGTATGCGCTGTTCACGTCAGCGCGCTATTACAGCGATATACATTGAATATTATCTTCTTTTTAGGCTGTCTTGTCAATACAAAAGGCCGTATTTCCGTTATAATAGTTTGCCGTCCTGCAAATTTGTACCCTGCACGATGATCTCATCGTAGAGCCGCACTTCGTTGTCGGTGCCGATCTTGCCGTTTTCCGGGATGAGGATGTAGCTGTCGTTCTCATACAGCGTCGTGATTTTCAAAAATCTTTGCAGGTTGCCGTACTTGACATAGACGCCGCGCTGGCCGTCCACGATGTGCAGGGCCTCCTTGTCGATGCGGATGCCCTCGTAGGTTTTCAGGTCGATCTGCGCGGTCTCCTGACCAAAGCTCAGCACCTCGGCGTTGATGGTCTGGCACTGCAGCACGATTTTGGCGATGCCGTTGTCTTTGTCCGGCGCCACCTCTTCCACCGTGGCAGAAAGCGGGGTGTTCTGCTTGCCGGGCACGCTGATTTTGACGCTGGAAATATTGTCGAACCGCGCGGCGGTATCCAGGTCGCAGACGGCATAAAATTTCCAGGAAAAGCCGGTGGTGATCTGCCCGGCGCGGTCGGTGGCGGCCGCCGGGAAACCGTCCGCCAGCATCTTTTGCAGAGTGGCCGGGTCAGCGTCGTCCAGTGCCTGGCGATCCGCCGCGATGGCGGGCGACGCCGCTGTGCTGCTGAAGTAGCCGTTCGTCGTGGCCGTGATAGTCTGCAAAGCGTCGAGCTGCGCTTTGATGCTGTCATATTCAACCTGCAAAGCCGCGATGGTATCTGCAAAGCCCGCCGTCTGGCCGGTGCTGACCTGCAGACGGTTTTGCGCCAGCAGGAAGGTATCCTCGGCGTCGGTAATGCCGCTGTACTGAGCCGTGTTGATCTTATCCAGCAGGTTGTACAGCGCCTGTTTTGTCTGGTTCGTCAGCACCGACAGGTCGCTGCCGGTGGAGTTCTGGGACTTTGTCAGCAGCGTGATGGTGCGCTCGAGCCGGTCAAGCCGCTCGCGCTGCAATCCCTGGGAATCATCGGTGTACACTTCGGCCACGATGGTTCCGTTTGTGACGCGCTCACCGTCCTGGACAAGGTAGCCAAGGTCGCCGCTGCCTGCCACATCCACCGAGTCAAACGCCACAACGCCGTCGAGGGTAATGCTCTCGGCCAACGTGTACTTGATGGCAGTCTCTGTTTTGTAGGAGCGGTGAAAAATAACGAAACACTGTACAATAATGTAGACAGAAACCAGTGCCAGTGCCAGCAGCCCGACCACATGAAAAATTCTCTTTGCCGCTGTGCGGTTCGGCTGTTTTTCCACTGCACACTCCCCTTTCTGTCAGTTTTGCAAAAATTCACGCACCAGCGAACAGGCGCGGTCGATGACGTTTTCTTCATCAATATAAAGCCAGACCGCGTCGTTCTGGCGGCGGAACCAGGTCAGCTGCCGCTTGGCGTAGTTGCGGGTGGCCTGCTTGAGTTTTTCGGTGCATTCCTCCAAGGGCGCCGTGCCTTCAAAATACGGAAAGAACTCCTTGTAGCCGATGGCCTGGGCCGCCGTGCGGTAGCTCTCGCGATGGTCATAGACCTGTTTTGCCTCGTCCAACACGCCGTTTTTCACCATTAAGTCCACCCTGCGGCCGATGCGGTCATAGAGCGCCGCGCGGTCGCGGCAGGTCAGGCAAAGGCAGAGCGAACGGTACGGTGGCTCGGCAGCCCGGGCGCTGATGCGCTCCGCACTCATTTTGCGGCCTGTGGCTTCGTACAATTCCAGCGCACGGATGACGCGGGGTAGGTTGTTTGGGTGGACCTGCGCGGCGTAATCGGGGTCAATGCTTTGCAGTTGGACGTACAGCGCTGCGCCACCCACGGCGTCGGCCCGGGCTTGCAGGCGGGCGCGGATAGCCGGGTCGATTTTTTCCGGGGCAAAGTTCATGCCGTTCAAAAGGCTGGTGATATAGAGTCCTGTGCCCCCCACAACGACGGGCAGCTTGCCGCGTGCCGTGAGTTTCCGAATCAACGGATCGGCGGCGGCGGTGAAATCTGCCACGCTGTACGGCATTTCCGGCCCTAAAAAGTCCAGCAGGTAGTGTGGTATCCCCTGCCGCTCTTCTGCGCTAGGTTTTGCCGTTCCTACGTCAAGATTTTTATAAATCTGCATAGAGTCCGCGTTGATGATCTCACCGTCGAACGCCTTTGCCAGCGCGACGGAAAGCGTGGTCTTGCCGCTGGCCGTGGGGCCGCCGACCGCGACAACGCGGGGTTTAGACAAGTCGGCCAAACTGCTTTTCCAGCTCCTTCCGGGTGATTTTCAGCACGCAGGGCCGCCCATGGGGGCAGAACGGCGGAACCGTGCCATCCATGATGTGCTGGGCCAGCGCCAGCATTTCGGCAGCGTTCGTGTGGTCGCCCGCCTTGATGGCGGCGCGGCAGGCGATGGAATGCAACACCCACTCGGTCTTTTCCCGCAAAGCGTCGCGGCCGCCGTCGATCAGCTTCGCCGCGACTTCCACGATCATATCATCCACGTCGTCCACCGGCACATCGGCGGGCACAGCGCGGACAACGACGGTGGAACCGCCGAAATCTTCCGCCTCGATGCCCGCGTCGGTCAACAGGTCGATATTCTGCAAAACCGCCTGCTTTTCGGCGGCGGTCAGATTGACCTGCACCGGCACCAGCAGCATCTGGGACGGCACATTGCCGTAATCCTTCGCCAGCTGCTCAAACAGGATGCGCTCGTGGGCGGCGTGCTTGTCGATGAGGCACAGCTCACCGCCGCGCTCGGTAATAATGTAGGTCTTGAACACCTCGCCCACCAGGCGCAGCGGTTCGCTTGCGGGCGGCGGGGTCAGCGTCGTCTGCTCGGGTCGGGTGTTGACCATATCAGGCAGGGCGCTCAGTGCGTGGGGGTCGTTCTGGACGTAATCGTTTTCCGGTTCGGGCTGCGCAGGTGCGGCGGCGCTCTCGTCCGGCTCGTCGGGCAGGATGTCCAGCACAGCGTCGTCGGTGTTCACCGGCGGCATCGGCTGGGGCGTCGGCAGCGTCACCGGCTCCATGGGCGTGACCGGGGTCACAGCGGCGGGCGTCAGCGGCTTCGGCGCGGGGCCTGCATTGTAGGCGGGCTTCGGGGATTGTGCTTCCAATACACCGGGCAGCGGCCTTGCGGGCACCGGGGCCGTCAGGCCGTTCAGTGCGCGGTACTCGACGGAGGAAAGCGTCGTAAAGCCGCCCTTTTTGGGCATCGTCACGGCGGGCTTGGCCGCGGGCTTCGGGGGCTCGGCAGGCTTCATTTCGGTCTGCCCAACTTTAGGGGCGGTGTGGCCCATCTCAAAGCGGCATTCCCCGCTGCCCGGCGTTGCCAGTGCGGCACGCACTGCGCGGTAAACGGCGTCAAACACATCGCTCTCCCGTGCAAAACGTATCTCTGTCTTGGCCGGGTGGACGTTGACATCCACCATGTCCGGCGGCAGTTCCAACATGAGCACTGCGCCCGGGAACTTGCCCTGCATCATCGTACCCTTGTAGGCGTTTTCCAGCGCTGCCATCATTGTTCGGTTTTTGACATAGCGGCCATTCACAAAGAAATGCTGCGCCCCGCGGCTGGCACGGCAGGCACGCGGCGGCGTGACCAGACCGGTGACGTGGTACAGCTCGCTGCCGCCGTCCACCGGCAGCAGGTCGCGGGCAAACTCGCGGCCTAAGACCGCGTAGACAGCACTGCGCAGGTCGCCGTCGCCGGGGGTGACATACTGCTGCTTGCCGTCGCGCAGAAAGCGGAAGCTGATCTCCGGGTGGGACAGCGCTGCGTGCAGCACCGTCTCGGCCACGAAGGTGCTTTCGCTGGCGTCCTTTTTCAAGAACTTCATACGGGCGGGGGTGTTGTAAAACAGGTCGTTGACCGTGATGGTCGTGCCCACCGGGCGAGCACCCGGCTCCATACCCTGGGGCTCGCCGCCCTCGATGCGGTAGCAGCAGGCATACTCGTCGGCTTCGGTCTTGGTCAGCACCTCGACCTTGGCAACGCTGGCAATCGACGCCAGCGCCTCGCCGCGGAAGCCCAAGGTGTGGATGTGCCCGAGGTCGTCCGCCGTAGCAATCTTGCTGGTAGCATGGCGGATAAACGCCTTATCGATATATTCTGCCTCGATGCCCGAGCCATTGTCCACGATTTGCAGCTGCTGGATGCCGCCGCGCGTTGCAGACAGCGTGATCTGCGTTGCACCCGCGTCGATAGCATTTTCCAAAAGTTCCTTTGCCACGGAGGCCGGCCGCTCTACGACCTCGCCTGCCGCAATCAATTCAGCGGTATGCTTGTCCAGCACACGAATTTCCGCCATGGGTCTCACCTGCCTTTAGTCTTTGTCCAAGGTATTTTTCAGTTCGTACAAAAAGTTCAGCGCTTCCAGCGGGGTCAGCGTCTCGATATCGACGGTGTGCAGCTTTTCCACCACCTCGCTGGGGACGCTGGGGTTGTTGTAGGCTTCGACGGTGTCAAAGTCCAGCTGCATCGTACTGTTGCGGCCTGGGGCGTTGGCCTCAAGCTGGCGCAGCACTGCGTGGGCGCGTTTGGTCACGCTGCCTGGCAGGCCCGCGAGTTTGGCGACCTCGATGCCGTAGCTGTCATCCGCCGGGCCTGCAACGATGCGGCGCAAAAACGTGATATCCTCACCGCGCTTTTTGACAGCGATGTTGTAGTTTTTGACGCCGTGGATATCCTGTTCCATGCTGGTCAGCTCGTGGTAATGGGTGGCGAACAGCGTCTTGCAGCCGATGTTCTCACAGATAAATTCTACCACGCTGCGGGCAATACTCATGCCGTCAAACGTCGAAGTGCCCCGGCCGATCTCATCGAGAATGACCAGGCTGTCCTTCGTCGCATTTTTGAGGATCTCCGCGACCTCGGTCATTTCGACCATGAAGGTCGACTGCCCGGCAGCCAAATCGTCCGACGCGCCGACGCGGGTAAAAATCGCATCCACTACGCCGATGTGGGCGCTGGCAGCGGGTACAAAGCTGCCGATTTGCGCCATCAGGGCAATCAGCGCATTCTGGCGCATATAAGTAGATTTACCGGCCATGTTCGGGCCGGTGATGAGCAGCATTCGGTTCTCGTCCTCATCCAAGAGCGTGTCGTTCGGCACGAACAGGCTGCCTTTGAGCATCTGCTCAATGACCGGGTGGCGGCCCTCTTTAATCTCCATGATGCCGCTCTCATCGACGGTGGGCATGACGTAGTTGTTTTGGAGTGCGGCCTCGGCAAAGCCTGCCAGCACATCCAGCTGCGCCACGGCGGACGCCGTGCGCTGGATGCGGACGATCTCGGCAGAAATCGACGAGAGCAAGTCAGCGAACAGCTGATGTTCGAGGACGAGCAGCCGCTCATTCGCGCCGAGGATCTTATTTTCCAGCTCTTTCAGTTCGGGCGTGATGTAGCGTTCACCCGTCGTCAGCGTCTGCTTGCGGGTAAAAGTATCAGGTACGGAGTCCGTGTAAGAGCGGCTGACCTCGATGTAATAGCCAAACACCTTGTTGAAGCCGATTTTCAGCTTCGGGATGCCGGTTTCCTCGCGGTAGCGGGCTTCAAGGTTTGAAAGATACCCCTTGCCGCCGTGCATGATGTCCCGCAGCTCGTCGACCTCGCTGTTGTAGCCCGCGCGGATGGCACCGCCGTCCTTCATGTTGGCGGGTGGGTCGTCCACAAGGGCAGTCTGGATATTCTGCAAAACATCTTCCAGCAGGTCAATTTGTTCGGACAGATCGGTCAGCAGCGGTGCGCCGCAGGCGGCGGCCTGGGTCTTGACCTGGGGCAGCATAGCGCAGGTATCCCCCAGTGCCTTGACCTCGCGCGGGGTGGCCGAGCCGTACAAAATGCGGGTAGTCAGGCGTTCGATGTCAAACACATGACCGAGAGCTTCTTTCAAATCAGCGCGGGCGATGCTGGCGGAATAGAGTGCCTGCACGGCGGTAAGCCGTGCGTTGATGGCGTCGGCATCCACCAGCGGCTGCTCGATCCAGGAGCGCAGAAGGCGCTTGCCCATCGAAGTCTCGGTCTTGTCCAGCACCCACAGCAGCGTGCCGCGCTTTTCGCGGCCGCGCATCGTCTCGGTCAGTTCCAAATTGGCGCGGGTCACAGGCGACAGGCGCATATACTGTGCGTCGGCGTAGTTCTGCACGGTCTTAATGCGCTCGACGCCGTGCTTCTGCGTCTCGTGCAGATAGTTGAGCAGGGCAGCCACGGCGTAAGGCACGAGGGCGTCTTTCTCATAGCCCAGCGTCTCCCGCCAGTTCGCGCCGAACTGATCCGCCATCGTGGATTCCATGACGGTGTCCTTGAAGCAGGCATCTTCCCGCAGTTCAACAAGGGCGTTCGTGTGCTGCTTGATGTAGGTCGTCACGTCTTTGAAGTCGAGCATCGGCGGGCAAATCAGAATTTCGCTGGGCATGTAACGGCACAGCTCGGTGATGATGGCCCCGCCGATTTTTTCAGCGTTCAGCTCGGTAGCGTAGGCTTCGCCGGTGGAGATATCGGCAAAACAGACGCCTGCACGCCAGCGGCCCCGGGTGCGCTTGCAGAAAATGCTCGCCAGATAGTTGTTTTTGTCCTCGCGGAGCATACTGCTCTCGATGACGGTGCCGGGGGTGACAACGCGGATGATATCACGCTTGACAAGGCCCTTGGCCAGGGCCGGGTCCTCGATCTGCTCACAGATGGCGACCTTGTAGCCTTTGGCCACCAGGCGTGCCATGTAGGTTTCGTAGGAGTGGAACGGCACGCCGCACATGGGGGCGCGTTCTTCCCTGCCGCAGTTTTTGCCGGTCAGCGTCAGTTCCAGTTCGCGGGAGGCCGTCAGTGCGTCGTCGTAGAACATCTCGTAAAAATCACCGACGCGGTAGAACAATATCTCGTTGGGATGCTGTTTTTTGATTTCAAAATACTGCTGCATCATGGGCGATACTGCTTGTTCGGCCATGTTTCACACTCCTGTTTTGTCTGGTTAATACGTTGCTTTGTAGGGGCGGGCATTGCCCGCCCGCGGGCCGTTTGCCCGGGCTATGAGCGGCAACGGGAAGTGACGGGCGAGCAATGCTCGCCCCTACAGTTCCCTACCGTGCCTCAAGCTTTAGTGGCACCCACCGCAGGTGGAGCAGCTGCCGGTGCAGCCGCCGGTGGGGGCCTGCACGGTCATGGGATCGCCGCCGTTCATAGCGGTGTTAATGATGGCGTCGATGTGGCTGACCAGGGCCTCGCACTCGGCCTTGGCGGCGTTGTAGCGCACCATGCCCTCACTGGCCATGATCTGGCTGTACAGGTCGTTGACACGCTGGTTCAGCTCGGCCACACGGGCAGCGTCGGTTTCGGGCTTGGCGCTCTCGTTGTTCAGGTCCAGGCGGGCGAGGTTGAACTCGCCGATCATGTTCTGCAGCTCCTCGTCCGCGTCATTCTCGCGGCGGGCGGCGTCCAGTTCCAGGTAGCGGACGTCAGTCTGCAAAGCAGCTGCGGCTTTCTTAAAAAGATCAATGCAATCCATGGTAAAATCTCCTTGTATATATAATGTAGATTGGGTTTATTCGGCAAGTTCGCCCACCAGCAGCGCGGCGCGGGAGCCGGTGACGTGGACGTCGGCCCACTGGCCGATGAGGGTTTCGGGGGCTTTGAACTCGACCACCAGGTTGTTGTCCAAGCGGCCATTGACGGTGCCCTCGCTGCGGCCGGCGGCCTCCACCAGCACGCGGACGGTCTGGCCGGTCATGGCGGCGGTGGCCGCAAAGGCGAACTCTTCCTGCGTTTTCAGCAGGCGGTCCATGCGGGCGGCTTTTTCGGCGTGGGTCGTGGGGTCAGGCAGTTTGGCGGCGGGCGTACCCATGCGCTTGGAATAGATAAAGGTGAACAGCTGCATATACCCCACCTTGCGGATAAGGTCGAGCGTCGCGGCAAAATCTTCTTCCGTCTCGCCGGGGAAGCCGACAATAATGTCGCTGGAGAAGGTCACGCCGGGGATCTTTTCTTTCGCATAATTGATGAGGTCCATGTACTGCGCGACGTTGTAGTGGCGGTTCATCTCCTTCAAGAGGCGGTCAGACCCGGACTGCACCGGCAGATGGATGTGCTTGCACAGATGCTCCTGCGCAGCAATCGTATCAATGAGCTTGCGGCTGGCATCTTTCGGATGGCTCGTCATGAAGCGAATCTGATAGTCGCCGGGCATCTCGCACAAAAGATTCAACAGATCGGCAAAGTCGATGGGGTTTTCCAGCCCCTTGCCATAGCTGTTGACGTTCTGGCCCAAGAGGGTGATTTCCTTGTAGCCTTGGGCCACCAGCTGCTTGAACTCTGCCAAAATGGCGGCAGGTTCACGGCTGCGCTCCCGCCCGCGGACATAAGGCACGATGCAGTAGGTGCAAAAGTTATCGCAACCGTACATGATGGGCAGCCAGGCGCGGAAACCGGAGTCCCGCCGGATGGGAAGTTCCTCGACCACGGCGTTGCGTTCCTCGGGCTTTTCCAGGTAGCGCTTGCCTTTGCGGATGCGCTCCGCCAGCATGGCGGGTAAGCGGTCGATGCCGTCAACGCCGAACACGAGATCCACATAGGGGTAGCTCTGGCGCAGCTTTTCAACGATATGCTCCTGTTGGGCCATGCAGCCGCAGATGCCGATCATCAGGCGGGGGTTCTGCTCTTTGAGCTTTTTCAGCGCACCGACATTGCCGAACACCCGCTGCTCGGCGTGCTCACGCACGGCACAGGTGTTGAACAGGATGAGGTCGGCGTGCTCGACATTGTCACACAGGCCGTAGCCGACATCCTGCAAAACGCCCTTGATTTTCTCTCCGTCGTTGACGTTCTGCTGGCAGCCGTAGCTGCGCACATACGCCAGCGGTGGGGTCTCGTAGTAGGCCGCCAGCACCTTGGCCGCAGCGTCATTGTGGGTATAGGTCAGTTTTTCCAAGTGAATTCTCCTTATTATAAAACGCCCGGGTCTTGCCAAATGGGCGCACCTATCCAAACATACCATATTAGTATAGCAAATCTCGGGCAAAAGCACAAGCGGCTGATGTTGATTTTTTTGTGCAAATTGGGTTTTGGGATGGAAAAAACGCGCCGGGAAGATTGACATTTCCGCCATCATGCGCTACAATAAATATGTTATGCCGCTGTGGCGGAACTGGCAGACGCAAGGGACTTAAAATCCCTCG
>OBIU01000765.1_pt1 | contig 12737 bp, 5 predicted proteins | sample 1519871 | NCBI WGS metagenome assembly OBIU01 (sample SAMN04209229, study PRJEB22552) | human gut metagenome | biome: gut; material: feces | host: Homo sapiens | place: USA: Oklahoma
TAGTCTATAAATGCCATTTTCACATAGCGGTCGAAGAACTCGGCAAGCACGAAATTCTCTGCCGGCAGATAGGCGGTATCGCCTGTCATGATTGCACCGGGTTCGCGCGACAAATTTTGTCGCAATGTGTCATCGCCACCATAGGCGGCTGCTATACACTTGCGTCCGTTCCGCTTGGCGAATGAGAGTGTGATGCGCTGCTTGGGTCGATATGCGTCCATAATACTTTTGATTTAGGGAGAACAATACCCTCCAAAAGCAAAAATACAAAAATAACAGCATATTACATACATGGATACAAATATTTTATGCGTTATAGAATACTAATTTAGACAAAAAACCGGCAAAGGCACATAAACAATGTCTTTGTCGGTTTTTCTGTTTTATATACACGGGCTTCCTTACATTTTGAAACCGCCTATTTTCCTGTCTTTGGAAATTTCCGGCAGATGGCTGTTCACTTGGATGGCATTCTCATCTTCTTGCTTGTTTTCGGCGGTTTCCGGTGTGGGAGGTGCAAGTTCCAATTGTATCTTGCGGTCAAGGGCGGCAAGCTCGGACTTCAGCTGTTTCAGCTCGTCCTCCTTCTTCCATACCTTGCCCGCTATCGCTTGGAGCTGCGGAATTTCCTGTTCCAGCACCTCGTTTTTCTTTTTATACTGGTCGATGATGCCCGGTATCTTCTCCAGAGCGTTCAGGAAGTTCGTGGCGGCGGCGTGCGTGTCAGCCATCGCCAGATGCCCGTTGTTGTAGTTGTACCTGTAATTGCCCGCCACCACGAAACGGTTGTCGGTGAACTCCAGCCCGTCCCTTAGTGTCGGCTCGCTGACCACCTCGATGGGGAAGCCGTACAGTTCTCCAATGCGCTTGTACTGCCCTCCGGTCGCGGCATTCTTCGCAATCTCCTGCAACCGCTTGCCGATTTCCTTTTCGTCGGTGGAATCCAGACCGTCAATTTTCAGCAGGTTCAGTCGGTTGCCCTCCTTGTCCGTCTGTGCTGCGGCGGTGAATTTCTCCCAATCCTCTGTCATGGCGGCTATGGTGGCTTGGTTGTTCCTCAGTTCCCCGGTCTTGCACTCCAGTTTCAGTTCCGACTCGCGCTTGCCCTTGTTGAACGACTTGCGCTCTCCCTCCAGCGAGGCGATGCGTTTCTCCAGCTTCGCCTTGTCCAGCAGGTCGGTGTTCCCTGACAGGATAGCCATGTACTCCGAGAAGTTCATGCCCGACTTCTCGTCCATCGCCCCCTCGTCTATGGTTCTTGCACCCATCGCACCGCTTTTGAGCTGCGAGATGAACGTCTGCTTGCAGTGCAGCAGGTTGAACTTGTACGAGTCCAGCGACTTCTCCACCGCGTAGATGATTACGTCCACCTTGTTGTCAGCGTACAGCTTCGCTATCTCGTTGCCCTTTCTAACCGCACGTCCGTCGCGCTGGGCGAGGTCAGACGGTCGCCACGGCGTATCAAGGTGGTGGATTGCCACCGCCCTGCGCTGGGCGTTCACGCCCGTACCGAGCATCGAGGTCGAGCCGAACAGCACGCGCACATATCCCTCGTTCATCGCTTCTATCACCGCTTTCCTTGACTTCTCGCTCTTGCACTCCTGAATGAAGCGGATTTCATGGGCGGGTATGCCGTAGTCCTCCACCAGTTTGCGCTTGATTTCGGTATATACGCTCCACCCGCCCGGCTGGTAGGTACCCAAGTCGGAGAATACGAACTGCGTGCCGAGCTGCGCGTCATACTTCCGGTAATATTCCGCAATCGTCCTCGCACAGTGGCTTGCCTTGTTGTCCGGGTGGTCTTCATATTCCGGGTCTATCATGCGCATGTCCAGTGCCATCTTCCGCGCGTAGTCCGTGGCGATGAGCATCTTCGCCTTTTCTTCCGTTTCCGACAGCGGCAGCCTGCCCAGCAGGGTGGCGTCACCCGTCTTGGCAAATTCCATCAGCTGTTTGATGAAATACTCCTGGTCGGGGGTGGGCGGTATGTTGTGCAGCACCTCATTCTTGTCCGGTCTGTCCACGCCCACGTCCTCCGCCGTGCGATAGTCGGTTATCTCGTTGTAGAACGCCGCCAGCTCCGGCACTTTGATGAAGTAGCGGAAACGTTCCTTCTGCACGATGTTGTTCGTCACGTTGAACTCGAAGTCCGTCGTCTTCTTGGCGAATATCGCCGCCCATGCGTCGAAGCATCGGATGTCCTGCCTTTCCAGCTCCTTCGGGCGGAGGTACTTGAACAGCAGGTACAGCTCCGTCAGCGAGTTGCTGATGGTCGTGCCCGACAGAAAGGTCGCGCCCAAATCCTTTCCCGTCCGCTCCTGAATGGTGCGGATGGCGAACAGCAGGTTCAGCGCCTTCTGGCTTCCCTCGGAGTTGCCCAGCCCCGCCACACGGTCGTGCCGGGTGTTGAATGTCAGGTTCTTGAACTGGTGCGACTCGTCCACGAAGAGGTGGTCGATACCCATCTGCCTGAAGTCCGCCACATCGTCCGTCCTTGACTTTATCGCGTGTTCCACCTTCTCCAGTTTGGCCGTCAGGTTGAACTTGCGCTTTTCCAATCCCCTCAGCATGGCGCGCGACACGTCCTTGCCCTGCGAGCGCAGCACCTCCAGATTTTCCTCCACCGTGTCCAGTTCCGCCTGTAATATCCGCTGTTGCAGTTCCGGTGACTGCGGTATCTTCCCGAACTGGTCGTGGCTCATGATGACGCAGTCCCAGTCGTTGTTCCGTATGTCGTTGAAGAAGCGCACGCGGTTTGCCGCCTCGAAGTCCTTCTCCGATGCGTACAACACGCGGGCATTCGGGTATGCCTTGCGGTAGGTCTCCGCTATCTCGCGCACATTGGCTTTCAGCCCGATTATCATCGGCTTGTGTACCAGCCCCAGACGCTTCATCTCGTGTGCTGACACGCACATTATCAGCGTCTTGCCGGTTCCGACTTCATGGTCCGCAATACCCCCGCCGTTCTGTTTCAGCATCCAGATGCAGTCCTTCTGGCTGGGGTACAGGTCGGTGATTCCCAGCCCTTTCAGGTCGAGTCCGGGAAAGGTCTGGTGCGAGCCGTCATATTTCGGACGCACGAAGCAGTTGAACTTGTTGTTGTACATGTCCGTCAGTCGTTTCTTGAACTCCGGCGACTGTTCCTCCAGCCATTCCGTGAATCCGTTTCGGATTTCGTCAATCTTGGCGTTGGCGAGCTGTATGCCCTCGCTGTCGCGTGCCTTTATGTCGTTACCGTTCTCGTCCTCGCCGACTTTCTTCATCATGTCCGGGCAGGTGTTGTGCAGGGCGTGTTTCAGCAGGTGCATCCCGTCATAGTGGCGGTAATATCCCTTGACCAGAAACTCGTCGGTGATTTTCATCGTCCTGTGGCTGCACGCCACCGAATACTCGTCGAGGCTCTCCGAGTAGCCTATCTTCACGTCCGTATCGAACAGGCGGCTCATATAGGCGGCATACACCCCCGTGGGTATCCACCGCTCCCCGAAGTTGAAGTCAAGGTCTTCAAACGGGATTTGTTCGGGTATGTTCTCGCGCAAAGCCTCCAGAGCCTCCCGTGCCTGCGGCATCATCTCGTGCCCCTCGTTTCCCTTTACCCATTCCTCCACCTCCCTCGCTTTCACTACCACGTTACCGGCAATGAAGCGGTCGGCTATCTCGTAACCCTCTGCCAGCGGATTGTAGTACACCCTGCCTTTCAACGCTTCCAGCATGTCCGTCCGTGCCATGTCGCACAGGGATTCCATATACGGCAGGTTCACCCCGCCGTAGCGGTTGAGCGAGGCGGACAGGGCTTCCTCCGGCGATTCCGCCATGACGGTCGTTTCCTGCGAAAAGGAAACGGGATGGTCGAATATGTCCGCCTTCACCATCGTGCCGCCCTCGCTGCGTTCCAGTGCCAGCATGTTGCGCCCGGAGGCGTCCATCATCAGCAGTTTCACGTTCTGTCTGGCGTTCAGGCAGCCGTAGCGCATCGTGAACTCGTCATAGTAGGTGTTCAGGTGGCGGCGGAGTATGTCGTTTGCCTCCTGCCGTTCCGCCTCCTGTGCGTAGAGCCGCTCGTAGGTGTCGCGCATCGAGATGTACAGCTGCGCTTTCTCCTTCTGCATACCCTCCATGTCCAGCGGATGGAAGGTTGCCCCGTAGCGGGTCACGTCCTTCAGCACGCCCACCTGATAGCGCACGCCCTGCGTGTGTACCCATGCCAGCGAGCCGTCCTTCAGGTGCGGCTCCAGCGGTCGGCTGTACGGGCGGGGCATCATTTCCTCCTCCCGCTTGCGCTGCCTCTCTTCCGGTGTCAGGGCGGCTTCCTCCGCGCGTAGGGCTTTCTCCACTTCCGCTATCCGCCTGTCGCGTTCCGCCTCGAATCCGTTTTCTATCGGATAGACCACCGTGGCAGCAGTACCTTGCGGTTCTGCCGGTTTATCCGCATGGGCTTTTTCTCTTTTCGCCTCCGTTGTTCCGGCCGCTTGTCTGGCGGCATTGGCTTCCATCTTCGTCTTTCCCAGCCGGTGCAGTTCCGCCCGTCGTTCCGGCGTGAGGTCCATCATCATTTCATAGAATCCGTTGATGGGCGGGTTCGTTTCCCAGTCGAGGCTGCGATAAACGGCGTCCTCCGGGTCGCCGTCCTCTTGTAGCGGTGCCGTGTCCTCTGCTTTCGGTGCGGTCGTTTCCACCGGGGCAGCTTCCACCTCTGCTGTGCCACGGATGATTTCCTCCATTTCCTTTGCCTCTTCCGGGGTAATGGCGGCACCTGCCTCCGTCTTTCCTTTGTCCGCTTTCGTTCCGATACCGTCTTCCGGTAGCACGAACAGCGATGCCTGTACCGGCTTTGCTGTCTTGGACTTGCTGCCCTTCTTCCGCTCCGGTTTCAGTCCTCGCTCCGCCAGCCGCCTTTCCTCCTGCGTGTAGCCGAACAGGTCGTACAAATCCATCACCGGGGCTTCCGGCTGTCTGCTTTGCGCTTCTTGCGACACGCCGGTCATGGCTTGTACTTTCGGCTGCACACTGTTTGCTTCCCTTTTTGTCCGGTCCGCTGCACCTGCATCCGGCAATCCGCTTTCTTTTTTCACCTCCGTCCGTTCTTCCGCAACCGAAGCGGAGTTTTCTCTTTTCGCCTTCGCCGGTTCACCCACAGCCGAATGGATATTTTCTCTTTTCGTCTCAATACCCTCGGTCTGTACGGCAATGTTCTGCCGCATCTCTTGCCGTGCTTCCTGTCTTTCGCCCTTGATGCCGTTGTAGCGTTCCAAGTCCAGCCGTACCGACAGGTCTTCCGACAGCATTTTATACAAATCCATCGCAATACCTTCCACACCGCCGCTGTGCGTGTATATCATGGCGGGCTTGCCGTAGGGGTCGGTATCCTTTTTCGCTTCGGTATGGATGATGCATTCCGGGTGGTCAAGGAAATATTCATTGGTAACGACTCCGGTATGGTTGCTTCTGACTGTCCGGGTAAACCGCATGTCCTCTTCGGACAAATCCATTTTGTTGATGTTCTTTTGTAGGATTATCAGGTCACAACCCACTTCCGTGTTGGCGTTTTCCGTGAACAGGTTGTTCGGCAGACGTATGGCGGACAACAGGTCCGCCTGCTTCATCATCAGGTAGCGCGTGCCTCCGTTGCCTTCCGTATTCAGTACGCTCTGCGAGGTGATGAATGCCACGACACCGCCGTCGCGCACCGTGTCCAGTCCTTTCAGGAAGAAATACGTATGCACTTTCTTCGCCGCTATCCGGTGCATGACCGACTTTTTCTCGTATTCCGCATCGAATACGGCGATGTCCCCGAAGGGTATGTTGGAGATGGCAAGGTCAAAACGGTTCAGGAAAGGCTTCTCTATCTTCTCGAAGCCCTCCGTGCGTATCTTCTGCTGCGGGTACAGGTGTCCGAGCATCTTGCCCGTCAGCAGGTCTTTCTCGAATGCCATCACCTCCGCCTGCAGGTTGTTCGACAGCACCGGGCTGATGAACGCGCCCATGCCCGCCGACGGCTCCAGTACCAGCCTTGGGCGCACCTTGCGGTCGTGCAGTACCTCCGCTATGGTGTCCGTTATGGTTTGCGGGGTGTAGAACGCCGTCAGCACCGAGGCTTTCAGCGAATCCGTATAACGCTTGTACTCCATGTCGTCCCGGCTGTTTTCCCGGATGATACGGTGCAGCTCCACCGTAGGGGCGAACAGTTCGAGGTCGGATTTCGCCCAGTGTACGGCATCCGTCAGCTCCCGTGCCGGGTTCAGTATGCACTTCAGTCCCCCGAAGCCGCAGTACCGCCCCAGCAGCACGCGCTCCCTTTCGGTGGGCGTGCGCCCTTCCCGGTCGAGCGTGAATGCCGTCCGTATCGCCTCGATGTTGTCCCTCAGCTTCTGTTTCCTATTGAATGCCATAGGACTCCAGATAAAGCATGACGGTTCCGGTCAGCTCCGTGTAGAGCAGGTCGTGGTCGGGCGACAGGGCGAAGGTGTCGTCCGGCGTGTCGTAACCGCCGAGCAGGTTTTTCAGATAGGGGAAGAGTTTCCGGCAGAACGCCTCGCGGTCGGATGCCGCCACCTCGTCGGCGAACTCGTTCTCCACCACCTCGTACAGCAGGGCGTAGGAGGAGAAGTGGAGTCCTTCGAGCAGGACGCGCATGGCTTCCTCCTGTGCGGCTTCCGTGGAGCTTCCCTCCAGCCTTGCCTTCTCGAAGGTTTCGGCGGCGGCTTCCTCCCTTCCGGTTATAAACTCGGTATCAATTACTTTGTCGGGATGGTATTTTCTCAGGTAGTCCAGCAGGTACAGTCCGTAGTAGGACAGTTCCGCCGGAGCGGTTCTCTTGTTCTGTTTCATTTTCTGATGGATTTAGTGGATGAATGATTTTGGAAAGGAAATAAAAAGGCACCCGGTATCCCTCCGGGTGCCGCCACTAAATCCATGTGAATAAAGAGTATCAACGGATTGAAACAGATTATGACATGAACCAGTGGCGAAGTTACGCATTATTTTTGTTTTCCTTTCATGTTCGTGCCTTTTCTTGCGCCTTTGGCTTCGGGAAAGATGAAGTTCGTGTTGAAGTTCGCGTCGAAGGCGACCGCCGCGCTGAACGGCTTGCCCTGCCTGCTCTTGAAGCCGCCGAGGACTTCCGTCTTTCCTTTTGCCAGCAAATCGGTCATCTCCCCGTCGGTAAGTGTCTTGCCGGCTATCTGGCGGAACACCGGCAGGGCGCAGTCCGGATTGTCGCAGCGCACCACCTTGCCGTAGAACTGCATCATGCCCTTGCCGCACTTGGGGCAGGCGCATCCCGACGCCTTGTGCCCGAAAATACGGTCACACGCAAGCAAGTCCGTGGTAATCTTTCGGGTATAGCTTTCTATATCCCTCATGAAAGCCTCATGCGGTGTCTTTCCTTTCTCAATCTCAGCCAGCTCAGCTTCCCACTGTCCGGTCATTTCCACATCGGCGATGTCCATGTCTTTTACAATGGAATACAGGGCGAGCCCTTTCTCCGTCGGTACCAACGACTTCTTCACGCGCACCATGTATTCCCTTCTGAGCAGCGTTTCGATGATGGCGGCACGGGTGGCGGGTGTGCCGATGCCGCAGTCCTTCAGGGCTTGGCGTGCCTCCTCATCCTCCACATCATCACGCCCGGCGGTTTCCATCGCCGCCAGCAGCGAACTTTCCGTATGCAGCGGTTTCGGCCGGGTCATGCCCGAACTCATGGTGCAGCCCGCCATCACCAGTGTGTCACCTTCCGTCCAGTCCGGCAATGCCGTATTCCCGTTGTCCTCACCATACTCTCCGTACACACCGCGCCAGCCTGCCTTGCGCACGATGCAGCCTTTCGCCTCAAACGTCAGGCCCTCGCATCTTTCGCCTGCGTCCGGCACCACCTCCGCTACTACGGTAGCCGTATCCTTCACACATTCCTCCGAAAATGCCTCTACCATGCGTCCGGCAATCATGTCGTAGATAATCTGCTCGTTCCTATAGAGGGCAAGCGGTCGGTTCGGCGTTACCAGCAGGGCATGGTGGTCGGTTACTTTCGAGGCATCCACGCTCCGGCGGTTCAGTCCGTCCAAGTTCACGATTTTATCCGAAAGTGTGGAGTGGCTTGCCAGCCGCTCAAGCAGCAGGGGCACTTCGGCAAACACATCTTCCGGAATATGGCGGCTCGATGTTCTCGGATAGGTGACGAGCTTCGCCTCATAGAGTTTCTGCACCAGTTCCAGCGTCTGTTCTGCCGTAAAGCCGTGCTTCGTGTTCGCTTCCTTTTGCAGTGTGGTCAGGTCGTACAGCAGCGGAGGGTTCTCCACCTTCTGCTTCTTTTCGACCTTGGTCACGGTGGCGCACATCTTCGCCTTTACCTTATTATATAGTATAGCTGCCTCGTTCTTGTCCTGCCATTTCTTCACGGAAGCGAATTTCACCACCGTACCCGCATTTGCCGATGGCACGGAAAAATGCAGCTGGTGTACCGGCTCCGGCGTGAAGCGTCTGTTTTCCCGGTACCGCTTACAGACCATTGCCAGCGTGGGTGTCTGTACGCGTCCCACGGAATACGTTCCCCGCCCGGCGGCGACGGTCAGCGCCTGCGTGCCGTTGATGCCCACCAGCCAGTCCGCCTCGCTGCGTGCCTTTGCCGCCAGATACAGGTCGTCATATTCATGCCCGTCCTTCAGTTCCTTCAATCCCTTGCGGATGGCAGTGTCCGTAAGCGAGCTTATCCACAGTCGGCGGAAGGGCAGCGTACAGCCCGTATAGGCATACAGGTATCTGAATATCAGTTCCCCTTCGCGTGCGCAGTCCGTTGCCACGATGATGCCCTCGCTTTCCTGCCACAGCTTCGTTATCACCTTTATCTGCTTCACCGCTGCCGCGTCCGCCTTGTAGCCCTTGTCCGTCTTTACCTGTCGGGGAATCAGCATGAACTCTTCCGGTATCACGGGCAGGCTGTCCCTGCGGAAGCCCTTGAAGCCGTACCCGTCAGGCAGGGCGGGTTGCACCAGATGCCCCAATGCCCATGTCACATGGTAGCCGTTTCCCGTATAATATCCTTCCTCTTTTCTTGTCGCTCCGGTGATGCGTGCTATCTCACGCGCCACGCTCGGTTTTTCTGCCAGTATGGTAATCATATATTTCCTGTTTTAGTCGTTGATACTATTGTTTCTTGTGGAATGGAACGGGGTACGCCGGTGTCCGTGGGATATGCAGAGCATGGCGCATGAAGCCCCGTTTCATTCCGTTGTTTATTCTCTTTTAATTTTTTATGGATTCAGTGGCGGCACTCAGGAAACCTTCATGCCTTTGGATTTCTTCGTCTGCTGCTTCTGCTGGGCGTCGTCCTTAGGGGCGGTCTGTCCCTGCGTAAGCGGCTCCTTCAGGTGCTTGGTCGCCTCGTTGATCTTGCCCTCGTTGTTCACGGCGAGCTGCGTGCGGCTCTCATTCGACGGGGCGACGGTCTGCGCGAGGTCGGGGTTTTCCGAATAGGTCAGCGGTCTGCCTTTCTCGCGGTTGAACTTCAGATATTTCGTGCAGGGCTGTCCTTGGTCATCCTTCGCATTGGCGAGCACCACGGTCTTGCCCGCCACATAGTCTGCCTTCTGCTGTTCGGTAAATATGTCGTCCTTCCATTTCCCTATCGGGCGGATGCTGCCGTCCTCGTTCGTCCACGAGCGGTTGCGCCGTTGTCCGTTCTCCTGACTCCCGGCTTCCTTCTGCTGCTGTCCGGGAGCATCCGGGGCTTCCGGGCTCTGCTGTTTCTTCTCCTGTCCGTTTCCACGTCTCTGCGATTGCCCCTGCCACAGATATTCCGGCACAAACTCCACGTCGCGTTTCTCCGCACTCACTTGCAACACGGCTTCAAACTTGCGCCCGTTCTTCAGCGTTACCTCCTTGGGCAGTGCCAGTCCTGCACGCAGGATGTCCTGTTCCGGTTTTAACAGTTCCGTCAGTCCGATTCTGTCCGGGATGCGTACCTTGCTTGCCGGAATGTCCACGATTTCATTCGTCAGGCGGTCGATGCTGATGTACGACGGACGCATCTCCCCGGTTTTCGTATCCGCCACATCCACCAGCCTGCCCAGATTGCCTGTCTGCTTCAGTTTCTTCTTGTCTTCATCTGTGAAAGTATAGCCGTTATGGGGAATGTCAAGCCTCGGCTCGTGGCGAACGAAGTGGGGAGTGAGCTTCAATGCCCCGTCTTCCGTCTTCTGGAACGAGAGGCGGGCTTGCAGCTCGTAGCTATCACCGCCAAAGGTCGGGTTCACCGTCACCAGATTCGTCTTGCCGTAATTCATCAGGGCTTTCATGTCCTTTTCAGACAGGTTTTCTCTTTTCACCCCGAACCGTTCCAGTTCCTTCCAGTCCACATCACCGTCCGCTATCAGGTTCGGTCTTTGCGTCTTCGCCTGCGGTTGCCCGTCCTGTGCCGGTTCCTGTCCCTGTACCGCCTGCGTTTCCGTTGCCTGCGGTTGCTGTTCCTGATTTTCCTGTTTCATTTCTTCCATTTTCTCATTTGTTTGTTGTTCCACATTGTCTTCTTCCGTATTTTCTCTTTTCGCTTCCTCCGCAGCCTGCTGTTCCACAGCCTCCGTTTCGGCATTTTCTCTTTTCACCTCTTCCGTAGCCTGTTGTTCCTCAGCCTCCGTCTCGGCATTTTCCTTTTTCACCTCTTCCGCAGCCTGTTGTTCCTCAGTCTCCGTCTCGGCATTTTCCTTTTTCACCTCTTCCTCAGCCTGTTGTTCCTCAGTCTCCGTCTCGGCATTTTCCTTTTTCACCTCTTCCTCAGCCTGTTGTTCCTCAGTCTCCGTTTCGGCATTTTCTTTTTTCGCCTCTTCCGCAGCCTGCTGTTCCTCAGCTTGCTGGTACGCCGATGTATCCACCTTGTGCGGAGCGAGCAGTTCTGCGTTTGCCGCAGGGTCTCTCAGCAGGTCCTTGATAACCGGAAGCAGTGCTTCCACCATGTCCGCTGCCACCCTGTAGAAACCGAAGCGCGTCGGTTCCTTGCACTGGCGGTAGAAGTTCCTGAAGAAATTGTCTATCGCATCTCCGTGGCGGTCAAAGCGCAAAAACTCCTGCGAGTGTTCCGCTTTCGGCGGTATCCTCTTGGGATAACCTTTGCCGTCAAGTCCGGCAACCACGCTGATTTCGCCCGTCTTCTCGTCGCGGACAACCAGCACGTCCTCTTCCTTTTTCTTTTTCTGTTCCATTGATTGATTTTTTATTGGTTATTGAACAAGCCTGCCGGCAACCACCCATACAGGCATTTTTTCTTTTCGTCTTGAAAATTCCCTATCATAAGCGACTTGCCGTGCGCCTGCCTCCTTTCTTCTCTTTAGTCTTGCCCGGTGATTTCTTCCCTGTGCCTTCCTTTATCTTCAGCACTTTCCCGCCGTCCAGTACAACTTCTTCCATGTTCCGGCTGATGAACTCCAACACGTCCGACTCCTTGTAATAGCTCTTGCGGCTGATGCGCCGGCTTTTGAGTCCGTATTCGCTGCGGAAACGTTGGAGTGACCGCTTGCTGGTACGCAGCATCTCGCACAGGTCTTGGTTGTCATACATCCGTTCCCCGTCCAAGTACTTCACCCCGGAAGCATCCTTGTTTATCAGTACCGATATGATACCGTCCAACCGGTCAATCCGTCCCATGATGCGTTGCATCCATTCCTCAAACAGGTCCTTACCAACCGCTTCCATCGTCTGCCTCCTTTCTTGTCATCAGGTAGTTATGCTTGAACTCCTCCAGTGTCTTCGGATTGCAGCGGACAATTTTCCGTCTCACGCATTCCTCCAGATCCGTCAGTCTGTACCGGCACTTGCTTCTTGCCATCATGTAGGGAATAGTCTTGTCCTTGCGCATCCGTTGCAGTGTCCTCGTGCTGATTTTCAGCAGGTCCGCCGCCTCCTCGCTCGTCAGCAGGATTTCCGCTTCTTCCTTCGGCACGTTGTCTTTCTTGAAAACATAGTCCGCTATCCGGTCTATCTTCTCCATCATCGTTTTCACGACCTCGTTGTCCATTGTTACTATTTCCATATTATTCCGTATTGGTTACGCTGCAAAGGTGCGCAACTCCGTGCAGGCACAATCCATAGTATTTCCATAGTAGGGAATGATTTTCCCGAAATTTCCTGTAATTCTTTCCACAAGTGCCCTGTTTCTTCACATACGGGCACAAGAAAGGCGGCTCCGCCCGGCATGAAGCACGGATGAAGCCGCCTAATCGGTCAGTCATTAAATATGTAATAGAATCAAGCTATACTGTTTTCCCCAGAAACACTCCGATAACCGACAATGCCCCCAGTTGTTTCATCTTTCGTTGCAGTTGTCTGAAGCTCTCTCCGGTTGTGAACACATCATCCAGCAAGAGCACGTGTCTGCCCTTGATATACCTTCGTGTGAATTGCAGGTTTCCGAGCGTGTCCTTGCCTTTTCCCCTGCCTTTCATCTGTTCGCGGTCTTCCGCTATCCATATAGCCTTGAATCCGTCCGTAATGCCCAGCCATTCCGACAAGTAGTGGCACACCACCGGAAAGCGTTTCCGCTGTCTTTCCCTTGTCGATGCGGGTATAGGTATCAGTACCGTGTCTTCCTTCGTGCCATTGAAGCCCGCATGTTTCAGACACAATGCCAGTATCCGTGCGACCAGCTCGCCGCAGTGTCCACCTTCCTTGAAGCGGAAAATCAGGTTGCTTACCCGTTTCTGGTGTTCGTCCGTCTTTTCAATTTTCGTTGGGTAATAGTCATGCAGGTAGTG
>OBIU01000768.1_pt1 | contig 12710 bp, 10 predicted proteins | sample 1519871 | NCBI WGS metagenome assembly OBIU01 (sample SAMN04209229, study PRJEB22552) | human gut metagenome | biome: gut; material: feces | host: Homo sapiens | place: USA: Oklahoma
ATAAGACATCCAGTATTATCTGCGCTTTTGGCTTGGCATCTGCCGCACCTCGCTTGCCGTATCGGCACTTAGAATTATGCGGTATTGCCCTAAAAGTAAAGAATAAAAATAAAAAAGCCCCGCCTGCCGGGCAGAACATTCTGCATCCGGCAGGTGGGGCTTTTGGTTGTTGCAAATAGATAAATGAAAATTTACTGCCTTTTCTGCATCCGCAGCAGGCTGTACGGCATCAAGGGCGTGGCACAGGGAATGGTATACTGCATCATCGGGTGCGGGGTGGCATCCACCGCTTCCCCTTCCGCGTTTTTGATCCATTCAGGGGTTACGGGCACGACCGAACCATCTGGCTGTAAAATTTCCAGCGAATCTCCCAGGCAGAACTTGCTGCGCTGGGTGCAATGGGCAACGCCGTCTTCCCACGAATCCACAGTGCCGATGAAATCCCAATCTCGCACATAAGTATGGCTGGGCGTCTGCAGGGCTTTCTCTTTGCCAAAATAGAAACCGGGTGAATAATGGCGGTGGCTGGTACGGTTCAGCTCATCCAGCACGGAATCCGGTAAATCAAACGTATCACTGGCGGGGTTTGCCAGGTACTGGTCCAGCGCTTTGCGGTAAGCGGCGGTAACGGACGCAACGTAATAGAACGTTTTGGCGCGCCCCTCAATTTTCAGAGAATCCACACCAGCCTTGCAGATCAGGTCCAAAAACGGTGCGGTGCATAGGTCGTTGGCGTTCAGAATGTAGCTGCCGTCCTCATTTTCGCCAATGGGCATATACTGGCCGGGGCGGTTTTCTTCTACAAGATAGTATTTCCAGCGGCAGGGCTGGGCACATTCGCCGCGGTTGCCGCTGCGCCCGGTCATATAGCTGGAAAGCAGGCACCGACCAGAAACGCTCATGCACATGGCGCCGTGCACAAAGGCTTCCAGTTCCAGCTCCGGCGGGGTGTTATCGCGGATCTGGGCAATATCGGTCAGGGTCAGCTCGCGCGCCAACACCACACGCTTGGCGCCCAGGTTGTAGGCCATGGTTGCAGCAGCATAATTGGTGATGCCTGCCTGGGTGGAAAAATGCACATCCACATCCGGAGCATACTGTTTGGCAAGGCTCAGTACGCCAAGGTCCGCAATGATAAAGGCATCCACCCCGGCTTCGGCCGCGTCCTTGATATACTGCGGCAGCTCGGAAAGCTCATCGTTGGTGGGCAGGTTGTTCAGGGTCAGGTATACTTTTTTGCCGCGAGCATGGGCAAAAATGCAGCCATCATGAAGCTCGCCAATGGTCAGATTGACCGGTGCGGCGCGCATACCAAAGCGCGGCAGTGCGCAGTATACGGCATCGGCACCATACATGACGGCATATTTCAGGGCTTCAAGGCTGCCGGCAGGCGACAGCAGTTCCGGACAGGACAACATAAGATAACGGCTCCTTTGTTCAGTGAAGTTCAGCTTTTATCAGCCCCAACCGGCGATGATGCAGTTCTGATGGTGTTCGTCTGCCGTTTTGGCATAGAAATATTCGCCAGGGTGGTCGCCGTTCGGGTTGCCGGTAACAAAGAAATAATAGCCTTCGTCCAGATATTCCTGGTCGGGATTCAGCGCGGCGGCAATGGCATCAATACCGGGATTGGTGATGGCACCGGCGGGCAGGCCGCTGATGCGGTAGGTGTCGTAATGAGCAAGCACATCATCCGGAATAGCACCCTGTTCCGGCCAGCCGTAATAAGCGGCGGTGGGCGAATTCCACAGGTAGTTATTGTCACTATCGTTCATGATATAGCTGCTGGCATTGGATTCCAGCTTATGCTCTGCCCACTGCGGGTCATCGGATTCCAAACGATTGTGGAAGCAGGCGGAAACCTTGGCGTCTTCTGCGGGCATACCGGCTTCTTCCTGAATAAAGCTGGCCAGAATGACAACATCATTCATTGTGGTGCCCTTTTCGTTGATGGTATCCCACAGGTCGGAAGTTTTGGCGTCGAATTCCTTATAGAAGGTGTTGACGTAATTATAGACCGAGTCATCGGTGAAGAACTCGTAAGTGTCCGGGAACAGGTAGCCCTCGCACTTCATCAGGCGGCCTTCGGTATCCGGGATGGCATTCCAGAAATCATACTGGCTGAAATCGGAACCATCCTCGCCGTTGGCGCAGGCAAGGAAATCATCCACCGAGCACAAGCCATTTTCTTCCATCTTCTGGGCAATAGCAACGGCTGTGTAGCCTTCGGGGAATGTGATGGTAATGGTCTTGCGCTTGACCTGCTGCACGCTGAGGGTTTTCAGGATCGTGTTATAATCCATGCCGGAGCGCAGGGTAAAATCGCCATACTGCAAACCGGAAGCGCGGCCGCTGTATTTGGCATACAGCTTGAACAGCCAGTCATACTGGATGACGCCATCCTCTTTCAAAACGTTTGTGATGTCTGCAACAGTGGAACCCTGTTCAATGGTAACGGTCTGCTCCGGGCCAAGTTCGCCGTTGCCGGCAACTTCGCCGTAGAACTGGAACACTTTCCAGCCGCCGATGCCGACGATAGCCAAAATGACAACAAGAACCACAAGCCCAATGGGAAAACGGCGGCGGACGGGTTCATCATCGTCATCCTCTGCGTACTCGTCTGGACCTTCGGCGTCTTCGTACAGGTCCTGCGGGTCAGGATCAGGCTGTACCGGGCGCTTTGGTGCGGGGGCTGGCGCAGCCTGATAAGCCTGGCGCGACTGCGAGCCCTTGTCCTGGGAATCACCACGATTGATTTTCATTCCAAATCTCCTTTACCAGGCAGCAGAACTGCCCTGTTTCACGTATGCACGGTCTTACAGCAACAGGCGGAAATAAACGTCCGCAACGGGGAACGGCTGCCCAAGGTAACAAATCATGCCGTAACCACAGCGCTTACCCTCGCCCAGGTACAAAAACTGATTTTCCGCCAGCAGCAGCCGTGCTTTGGTCAGACCGGTATGTTCCCGCGCGGCCTGCAGCAGAATATCAGCCGAATGGTCGTTATCGGCCTGCAGCTCCATAAAAAGCAGCTCGTCCTTTTCCTGGCAATAGAGGCCGTAACCGCGCTGGTTGGAAACAATGGTCATACCGCGGCGGTAGAGCCGGGTGATCATGGTGTTCATGCTGCTTTCCGGCAGGGCGATGCAGGCGGGCTGGTAGCGCATGCGGGTGTCGATCAATTTGCGGACTGTCAGGTTATCAAACTCTGCTCGTGCCCACAAATTGTGTTCAATGGGCTTGCGGATGATGCGCAGCGGGAAGCGCCCCTGAAAATTCAGCTGGGAAAACGCTTTTGCGGCCCGCGTGCTTTGTGGTGCCGCCACAGCGAAATCACACCCTTTGGCGGAAAAGGCGCGCAGGCAGGTTGCCAGCAGTTTGGGCATCAGCCCGCGCCCCTGCAGGGACGGGTCCGTTGCCATGCAGCAGAGCCATACGCCATGGTGGTGCCCGCATTCCACTGGAACCGCACCAATCATGGCGGCCGGGATGGGCTTTGCACCGGGGACCGGGTCCCGGGCAAGGATCAGGATATTATCCAACCCCACAATTCCACAAAGCCAGTCCAAAGCATCCTGGCGGGTTCCGCCATACGTTTTGCGGCGGAACGCAACCATCTGCTCCAAATCAGCTTCCGTTGCTTTGCAAAGCATGTTCTATCCCCTCCTTGCCGTATTCAACGTGTGATTTTTGCTGCCAACGGTTTTAGCTCAAAATCCGCTCCAGGTATGCCATCACTTCGGACTGAATATCCTCCGGCGTGCGGATGGTTTTCTGGCCGTCTACCGTTGTGGTACACTCAATGCGGTGCCAGCCCAGCTTGCGTGCGCAGTATTCAGCGGCGGCGCGGGAACGGGCCAGGTATTCGGTATCGCGTTCCTGAATATCTTTTTTGCTTTCATCGCCGTGGTAGCGCTGCGCAATCAGACGCTGGCTGACATCGGGATCAACCGCAAGGTATACAACCGCATCCGGCGCAGGCAGGCCGAGCTTTTTGTACTCGAACTCAAACAGCCACTCCAGAAAACCATCCCAGTGCATCGGCGGCAGTTTGGAACATTGGTGAACAGCGTTGGAGGTGGTGTAACGGTCAGAGATGATTAGCCCATTCTGGCGGTAGACATTGCCCCACTTGGTTTTGTAGCTGGCAAAGCGGTCAACAGCATAAAACGTTGAAGCTGCATAAGCGTTCACGTCATCCGGGCGCTGGCCGAACTCGCCGGAAAGATACATCTTGACCAGTGCGGAGGACGGACTGTCATAATCTGGGAAGCTGATTTTCAGTGGGTCATACCCTTTGCTATGCAAATTCTGGCAGGCAAGTTCTGCCTGTGTGCCCTTGCCGGAACCATCCAGGCCTTCAAAAATAATCAGTTTACCCATGGTTTTCAGCCTCCTGTTTCAGTGTTGCATATTTATCACGCACGGCGTTCTGCTTGCCGCAGCACATACCGCCCTCCGGGCAGGGACCCGCCAGGCAGCGGGGACCAGCTGCGGCAAAAACATGCGGCGCAAGCGGGTATACAAGGCGCAGCATTTCATCGGCAACGGCGCGGATCTCCCACTGGGCACGGTTGCAGCAGCGCAGGTTGAAAAAGTTGTTCAGGCTGCGGCAGTTCATGGTCATTACCATTTTTGTCTCGCAGGCGTTGGGCAATACAAAGCGGGCATCCTCGTTTGCCATTTTGCTGGCTTTGGCGCGGGCGGTCTTTTCCGGCATGCCCTGCTCCATCAAGGTGTGGGTATGCTTTTCTTCCAGTGCTTTGACCAGCTCCAGGTAGTGTTTGGCATCGGCGTTCATCGCATCAATAAAAGCCGCTTTGGCCGCAGGGTCAGCCTCAATTTCCGGGGGAATCACATAACGGAAATCTTCCAGCCGCACATAGCGCTGGCTCTGCACACTGAAACTTGCAATGCGGTGGCGGGTGACCTGTGCCAGAAAGGTGCGGGAAACGCCCTCAATGCCAAAGGTAAAGCTGGCATGTTCAATGGGGCTGGCGTGGCCGAAGTCATTCAGCTTTTGCAAAAAGGCTGCGGTCTTTTCCGGTGTTAGGCCATCCAGCAGGGTTTCGATATGTGCATCAGAATAGCACAGCTTGGCGGCTGCGGCAATGGTCTTTTCGGGGTCATTGGTGTGGGCGATCAATGTTACAAGCATGGGCCCGTTCCCTCTTTTCCTTTTTTATCAGTGGTTTATTCTTCGCTGGTCAGCTTGGTCAGCGGGGCGTAATTGGCCATTGTTTTTTTGATGCCAACGCGGTCAAACTGGATTTCTACAATACAGTCCCCCGCAACCGGCGTTACTTTCAGCACCTTGCCGCGGCCAAACACCTTGTGGTCCACAAGGTCCCCGGCTGCAAAGTTGGCGGCCTTTTTGCGTGCGGGTGCGGCGGGTGCAGTGGTAACGCCACCGCCCGCCGGAGCAACCGGAGCACCGGAATGATGGTTGACGCGGCTACTGCCATACCCGGCGCCAAAGCTACTGCTTTGGACCGTGTGGCGGCCGCCGGGGTAGTTCGGGCTTTCGTGCCCGCCGGAAGCAAACCCACTTTGGAAGCCGCCGGCATACTTGCTGCCAAAGCCGCCGCGGTTGTATTCACTGTTCAGATACCCGCGGGAAGCCCCGGAGTATCCGCTGCGCCCGCCGGGAACATTGGTGCTGTAGCTGCCGTACCCGGCGCCAAAACCGCCGCTGTAAGCAAGCTCTGGGCTTTCGGTTTCGTCCATCACATTGGGGTCAATCTCATCCAAAAAGCAGGAAGGCGGGTTGCGGCGCGTCTGGCCGAAAATCATACGGCTGCGGGAGGAAGAAAGATATAGCTCTTTCTTGGCGCGGGTAATACCAACATAGCACAGGCGGCGCTCCTCTTCCATTTCTTCCTCGCTGTAGCGAGCAAGGTCACCGGGGAAAACGCCATCCTCCATACCAATGATAAACACATACGGGAATTCAAGGCCCTTGGCGCTGTGCATCGTCATCAGGGTAACGGAATCAGCATCTTCATCATAGGAATCAAGGTCTGCAATCAGGGCAACTTCTTCCAAGAAACCAGAAAGGGTTGCGTCTTCCCCGTTCTGCTCCGCATAAGTCTTTACGGAAGAAATCAACTGGCCCAAGTTTTCCAGCCGGGTCTCGCCCTCTTCTTTCTGCGCTTTCAGCATGGCTTCGTATCCGGTCTTGCGGATCACTTCACCGGCAAATTCATCTAGCGGAAGGGTGACGGAAAGATCACACAGTTCACGGTACATGGAGTAAAACGCGTTCAGCGCGCTGGCGGCACGGCCCAGTGCGGGATAAGAAGAAGCCTCCCGGATGATCTCCATCATCGGCACGCCGTTGGCGGCGGCCAGTTCCCCGATCTTATCAATGGTGGTGGCACCAATCTTTCGTGCAGGTTCATTGATGATGCGGCGCAGGCGCACGTCATCCCGCGGGTTGGCCACAACGGCCATGTAAGAGTTGATATCCTTGACTTCCTTGCGGTCAAAGAAGCGTTGGCCACCCACAATGCGGTACGGGATACCGGCACGGGCAAAATAAGTTTCGATGGGGTTGGACTGCGCATTCATGCGGTACAAAACGGCATGGTCTTTTAAGGAAGCACCATTTTTCAGGTTCTGGCCAATAACCTCGGCCACATGGCTGGCCTCATCCTGTTCCGAAGCAGCCGTATAATGGTGAACTTTGTCACCATCGCCGTTCTGGGTCCACAGGGTCTTGCCCTTGCGGCCGTTGTTGTTCTTGATGACGCTATTGGCCGCATTCAGAATGTTGGAGGTGGAACGGTAGTTCTGCTCCAGGCGGATGGTTTTGGCCCCGGCAAAAACTTTTTCAAAGTTCAGGATATTTTCAATGGTAGCACCGCGGAACTTATAAATGCTCTGATCGTCATCGCCAACAACGCATACATTGTTGGAACCACCGGCCAGCAGGCGCACCAGGTGGAACTGGGCCACGCTGGTATCCTGGTATTCGTCCACCACGACATAGCGGAACTTCTGCTGGTAGTATTCCCGCGCTTCGGCATCGGTTTTCAGCATCTGCACGGTATGGAAAATCAGATCGTCAAAGTCCATGGCACCAGCCGTGCGCAGCCGGTTGGAATAGGCGGTATAGATTTTGGAAGTCAAAGCAGCCTTGGTATCGCGCGGCGCTTCGGCGGCGACATCTTTGGCGGAAAGAAGTTTATCTTTGTAACCGCTGATCTGGGAGATGGCTGATTTGACCGGCAGGAACTTGTCATCAATCATCAGTTCTTTGTAGATCTGCTTGATGACACGCTGCTGGTCGTCGGAATCGTAAATCGTAAAGCTTTTGGGGAAGCCAATGCGTTCGGCATCGCGGCGCAGGATCCGTACACAGGCAGAGTGGAAAGTGGAGGCAAATACATCCCCGCCCATGGTATCGCCCAGCATGGCTTTCAGGCGTTCTTTCAGCTCTCCGGCGGCTTTATTGGTAAAGGTAATGGCCAGCACATTCCACGGGCGGGCCGGGGCAACGCTCATCAGCGGCATCAGGGACTGCGGAACCGGCTGGCCGCACATGATGGCGGTGCGCAGCTGCTCCAGATCACTCTGCGCAACCGGGCGGCTGACCTCTTTGGAGCCATAGGCGCGGCCAAAACGGATGATATTGGCAATGCGGTTGACCAGAACGGTGGTTTTGCCGGAGCCTGCACCTGCCAGGATCAGCAGCGGGCCTTCGGTGGTAAACACAGCCTGCTGCTGCACCGGGTTCAGCTTAGTAAAGCAGGAAGCGATATAGCGGTCCCGCAGGGCCAGAAATTCAGTGGTAATGGTATCGGGCATAATGAACCTGTCCTTATATTATATGGCAGAACCAGCCCGGAACCATGCAGGGCTGGGAATTTTGGCAAACGCTGTATAGTATAGCACACTTTTGCCGGATAGAAAAGTAGGCTGGCGGAGGTATCCGCAGAAAATCATACTTTTTACAACCTGCACAAAAGCTGCGCTTTAATTGGAAAAACCTTCTGGGGGTTGCAGTCGGTTATGCCACGCTCTGGGGGTGGCATCGCGGAAACCGGCTGTCAGGTATTGGCCCAGCGTTAAGCTGGCTGCGGTTCCGCGTGCCACACAGTTGATGGGGTCTGGTGCGATGGCAACATCCACATGCAGCTCCCCGGCAATATAACCAGCCAGGCCACGCAGCATGGAGCCGCCGCCAGTCAGCAGAATGCCGTTCTTGGCAACATCAGCGGCCAGTTCCGGCGGGGTGCTTTCCAATACATTGCGGGCAGTGGCGGCAATGCGGGCGGCCAGTTCCTGCACGGGCAGGTACAGGTCCCGCGTATAGACAAGGCGGCGGGCGGGCAGGTTGGTCTCCCAGGAATGACCACGGATCTCCATTACGCCCTCAAACTCGCTTTTGGTGCAGCAGGCAACCTGCTTTTTCAGCGCTTCGGCGGTTAGAGGGCCGATGGCAATGTTGAATTTTTCCTGAACATACTGGGCAATGCATTGGTCAAAAGCGTTGCCGGCGACCGGCAGGCTGGCGGCGCGCACCCGCCCACCCATGCTGATCACGGCGATATCCGTGGAGCCGCCGCCGATATCAATCACCATGCAGCCCATGGGCTTGCGGATATCCAGCCCTGCGCCAAGGGCGGCGGCGACAGGCTCATCCACAAGGAAAACCTGCCGTGCCCCGGCTGCCATGACGGCTTCTACCACGGCGTCAGCTTCAATGCCGGTAATGGCTGCCGGAACGCAGACCGATACGCGCGGCTTGATGATGCGCGAACGGCATACCTCATTGATAAACCGCACGATTAGTTCGTTTGTCATGCGGTGGTCCTGAATAATACCGTCCCGCAAAGGGCGGATGATATCAATATAAGAAGGCACACGCCCCACCATGCGCAGGGCTTTGTCCCCCACTGCCAGAATGGTGCTGCTGCGGGTATCAACAGCACCAATGCTGGGCTGATGGAACACAACTCCCTGTTCCTGTGTGGCAATGATAATGGAAGTTGTGCCAAGATCAAGGCCGATATCATATTGCTTCATGTTTATCTGGTACTCCTTGCTGCCAGAAGCAGCACTTTGTTATCTATTGTGAATTGCCATCAACCATCCGGCAGATAAAAGTTATTTGCTTTCTTTTGGTGTTCCGGCGGCACCGTGGCTTTTGGGCATCAGTTCCGTCGCTGCAACACACACGCCGTCCACACTCACAGCGCCACCCTCCAATAGCGCTTTGGCGCAGGCAGAGATGGTGGCACCAGTGGTGATCACATCATCCAGCAACAGCAGCCGCATTCCGGAAAGGTCAACCCCAGTACGGCAGGCGTAAGCATCCTTGACATTGGCAAAGCGCTTTTGCTGGTCCAGCGATTTTTGCGGTAAAACCTGCCGGGTCAGGCACAGCGGCTGGATGACCGGAATGTGCAGGATGCGCCCAAGGCGCTGTGCTAGCAAAAGGGGCATATTTTCCGCGCGGTTCTTCTTTACGCGCGGCGGCACCGGAACAATGGCGCTGTACAGCGAAATGCCGGATAGATTCTCGTATACCGGGCGGTACCCTGGGGCACGGGCGGGCTGTGCGCCAAAAATCAGCACAGCCATCAAATCCGCCAGTTCTCGCGCATACCAGGGGTTGCCGTTCTCCTTGCAAAGCAGGATAGCATGGCGCACACTGTCTGCATAGTAAAAGGCAGCTGCGCAGGTGTTGACAGCGTAAAAGGCGTGCTCCGTTACAGGCAGACGCGGTGGAAGATGCCGCAGACGCTCGGCTTCCGGTATACAGGAACGGCACACGGCGGCTTTCCAGGCGCTTTGCTCAAGTACCGTGCCGCACAGCGGGCAGTGCCGCGGATAGGCAAGGGCCAGCAGCGGTTCCAGAGCCGTTCGCCCACGGTCCAGCCAATCCAGAGATATGCGTTTTCTCTGTTTCATCTGCGTTTTTCAGCCGGAGTGACTGCCTCGCGCAGCAGGTAGCGCAGCCCGCTGTAACGCATGTTCTGGCGCACATTATCCACCATGGCCTGCTCGGTGCGCCGGGTTCCCGCCAGAATGCACAGGCGGCGTGCGCGGGTAACCCCGGTGTACAACAAGTTGCGGTAACAAAGGCGCGCGGGTACATCTGCCACAGGCATAATGACGGCCGGAAATTCAGAACCCTGGCTTTTGTGCACTGTTACAGCGTAAGCGGGTTCCAGCTCGGCAAGCTGGTCAGCACCGTAAATATACTTTCGGTCATCCATCTGTACCGTCACAGCACGGCTTTCGGGGTCAACGGCAGTAATAATACCCATATCCCCGTTATAGGCACCCACACCGGCTTCGGCACCGTCCCGCTCATAGGGAATGTCATAATCGTTTTTGATCTGCATTACCTTGTCGCCACAGCGCAGCACACGGCCGCTTTGCTCCCAAATGATCTGCGGCTTATCCGGTGCAGGCGGGTTCAAAATGGCCTGCAGGCGGCGGTTCAGTTCTACGCTCCCGGTGGGGCCAACCTTGGTGGGGCAAAGCACCTGGATGTCCCGCACGGGGTCATAGCCATAACTTTTGGGCAGCCGGGTACTGACCAGGTCGCAGATCAGCCTCTGGCAGGCAAGACCGGTAGATTCGATCATGAAAAAGTCATCATCCCGCCCGCCTTTTATGGGCATCTGCCCTTCCACAATGCGGTGGGCGTTCTGTACAATCATGCTTTTCTGCGCCTGGCGGAAGATCTCATTCAGCCGTACGGTGGGCAGAACGTCTGCCTGCAAGATCTCCCCCAGCACACTGCCGGGGCCAACGCTGGGCAGCTGGTCGGCATCACCTACCATAATAATGCGGCAGTGGTAACGCGCGGCGGCCAACAACGCCTGGAACAGCTTGGCATCTACCATACTCATCTCATCCAGAATGATAACGTCAAACGGGAGAAGATTCTTTTCATTATGAATAAAACGCACGCTGCCGGTAGAATAGTCCACTTCTAGCAATCGGTGGATGGTGGAAGCGCTGTGGCCGGTCAGCTCGGTCAGCCGCTTGGCGGCGCGGCCGGTGGGGGCACACAGGGCAACCCGGTCATAAATACCTTCATACAAATTCAGAATCGCTTTGACCGTTGTGGTTTTGCCGGTACCGGGACCGCCGGTCAAAACCATTACGCGGGAAGAGAGTGCTAAGCGGATTGCTTCCCGCTGCAAAGGGGCATATTCAAAACCTTGGGTCAATTCCAAAACGCGGATATCGCTTTCCAGCGTTTTGGGGCCTTCTGTCGGGAATGTGGCAAGCTCCCCCAGCCGCGCAGCAATATCCTGCTCTGCGCTGAGCAGATCTGGCAGGTAAATATATTTCGTTCCGTCAAAGGTGCAGGCGCGCATTTCGTCATGCTCCAACAGGCTTTGCAGCCCGGCCTTTACGGCATCCGGCTCCACCCGAATAAAGCGCGCAGTGCTTTCGATCAGCTTATCTGCGGGCAGGCAGGTGTGGCCGTTGTTGGCGTTGTGGCGCAAAGCGTACAAAAGCCCGGCGGCAATGCGCAGGTCGCTGCCCTGTCCTACCTGCAGCTGGGCGGCGATACCATCGACCTGGCTGAATTTCAGGTTCAGCGGCTCCCCGCACAGCATGTAGGGGTTCTTTTTCAGTGCTTCTACCGTGGCGGGGCCAAACGCGCGGTAGGCTGTAACAGCCATCTGGGCGGAAAGCCCAAACTTGGCCATCCAGGCAACCACTTCCCGCACACCGTACATACGTCGGAACTCGTTGGAGATGGCGGCGGCCTTTTGCGGGGTGATACCTTTTAGCTCACAGAGTTTGTCCGGCGTTTCGGAGATGACGTTCAATGTATGCGCCCCAAATTTTGCCACAATCTTTTTTGCTGTGGAAGGCCCGATATAGGGCAATACCCCACTGGAAAGGTAGCTCAGCAAAGCCGCGGTATCCTGCGGCAGGCTGGCCTCACAGGTTTCGGCACGGAACTGTTCGCCATAGCTGGGGTGGTTGACCATATAGCCATACGCCGTAATGGACATACCGTTATCCACGCTGCCCACGTTGCCTGCCACAACAATATCGGTGCCACCGGCATCCACTTCAAACACGGCATAACCGGTATCCGGGTTTTCGTATATCACATGCTCAACAACGCCCTCTAATTTGAGCATCTCAGCAGTTTGTGTTGTACTATTTGTCTGTAAAGTATCCGTGCTTGCCACCTCCTTCCGGGTGCAAATGGGGTAAAAACCGTTCAATACACAATTTTTTATTTTATATTATAGCCTATTTGTATCTCTTTGGCAATTTTTTTGACAACTTCCCCTTGTAGCTGATATAATAAATGTCCTTTTGCGGTTTTGAAGTGAGTGCAAAAAGAAGGCGCTGGGCAAGGAGGCGAAGCTGGAATAAAATTGCATGGATCGAATTTTCTGGCAGCGGCAAGTCCACAGTGGCGCGGACGCTGAGGTAGGAATACGCGGTGTAAATGCCTTGCAGCTTGACTGCGTACAGCATATACTGGGCAGGCAGGTACGCCCGCTGGAAGAAAAGCGGACAGCCGTACCCGCAGGCAAACTGAAAAAATCGCCAGGTTTTTGCGCAGTGCCCGAGGAAGTGCGTGTGATCAAAAAAGCAGGGAGAATTGGATGAATTTTACCGGGAAACGGGAATGCGGACAGAGCAGACTTTGCAGCAAAAGCGTTAAGGCAACACCGCACAATTCCCGCCTTGCGGCTTAAGCACCGCTCCGGCAG
>OBIU01000772.1_pt1 | contig 12645 bp, 10 predicted proteins | sample 1519871 | NCBI WGS metagenome assembly OBIU01 (sample SAMN04209229, study PRJEB22552) | human gut metagenome | biome: gut; material: feces | host: Homo sapiens | place: USA: Oklahoma
AATGACCTGTAAGAGCATAAGCTTGTATTGCGCTTTGCTCCAAAGCCTGTTGCAGGGAACTTTGTTCCCGGGAAATGGTTTCCCTGCCTGCACAGGAAATTCCCAGATAAAAGATCAGACAGAGAACAGCCGGTATAATAACAGGCAGAATGTTTCGCAATGTTCTTCTGAGACGTGTATGTCCTGTTTCAAATATATCCATATCCATTACCTCACATAGCAATTTCTGAAAGAATTCCAAGCAAAGGCATCATAACAGAGAGAAGAACCAGTCCGACCAGGAGAGAAAAGATGATAACGATGGAAGGTTCTGCGATAGAAAGAATGTTTCCTGTTATTGTGAGCGCCATCTCACGATACCGGATGGCAAGTTTGCTCATGACTTCATCTGCTGTACCTGTACGTAATCCGACTGTGATCAGACGTGCATTCAGTCCTTCAAAGAGGCCTGACTCTGAAAGCGCATCTTCAAAAATGACACCATCTTCCAGAAGCTTCTGTGCTTTTTCGGCTTTTTCTCTGATATTCGGATGTGAAAGAAGCTTCTGTGCCATTTCCAGTGTGACAACATGATCCAGACCACTGTGGATTCCCATGGCAATTGCCTGAGTCAGACGTGCATAGTCAGCGGAAATGGGAATGTCCTTTATGCAGGGTAATCTGCCTGAGAGCCGGCGCAGATAAAAGCGTCCTTTTTCTGTAAAGAAAAGGGCAGAAAATCCGGCGGTGATTATAAGAATCAAAATAAGTAAAACAGCAGAATAACGGCTGATAACATTTCCGGCGTTTAAGAGTCCGTTGGAAAAGTGATTCATTTCCAGACCCATCTGCCGGAAAACCTGTTGAAAGACAGGAAGGACTTTTACCAGAAGAATGATGATGACTGTTCCCATCATAGCAAGCATAATCAGCGGATATGTGATCGCACTGCGAATATTTTCAGATATTTCTATTTCCTGATCATAATGTTCGGACAAACTTTTTAAAACTTCATCCAGACATCCGGTTTCCTCTCCGATATCTATATAGGAAATCATAGATTCCGGAAAGTATCCGGAATTTTTTAATGTCTGTGAAAAGGAGCCGTTCTGCTCAAAATCTGTCAGTAAAAGCTGAAAGAAATCTTTTCCGCGTTGTGTGCGGCTGTCATCCAGCATTAGTTCAAGCCCCTCGGCACAGGAAATGCCGGAGTGAAGAAGAATAGAAAACTGTTCACAGAAGTGAAAAAGTTCTTCGTTGGTCAGTTTGTTTTTTTGACGCATAAATTGCCTCCTGAAGGTTTGGGTCAGGTCAGGGCCAGATATTCAGCTCCTGATCTGATATCCGTGAGTTGCTATGGTTAACGTGTGAACTGTACGCTGTAATTGTCATCGTCCCCTATGTATTGCTGAATGTTTTCTTTATCCTTGCTGTTGGAATCGAAAGTGGGATCCATACGTGACCAGGATTCGCCACTGAATTCTACTGCTTTGTCAACCCAGCCTTTTGAACGGATATAAACGCTGATCCAGGCGTGTTTTACTGTGCCTGCATATCCGATCTGCAGCTTACAGGGAATATCCCTCGCACGAAGCATGGCAGTGGTGAGAGCTGCATAGTCAAAACAGATTCCTTTCCCTGATTTCAGTGTCGAATCCACGTCCGGAATATAACCGGAGTCTACAGTATCTGCCAGATCATAATCATAGGTAAGATTCTGGACTACATAATTGTAAACAGCCTGAAGGGCATCCACATCGGAGGCATCTTCAGAGATGATAGAAAGTGCCAGTTTGCTGGAAGCGGAGTCGGGTGTAAAGTTGACATACTGGTTTGGATAAAGAAAAGGCAGGAATTCATTTTCTAAGCTGACTTCCAGAGTATCTGCAAATAATGCTGCATATCGGGAGCCGTCAATCTGTTGATAACAGCATATCTGATAAGTGCCACTTCCGCTGGAAAAAGGAATGACTGCGCTTTTCCCGGGACTGACAAAATATGAATAGACCGCTTCATTTTCGCTGGTGAGCTGGACATTCATCTTCTGACTGTCAGAATCAGAAATTGCGGTGAGGTATCCCTGATCTGCATTGGAAATATCCAATGTCAACGGGGATGCTCCTAATGTTTTCTTTCCAGGTGCTTCCGGTACAAGAACCTGAAGCGGGGAATAAACAGGCGGTTCTTCTTTTTGGCCGGAAGAAGTGTCACAACCGGTCAGAAGAAATAGAATCAGTATGAATGCAATAAAGGGGCGGATATGAAAAATCCGCATGTGTATTTTCCTCACTGTTTATTTTAATTTGATATCTTTGGACTATTCAGCAGATTTACTGTGTAAATCGTGATTACGTCATGTTTGATCCGGATATCACATAAATATCGTTACTGGTTACTGCTCACAGTATATCAGATTTTACGTGAAAATTGTATAAAATTTAATATTTATGTTAAAATTCGGGTTAGGAATATTGACAAAATGAAGAAAAAAAGTATATACTTACAATAAAGGCAAACCTGTTGAAAGGCAGGGACGCAAAGCCAGGGGTCTAAGGTCGTAAGAAGACTATGATAGCCGGTTGCCGCATTTAATTCCGATTTTGTGATGCGATTTCAGAAAATAAGAAGAAGGCTGTCAGCTGTCAGCCGATTTTGTGGTAACCGTTTATATTTTAAATATAGGCGGTTTTTATAATTTTCGGAAGTGCATCCATATAGAGGTATTGTCAGAAAGGATGTGTAAAGATTATGAAGAAAAGAATAGTCGAATTATTAAAGAAGAAAAAAATAGCAGCAGGTCTTACTGCGGTAGTGCTTGCTGTTGCAGTAGGCGGTGTAGCTGTTGTACAGCAAAATCAGATTCCGGAACTGCCGTCCTATACGGATCCTGTGATGGAGACCACTATTGATGAAGAGGAGACACCTCTTGCAGCACAGCCAAAGGTAAATACTCAGACGAGTAATAGTACTTCTACCAAAAAGGTTAAAATGAAAAAAGCTGCAACAAAAACTTATACAAAAACTCTTCCTGCTACATCAGTGACTTCCAAGAAAACATCTCAAAGTTCAAATGCAACTGTGGTAACTCAGACAACTGTTATAAAAAGGATTACAGAAAAATATACGAAGAAATCAAAAGTGAAAGTGGTTACAACAGCATCTACTACAACCGTAACGACTACTACAACAGCAAAAACAGATACATCGGCAGGTACAAACATGACTGCTGCATCTGGTAATTCCGGTAATTCTGTAAAGGGAAGTATTGATGTCGGACAGTATGCATCAAGGGCAGACAGCCGCGTACTTAATGCATACAGAACCCTGGGCTTCACAGCAGAGGTGAATCCATCTGTTTCCTATTCCGGGTATTATGATACCCGCAACAGAAAGATCACACTCAGGAAGATGGATGATACAATTTATCATGAATTAGGACATTTTGTAGCGTTTATTTCCGGTAATACAGATCAGACAGCCGAATTCAAAGCAATTTTTGCTCAGGAGAAGACACTGTATACAGCATTTAATAAAGCCTATGTTACACAGAACAGTGCAGAGTATTTTGCGGAGTCTTTTAAAGAATACACGCTGAATCCGACAGTATTGAAATCTTCAAGACCGAAAACCTATGAAGCAGTTAAGAATGCTGTTGATAAGTTTACAGATGACCGTATTGCAAGAATACAGAAAACCTACAGTGTGATCTGGAAGTAACTGATGGAATTTTTTAATAAATTTTATGTTACTGTTCGTTGGTAATATCCCGTGAAGCGTGTTGCTGAGAACGGAGTGAACAGTAACAATTTTATAACAGTATTACCGGAAATCCGGGGACATATTTTATGTCTCCGGATTTCTGCTTTTATGTCGATAATATCAGTTTTATGACGTATAAAACAGCTTGCCAATAATAAAGATTTGGAATAATATGGTATTGTCAATTATGAAGAAGATGTGCTAAGATAAATATAAAGATACCGGTGTGCAGACAGGATTACTACAGGAATTAACTTGTCGACACAGGAGCAGGAGTATAATTTTCCTGCGATATGCATTGCTGCAGATCTGATATTCGTGTCACTTCAGACAGATTATCCCACTAACTGTTACAGGAAAAGTTAATAAAGAATAAATTGCTCAGATACATAGGAAATCAAAAAAACAAAAATAAAAATAATTATCAATATTAACAATCAAAACAAAAAGCAGAGGATTATTTTATGAGAGAAAAGTATGAATCATTATCACTGGCAACTTTAAAGGATTTGGCAAAAGCCAGAGGATTAAAAGGGGTTTCAGCATTGAGAAAACCGGAATTGATCGAGAGAATGCTTCACGAAGATGAACTGGAAGGTGAGACAAAAAAACAGGAAACAGTCCGGGAGAAACCGCAGCAGAGTGAAGTGGAAGGTAACGGAGAGAGAATCCCCCAGTATAACAAAACACTGGAACGTACACAGTATCATGCCCCGGCAGAGGCAGTACAGCTTGACAGTGGAGAGAGAGCAGACGGAATCCTTGAGGTACTTCCGGATGGATATGGGTTTATCCGATGTGAGAATTATCTTCCGGGGGAAAATGATATTTATGTATCACCTTCTCAGATACGCAGATTTAACCTGAAAACAGGTGATATTATTAAGGGGAATATCCGTATCAAAACACAGGGAGAGAAATTCAGTGCCCTGCTATATGTGACCTCTATCAACGGATTCCATCCCAGTGAAGGGCAGAGACGATATAATTTTGAAGATATGACACCGATTTTTCCAAATAAGAGACTGATAATGGAAAGACCGGGCGGCACAGTTGCCATGAGGATCGTAGATCTGATCAGCCCTATCGGTAAAGGACAGAGAGGAATGATCGTATCTCCTCCGAAAGCCGGTAAGACAACTTTGCTGAAAGATGTGGCAAAGTCTATTCTGAGAAACAATCCGGACATGCATCTGATCATTCTTCTGATCGATGAGCGTCCTGAGGAGGTTACAGATATCAGGGAGGCCATCTGTGGCGATAATGTGGAAGTCATTTATTCTACATTTGATGAGCTTCCGGAACATCATAAACGTGTGTCTGAAATGGTAATAGAACGTGCACGTCGTCTGGTGGAACATAAAAAAGACGTTACAATTCTTCTTGATTCTATTACAAGACTGGCAAGGGCATACAACCTGATCATACCGCCGAGCGGACGAACTCTTTCCGGTGGTCTGGACCCGGCGGCTCTTCATATGCCGAAACGCTTTTTTGGTGCGGCCAGAAATATGAGAGAGGGCGGAAGCCTTACTATTCTTGCTACAGCGCTTGTGGATACGGGAAGTAAAATGGATGATGTAATTTATGAAGAATTTAAGGGAACCGGTAATATGGAACTGGTGCTTGACCGAAAACTGCAGGAAAAGCGGGTATTCCCTGCAATTGATATCCAGAAATCCGGTACAAGAAGAGAGGATCTGCTGCTGAGTAAAGAAGAACAGGAAGCGGTTTACATTATGCGAAAAGCTCTCAATGGAATGAAGTCAGAAGATGCGGTAGAACAGATCCTGAATATGTTTACCCGTACGAAAAATAATGCTGAATTTGTGCAGACTGTAAAAAAACAGAAGTTTATCTGAAACGTTGTAAAAAAACAGTTACTGTTCGCTCCGTTCTCAGTAACAAAAATATTAAATAAATTTTAAAATAAATTTTAAAATAACTTGCATTCCATGGGACGATATGTTATACTCATAAAGCTGTTTAATAGTAAATTCGTCAAATGAATACGAATAGAAAATAGAATCTTTACAGAGAGGTGAAAATCATGAGAGAAGGAATCCATCCTAATTATTATCAGGCAACTGTAACCTGCAACTGTGGTAACACATTCGTAACAGGATCTACAAAACAGGACATCCACGTAGAAATCTGCTCTAAATGTCATCCATTCTATACAGGTCAGCAGAAAGTAGCTCAGGCTCGTGGACGTATCGATAAGTTTAATAAGAAATACGGCCTGAACAAATAATCAGAATATAGTAAGAATTGAGAAGGTTGAGGTTGGGAAATCTCAGCCTTTCTTGTTTCTTTGGGAGAAATATAATGAAATCATCGAACATCGGCGGTCAGGCTGTAATGGAAGGCATTATGATGCGCCATAAGGATAAATATTCCATTGCTGTCCGAAGACCGGACAATGAGATTGAATTAAAAGTAGAAGATTACAAATGTGTATTCGGAAATGCAAAATTTCTCAAATATCCACTGATCCGAGGTGTGGTAAGCTTCGTGGATTCTCTGGTGGTCGGCACAAAATGTCTGATGTATTCAGCGGAGATTGCAGGGGATGAGGAGGACGAAGAGGATAAGCAGAAGAACGCTGCTCTTTCAGAAGAGGAGCTTGCTGCAAAAAAGGCAAAAGAAGATAAGCAGTTCAAATGGCTGTTATATGTGACAGTTGCTGTCTCAATCGTGGTATCAGTTGCCGCCTTTATGTTGCTGCCATACGCCCTTGCAAGTCTTTGCAGAAAGGTTGGCGCTTCGGAATTTGCAGTTACAATAGTTGAGGCATTTGTAAAGCTTGCATTGTTTATGGGATATATGCTTCTGATTTCCAGAATGAAGGATATCCAGAGAACATTTATGTATCATGGAGCAGAGCATAAGTGCATTAACTGCGTGGAACATGGACTGCCGCTTACGGTGGATAATGTTCTTGCAAGCTCCAGACTGCATAAGAGATGTGGAACCAGTTTTCTGTTTCTGGTTATGCTGGTCAGCATTTTTCTGCATTTTATTTTTGTATTGGTTCCATTTTACTGGGTGAGACTGTTTGGAAGACTTCTTATGGTGCCGGTTGTAGCAGGAATATCTTTTGAGATTATTCAGTGGGCTGGAAGATCAGACAGCAAACTTGCTGACTTTTTCAGTAAACCGGGTCTGGCAATGCAGAAACTTACAACTAAGGAACCGACAGCAGATATGGCAGAGGTTGCGATCAGGGCTGTAGAGGCGGTTTTTGACTGGAAAGCATATCTGAAGGAAGAATTTGGAGTTGAAGCAGAACAATGAACGGAGAAACTCTGACAGGATTATTAAAAAAAGGACAGATGATCCTTGCACAGGCGGGGATTAAGGAAGCCGGGCTGGATGCCTGGCTTCTCCTGGAATATGTCACAGGAAAAAGCCGGGCGTATTATTTTGCATACGGAGAAGAAAGTGTCACAGAAAGTGCTGCTGAAAGATATCTGGAACTGATCAGCAGACGTGCGGGACACATACCGCTGCAGCATCTGACGCATCAGGCTTTTTTTATGGGGCATGAATTTTATGTGGATAAGAATGTACTGGTACCCAGACAGGATACGGAAACACTTGTGGAGTCCGCTCTTGAATGCATGAAAGCTGTGAAAAATCCATATATTCTTGATATGTGTACAGGATCCGGCTGTATTCTTATCAGTATTCTGAAGGAGAGAGCTGATGCACACGGAACAGGCGTGGATCTGTCAGATGAGGCACTGAAAGTGGCTGTGCGGAATGCACGGACACTGGAAGTGGCAGAGCATGCGGAATTCGTACAGAGTAATCTGTTTTCTGAAATGCAGAACATTGTGTACGGAACAGAGTATATGAAAAGGACTGCTGTAAAAGATACTGTAAAAATGACAGAATGCGAAAATAGTAATAGAAATTATAGCAGAGCTTATGATATGATTATATCAAATCCGCCATATATTCCTACGGCGGAAATTGAAGATCTTATGGATGAAGTAAAATTGCATGATCCGCGTATGGCGCTGGATGGTATGGAAGATGGACTTTATTTTTACAGGGCTATCACGAAACAGGCACAGGATCATCTTGTTCCGGGTGGCTGGCTTTTGTATGAAATCGGATGCAGCCAGGGAGAAGATGTGGCAGCTCTTTTGCGGAAATATAAATTTGAAGATATTGAGATAAGGCAGGATCTGGCCGGGTTGGACCGGGTGGTTCTGGGGCGAAAGAAATTACAGGAGGATAAATATGTTTGATAAATTAGACGATCTGCTCATTCGTTTTGAAGAGGTGCTTAATGAGCTTGGAGAGCCGGGAGTTACCGATAATCAGGAACATTTTCAGAAGCTGATGAAAGAGCAGAGCGATCTGCAGCCGATAGTAGATGCTTACCGGGAGTATAAGAAAAACAAAGAAACGATACAGGACAGTCTTTCCATGCTTGAGGAAGAGAAAGATGAAGATATGCGGGAAATGCTGAAGGAAGAACTGTCTGAGGCAAAGAAGAATGTAGAGGAACTGGAGCATGAACTTAAGATCCTTCTTCTTCCGAAAGATCCTAATGATAACAAGAACGTTATTGTGGAGATCCGTGCAGGTGCAGGTGGGGATGAAGCTGCCCTTTTTGCAGCAGAGATTTACCGTATGTATGTGAAATATGCAGAATCCCGCCGCTGGAAAACAGAAATGATGAGTCTCAATGAGAACGGAATCGGCGGATTTAAGGAAGTAACATTTATGATCACAGGTGCAGGTGCTTATTCCAGACTGAAATATGAAAGTGGTGTACATCGTGTACAGCGAGTTCCGGAAACAGAATCCGGCGGACGTATCCATACCTCTACCTGTACAGTTGCTATTATGCCGGAAGCAGAGGAAATCGATTTCCATCTGGATATGAATGACTGTAAATTCGATGTGTTCCGTGCATCCGGAAACGGTGGACAGTGTGTCAATACAACAGACTCTGCTGTGCGACTGACACATATTCCTACCGGAATCGTAATTTCCTGCCAGGATGAGAAGTCACAGCTTAAGAATAAAGATAAAGCACTGAAAGTTCTTCGCTCCCGTCTGTATGAGATGGAGCTTGCCAAACAGCATGATGCTGAGGCTGAGGCAAGAAGAAGCCAGATTGGAACAGGTGACCGTTCAGAGAAGATCAGAACTTATAATTTTCCACAGGGCCGTGTGACAGACCACAGAATCAAACTGACACTGCACAGACTGGAGAATGTTCTGAACGGGGATCTGGATGAGATCATTGACAGTCTGATCGCAGCAGATCAGGCAGCAAAATTAAGTAATCTTCAGGATGCGGAATAGAATATTGCGGAGAGGGTATGTGACAGAAGATGACTGAAAAAGTATTGATATGAGAGAAGAATGTCAGGAGGAAAATATTTATGCAGAAAACAGCACTTGTAATTATGGCGGCAGGAATCGGAAGTCGTTTTGGAAAAGGAATCAAGCAGCTTGCACCGGTGGGAACATGTGGAGAGATTATTATGGATTATTCCATCCACGATGCGCTGGAAGCCGGATTTAACAAAGTAGTGTTTATTATCCGTAAAGATCTGGAAGAAGAGTTTCGCAGAGTGATCGGCGAGCGTATTGAGAAAATTACGGAAGTAGAATATGTATTCCAGGAGCTTGATGATCTGCCGGAGGGATTTACGAAACCGGCTGACCGCACGAAACCCTGGGGAACCGGACAGGCTGTACTTGCTGCAAAGAAGGTTCTGGATGAGCCATTTATTGTTATCAATGCAGATGATTATTATGGGAAAGAAGCTTATGTGAAGGTGCATGATTATCTTGTGCAGGAACAGCAAAAGGACGGAAAACTCCACATCTGCATGGCCGGTTTCAGGCTTGGAAATACATTGAGCGATAATGGAAGCGTTACCAGAGGAATCTGCCATATTGAGAATGGACAGCTTACAGGTGTGACAGAGACGCATGATATATTTAAGACTGCCACAGGTGCAGAGTCAAGAAATGCGGACGGAAGTGTGCAGGAACTGGATGTAAAGGATCTGGTGTCCATGAATATGTGGGGACTGACGCCGGACTTTATGGAGGTTCTCGAGAAAGGATTTGCAGAATTTCTCAGTGGACTCGCACCGGAAGATACAAAAAAGGAATATCTGCTTCCGGAGTTAGTTGACCATCTGATCAAAAATGAAAGTGCTGAAGTTGATGTCCTGGAGACAAAGGATACATGGTTTGGTGTAACCTATCAGGAAGATAAAGAAACAGTAATGAGAGCATTTAAAAATCTTACAGAAGCGGGTATATATCCTCAGGGACTTTATCAATAAGTTAAGCAGATATCTGCAGCTTTCGCAGGAGACATGTCTGATCTGATTAAAAGCAGTTTTGGGTGTGATCCGGGAAATACAGTATGCAGTGCAGAAACAGAGGATATTGTAAAAAGTAAAGGAGAGCAATTATGGGAAAATATTTTGGAACAGATGGATTTCGTGGAGAAGCAAATGTTAAACTGACAGTAGATCATGCATTTAAGGTGGGGCGCTACGTAGGCTGGTATTATGGAAGAGACCATAAAGCTAAGATTGTTATTGGAAAAGATACAAGAAGAAGCAGTTATATGTTTGAATATGCACTTGTTGCAGGTCTGACAGCGTCCGGTGCAGATGTATATCTTCTTCATGTAACGACGACCCCAAGTGTTTCCTATGCAGTACGTACAGAGGATTTTGACTGTGGTATTATGATCTCCGCAAGCCATAATCCATTCTATGATAATGGTATCAAACTTCTCAATGGAAACGGACAGAAGATTGAAGCGGAAGTAGAAGCAAGGATTGAAGCATATCTGGATGGCCTGATCGAGGATCTTCCTCTGGCAACTAAAGAAGATATTGGACGCACTGTGGATTTTGCTTCAGGAAGGAATCGTTATATCGGACATCTGATCTCTATTCCAAGCAGGGATTTCAAAGGCATTAAAGTAGGGCTTGACTGTGCAAACGGAAGTTCTTCAGCTATTGCAAAGAGTGTATTTGAGGCACTTCAGGCAAAGACTTATGTGATCAATAACCAGCCGGATGGTACAAATATCAATACAAACTGTGGCTCTACCCATATTGAAGTCCTGCAGAAATATGTTGTGGATAATGGATTGGATATCGGTTTTGCTTATGATGGTGATGCAGATCGCTGTATTGCTGTTGACCATAAGGGAAATGTGGTCGACGGTGATAAGATTATGTATGTATGTGGAAAATATCTCAAGGAGCAGGGCAGATTAAAAGATGATACAGTAGTAACCACCGTTATGTCAAATCTCGGTCTGTATAAATCTCTGGAGAGAGAGGATATGAAATATGAGCAGACAGCAGTAGGAGATAAATATGTGGCAGAGAATATGATGGAGAATGGATATAGTCTTGGCGGTGAGCAGTCCGGACATATTATTTTCAGCCGTTACGCTGCAACAGGTGATGGAATCCTTACTTCTCTCATGGTAATGGAAGCGTGTGTAGAGAAGAAAGCAACTCTGTGTGATCTGGCAAGGGAAATGAAGGTTTATCCACAGCTTCTCAGAAATGTCCGGGTGGCAGACAAGAAGACTGCGAGAGAGAATCCGAAGGTAGTTGCTGCTGTAGAGGAAGTTGCAAAGAAACTGGGAAGTGATGGGCGTATTCTGGTACGCGAGAGTGGCACAGAGCCATTGATTCGTGTTATGGTAGAAGCCGGAACAGATGAACTCTGCCTTGAGAATGTTGATCATGTAGTAAAGGTAATGGAATCCGAAGGATTGCTCATTGACTGATTTACTGGCAAAGGAATTACATGTATAACAGAAAAAAAAGATTATTTCTGACTGCTGTCTGCTTAAGCCTTGGACTTCTGACAGGCTGCAATGTGGGAAATACAAAGAATTATAAACAGGCTGCACAGGATCTGGAACAGGGAAATTATGAGGCAGCACTTGAAGAATACGAGACAGCAATTTCTGAAGGAGTGAAGCCTGCACAGTCGTACAGAGGTGCAGGTGTAGCGAAACTCAAGCTTGGAAACTATGAAGAAGCCATAACATATTTCAATGATGCGCTTAAATGTGACAAAGTTGGCAAAGCATTAAAGAAAGATATTCTGTCGTATAGAGCTGTGGCTTATCTCAAAGTAAAGGATTATGAGGCAGCACTGGAAGACTGCCAGACTCTGGCAGAAAACTATAAAATGGATGCGGATCTGTACTTCCTTACGGGAGAAACAGCATTGGCCATGGATTCCTATGAGGAAGCTTCTGCTAATTTTGAACAGGCCTACGGTGAAGATGCAACTTATGACAGAGCTATCCAGATCTACGGGGCATATCTGAACAGGGATATGGAAGCAGACGGAACCCGTTATCTGGAAGCTGCTTTGTCAGGAACTGCAAAAAATGCAGAGGATCATTGTGACCGTGGCAGAGTTTATTATTATATGGATGATTATGAAAATGCTGAAAGTGAACTGAAACAGGCCATAGACGGCGATAATACGGAGGCACTGGTTCTGCTTGGTATGGTATATATGGATAAAGGAGACAGCGCAAATGCAAAAGCAATGTTTCAGCAGTATGTATCACAGGCAGAAAACGGAGCCAAAGGATTTAACGGACTTGCACTGTGTGATATAGAGGATGGGGATTATGACAGTGCCCTTTCTGATATAGAAAGCGGAATCCATGTGGCAGGAGCGGAGGATATGCAGAGTCTGCTGTTTAATGAGATCGTAGTCTATGAGAAGAAACTGGATTTTCAGACTGCTTTGCAGAAAGCACAGGAATATCTGGAATTATACCCGGAAGATAAAACTGTTAAGAAGGAACTTGCATTTCTTAAAACGCGTGTGTAATATCCATCTGACTGAGGAGAATTTATGGAAGAA
>OBIU01000774.1_pt1 | contig 12613 bp, 10 predicted proteins | sample 1519871 | NCBI WGS metagenome assembly OBIU01 (sample SAMN04209229, study PRJEB22552) | human gut metagenome | biome: gut; material: feces | host: Homo sapiens | place: USA: Oklahoma
ATAACAGAATAGTTTGAAAATGAAAATATTTATATTGACCACTGGTCGAAAAAGTGATACTGTAATGGAGTAACAAGTTGACCGATGGTCGAAAAGGAGAATTGATATGACTTATGCAGATATGTTTTCAAAGGTAAAGGGACTGTTTATGGAGTCTGATGTGAGTGATATAAGCGAGCATCTTGCTTTTCAGTTTAATATAACAGGAGAGGCAGAGGGAATTTTTTATGCCGAGGTAAAGGACGGTGTGCTGGCAGTGGAGCCGTATGAGTATTTTGACAGGGATGCGATTTTTATATGCAGCGCTGAGACTCTTTTCAAGCTGGCAGATGGAAAGATTGATCCGATTCTTGCATTTACAACAGGTAAGCTCAAGGTGGAGGGAAATATTGATAAGGCACTTCGCCTGAAGCAGATTATAGACAGTAAGAAGGCGTAGGTGATGAGGATGAAGTGGGGAATAATTGCAGGTGTTTTAGGCGGTATTGCTGCAGCAGAGGCAGGCGGCAGTGCTTATTTTTACAGGAGGACCATGATGCGCTACAATGCCAAGAAGGAGCGCACGATGAAGATGTCCGGGGTTGACTGGGAGAGCTATTACAGCTTTATGAAGCCGCGCGGAGAGTGGATGAGGGCACAGACTCATGAGGATGTGTGGATTAAGTCTGATGATGGATTAAGACTGCATGCCACATATTTTCCGGGGATAGATGGAGGTAATCCGGATAAAGCCGTCATATGCTTCCACGGCTACACAAGTGAAGCTATGTCTGATTACAGCAGCATATCCAATTATTATTTAAAGAAGGGCTATAGCATGCTGCTTGTAGATGCGAGAGCGCACGGACAAAGCGAGGGCAAATTCATAGGCTTCGGCTGCAAGGACCGCTATGATGCGCTTAAATGGATTGACTGGATGATTAAGAAGGCAGGCAATGGCATAAGGATTGTTTTGATGGGAAATTCCATGGGAGGTGCCACTGTGCTTATGGCTAGTGGGCTTAATCTGCCAGAGCAGGTGAAGGGGATTGTGTCAGACTGTGCATTTACTTCGCCTAAGGCGGTATTTACACATGTGCTTCACAGCATGTACCATATGCCGGCTTTTCCGATGATTCAGATTGCAGATTTTGTGAACAGAAAAATGGCAGGGTATGGGCTTGATGAATGCAATGCTGCAAAAGAGGTGCAAAAGGCGAAGAAGCCTATTTTGTTTATCCATGGTGATAAGGATACATTTGTGCCATGCAGCATGTGTGATGAGCTTTATGCAAGCTGCGCGTCACAAAAGACAAAGCTGATAGTAAAGGGTGCAGGACACTGCGAGAGCTATTACAAGAATACGAAAGCTTTCGAGGACGCACTTGATAAATTTTTGGAAGGAGTTATGAGATGATGAAGACGAGAAAAGGACACAATGTATATCCGATTACGGTTGCACAAAAATTTCATTTGTACTATGCAAAGTACTGTCCGAATATGGCTGTGCTCAATATAGGTACAAGCCTGACAATCGGCACGGAGCTTGACTGGAACGTGCTAAGGGATTCAATCAACTACGCGTATGCCAGAAACGAGGCCATGCGTATCCGCTTTACAAGGGATAAGGATGGAGAGTGCTATCAGTATATTGCGGATGTGGATGAGGATTTTAAAGAGAGAACTGTCGATTTCAGGGATTTTACTGATTTAACCATGGAGGAGGCAGAGAATGAGATGCAAGGCTGGACACAGGTGCCGTTTGAGTTTGAGGACTCTCCTATGACCAAAATCGTGATGATAAAGATGCCGGATGGATTCAATGGAGTGTACTTCTTAGGTCATCATATGGTGGTTGATGCGCAGTCGCTTATTGCATTTTTAAAGGATATTATTGAGATATACTGCAATGCCATGTACGAGGGAGTTCCTTTTCCTAAGGATATGTGCTCATACATTGAGCAGATAAAGAAGGATCTGGCATACGAAGCCGGAAGCAAGGCACAGCTTAGGGACAGAGAGTTCTTTGAGAAGCTTATCAGACAGTCGGAGCCAATCTACAACGGAATCGACGGCACAGCAAAGCTTGATGCGGCAAGAGAACTGATGCATGATAATAAGCTAAGGAGTGCATTCAATGCATCGGATGATGTCACCTCAGCGCTTGATATCTTTCATCTGGAGGCAGAGCCGACAAAGCGTCTTATGGATTTTTGTGAGAAATATCATGTTTCGCTTGCATGTCTGCTTCTCATGGGAATCAGGACGTTTTTCCAAAAGGAAAACGGCTTCGATGATGTCTCCGTAAATAATGCCATCGCCAGACGTGCGACACTCAAGGAGAAGAGGTCAGGCGGCACACGTATTCATTCGTTTCCGTTTAGGACGAGCTTTTCAAAGGATGTACGCTTTATCGATGCCGTGTATACCATCAGGGATAAGCAAAACGAGCTGTTCCGCCATGCAAACTACAACCCGACAGAGTACTTTGCACTGCGCTCAAAGACGTATCCGCAGCCAAAGGCGGGGCTTACATATGAGCCGATGTCGCTTACATATCAGCCGATGACCTTAAAGGAAAAGGGCTTAAACGACCTCGGAGATATAAAATACAAGACTAAGTGGTACCCGAACGGCATGACTACACAGGCTATGTATCTAACGGTAATGCACCGTCCGGAGGACAACGGACTGGATTTCAGCTTCGAGCATCAGGTCAAGGCAGTCTCAAGAAAGCAGCTTGAGTATATGTACTACTATCTGTGCAAAATCATGTTCAAGGGTGCAGAAAACCCTGAGCTTACAATAGGCGAAATTATAAAATTGGTGTAGTGGATCAGGAAACGTATTAGGTAAAAGGAGATTATTATGTTTGATGAATTAGTGGAAATTATCTGTAATTATGTTGATGTTCAGCCAGCAGATGTGCACGAAGAATCACGTTTTATGGAGGATTTGGGCTTTACGTCATTTGATTTCATGAGCATGCTCGGGGAGATCGAGGATACCTTTGATGTGGAGATTGATCAGACAAAGGCTGCAGAAATCCGCACAGTACAGGAAGCTATCGATTATCTTGAGACATTAAAAGACGCATAATCGGCGCAGATAGGAGAAAATATGTTATTTCACACAATTCCTGAAATTCTTTCATATGCAAAGAAGACTTACGGTGCGGATGACGCGATAAGATGGAAGAAATCAAAAAATGAGATAGAGTCAAGAACCTACAGTGAACTTAAGAATGATACAGACAGCTTTGCCAATGCTATCGAAAAGCTTGGTAAAAAAGGACAGCATATCGCTGTAATAGGCCCTTCATCATATGAGTGGATAGTATCCTATCTGGCAATCACAGAAAGCGGAAGTGTTGCGGTTCCAATCGATGCATCGCTTCCGGCAGCGGATATATGTGAGCTTTTGGACAGAGCCGATGTGAGGATGCTTATATTTGATGAGGCACGTTCGGATGTGGCTGAGGCCGCAGCTAAAAGCTGTCATGATATAAATGTGTATGTGTCTATGAACAGTACAGAGCATTGTCCACAGGTGCTTTCGTTTAATGGGCTTATAGATGACAATAGGGGAAGCTACGAGTCTGCTGTGGCAGAGGATGCGCTTTGCACTATCATGTTTACGTCTGGAACCACCGGAAAGAGCAAGGGAGTCATGCTGACGCAGAACAACCTGGCTGAAAATGCCACATGCCTTGACATGAAAATTGGACCGCACACTGTAATTTTGTCTGTGCTTCCGATACACCATGCATACTGTCTGAGCATGGATATTCTGAAAGGAATTTCACTGGGTTCGGTAATATGCATCAATGATTCCATCATGCGCATGGCAAAAAATATACAGCTTTTTACTCCCGACATGATTCTTATGGTGCCTCTTATGATTGAGACATTTGCCAGAAAGCTTGAGGAGGTAAGGGCAGCAGGATTTCCTGCAGAGCCGGTCCGTAAAAAAATATTTGGAGAGAGGCTTCATACAATCTGCAGTGGCGGTGCGTACCTAAATCCTGATTATGTTGATTTATTTGCAGAGTTTGGTATCACCATATTGCAGGGCTATGGCATGACCGAGTGTTCTCCGGTCATAAGCACCAATCTAAGCTGGGATATCCGCAAAAACTCGGTAGGTAAGCTGATGCCAAACTGTGAGGCAAAAACAGTTGACGGTGAGCTTTTAGTCCGTGGTACAAGCGTGATGCAGGGATATTATAAGATGCCAAAGGAGACAGAGGAGACACTGTCGGATGGCTGGCTTCACACGGGTGACTTAGGCTATGTGGACGATGACGGATATATTTATCTGACCGGCAGAAGGAAGAACCTGATTATCACCAAAAACGGTGAGAATGTGTCACCGGAGGAGCTTGAAAACGCTCTGAGCATAAATCATCTCATAAAGGAAATCATAGTGCGTGAGTCTGAAGGAGTGATAGAAGCTGAGATTTTCCCGGACAGCGAGTATGCTCAAAATACCGGCATCGCCGATATAAGGGCAGCACTGCAGGAGCTTATCGATGAGTACAATGTGAATGTACCTGCGTACAAACGTATCTATAGCCTTAAAGTGAGGGAGAGTGAGTTTGAAAAGACGGCTTCACGTAAGATAAAGAGAAGCTGATATATAAAGAGGAAGCCGATGCATGTGGCTTGCATCGGCTATATATGAAAAAGATTAGTATGAGTATTGCGTAATTAATATGTTTTGTTGCTTTTGTTTTGTATCTTTCGTTTATGATGTTAGTATACAAATCAATTGTGAAAACCGTGTGTTTTGAATTTCACTTTTCTGTAAACAAAATATGAACAAACTGTGCAGTCCTAAGGTACCATAAAAAATCCTTAGACAATATCATGATTTTGTGTATAATTATAGTATCGGTATTTGTTATTGCATATAGGATAAGATTTTATGCATAATCAAACAGCGATATTATTTTTTTACAAGGGGAAAAAGATGAAATTATTAAGTTTTGCAATCCCATGTTACAATTCAAAGGATTACATGGAGCATTGTATAGAGTCTATCCTGCCGGGTGGAGATGATGTGGAGATAATTATTGTTGATGACGGTTCAAAGGATGAGACAGCAGCGATAGCTGACAGATATGCAGCCGAATATCCTGACATAGTAAAGGCTGTACACCAGGAGAACGGTGGACATGGAGAGGCTGTAAACACAGGCCTCAAAAATGCCACAGGCAAATATTTCAAGGTTGTTGACAGCGATGACTGGGTGGATCTCGATTCATACAAGAAGATATTGGACAAGCTAAGGGAGTTTGAGCAGGAGAATACACAGATTGATATGCTTCTTGCCAACTATGTCTACGAGAAAGAAGGAGCAAAGCGTAAAAAGGTTATGCGTCAGACCGGCTTTCCGCGCAATGAGATATTTACATGGAGTGATATAAAGCATATTCACAAGGGACATTACATACTGATGCATTCGGTAATATACAGGACAGAGCTTTTGAGAAGCTGTGGACTTGAGCTGCCAAAGCATACCTTTTATGTGGATAATATCTATGTATATAAGCCGCTTCCGTATGTGCGCACGATGTACTATCTGGATGTGGACTTCTACAGATATTTTATCGGTCGAGATGACCAGTCGGTCAATGAGCAGGTGATGATACGCCGTATTGACCAGCAGATTCGTGTAAATAAGATTATGTTTGACGATGTCAAATTGCATGAGATAACAAATGAGATGTGCAGGAAGTATATGTACAGCTATCTGGAGATTATTACGACTATTTCTACTATTCTGGCAATTATCTCAGGCACCGATGAGAACATGGCTAAGAAGGATGAACTGTGGGCATACATGAAGGAGCACGATGAAGAAACCTACAAGAAGCTGCGTCATGGCGTCATGGGACAGTTAACGAACCTGCCGGGCAAGGGAGGCAGAAAGGTAGCTATCGGTGCGTATAAGCTGTCGCAGAAGGTTGTTGGATTCAATTAGACGGATGTGAAATAAGTATTATTCAGATGAGGTATTATCATCAATTAATTAAAAAAGACCACAGGGCATCAAAACAGATGAACTGTGGTCTTTTAACTTTAAATTAAATTATTCTCCAAGTGTGAGCATGGTATCTATGCAGGCCTTGGCCTTTGTTCTTATATCGTCAGGCAGTATGATTTCTTCTCCGCCTGCTCCCTTAACACAATTGTATACATCCATCAGGGTAGTGAGCTTCATATTGTGGCATACGCAGTCCTTTGAGAGCGGATAGAAGCTCTTTTCAGGGCACTCATACTGTAAGTGCTGCAGTATGCTGTTTTCAGTTCCGATGATAAATTCCCTGTCTGTGCTGTTTTTAGCATAGTCAATGATGCCGGTGGTGCTTCCGATATAGTCTGCAGCCTTTGAAACCTCAGCAAGGCACTCCGGATGTACGAGAAGCTTTGCAGCAGGATGAGCCGCTTTTGCTCTCTCAACATCTGCTATTGACATGCGCAGGTGAGTAGGACAGCCACCATGTACAAATTTGAAGGTCTTTTCCGGAACCTGTTCCTCAACCCATGCGCCAAGATTGCAGTCAGGGATGAAAAGAATCTTGTTATTGTCAATATTTTTAACAATTTTTACAGCGGATGAAGATGTGACGCACACATCGCATATGGTTTTAAGCTCTGATGTGGTGTTTATGTAGGCAACCACTGTATAGTCAGGGTTCTCGGCTTTTAACGATTGTAAGAGCTCTACATCGAGCTGCTCCGCCATAGGACAGCCTGCTGCGCTGTTTGACAAAAATACATGCTTGTCAGGAGATAAAATCTTGCAGGTCTCTGCCATGAAGCGGACACCGCACATGAGCACATTCTTCTGTGGTGCTGTGGCAGCCTGCTTGCTGAGTCCATATGAGTCGCCTGTGAAGTCGGCAACCTCAAGTATCTCGTGACTCTGATAAGCGTGAGCTAATATACAGATATCATTTTCCTTCTTTAATCGGATAATCTCATCCTGTAATTCTCTTGTTGTCATCATAATATGATATACCTCTTGAAATTCCTAGTGTGATTGAAGCACAGTTATATCAATGTAAGCCCCTTTTGGATTTTACATAAAGAACCGGCCAAAATAAATAAGTTACTTGTCATTATACTTAGCTGTAAACCAGCTGTCAACACAAAAGTTTTACAGGTGTCTTGTCAGCTGTAAATTTTAGTGTTATAATACGCCCATTACAGTAAATCGCATCCAGGGCGATGTTGCTAAAGAAGCGGCTACATCGGTGGATGCAGGTAAATAAAAGAGGTAACATATTATGAATACAGATGTACTTATTGTGGGAAGCGGCTGCTCAGGTCTTTATTGTGCGCTTAAGCTTCCAAGAGACGTAAGAATTACACTGATAACAAAATCAGATCTGGAGAGCAATGATTCATATCTGGCGCAGGGCGGCATGTGCATGCTTAAAGAGCAGTCCGATTTCGACAGCTTTTTTGAGGATACCCTAAAGGCCGGCCACTACGAGAATGACAGGGAGTCGGTTGAGATAATGATAAACACATCACCTGAGGTGGTGAAGGATCTTGTTTCATACGGAGCAGATTTTGCGAGAAATGATGACGGCTCACTTGCCTATACGAGAGAGGGAGCTCATTCACACAACAGAATTATTTTCCATGAAGATGTGACCGGAAAAGAGATAACAAGCACATTGCTTGCACAGGTTAAGAAGCTTTCAAATGTGACACTCATGGAGTATACGACGATGGTTGACATCATCGAAAGGGATAACAAATGCTACGGCGCCATCATCAGAAAACAGGATGGCACGCTGGAAAAGGTGACAGCGGCATACACGGTCATGGCTTGTGGCGGAGTTGGAGGACTGTACAGATTTTCAACAAATTTCAGACATCTGACAGGTGACTCGCTTGCCATTGCAAAAAAGCATGGCATAGAGCTTAAAAACCCAGACTATGTGCAGATTCACCCGACGACCTTTTACACGAAAAAGCATGAGGACAGAAGCTTTCTCATTTCAGAGTCCGTAAGAGGTGAGGGTGCTAAGCTTTTAGACAAGAATATGAACAGGTTTGTTGATGAGCTCTTACCAAGAGACGTGCTGACCGGCAAAATCCGTGAGCAGATGAAAAAGGACGGCACAGACTTTGTCTGGGAGGATTTGCGTACCATTCCAAGGGATGAGCTTGTATCACATTTTCCAAATATCATTGAACATTGCAAGGAGATGGGATATGATGTCTTCAAGGAGCCTATTCCTGTTGTTCCGGCACAGCACTATTTCATGGGCGGCGTCAAGGTGAATCATCACAGCCGCACATCCATGGAAAGTCTCTATGCAGTTGGAGAGACCGCTTGTAACGGAGTGCACGGAAGAAACCGTCTTGCAAGCAATTCACTGCTTGAGAGCCTGGTATTCGCAAAGCGTGCAGCAGGACAGATGGCGGAGCTTGGCTTTGTAAATGATGAGATAGCAGCCAAAAAGGCCGCAGATAGCATCGACCTCGCAGACTACAGCGATGAAAAAGCTGTAGAGAGAGAATACAGGAAGCTCGCCATGGAGGCAATAGAGGGCCGCACCGGCGCACAAGACATGAATGCCGAATCAGGTGTCACCTACATTCAGGCATAGAATCTGTGTTTTAGCCGGGGAGCGAGTGGACAGCCAAAGGCTGGCCATACGAGCAATATCAGAAATTATAGACAAGCTACAGTCTGTACCTCATAGAGGCAATTTTAAGTGCGGTAATAGCTGTAGTAACCAGGTTTCGCACTCAAAAAACTAGGAAGCCGGAGAGTACACAGTGTGTTCCGAAGAAAAATATGAACTGCCACGGGGTTCCATTAACGCAGTTAATGAGAACAAGTGGCAAATTACAAAGCACTATCCAAAAAAAATCCCGTGGCTGATTTCATATTTTTCTGAGGAATATACTGCGTACTACCCCGGCACCACACAGCATAAAAAGTGCGAAACCGTAATAAATAATAATTTGAACGAAAGGAATTTAAATATATGTACGATCAGGTAACACTGGGCCTCAACGTAGACCCATTCATATTAAGCGCATTAAAGGAGGACATCACAAGCGAGGACGTATCCACAAACAGCGTGATGCCACATCCACAGGCAGGAGAGGTGGATTTAATCTGCAAACAGGACGGAATCATCTGTGGACTGCAGGTTTTTGAGAGAGTTTTCACACTGCTTGATGCAGATACAAAGGTAGAGTTTTACGTAAAGGATGGCGATAAGGTAGAAAATAAGCAGCTTATCGGCAAGGTTTACGGGGATATCAGAGTGCTCTTATGCGGTGAGAGAACTGCGCTCAATTATTTACAGCGCATGAGTGGAATTGCCACATATACCAGTCAGGTTGCAGCACTCTTAGAGGGCACAGGCATCAGGCTTTTGGATACCAGAAAGACAACTCCAAACAATAGAATTTTTGAAAAATACTCGGTCAGAGTCGGTGGTGGAAACAACCACAGATACAATCTCTCGGATGGAGTGCTTCTTAAGGATAACCACATCGGAGCAGCTGGCGGCGTAAAAGAGGCAATCGCCATGGCAAAGGCCTATGCTCCGTTTGTCAGAAAGATTGAGGTTGAGGTAGAAAGCTTTGATATGGTGAAGGATGCGGTTGAAGCCGGTGCCGACATTATCATGCTCGACAACATGTCCACAGAGCTTTTAAAGCAGTGCATCGACTACATTGACGGCAGAGCCGAGATCGAGGTTTCGGGAAATGTTACCAAAGAAAATATTGAAAGAATAAAGGGTCTTGGTGTAAACTATGTATCAAGTGGTGCGCTCACACATTCAGCGCCTATTATGGATTTATCACTTAAAAATCTACATGCAGTATAGATTTTAGATTGCCGGTCTCACTATGCTGTGACAGTAATGTTTTACGGAAAGGAACGAAAATGAACGGTGATGAGAGAAGAAAAAAAATAATAAATATTCTATCCTCGTCAAAGTCGCCTGTGGCGGGAGTTGCGCTTGCAAAGGAGCTTGATGTGAGTCGTCAGGTGATTGTGCAGGACATAGCACTGCTTCGAGCAAACGGAGCCGCGATTTTTTCGACAAACAGAGGATATCTGATACAGGCGGATAAGCAGTATTCGAGAGTATTAAAGGTGGTTCACGAGGATGATGAAGTAGAGGAGGAGCTTTCAACAATAGTTGATGCCGGAGGCCATGTGAAGGATGTATTTGTATACCACAAGGTCTACGGAGTGATCCGCGCCCATATGGACATCAAGTCCAGACGTGATGTCAGAAATTACCTGGAGGAAATCCGTACAGGAAAGTCCAGCCTTCTTAAAAATGTAACTTCAGGTTATCACTATCACACAATATGTGCGGAGAGTGAAGAGGTGCTTGATGCCATACAGGAGGAGCTTAAGCAGAAGGGCTTCCTTGCAAAGCTGCAGGACTATGAGCCGGTGGATTTCTGGGGAGACAATGAGGACGAGGCGAAGGCTTAATTTTATCATAAAGTTAAAGCGTAATATAATAATTGCCCGGGTGAAATGCCCGGGCTGTTTTTTGCTTTCTATTTAATTTCCAGATTTTCACCTGTAAGCCCTATGTATGATCCCTCAGGAAGTCCACCTTCAGGATGTCCGATAAGCCATTTGTTTTTAGCTGCAAGAAGAGCATCTTCTCCGCCGGTGTGTGGATGTTCCAGGGCTTCATTTGTGCCTTTTGGAAGTACAACGGCTACCAGAAATCCGCCATCAGATGCATTACATGGTGCGTAGTGCAGTGTTGTGGCATAAAGCTCGACTGCTGTTCCGGAAGGAATCCTGAAAGCTTCCATCAAAGAGGTATCATATGTATTTTCCACAGAGATATCCTGCTGTCGGCCGAGTATCAGTATGGCATCAGTTGCGGCAATATTGACCTCAGAGCATCTGTGATACTCAACAGCATTGAGCTTATGATTGTTGCCTATGCACCAGCCTATCTGTATAGGAAGCTCCCCGTATGTTTTCTGTTGTAATTTTGTAGCGCATTTTAGCTTTTCGAGTGCAGAAATGGATGGCTCATAAACCACATCAGCAGGAATTTCTACTGTCTGCATTGTGCTGACCAGCTCTGTAAGATCTATAGAGTCGATCACCTTTCCATATTTCTTAAAACATTCTTCTGTTATTTCATGTATGATCATTATATGGTCCTCCTGATTTTTAAAATTGTATAAATTATAATGTATGACAGAGAAAATGTCAGCAGGATAAATTATTGTTTTATACCCTAGTTATTAGATATATTTATTTTAGGATTTGTAAAAATATTTTTTATGGGATATAATGACTATTATGCAATTTTATAGCAGAGACTGAACAAAAGAAAATAGGGAGAAAACATGGTATGAAAAAAAGATTGGTTTCCGCAGCGGTTACAGTGGCATTGTTTATCGGACTTATAGCCGGTGTTACTTTTAAAGCGTCAGATAAAAAAGAAATAAAGCATTTTACGGCTTTTTTTTCTGTAGAAGGAGATAATATAGATCCGGATAATGATATAAAGCAGCTCATAGCAGAGCAGATCGGTGCTGAATGTGAGGAAACATGGCTTGTTGGACAGGATAAGGACGATGCAATAAATTCTCTCATAGCAACCGGGGAATATCCGGATTTTGTATTGGGTGAGACTGCGCTGTATGAGGCAGATGCACTTATTCCAATAGATGAATACTGGGACGATTATCCGAACATAAAAGAATATCTCAGTGATGAACAATGGGAAAAGTTAAGACAGCCGGATGGACACATATATTGGATTCCACCGTTTGGAATATCACATGGGGATGATGTGGATATGCTGCATAATGGTGAAGCCTTCTGGATTCAGACAAGAGTATTAAAATGGGCTGGATATCCAAAGATTACAACGATAGAGCAGTACTTTGACCTGATAGAAAGCTATGTACAGGCAAATCCAACAATGCCGGATGGAACAGAAAATATACCATTTACGATGCTTTGTGATGACTGGCGGTATTTTTGCCTTGAAAATGTGCCGCAGTTTCTGGACGGATTTCCAAACGATGGAAGCTGTATGGTAGACACGGAAACCAAAAAAGTGATGGATTACAATGTGACCGACACAGCCAAAAGATATTTCGGAAAGCTTAACGAAGAGTTCCATAAGGGAATAATGGATCCCGGTGCGTTTAATGCCACCTATGATCAATATCTGGATAAGCTGTCAACAGGAGCTGTGCTTGGGATGGTCGACCAGTGGTGGCAGTTTTATTATGCAATAGATCCTGTATTCAAAAAACAGAATCTGGCACAGCTTGGGTGTGATTATGTTCCTCTTCCTGTCACGATTGATGATGGTATTCACAACAGATGGCATACAAACAGGATGGCAGAAATAGATTATTCTTCAGGAGTGTCCATTACCACCTCCTGTAAAGATATCGAAGGTGCGATGAAGTTTGTCAGTGATCTTCTGGAACCTGATATCATAAGAGAAAGGTTCTGGGGAGAGGAGGGCAAGGACTATTCAGTCGATGAAAACGGTTTGTTTTACCTTACCAATGAGCAGGCAGAGAAAAAAAGTGACAGCTCATATCAGACAGCGCATATGTGTTCGTACTCATACTTTCCAAGA
>OBIU01000784.1_pt1 | contig 12514 bp, 8 predicted proteins | sample 1519871 | NCBI WGS metagenome assembly OBIU01 (sample SAMN04209229, study PRJEB22552) | human gut metagenome | biome: gut; material: feces | host: Homo sapiens | place: USA: Oklahoma
CGGGATTGGTCAAAATAGTTTGACTATTAGCGGCTAAAATCGCCCGGCGCTAACAACGAGAAAGAGACGTCTTTTGCCTGCTTGCCACTTCCAGCAGCACGCAGAAAGTTATTACCAGCAATAGTAATCGCAGGTGCGACGCATCCCATGAGACCCCCGCTGCTACGCCTTGGATTGCCATCAAAAGCGGTAACAAAATTGCCATTACTTCCCTTGGGCAAATAGTAATCCGCAATAATCGTCTTACCTAAACCGAAACCATAGTAGTTAAGCAAGTTTGTAAGGGCAACCGACTCACAGCCAGTAGGAAGTTCCGGGTACTGCGAATAGCACGGGACATCGACCCAAGCGCCAACCATTGCGCCGGATGAACTGAACTTGTAGTCAGTAGAGCCGATCCAATACCAACCGTTGCTCAACATTACTCCCCCACGTGCGGCATCAAGGTAATACCATGTGCCCCCACGGGAAAGCCATCCCGTTTTCATTATGCCAGAAGCGGAATCTAGCCAGTACCAGTTACCGCCATCGTTAAGCCAGCCGGTCGCCATTCGACCATCCGAGTTAAAGTAATACCAAGACCCAGCAATTTGCTGCCATCCAGTCAGAATTACCCCATTAGCAGAACAATAATATCGAGAACCCTGACTCTCAATCCAGCCCGTTCTGGCATTACCGTCATCGTCAATCAGCTGGATTCCCGAATCGGTCATTATGCCTTTAAGGTCAATTGCGCCGCTGGATGACGAATGATACATCCAAGACCCATCACCGTTTGACCAGCAATTAGCCATCATCTTGCCGGTACTATTAAATATGTATTCACATGATCCGATAGTTTGAACGCCCGTGGTCATGGCATGCGTCGAGGGGTCGAGCCAGTACCATGCACCGCTTAGGCTGAGCCATCCGGAGGCGAGGGCACCGGAGCCCGTCGCGTAGTACCAGGTCCCGCCGTCGAGCACCCATCCGGTCGCCATCGCGCCGGAGGCGCTGAACCAGTACGCTGAGTCGTTGCACACGTGAAGGCCCGTCACCATGGCGCCGCCCGCGTCGGGGTCGAGCCAGTACCAGGAGCCGCCGGTGTAAAGCCAGCCGGTCGAGGCGATGCCGTTCGCGAACCAGTACCAGGAGCCGTCGACGAGGCCCCAGCCGTTAAGCGGGCCGCAGCTGCCGAAGTAGCGGCGGACGCCCTGCGCGTCCGTCTGGTAGCCCGTCAGCATGGCCCCCGTCCGGGTGTCGAAGCAGTAGGGCACGCCGCCGACGGATACGGGGCCGCGCGCCAGCGCGCCGAATCCCGTCGCGTAGTACCAGGTACCGCCGTCGAGGAGCCATCCGGTAGCCATCGCGCCGGACGCATTAAACCAGTACAGTGAGCCGTTGCACTCGTGAAAGCCGGTAGCCATGGCGTGCGTCGAGGGGTCAAGCTAGTACCACGTACCGTTTAGGTTGAGCCAGCCGGAGGCGAGGGCGCCGGAGCCCGTCGCGTAGTACCAGGTGCCGCCGTCGAGCACCCACCCGGTCGCCATCGCGCCGGAGGCGTCAAACCAGTACGCGGAGCCATTGCACTCATGGAGCCCGATGGCCATGGCATGCGTCGAGGGGTCGAGCCAGTACCAGGCCCCATTGGTATAGAGCCAGCCAGAATGCAGCGAGACCGGATTAACTGAATCCACATAGAACCAGTTACCGTCAAACGAATTCCAACCCTGATTCCATTTAACGGATTCTTGAGCAGACCCATCATTGATTGAATCGGAAGAATTAAGAGTCGAGGAGACGGATTGCTGCTCAAAATCAGTAGGGATGGAGGAGCTTATGGATTCTGCGTTCGCGATATCAACCACACCGGGCCCAGCGAGCAGTAGAGTTGAAAGAATGATTAGGATTAATGTTATTCGCTTTTTCCTTGCCATGTCAGCCCCCAGTAGTAACCAATTTTTACATAAACATAGTCTACAAATGGATAGCTAAGAGCAATATGTAATTAGAAAAAAGCAATTAAAGAAGAGTTGCTAGCCGAGCCAAGCACCATTACTAGCAAAAGAGTATTGTGCCCCGTCGATCTGCTGAACACCAGTAACCATAGCGTGCGTCGAGGGATCGAGCCAGTACCAGGCGCCGCCGACATATGCCCAGCCGGAGGCCAGCGCGCCGGAGCCCGTCGCGTAGTACCAGGTTCCGCCGTCGAGGACCCATCCGGTCGCCATCGAGCCGGAGCCGTTGAACCAGTACATGGAGCCGTTGCACCCATGGAGCCCGGTGGCCATGACGTGCGTCGAGGGATCGAGCCAGTACCACGTACCGTTTAGGTTGAGCCAGCCGGAGGCGAGGGCACCGGAGCCAGTCGCGTAGTACCAGGTCCCGCCGTCGAGGACCCACCCGGTCGCCATGGCGCCGGACGAATTAAACCAGTACAGGGAGCCGTTGCACTCGTGAAGGCCGGTTGCCATGGCACCGCCCGCGTCGGGCTCGAGCCAGTACCACGTGCCGCTCTGAAACAACCATCCGGCATACGCCTTGCCGTTGGAGGCTGCATAATACCAGGTGCTGTCAATTAGTTGCCAATGATAAAGGGAGACATCAACATACGCGTAGTTCATATCAACGTTGCCGTTGATTCCAGGGACTTTTCCGTTGCTCTTATACTGCCAAAAACTGTAATTGCCGGTATAGTCACATTGCGAGTTATATTGAGCAATCCAATGATCCCAAGAGCTACTCTTAAATACAGAGTCAGTCAAAATGTTGTTAAACCAATTTAAATTTGCATAAATACCAGGCTCATATCCTGCGGCAGAAATCCTATTACAAAAAACCTGCGCCCTCGATGCAATTCCGGTTTGACGTCCATTTGCAATTATCGAGTTATCCTCAAGATCGTAATACACCGGCAATCTTGGATTATGTCCAGAAAGGCAATTGATCACCATTGATGCCTCATCGGCTGCCTGCTGATTATCAAAAGCATATGAATAGATATAGACGCCGTAGGGAATTCCGAGTCGCTCGCACTCAGAAATATTTCGATTAAATTGATAGTCAACTCGACCGCCCCAAGATGGAGCGCCAAATCCAACACGCAGAATAGCGAAATCGATACCAGAAGCCTCAACAGCATTCCAGTCAATACGTCCTTGATGCTCACTGACATCGATGCCCTGCGCCGTAGCCCCATCGGGAAGAATGTCCATGGACAATAAGGCTATTCCATCTTCTTCGGAAGAAGCATCCTCTGCGACCAATTGCCCATCCTCATAACGCCAGGAATTCTCAACTAGGGACCGCGCAGCTTCCGCGTTCGAGGGGAAAACAAACACAGAAATGGGCGCAAGGACCATCAGCACCAACAATGCCGAAAATAACTTAAGATGTTTGCTCATGTAAACCTCGTCATTCGTTCTTGTTTGCGTTTAGCTTACAGCATGGCTGTGAAAGATTTCCGAACATCCAACTGGACAAGATGCCATCTAGGACGACAAATAACTGCACGCAATACCACAATGTAAACAAGAACTTCCCAGCAGGGTGAAACCAAGGACTCCTAGTCCCTACTCTTACCCCCCCAAGAATAACGACTTCAAATAAACTTTCAAACTAGATGTCAAAAAGGTAGGGGACCCAGAGAGTCCCCTACAACTCAGAATTCTAACGAATCAATATTACTTTCGATGGACCCAAAGCGGTCAAACCGGAGATGCGGTTTCCATAACCATCACTATGCCAGAACAAATTTTCGCTCGGCGAATTGCCCCAGAAAAAGCCAATGTGGCTATCGTCGGCATATGGGTTGTAAGGATTGAAGAACACAATGTCCCCCTTACGAGCCAAGCCACTGCGCAACAACTCATCAATAGAGTTGAAATAAGTCACGTTCGCGCACGTATCGATAGCGTAGCCGTACCAACGATAAGCGTTAACGCAGCCGCCCCTTCCGGGACCTCCACTCCAAGGGGAATGGCTCTGCTCGGCGGCAATGGGAGCTAAATTACCGCCCGCTTTCATATACGCATGCGATACAAATCCGCCGCAGTTCATACCGGTATACCCATCCCAACGAGGATCACCCTTTGGATACATGCATGTTTCTTGGCTAAGATGCGTATCGTAGGGTGTTCCACGGTAATAGCCATCGTTTTCGTGGCTCATAAGCCAATTGACCAGGCTGGACCTATTAACCCCCAAAACAGAACCAGACGTATTCAACCATGCTCCACTTGCATTGAAGTAGTAGTCGACGCCATCGATTTTCAGCCACCCGTTAGCAAACATAGCGCCCGAAGGCTGAAGCCAGTACCACGTGCCGCGGTCATTGAGCCATCCGGTCTTCATCTTGTAGGTGGAAGGATCCATCCAATACCACGCACCGTAAACATATTGCCAACCAGACTTAAGGACACCATTGGAAGATGCGTAATACCAAGTATTGCCGCTTTCGTCAGAAGCGTCTTTCGACATAATCCAACCAGATGCTACATTGACGGCACCGTTTGCATCCGCATAGAAAACCGCGTCTCCAATATGAATCACACCTGGCAATGAAGACGAGTCAGCACGATCAGCGACTACGGGAGATCCATCAGATGAAGTAGGCAACGGCTCGCTCAGTGCTCCAGACGAATTCGCCCATGCCATACCGTCGCTCAAGTTAATCCAGCACGAAGATGCCATCGCACCGGAATCATAAGAAAAATAGCGCGTGTTTCCTACCGCGAATTCACCAGTACACATTGCGCCGGATACATCATCAAGGTAATACCAGGCGCTTCCGAACTTTATCCATCGTCCTCGTTGAATAGCTCCATTTGATGCGGCGTAATACCAAGTACCATCAACAAGTGCCCAGCCTGTTGCCATGGCGCCTGAACTCGTAAGGAAATAGGTGGACGACTCCACTTGCATAAAGCCCGTGAGCATAATATGGCTTCCTGGATCCAGGTAATACCAAGAATTCCCTAGAAGTAACCAGCCTCCATGCAGTAAGCCGTTGGAGTCAGTGTAATACCAGTTGTTGTCAATAAGAGCCCACTGGGAGGAGAGCATGGCCCCTGAGCTGTTAAAGCTATAAGAAGTGCCATTACATTCCTTCAACCCGGTGGCCATAGAACCGTCTGCAGGATCAAGCCAGTACCAACGACCCCCATCCGAGAGCCAGCCTTTCACCATGGCACCAGAGCCGGAGAAATAATGCCAGACGGAAGCATCAAGGTGCCATCCGATAAGCATTGCGCCAGAAGAGGAGAATCCATACGTGGCTTCCCCGATCTGCAGCATTGTATCGTGGACCATCTTGCCCTCATCATCCAGCCAATACCAGTTGCTGCCGTCTGAAAGCCAGCCTTTTACCATGGCGCCAGAACCGGAGAAATAACGCCAAGCAGAAGTGGGGCCTGTAGAATCTAGGTACCAGCCGACACGCATTGCACCCGAAGAGGAGAATCCATAAGTTGCACCCCCGACTTGAACCAATCCATCCTGAGCCATTCGACCTTCGTCGTCGAACCAGTACCAGCTACCGTTTATGTGTCTCCAAGAAGAAACAGCGATTGTTCCGTCGGACAAGCCCCAACGCCAATAACCAGCCCCTTCTTCGGGTGATATCCACCCCTGATGCCAAACAATTTGATTCGAAACCTCAGAAGGGGTCTCATTATCAACCTGAGAGTTCTGCTCGACAGCGAAGGTCGATTCGCGCTGAGCATCAACGCCTGACTCGACAGAAGCAATAGCAACGTTAGATGCGGGACCTTCGTCAGTGTTATTCGAATCAAGGGCGTATAACATCGAGGGCGAACCCAAAAGGAGTCCCAAAGAAACAAGGCCCGAAAAGACCAACACCCCGAATGAGCATTTCTTCATAGCAGCACGGTATCCAATCACGCAGCGACCCCGTCACCTCAGGGCAACGGGGCCTCAATCAAAACTAGCTCAATAATGCGTTAGCCAATTTGTTGGCAGTTCTTGCACTCTCGTAAAGCACCGCGCTTCCGGGCCTCCTGGATAGAGATCTGCGAATAGCCCTTTGCGTCCTTGCCAACGGTACGACACTTATGCGTATGGTAAACATCGCTACCGCTCTTATACCAAACTAAACCGTAGTCCGGAATCCACTTGCCGTCCTCGCCGACATAGTAGGAGCCAACCCAGGCATTCGTAGCCATGGCGCCGGAAGACTGGAGGTAGTAGTGGCCGACCCAGGCGTCGTGGGCCATAGCGCCGGAACCGCTAAAGTAGTACCAGGCGCCGCCGACCTGACGCCAGCCGGTGGCCATCGCACCGGAATCGTCGAACCAGTACCAGGAGCCGCTCAGGCTGCGCCAGCTGCTAGCGGCCATGGCGCCCGAGCCGTCGAGGTAATACCAAGTGCCGCCGATGTTGAGCCAGCCAGTGGCCATCGCGCCGGAGGCGTTGGCGTAGTACCAAGAGTCACCCGCCTGGAACCAGCCGGTAGCCATCGCGCCGGAGTCGCCGAACCAGTACCAGGAGCCGCCCAGGCTGCGCCAGCCGTTAGCGACCATGGCGCCCGAGCCGTCGAGGTAGAACCACGTACCTCCGATGTTGAGCCAGCCAGTGGCCATCGCACCGGAGGCATTGGTGTAGTACCAGGTGCCCGAATCGTTGATCCAGCCAGTTAGCATGACACCGTACTCATTGAAATAGAACCAAGTTCCACCGATATTATGCCAACCGGTCAACAGCTCGCCGCTGGAAGTCGCATAGAGCCACTTTCCATAGATGGAGTCATAAATCCAGCCACTATGCTGCATGCGGCCATCAGCATTGGCGCCAGGGGTGTTCAGGAAGTAGTTTTTGCCGTCAATCTGAACTCGGCCGTATGCCATTTCGTGGTTTTCGGGATAGAAGTAGTACCAATCCCCGCCGATAAGCTGCCAGTTCGACACCGCGGTCCCGTCAGCGCCAAAATAGTACCAAACGGTTTCGTAATCGTTATACCACTGGTTCGTGACCTTGGCGCCAGTCTCGGGATCGAAATAGCGAAGGCTGCCGTCCTCGCACCGAACCAGTCCGGTCTGCATCGAGCCATCGTTGTCGAAATAATACGTTCCAGCAGGACGAGAAACAGAGAGACCTGTCAAATTGCGAGACTCGCTATGATCAATATATTGAAGACCAACGAGAAGATCAATATCAGCAAATGAGGGCGCCGGGGCAACCGTCATGCAGGCAGCGGAAAATACAGCAACTCCCAGCGCTGTTAGTCCGCGCCATCTTTCTCGAAGGTTATTCATACGACATCCTTTCTCCGAGATTTAAGGCTCTCTTAAGTTATTCTCAGACTATCAATTTAGTTTTTCAACGGGAAATCGATAAAAGGTGTCTTTGCAGCTGCAATTTAATGCGAGCCACCACGTCTTTGCCGTCCCGTGCATTGTCGACAGCAACGTCTTATGGCACAAACCGGATATCCTTTTCGGCGCAAATCGTTTGAGCAGGCGGCACGCGGAAGGAGTGTGTAGGGCGGTTTTCTGCTGGCTGTCAGCCGCGGTATCCTCATGGAAACCTAATTGTCGCCGGATTTAAAGTCCTCGGCGCGGACTCACCTTATCTCCCCGGCGCGGGCTCGATATCCTCTCGGATATCTAATCGTCTTGGACTTTTACCTGCCCAAGCACAGTACAGCTTTTACGTGCCGCCGCACGGAGCAAGGCTCGTGGATTATTGTCTAAAACATAGACCTTCAAAGCAACTTGGGTTCAAGCACGGACAAACATAACAGACGCTGGATACAAGACTTGTTTATCAATAGTTATCAATCACATGCGTTACCAGCAAATACAGTCGGTCTCAAACGCTGCGATACAATCAAACTCAGCAAACGCAAAACCATAACCCGAAGGGACCAACGTGTTAACAATTCACTATGGTGATATGGAAAACGTTATCCACAATACGTCGGTTTACTTCGATAACGTCTATTCGCCCCAGTGGTTTCAAGACGCCTTTGCTCAAAGGATTATTAAATCAATCGATAAAGGCAATGTTGTTGGACCCTGCGCAACAGACACCAAGATTCTAGGCATCATCCCTCCTGAAAGGCTATCGGGAGGCACTAAAACGTTACTGCTCATGTACTTTATGCCTCAGAACGTGTACAACGCCACAACCTGCAGCGACAACTGCGCTTACTGGATTCTAAGAATCGCCGCACAGAAAGATCTGACAATCAACCTCTACCATCTGATGGATTTTGGAAACGGCAGGTTTACGGCAACTGTTGCAAACACGGGTGATGTCGTTCACACGATGTTCGACCTTGTCCCTATAGCTGCAAAATGCCTAAGGGAAAATCCTGACACGCCATTTCGAAATCTAGACTATATCGGATAATATCGAGTTATATAAGCCTGTATAAACTTATCGCGGAAGTATCGAGCTTTCGTAATTTGTCTTAGTTAGTATCCCACCATTGCTTTCTTCCAAGCCCATAGCGAGAGAAAGTTAAGGACTTCCTAAAACCATTGCCTTAGACCAAGAAATACTCGCTCTCGGCAGATAGGTTTGGCCCGAGCCAGGGGTCACCATCGAGGAAGAACTCCGTCCAGCGCTGCATGAACAGCGCTTGCTTGCGCTTCCAGCGGCGCAGCTTTTCCTCGTTGGCCTCTTCCCTGCCGCGCGAGGTGAACTCGTAGTGGTACAGCTCGGCATAGGGCGTAAAGATGGTGCGGTAGCCCGCCTCCACCGATATGGCAATCGACGCTGATAGCAGTCTTAAAGAATATGACGTCGCCCTCACTCGACCTAGAACCGTTCGAGAATCTCCTCGGCGTTCTCTCGTAGATAGATATCTAGGTCCGGCACGGCAAACTGAACGTAACCCCTCTGTGGTGCCTGAATAACCTCTCTTTGTAGCAATTTGGCCCTAATAGAGCTGATCTCATTGGTCTTTTTACCCATGCGCCTAGCAATCTCGGCTGATTTGGACTGTTGTTTATCCTCGCACATGGCCAAAAGGTATTTGATATCGTTGAGCCCCAGTCCAGAAATCGCGGGCTCGTGAACAACATCGTGAAAACGAGCCTCCGCCAGCGCAATGCCTTCAGTGACGTCGCGCTCGCTCACAATGGCACTTTTGGCACGATGCAAGTTGGCGCGCTGCCAAATGGAATAACCGACCAGTTGCACCAGATAGGCATAGCCCTTAGTGGCCTTAGCGGCTCTCGACAGGAGATTGTCCTCTATGGTCAAGCCAGTCGCGACAAAGCTATCGCCCATAGAGAGCGCTACCTCCACCTGGTTGATAGGCGCCAGATCTTCGGGGAGGGCACGACGCAAGAACGTAAGCGCCTTGCCGTTAATAAGATCCATAACACCGGCGGGTAACCCGGCAAAGGCAAGTGCGATATCTACTTTTCCCCTATCAAAAGCTGAACCGTAGACGCAATGACACGCATATCGTCAATCGGAGCGTCCTGAACTTCATCGATGGCAATAAAAAGACCCTTGGATGACTTCGCTGCCGAACTCAGTAACTTTCTAAGGCTCGGCTCTTTGGGCGCAACGTCAACTTTCGCGGAAACAAAGCCGGCGTTTACGCCGACCGAAGCATTGGTCGCAAGGGAAGAATCAGCAACCTGATCCCGCAAGTCCAGCAATAGGTCAGGGCCAGCAGAGACAATAGCGGTCTTCCATCCAAGCTCTCGAGCACGATCCCTAAGATCGCAGAGCAAAACAGTTTTTCCGGAGCCCCTCGGTCCAGCAATGCGCATGAGCCTCGCAGGTGCACCAATTCCCGCATTCAAGCTCTCGGTAAACTCAAGAGCGATATCGTCACGGCCAATTATGCGCGGAGGCTCAGCGCCGGCAGTGGGACGAAACGGATTATGGAATGCTGTGGCGCTCACTTGTTTGCCTTTCTAGGGAATCGATTAACAGCCAATCATCGTTTAAATAATTATCGCAGACTATATCCGATAATATCGAGTTATATAAGCCTGTATAAACTTATCGCGGAAGTATCGAGCTTTCGTAATTTGTCTTAATTAGTAGTCCACCATTGCTTTCTTCCAAGCTCATAGCAAAAGAAAGTTAAGGACTTCCTAAAAGCCATTGCCTTAGACCGAGAAATACTCACTCTCATCGGATAAGTTCGGCCCCAACCACAGATCGCCATCGAGGAAGAACTCTGGCCAGCGCTGCATGAACAGCGCTTGCTCGCGCTTCCAGCGGCGCAGCTTTTTCTCGTTGGCCTCTTCCCTGCCGCGCGAGGTGAACTCGTAGTGATACAGCTCGGCATAGGGCGTATAGATGGTTCGATAGCCCGCCTCCCACACGCGCAGACAAAAGTCCGCGTCGTTAAAGCCGACGGCGAATTCCTCGTCGTAGCCTCCGACCCGCTCAAATACGTCGCGTCGGACCATCTGACAGGCACCAGTTACAGCGCTAAAGTTACCGGGGCGCACAGCGCGGGCAAGATAGCCCTCGCGCTTTGCCGAGAAGTCCTGGTTGGCATGGGCAAGTGCGCCACGCACGCCAACCAAAATGCCAGCGTGCTGCACCAGATGGTCGGCAAAATAGAGCTTGGCACCCACCACACCCGCATCGGGACGTTGCAGATAACCCATCATCTCTTCGATGAAACCCAGCGTCATAACCTCGGTATCGTTGTTGAGCAGTAACAGATAATCACCCTTGGCATGCTCAACGCCAAAGTTGATGATCTGAGAGTAATTGAACTCGCCCGGCCAGTACACAACGCGCGCGGTGCCCTTGCCTTCGGATGCTGCAGCCACGCACTCCGGTAGGGTTTCGTAATACGCAAACGTCTCCGGGGCTTCGCTGTTATTCTCCACCAAGACGATCTCGTAGTTGGCATACGTGGCCTTCTGGGCGATCGACATCACACAGGCATCGAGCGTCTCAACGTGATCCTTGGTGGGAATCACAATGCTCACCAGCGGCGCAGGCTCCGGCAGCGCATAGCGCATGCGGTAGACAAACGGCATCTCGGTCTCCTCGACCGTTCCGTGAACGCCCAGCGAGTCAAAGTGGCGCTGCAGCGCCAAACGACCAGCTTCAATAGCATACGGCTTGCTATCTGCAGAGCCATCGGCGGTAGAACCGGGATGCACGCGCCAGTGATACAACACATGAGCAATATGCTCAAAGCGCGCGCCCGCCGCGAGACAGCGAAGCGTCAGATCATAATCCTGGGCGCCCGCGACGTCTTCCGGCGACATGCCAATGCGATCGATGAGCGCCTTCTCCACCATCAGGAAATGCGTCACGCAGTTATGGCTATAGAGCAGGTCGACGTTAAGCTTGGTCTTAAAGACCGGCTGGCCCCACTCCCCCGTTTTCTGAAACATGTCCTCGTCGCAGAACAGGACCTGGGGACGCTCGCCCTCGGCAGCATTGTTCAGCGCGGCAACATAGTGGAACAACGCGTCCGGCTCCAGAATGTCATCGTGGTCCAAGAACGCGATGTAGTCGCCCATCGCTTGCTCAATACCCGCGTTGGTGTTGACCACAATGCCGCCGTTGCCGGGCAGCCCAAAGCGACGAACGCGCTCGTCGTGGGCGCCTGCCGCAAGGTCGGCAACCGCATCCCATTCAGGTGAGGCATCCATAAGGAGCAATTCCCAGTTGTCATAGCTCTGGGCTAGCACCGAGTCCAGCAGCTCGCGCAGGTAGACTCGATCGGTCTTGTTGCACGGCACCACAATGCTCACGAGCGGCCTATAGGCAAAGGCCGCCGAAGCGACACGCTGGCACGCCAAATCGCCCGGCTTTGCGCGATGCTGCTCAAACCAACGTCGATAAGCTGCGTCGTCTGCACGCGCGTCCTTCATACGGTTCCAGCTGTCGTCGACCATGCCGTTGTACAGGCGACCATCCATGGCGCAAAACCCGCTCTGGATCTGCTCTGTGGGATCGCTCACAATCGCGACAAAATCTCGTATATCCTGAGGCATCTCAACGCTCAGAAACGTTTTATTGACGCGGCATCCGTCCTGCTGCGGCACATCGACCTGCGACTCAAACACATGCACGGTGACATCGATGGCATTCATATGCGTATCGAAGATCTGGAACTCGGGTGCGCACTGGGGGTCTCCCGCCCAGGTAACCTCATAGCGCCACACCGCGCCGGCGTCTGCCGGCAAATAGCGAATGGCATCGATCTCGTAGCGACCGCAGCATTCGCCACGCTGCGCATCGCGGATAAGCGCGCACAGCGCAGGCTTTGCTTTGTAGTTAATCTTGGATTCCAGCTTGGCCACGCGGCTATCGAGGCGAATAGAGCCCAACCTTTGACCACCGGATGCAAAAACGACATCCATCGACGAGCCATCCAAAAACGGAAGTACCATGACGGCGAGCTCGCGCTCGTAACCGGAAACGGAAGGGCAAAGCGCCAGCACACGGCCATGATCGACCGGGAGCACCAGCGACGGCACACGAGAACCGCTCGTCGTCGCATGGGCAAACGCTTGAGAACCCTCCCGCTCAATAAGCGCGGCGACATCCTGACCGGCAAAACGAAGCAGCACAA
>OBIU01000786.1_pt1 | contig 12493 bp, 10 predicted proteins | sample 1519871 | NCBI WGS metagenome assembly OBIU01 (sample SAMN04209229, study PRJEB22552) | human gut metagenome | biome: gut; material: feces | host: Homo sapiens | place: USA: Oklahoma
CCCCGCTCCCGCCGCGGCGCCCGCCCCTGCGGCGCCCGCTGCCCCTGCTGCCCCCGCCCCCGCCGGCGCCCATGTGCAGAACGCGCCCATGCCGGGCACCATCCTCGATATCCATGTGAACGTGGGCGATGTCGTGAAGGCCAACCAGCCCGTGATGGTGCTCGAGGCCATGAAGATGGAGAACGAGGTCGTTGCGGATCAGGACGGCACCATCGCCTCCATCGCCGTGGCGAAGGGCGACATGGTGAACCCCGGCGACGAGCTTTTCAGCATCAGCTAGATGACATGCGGGACGGCGCGGGTGCGCCGTCTATCTTTTGTACGGAAAGCAAGAAAAGAGGCGTGTTCTATTGGAGACTTTGATCGAGGGCGTGATTGCCCTGGGTGCCGAGCCCGGTCGCATCGTCATGATGGCAATCGGCTGCATCCTTATGTACCTGGGCATCAAGAAGGAATATGAGCCCACGCTGCTCGTTCCCATGGGCCTGGGAACCATCTTGGTGAACATCCCGGGTTCCGGCGTGCTCATGACCGGCGATGCCGCGGGCCCGTTCCAGATCCTGTTCGACGCCGGTATCGAAACCGAGCTGTTCCCGTTGCTCCTCTTCATCGGCATCGGTGCGATGATCGACTTCGGTCCGCTGCTGTCCAATCCGTTCCTGCTGCTGTTCGGCGCGGCGGCGCAGTTCGGCATCTTCTTCGTCATCATCGTGGCGGCGCTGCTCGGCTTCCATATCAACGATGCCGCCTCGATCGGCATCATCGCCGCGGCCGACGGTCCCACGTCGATCTTCGTGGCGAACACCCTGGGCTCCAAGTACATGGGCGCCATCATGGTGGCGGCATATTCCTACATGGCGCTCGTCCCCATCATCCAGCCCATCGCCATCAAGGCCGTGACCACCAAGAAGGAGCGTCGCATCCGTATGGAGTACCGCCCCGGCGAGGTCTCCAAGACGGCGAAGATCCTGTTCCCGATCATCATCTGCGTGGTCGCGGGCCTCATCGCCCCGGTCTCGCTGCCGCTCGTCGGCTTCCTGATGTTCGGCAACCTGCTGCGTGAATGCGGCGTGCTCGACCGCCTGTCGGTCTCGGCTCAAAACGAGCTCGTCAACCTCATCTCCATCCTGCTCGGCCTGTGCGTCTCTGTGAAGATGGTCTACACCGACTTCCTGCAGTTCGACACCTTGCTCGTTATGGGACTCGGTCTCCTCGGCTTCGTGATGGACTCGGTGGGCGGCGTCATGTTCGCCAAGTTCCTCAACCTGTTCCGCAAGGAGAAGATCAACCCCATGGTGGGCGCCGCGGGCATCTCCGCGTTCCCCATGAGCTCCCGCGTCATCCAGAAGATGGCGACCGAGGAGGATCCCGGCAACTTCATCCTGATGCAGGCCGCCGGTGCAAACGTTGCCGGACAGATCGCCTCCGTCGTCGCGGGCGGCTTGGTCCTGGGCCTGCTGCTCTAGCGGAAAGGTGCGTGAATCCTTATGAATATCGATATGGCGGCCCTTGAGAAGGGCTTGGAGATCCTGGGCCTCGGCTGGGGCGGAATCTTCGTCGTCATGATCATCATCTACCTCGTTTCCCTGGGGCTGTGCAAGATGTTCCCGCCTCGCAAGGATGCGTAGGACCCGTTCGTTTGATCGAGAACTAGGAGGTGCGGCTCGCCTTATGGGACGCAAGATCCGTTTTATGGAGACCATTTTGCGCGACGGCCAGCAGAGCCAGATCGCCACGCGCATGCCGATCGAGGACATGGTCCCGATCCTGGAGACCCTTGACGCCTGCGGCTTCGAGTCGCTCGAGGTCTGGGGAGGTGCGACGTTCGACTCGTGCCTGCGCTTCTTGAACGAGGATCCGTGGGAGCGCCTGCGCACGATTCGCGCTCATGTGAAGAACACCAAGCTGCAGATGCTGCTGCGCGGCCAGAACCTGTTGGGATACCGCAATTACGCCGACGACGTCGTGGAGGCGCTCGTCAAGAAGTCGATCGAGAACGGCATCGACGTGGTGCGCATCTTCGACGCGTTGAACGATACGCGCAACCTCGCGACCTCGATTCGCGCCGCCAAGGAGGCGGGCGGCGAGGTGCAGGCCGCCATCTGCTATACCACCAGCGACGTGCACACCGTCGAGTACTTCGTGAACCTCGCCGTCGAGATGGAGCGCGCCGGCGCGGATTCCATCTGCATCAAGGACATGGCGGGCGTCCTCACGCCCGACGTCGCCTACGACCTGGTCGGCCAGATCAAGGCGGCCGTATCCGTGCCCCTGCAGGTTCATACGCACGGCACGGCCGGCATCGCCCAGATGACGCTGCTCAAGTCCGTCGAGGCGGGTGCGGACATCATCGATACCTGCATGTCGCCGCTGGCGGAGGGTACCAGCCAGCCCTGCTCCGAGTCGATGGCCATCGCGCTCGAGGGGCTCGGTTACGATACGGGGCTCGACCTCGGGCCCATGGAGGAGGTCGCTGCCGCGCTGCTGCCGGTGCGCGACGAGTTCCTCGCCTCGGGCGTGCTCAACCCCAAGGTGCTGGGCGTCGACCCCAAGGCGCTGCTCTACAAGGTGCCGGGCGGCATGCTCTCCAACCTGCTCAACCAGCTGAAGGAGATGCATATCGAGGACCGCTACGGAGAGGTGCTCGCGGAGGTTCCGCGCGTCCGTGCCGACATGGGCTTTCCGCCGCTCGTGACACCGTTGTCGCAGATGGTGGGCACGCAGGCCATGATGAACGTCGTCTCGGGCGAGCGCTATAAGATCGTGCCCTCGGAGATCCGCGACTACGTGCACGGCATGTACGGGCGGCCGCCCGTACCCATTCCCGACGACATACGCGAGAAGATCATCGGCGACGACGAGGTCATCACCTGCCGTCCCGCCGACCTGATCGAACCCGCGATGCCGCGCCTGCGCGAGGAGATCGCGCGGTATGCGCGCTCGGAGGAGGACGTGCTCTCCTACGCGCTCTTTCCCGAGCAGGCGCGGGACTTCCTCGGCCGTCGCGAGGACCCGTTCTACGACGTGCCCGTCCAAGAGGTCGCCGTTTCCATCAACGTGGAGTAGGCGGTCGCCGCTTTCGGCACCGGCGGGATGAGCCGGCGCCCATTCGTATCGAGGGTGTCCGTCCCTTCGCATATCCCGGACCCACTTCCGGCCCGCCGACGCTCCTCCTGTCGGCGGGCCGTCTTTGTGGGGTTGGCGACGTGCGGGGATGGTTCCGGATGAACGCGAGGGCGAAGGGTGCGACCGATGGCCGGTCCCGCCCCTTCGTTGCGCGGCTCGGCGGCGCGCGTGCTCGTCCCCGCTGGCTTCTACGCCCGCTTCCCGCTAAAAAGCCTCCCCTTCCTCGTGTCCGAGAAAGGGGAGGCGATTCAACTGCTCCGATGGGGCTCGATGAAAGCGGTGGATGCCGCGTGAGCTTACAGGCTAGCGCTTCAGCGAGGTGAGGTCCTCAAGGGAGGTGCCGGGGTAGCGCTTCTCGAAGTTCTCCTTGAAGAGCTTGACAAGCTTGGCGGCAGCCTCGTCGTATGCCTCCGGGTCCGCCCAGGTCTTGCGGGGCTCGAGCAGGTCGGAGGGGACGCCCAGGCACTCGCGGGGCACGTCGACGTCGAAAACGTCGTCGTGACGGTAGCCGGCGTAGTCGAGCGAGCCGTCCATGGCGGCACGCACCAGCGCGCGGGTGTGGGACAGCGCGATGCGGTGGCCGGTGCCGTAGGGGCCGCCGGTCCAGCCGGTGTTGACCAGGTAGACGCGGGTGTTGTGGCGCGCGATCTTCTCGCCCAGCAGGTAGGCGTAGACCATGTGGTCGAGCGGCATGAAGGGCTCGCCGAACAGCGCGGAGAACGTGGGCTGCGGCTCCACGATGCCCACCTCGGTGCCGGCGACCTTGGAGGTGTAGCCGGTCAGGAAGTGGAACATCGCCTCGGTGCGGTCGAGGCGCGAGATCGGGGGCAGGACGCCGTAGGCGTCGGCGGTGAGGAACAGGATGACGCTGGGGGTCTCGCCCACGCTGGGCTCGACGGCGCTCGCGATGTGCGACAGCGGATATCCCGCACGGGTGTTCTCGGTGATGGAGCCGTCCGCGTAGTCGGGCTCATGGGTGGCGTCGTCGAGGACGAGGTTCTCGGTGAGGCAGCCGAACTTGATGGCGTCGTAGATCTCGGGCTCGCGCTCGCGGGTGAGGTCGATGCACTTGGCGTAGCAGCCGCCCTCGATGTTGAAGATGCCGCGCGGGCTCCAGCCGTGCTCGTCATCGCCGATCAGGCGACGGTCGGGGTCGGCGGACAGGGTCGTCTTGCCGGTGCCGGAGAGGCCGAAGAGCACGGCGGTCTTGCCGGTGGCGGGGTCGACGTTGGCGGAGCAGTGCATGGAGAGCACGCCGTCCTCCACGGGGAGCAGGTAGCTCATCGTGGTGAAGATGCCCTTCTTGATCTCGCCGGAGTACCCGGTGCCGGCGACGATGATGGTCTTGGCGTCGAAGTTGAGCATGACGGCCGCGTCGCCGTCCACGCCATCGGCCTCCTTGGTGGTGGTGTAGTCGGGAGCCGCGAGCACCACGATGTCGGGACGGCCGAAGTTCTCGAGCTCGTCGGCCGTGGGGCGAACCAGCAGCTGGCTAATAAAAAGCGCCTGGCTGGCGCGTTCGCAGACAACGATGACCTTGCGCGCGTAGGCGCGGTCGGCGCCGGCGAAGGCGCGCACCACGAACAGCTCGCGCTCGGACAGGTGGGCGGCGACGTTGCCGTAGAGGCGCTCATAGGTCTCGACGTCGATGGGGCGGTTCTGGGGGCTATCCCAATTGACGTTCTCGTGCGCGACGGGCGCGTCGACGATGTAGCGGTTCTGGGGGGAGCGGCCGGTGTACTTGCCGGTCTCGACCATGAGCGAGCCGGATGCGGTGAGGACGCCCTCTCCCGTGCTGACAGCGTGCGCGATGAGCTTGGCGGGGCACCAGTCAACGTGCACGCGTTCCCGATCCGCCGTGATGCCGAGATCTCGAAGAACGGTTCCAATCATGCGATATCACTCCTTTTTCGAAGTTACCTGTGCATCTTGCATGCGCATGGGGTTCACTATGCCCGAGTGAAGTGCCCGCTGCGGTAACAAATCGGTCAAAGCGATGGGTTTACGGGGAAACGGCGAATGATGACGATTCCCTTGTCATTCGCATTGCATTGTGATATCGCCCTTCTGCTGCGGGCGCAGGGAGACGACGGCGGCATCGTGGGCGGAGATCTCCCCGCTCTTCGAGGCGATCAACGCGCGTCCCCAGGGGTCGACGCCGGAGAACGTGCCGAGCGCGGCGCACGTGCCGTCGGGGGCGACCGCGCGCACCTGCTCGCCGAGGTAGGCGAGGCGCTCGTGGTAGGCCTCATGGATGCCGGTGAGCGGGGTCGCACGGTCTTGTGCGTCCGCTACGGCGCGCTCCCATCGCTTTGCGAAGGCGAGGACGCGCGCCCGGATGAGCATGGCGAGCGCGTCGGGCGTCACGCCGTGCCCCGTCCCGAGGCAGGAGTCGAGGCAGGTGATGGGAAGGGCGCCGGGCATGCGCGCTCCGGCGTCCGGCATGTGGATGTTGATGCCGATGCCGCATACCGCGACCGTCTCGGAGCTCGCGGAGCGCGCCTCCACGAGGATGCCGCCGAGCTTTCCCTGCGGCAGCACGATATCGTTGGGCCATTTCAGCCGAAGGTCCCGAACCCCGACGGCCTCGAGCGCCTCGGCGACGCCCAGGGCGCACACCACGGGAAGGCCGGGAAGCACGGTGGCGGGCAGCGGGCGTCGAACGAGGATCGACAGGTAGAGGCCGCCATCGGGGGACGCCCAGGCGTGCGTGCGCCTGCCCCTGCCCGCGCGTTGGACGCGTGCGCGGAGCGCGGTTCCGTGCGGAGCGCCCGCGCGGGCGCGGTCGAGCAGCTCCTGATTGGTCGAGGCGACCTCGTCGAGGACGATGAGGCCCGAAGGAAGGGTTGCGGATGCCTCCATGGTTCCTCCAGCGTTCGTGCGTGCGTGACGAGGGCATTGTACCCCTGCGGATGCGCGGCGCGTCGTCTGGTCGCGTGCGCTCGGCGGCCGTTCGGCCCGCCCGCCCTATCCCGCGAAGCATCCCCCGGGTGAATTGGGTACCATGGGGAGGATTGCGCCACGAAGGCGGCAAGGTATACGAGGAGGAGCGATTTTAATGGCATTTGACCGTAACCGCCGGGGTTCCGACCGCGCCGGCGACCGCGAGAACCGCAAGAACGAGCGCGCTCGGGCGAGCGAGCGCCACACGCAGCGCATGGAGGAGGTCCACGCGAAGGAGATCGCGCGCTGCGCCGATGCGACCAAGGTCTTCGACGGGTCTCCCAAGACGCAGGTCGAGGGATGCGTCCCCGTCGTCACCGTGGTCGATCAGGACGCGGTGGGCGCGATCCTGGAGAACGGTCGCGGCCGCGCGCAGTTCTGCGACATGGCGGTACTCGATTTCGCCTCCTTCACCACGCCGGGCGGCGGCTACGTCCGCGGGACGATGGCCCAGGAGGAGTCCCTGTGCTCCGAGTCCTTCCTCTACAACGTGCTCAAGCGCCAGGGTGATTGGTACGGGGAGAACCGCCGCCGCCATATCAACTGCAACCTCTATAAGAACCGGGGCATGGTGGTTCCGGCGGTGCGCTTCACGCGCGATAAGATCCATGCCTATGCAGACGTGCTGGTCGTGGCGGCGCCCAACGCGCGGCGCGCCCGCGAGGAGTACGGCGTGAAGGACGACGCCCTCCAGACCGCCATGCGCGACCGCATCCGCTTCGCGATGGCCCTGGCGGATTCGACGGGTCGCGAGAAGCTCGTTTTGGGCGCGTTCGGTTGCGGTGTCTTCGGCTGGGACGCCGTCGAGGTCGCGGAGATGCTTCGCGCCGAGCTCGCGAGCGGCGTCCATGCCGCGAAGGAGGTCTTCCTGGCGGTGCCGCGCCGCCGCTTCGACGAGAACCTCGCGAAGTTCTCGCATGCGTTCGCCCAGTTCCCCCAGAAGAACGACGCGGCGTACGCGCCCGCGCCCGTCGAGGAGAAGAAGGCGCCGCGCGAGGAAGAGGACGATGACGATTGGCGTCGCTACCTGTAGCGCGAATCGCTCGCTGCCTGCGGCTTCGGTTTTGACGACGGAGAAGAGCACCTTGCGGGGTGCTCTTTTTCTAGAGAGGGGGAGCGCGGGCGCTCGTGCGGCGCCGCATGCGCGTACTATGATGCGCAGATGAAAGCGGTGGGGCCGCTTCGATGCGCGCCTCAGGTTCGAAACGGGGGCTGGAATGAGCCGGTTGAGTTACATCATTCGCTGCATCGCCCATATGGACTACGGCGCGCTGTTCGATACGGTGGGCGAGGTCCATAAGCGGAGCGGGAAGAATCGCGTGGGGCTGTTCTTCGATATCGTGAAGTGCGGCTTCGAATACGGTGCCGGTTACAAGGATTACCTGCTGCTCGAGTTCGAGACGATGACGCCCGCCCAGCGCGCCACCTTCGTGACCCGCGGCGTGAACAACACGATCGTGAGCATGCTCAACGACCCCGCGTACTACCATATCTTCGATAACAAGAACGAGTTCTACACCACCTTCGCGAAGTACCTGCACCGCGCGTGGCTCGATTTCGGCGCCGCGAGCAAAGAGGATGCCTGCGCGTTCCTGGAGGGTCGCGAGCAGATCATCGCGAAGCCGCGCGACGCGTCGCGCGGCGTGGGCGTGGAGAAGCTCGCCCGCGCCGACTTCGCGTCGACCGAGGACATGTACGGCTACCTCAAGCGCGCCGACGCCGACCTCATCGAGGACGTGGTGGTGCAGCATCCCGATATGGCGCGCATCAACCCGGGCTCGGTGAACACCATCCGCGTCTATACCGTGCTCTCCGACGGCGAGGCTAACGCCGTGTACGCGTGCATCCGCATGGGCAACAGCGACCGCCCCGTGGACAACATCAACGCCGGCGGCATGTATTCGCCCATCGATATGGAGACGGGCAAGATCGCCGGCCCCGCGTGCGACAAGCAGTTCCGCGTGTACGAGGCCCATCCGCGAACGGGCACGGTGCTCACCGGCTACCAGATTCCGTTGTGGGACGAGGCGATCGCGATGTGCTGCGAGGCGGCGCACGTGGTACCGCAGATGGGCTACCTGGGCTGGGACGTGGCCATCACCGAGGACGGCCCGCTGTTCATCGAGGCGAACAACATGCCCGGCCACGATGCGTTCCCGCAGATGCCCTCGCAGGCTCCCGATAAGATCGGCTTCCTGCCGGTGCTCAAGAAGTACGTCAAGGGGCTTTAGCAAAACGGGAAACAGGCCCTCGTCCCGGGTCCTGCACCGAGCGCGCCGCCATCCGAGTCGATCGGGTGGCGGCGCGCTCGCGTCTCGCTTCTTACACGGGGTGTCTCGGCCGCGGGCGGACGGAACCACCGCCGTCCGCGCGTACCGCTACCGCTTCATGAAGACGAGGGTTTGACGAACCCCGTCCTCGTTCGACAGCTCGGGCTCGAAGCGGAAGCCGACGTCGAAGCCCTTGAGGTCTTCGAGGGAGCCGGCCTGCGTTTCCGCCATCCAGCGAACCATGGAGCCGCGGGCCGTCTTGCTCTCGGTCGATTTCTGTGCCGGCTTGCCGTTGCGCAGACTGCTGGAGAAAATACAGGTGGCGACGGGTGTATCGGGGTCGAGGCGCGGCAGCACCGCTTTCGAGTACTCCGCGCTCGCCAGGTTCACGACCTCGATCCCACCGCCGGCGCAGATTTGCCGAGCGAGTGCATCACCCCAGAAGGCGTAGAGGCTGCGGGCGCCGTCGACTGAGAGCTTGGCGCCCATCTCCAGGCGGTAGGGCTGTACGGCGTCGAAGGGGCGAACGCATCCGTAGAGCGCCGATAGGATCCAAAGATGGTCTTGGAGCCAGAAGAGCGCGTCTTCGCCCAGGACCTCGGGCGCCATACTTCGATATTGCAGGCCGATATAGGAGAAGAGGGCGGCTCCGGTGCGGCGGGCGAGCTCCGGCGTATCCAGGTCGCCCGCATCCGCCACGTGCCGGAACGCGCGCAGCCTCTGCACGTTCTCATCGAGCAAGGCGTCGCTGACCGTCCAAAGGTCCTGGAGGGCGCGCGGCCCCTGCTTTTCCAGCAGACGGCGCAGCGCGTCCAGGATTCGCTCGGTATGCCGGGGGAACGGGGGGATGCCCGTTGCCGCGAATGAGCTGCGGGCGGTATCCATTTGCTTGGCGGGCGAGATGATGGCTTGGATCACGGGTGCCTCCACGATTCGGGGCGGATGGGGTCGCGCTGCGGGCGGGAAGGCGAAACGCCGGCGTCCGCGTTGGGATGGGCGGACGCCGGCGTCGGCTTCGGGTGCGTGCGCGGACGCTGGGAGAGGAGGCTACGGACGGCTGATGAACGCCTTGTAGCCCTTGTAGGCCTCGTAGATATCGGCCTTGTTGGTGGCCTCCCACAGCGCGTGCATGGAGATGACGGCCACGCCGGAGTCGATGACGTCCATGCCGTACTCGGCGAGGATGTAGGCGATCGTGCCGCCGCCGCCCGCACCGATACGGCCGAGCTCGCAGGTCTGGTAATCCACGCCGGCCTCGTCCATGATGTCGCGGATCAGCGCGAAGTACTCGGCGTCGGCGTCGTTGGAACCGCCCTTGCCGCGCGAGCCCGTGTACTTGTTGAAGCACAGGCCGTGGCCCATGATGGCGGCGTTCTTCTTCTCGAAACGGTCGGCGTAGAGGTGATCGAAGCCGGCCGACACGTCGGAGCTGAGCATGCGGGAGTTGGCGAGCGCGCGGCGGAGCGCCAGCGGGGAGTCCTCGCCGGCGAGCGCCATGATCTCGGCCACGGTGTTCTCGAAGAAGCGGCTGGTCATGCCGGAGGCGCCCACGGAGCCGATCTCCTCCTTGTCGACGAGCAGGGTGACGCTCGTGGTCTCGACCTGCTCGACGTCGAGCTGGGCCATGAGCGAGGTGTAGGCGCAGACGCGGTCGTCCTGGCCGTGGCCCAAGATCATGGAGCGGTCGAGGCCCATGTCGCGGGCGGGGCCGGCGGGTACGACCTCGATCTCGGCGGAGAGGAAGTCCTCCTCCTCGACGTCGTACTTCTCCTTGATGAGGTCGAGGAACATCTGTTTGACGGGCTCCTTGACCTCCTCGTCGCCCTCGATGACGACGGGGCGCCCGGCCACGATCACGTCGAGGTTCTCATGGTCGACGGCCTTGCCGGCGGGCTTCTCCATCTGCTCGCTCGCGAGGTGGATGAGCAGGTCGGAGATGCAGAAGACCGGATCGGCCGGGTCCTCGCCCACGGCGATGTCCACGCAGGTGCCGTCCTTCTTGCAGATGACGCCGTGGAGCGCCAGCGGGGTGGCGACCCAGTGGTAGGCCTTCACGCCGCCGTAGTAGTGCGTGTCGAGGTAGGCCATGTCGCCCGCCTCGTACAGCGGGTTCTGCTTGAGGTCCAGGCGCGGGGAGTCGATGTGGGCGCCCAGGATGTTCATGCCCTGCTCGATGGGGCGGGTGCCGAGGTTGACGAGCATGAGGGTCTTGTTGTGGCTGGCGGCGTAGACCTTGTCGCCGGCCTTGAGCGTGCGGCCCTCGGCGATCGCCGTCTCGAGGCTCACATAGCCGGCGGCCTTTGCGAGCTTGATGCTGGAGGTCACGCATTCGCGCTCGGTCTTGTTGTCGCTGATGTAGCGGCGATAGCTCTCGCACAGCTCGTCGAGCTCGGCCAGGGCCTCGTCGTCGTATTTCTTCCATGCGTTGGGTCGCTCCATGGGACGCGTCCTTTCTACGTGGTTATCGGTTGACGTCGCCATGGTATCACGTGGGCGTGTGCGCGATGTGCGCGCCCGCCGTCGGCGAATCGGTGTTTTTTCCAGCAGATTGGCGGAGATTTGGATTGCGGGTCGGGGATGGTTTGTGGGTGCCGCCGGTCTGCGCGGTGCCGTAGACTGTAGGGGAGCCATAAGAGAGAAACGGAGCTTCCCGTGACCGATACCGCATCCGCCGCCGGCGTCCGCCGCGTCATCGCCGTCATCGACGGCAACTCGCTGATGCACCGCGCCTTCCACGCCGTGCCTCCCACCATGAACGCGCCGGACGGGCGCCCCACCAACGCCGTCTTCGGTTTCCTGAACATGTTCCTCAAGATGGTCGACGCCTTCCATCCCGACGGCGTGGTCTGCGCCTTCGACCGCGGCCGTCCCGCCGTGCGCATGGAGATGCTGCCCCAGTACAAGGCGCAGCGCCCGCCCATGGACGACGGCTTGCGCCAGCAGTTCCCCATGATCAAGGAGCTGCTGCAGGCCATCGAGGTGCCCATCGTCGAGGCCGAGGGCTGGGAGGGCGACGACATCCTGGGCACGCTCGCCCGCGCGGGCGAGGCGGCCGGGTGCGACATGCTGCTCATCACGGGCGACCGCGATATGTACCAGCTGGTGACCGACCACGTCAACGTCGTATCGACGCGCAAGGGCCTGTCGGATATCGCCATCATGACGCCCGAGAGCGTGGACGACCTGTACCACGGCATCACGCCGGAGCTCGTGCCGGATTTCTACGGCCTCAAGGGCGATAGCTCGGACAACATCCCGGGCGTGCCCGGCATCGGCCCCAAGAAGGCCAGCGCCCTCATCGCGCAGTACGGCAGCCTGGACGAGGTGATCGCCCATGCCGACGAGGTCAAGGGCAAGATGGGCGAGAACCTGCGCGCCCATATCGACGACGCGCTGCTGTCCCGCGAGGTGGCGCGCATCCGCACCGACGCCCCCGTCGAGGTCGATTTCGCCGGTACCGTCTTTCCCGCCTACGATGCCGCGCAGGTGAGCGCCGGCTTGGGCGAGCTGGGCATCACCGCGATGCAGGGTCGCTTCCTGGCGCTGCTGGGCGAGGGCGCCGCCGCCGACCTGCCGGCGTCTTCGTTCGAGCTTGCCCGGCCCGTCGCGCGCGCGGTCGCGGAGACGGGCGAGGGCGTCGAGGAGGCCCTCGCCGTGGTGTTCGGCGCCATCGAGGCGGGGGAGTGGGTGGCCGTCGCGCTCGACGACGACAGCTCCGCGGGCACGCTGTTCGGCACGACCTGGACCCTGTGGGTCTCGACGTCCAGGGGGCTGGTCTCCTTCGAGGAGGTCTACCAGGAGGGCTACGCGACCGCGCCGCTCGCCGCCCGAACCTCGTCGAGCCTGGGCGTCGAGCCCGAGGCGGGCCTGGTGCGCGGCGTGCTGCTGTGCCTGTTCCAGTGCGCATCGGTAGCGTCGACGGATATCAAGGCGCTCATCCACGCGGTGTCGCCCGTGGACTCGTCGCATCGCGCGTTCCTCGACCCGCTGATGGTGGATCCGGAGCGGACCTTCGACGTCGTGGTCGCGGCGTATCTGCTCGATTCCATCCGCTCCGATTTCGACGACCGCTATCTCGCCGAGACGTACCTGCATACGGGGCTGCCCGCCGTCCGCGGCGAGAAGGACGCGCCGGCGGACGCCCCCGCCCCCGG
>OBIU01000787.1_pt1 | contig 12487 bp, 8 predicted proteins | sample 1519871 | NCBI WGS metagenome assembly OBIU01 (sample SAMN04209229, study PRJEB22552) | human gut metagenome | biome: gut; material: feces | host: Homo sapiens | place: USA: Oklahoma
CTCTCAGTCATTGCTTCGCAATGCCAGCTCTCCCAAAGGGAGAGCCTTTGGCAAACTGGGAAAGCAAGTTTTATTCATTTACAGTGGAAGTGACCGGAACGCCAGGGGCTCCCCCTTCGGGGGAGCTGCCGCCGATAGGCGGCTGAGAGGGTGAGGCATTTTTAATTTCTTCTGCCAGCTCCTTTGCAGCTGCTTCTGCAGCTTTTTTGGCCTCGCGCTCGGCCTGACGCTCCTTGGCGCGGGCCACAGCCTCCTCCTGCCGCTTTTTGGTGCGCAGCTTGATGCGGCAGACAGAACAGATGCCGTCCGCACAGTTGGGCGCAATGGGCTTGCCGCATTCCTTGCAGAGGGTCTTGGTGCACTTGTAGACACTGACGGGGCCAAGGCTGGTGAGCTGGCGCAGCTTCAGGCCGTCCAGACCGCCGTTGGAGCAGGCGGCAACGCAGACCCCGCACTCGCTGCACTTCCACGGCGTGATCACCGCGCGGGTCTGGCCGTCGGGCAGGTCCTCAAACTTGATGGCACCGCTGCGGCAGCTCTTCTCACACCGGCCGCAGGCAAAGCACTTCTGGGTGAAGTTGGGCAGGTGGTAGCCATAGCGCAGGGGCGTTTCGGACACTGCCTTGAGCTGCTTGGTGTACTGGTGGAGCAGCAGCCGGAAATCCTGGCTGCTCTCGTCCTCGCTGCGCAGGCCGGGCAGCATCCGCAGCAGCTGCTTGGTGCCCTTTTTGGAGCCGGAGGTCACCTGCTCCATCATCTCACGGCGGGAATATTCCTTGACGTGGAAGGGGGCATCGTCCAGCTCGTATGCCAGCGTGAACCGGGCCTCGAACAGGGGCTGGCCGAAGAACTCCACCAGCCGGGTCAGAACGGCACGCAGATGTTCGGCGCAGACATCGTTCTCGCACTCGCCGCAGGGGGTCAGGTCGAGGACGATCTTCTTGTTCAGGGCAAGGTAGGCCAGCGCTTCCCACGAATAGGCCGAGACGCAGGTGCGCACCACGGTGTTTTTCCGGGTGGATTTTTCGCAGCCGATCCAGATGGTGTCGCCATCGCTGTCGGCAGGGGAGATGTCCCGCTGCACCTGCTCCGGCGAGGGGGCAATGCAGCCCGACCGGCAGGCCGAGACACACAGGCCGCAGTCGGTGCAGGGATCCCAGTCCTTGACGAGGTTGGGGCGGGTGAAGATCTCATCACCATAGGGGCAGATGTCCTTGCAGGCTGTGCAGGGGGTGCGGTGGGGGTGCAGGTTCCAGCACTGCTTGCGGTTCACTTCGGGGTGGGTGGTCTTCATCAGCGCATCCATGGCGTAGCGCGTAAAGATACTCATAGGATCACTCCTTTTCAGGGTCCATCACCGTGGTGATGTCGGCGTTGTCCAGCAGGAAGCGCTGGACTTTCTGTGCAACCAGTGCGGCGGCAAGGGTGTCCGGGCTCAGCACCCGGCGGATGTCGGCCTCCGGGGTGTCCTGCAGCTGGGACAGGCGGCGGTACTCGTTGTTGACCTCCAGCGTGCTCACGGTGATGTTCTCGGCCTCGGCAATGGAGCGGGAGGCCAGCATGGAGCGCAGGTTCCGCTCGGCAGCGTCACGGTAGCCTGCCCGCAGGGCGGCAGCGGTGGTGTGGCTGTTCTTGCAGTGCTTTTCCAGGGTGATGTTGCTGCGGGAGAGCCGCTGCTCCAGCATCCGCATCTCGTTGTCGGCGGTGCGGTCCAGCATGGCCTCGGGCAGATCCACGGTCAGGTTGGCACCGGCCTTTGCCAGCAGTTCCTGCCCGGCGGCACGGTCGGCGGCATCTTCGTGGATCTTCCGCTTTTTGGCCCGCACGGCCTCGCGCATGGCGGCAAGGTCTGCATAGCCCTGTGCCCGGGCAAATTCCTCGTTCAGCTCTGGGGTGGTCTTTTCGGCCACGGAGTGCAACTTGATCTCAAACTGTGCGGTCTTGCCGGAGAGCTCCTCCACCCGGAACTGTTCCGGGTAAGTGAAATCAAAGCGGAAGGTCTCGCCAGCGGTGTGGCCGTAGATGGCATCTTCGGCGGCGGGCATCAGCTTGCCGTCCCCCAGAACCACCATCACCTTTTCCATCCGGCTGTCGGGGATCTCCTCCCCGTCCATGAAGCCGACAAAATCCAGCAGGACCCGGCTGCCGCGCTTGGCGGGGGCGGTGGAGTTGTGGTAGACGGAGCGCATCCGGGTCTGGTGGACCATCTCCTGGTCAATGGTATTCTCCGAAAGCGGCCGCACATGGCGGGTGACAGCCAGCCCCTTGTACTGGCCTAATTTTACTTCCGGCAGATTTTTTGCGTTGTTGGACATATCGTTTTACTCTCCTTTTATAAACCATGAACAGCCAGCCAGTTTTCCACAACTGCGGAAAACATTTCTGGGTATTTGGCGTTTTCAGCATCAAATTCATGGAGATAGGTCTCCGCTTCCTCACGTGTCACGGGAGTAGTGCGTTCCCAGATCGTGAACACCGTGCCGTTGCCCATATCGAAGGTCGCAACTTGCTGGTGGGTAGTCTCTCTCAGCTGAAGAAAAACGGCGTTGAACCGGTGGCCCAGTTCCGTGTCTGGAGCCAGTGAGAGGGGAAACGGGTCTGCAGTTACCACATATCTGGCATCAAAGAAACCGGTGGGGAAATAGTGGGTGCCCGGCACCGAGAAGCTGTCCGGCAACTTGCCGTCCAGTGCATGGTTGGGCAGGTCACAGTTCCGCAGGTGGCCGGGATTGTAGAGCATGTCATCCGGGATCATATAGGCGACCTCGCCCTCCCCCAGATGTTCAACCAGCCATTGTGCCATGGCCTGGATCTGCGGTTTGTCCTTGCGGTCATAGGTCAGCTCGTCCAGCCGCTGATACTCAGCAAGGTCTGCCGGGTGGAACGCATGGATAACGAACTCTGGCAAGGCCATGACAGTGAGCGGGGAGCACCGCACCGACACGGCGAACAACAGTGTAAAGACCCAGAAACAAAGCTTTGGTATTTTGAAATGCTCGATACTCTCTGCCAGACCCGCCGCACCGCAGAGAAACAGAATGACATAGGCGGGCACGTACAGCAGCATCTGGTGGGAGCCAGAATTCTGCACTCGGGTAAATAAGAGCATACTGAGCATCAGCTCACACAGCGCCAACACAGGCAGGCTGGGCTTTTTCCGCTTGACGCAGAGCCACAAACCAAACAGGATCAAAATAAGGTTCAGCAGGCCGGTGCGCATGGCATGATAATAGAGCTCTACTGCAATGCCGCCGACATTATAGTACGAATAGCGGTCAGAGTAGTTAAAAGCCAGGATCTTGCTGACCATGGGCCAGAGCAGGACCACCATTGCTGCCATGGCGCAGACACCAAACAGGATGAGGTTGCGTACTCGGCGCAGGGCAAGGTCCTTTTGGCCCTGTTTTGCGAGCTTTGCACTGCTTACAAAGAGCAGAAGCGCATAGGAAAAATAATAGCCCACCACAAAATATAAGTACCAGCGGCGGCTCAGGATAATCGCGGCCGTTGCCAGGAAGATGAGCACGAACCGCCCCGGCTCCAGCTTTTCAAAACGGTAGTCCAATGTGAGGAGCAGAATGGCAAAAGCGAAGATCAGACCGAACCAGTCCGGCTGTGCCAGCATAGCGCTCATTCGCAGGAACGGATAGGTCAGCACCCAGGAAAAGCCGATGATAAAATACCAGAACTTATTCTTGATCTCCAGAATCTGCCCGATTTTGATCGTGAGACCAGACAGCATCAGCATAAGGCTGGGGAGCACACAGAAAACCTGCGCAAAAGCGTAGCTGTCACCCGTTTTTGCGGTGAGGCAGAATGGGAACTCGGTGAACAGAGTGATGAAATTGGTGTAATCTTCAGAAAATGTGCTTATGATATACTTAAAACCGGCCACCGGACCCAGCGCAAAAGCCGCTTCGGTATTGAACTGCTTCTGAATGTAGTTTACATAATCCCAGGCGTAGATGAACTGCCGCCGCCCCAGCGCCCAATAGAAGTAGAGCACAGCTCCGGCCCAGAAGGCGATGATGGCTGCGCGGTGGAAGAAGTCCAGCTCCACACCGGCAGTGTGCAGCACCCACAGTGCGCCGTAGAACAGCACACAGCTGCACCACAGGCTCACCAGCGGGAAGAACGCCGCCGCGGTGGGGAACAGCAGACCCACCAGCACCAGCAGGAGTGCTCCGGCACCCAACCCGATGCCGCCTTTTGCCCAGGGCGAAAGGGTCTTCTTTTCAGAAAGTATCGTTGACATTGTACATGCTCCTCGGTTTTGAACCACAATATTACAGCTTACAGTATAATGATTCCGGGCGGCGCAGGCAAGAGGGCAGGCCTCCGGAAGATAAAATATCCCGCCTGCATTTCAGCAGACGGGATATTTTGAATGCGATATTACTTTTTGGAATTCTGCTTTGCCGCGATGGTGGCCTTGCGCTTCTGGGCGGCGGCCTTACGGGCAGAGGCCTGCGCGGCCTCCGGGTGGGGAGCCTCCGGCGTGATGCGGTACATCCGGCTGCCCATGGCGGGCAGATCCACGCTCAGGGTGTAGTCCCGGCCATACACGCCGCCATCGGTGGTGTGCAGGTGTCTGGTGCGGCTGCGGTCCGCACCGTTCCAGCAGGCAGCCTCGCTGTTCAGCAGCTCATCGGCGGCGCAGGGATACTGGAAGTAGAGCGGGAACTTTTTGTGGGAGGTATTCTGGGTGTTCATCACACAGAGGATGGTCTGGCCCGCGCCCTTCCGCAGCCAGGCGTACACGCCCTCGTCCCGGCTCTCGCAGGCGATCCACTCAAAGCAGTTCGGGTTGTACTCGCCGTCGTAGAGGGCGGGTTCGGTGGCATACAGGCGGCCCAGCTCGGCAAAATATTTCTGGAAGCTGTCGTGGAAGGGATACTTCATCAGGCCCCAGTCCAGCTCCTTTTTCTCATCCCACTCCCGGAAATGCCCCAGTTCATTGCCCATAAAGTTCAGCTTTTTGCCCGGGTGGGTGTACATGTAGAAGTAAAGGGTGCGCAGCTGGGCACATTTTTCCTCGTAGGTGCCCCACAGTTTATCAATGATGGTCTTTTTGCCGTGCACCACCTCGTCGTGGCTGAGTGCCAGCAGATACAGCTCATTGTAGAAATACTGCATACTGAAGGTCAGCTTGTGGTAGGCATCGGGCCGCTCACCAAAGGGCGTGGCAAAATAATCCAGCGTGTCGTGCATCCAGCCCATGTCCCACTTGTAATCGAAACCGATGCCGTCGTAGCGGGTGGGGGCGGTGACCTTGAGGAAGTTGGTGGAGTCCTCAGCGGTGTAGATGCCGGTGGGCCAGCGCTCGTTCAGGCCGTGGTTCAGGTTCCGCAGGAAGGTAACAGCGCCCTCGTTCACGCCGCGGTTGGGGTCGCCCTGCCAATAAAGGGCACGGGAGATGGCATCCATCCGGATGCCGTCGCAGTGGTAGACATCCATCCAGAGGGCAGCGGCGCTGTTCAGGAAGCTGCACACCTCCCGGCGGTAATAGTTGAAGTTGCAGGTGCCCCACTCGCTGTGGCCCACATCGCTGTCGTACTCGTAGAGGTGGGTGCCGTCAAAGTTGGCGAGCGCGTCGCCGTTGGCGGCAAAGTGGACGGGCACAAAGTCCATGATGACACCAATGCCCATCCGGTGGCAGGCGTTGACAAAGGCCGCAAAGTCGGCGGGATCGCCGTAGCGGCTGGTGACAGAGAAGTAACCGGTGGTCTGGTAGCCCCAACTGCCGTCAAAGGGATGCTCTGCCAGCGGCAGCAGCTCCACATGGGTGAAGCGGTGATCCAGCAGCCAGGGAATCAGCTCCCGGGCCAGCTCCCGGTAATTGTACCAACCGTCCGAGCCGTCCTCGCGGGTGGCGTTGGGCTTGTGCTTCCAGCTGCCTGCATGGAGCTCGTAGATGTTCAGGGGCAGGTTGCGGCACTTGTCCCGACGCTCCATCCAGCTGGAATCGTCAAAGGCAAAGTCCATCCGGGCCAGCCTGCTGGCCGTGCCGGGCCGCAGCTCAGTGGAAAAGGCGTAGGGGTCAGCCCGCATCACGGTGCTGCCATCCTTGCCGTGGATGCGGTATTTGTACAGCTCTCCCTCGGCAAGGCCGGGTACAAAGCCGCTCCACACGCCGGTGTCGGCCTTCTGCATGGGAACGCCCGGCCCCCAGCCGTCAAAGCCGCCGCAGATCTCCACAGCCACAGCACCCGGGGCCCACACGGCAAACCGCCAGCCCTCCTGCCCAAAGTCATCCCGGCAGGGGTGCGCGCCCAGCACACGGTAGGCATCAAAGCATTCGCCCGCAAAGAACGAGCGGTCGATGGTGGGAAAATTCATGCAGATTTCTCCTTTTCTCAACGGGATACACCCGGTCATATTTACCAATAATTTTTAATCAAAATCGTCACACTTGCTGATTTTAACAGAGACTATGTAGAAAATTTATCAAACATCCACACAATTGGCGGAGTTTGTGGTATACTGAGCCTGCCGCTGCTGAGCGGCAGAAGAAATGATATGGGAGAGAGTAACTATGGCATGGTATGATACCGCAGTTTTTTATCACATTTATCCGCTGGGCCTGTGCGGCTGTGCGCACGAAAACGACGGCCAGCCCACACCGGGCGCGTTCGCAAAGCTGAACGCCTGGGCCGAGCATGCCTCCAAAGATCTGGGCTGCACGGCCATTTATATCGGCCCGCTGTTCGAGAGCGGCTCCCACGGCTATGATACCATCGATTACCGCCGGGTGGACCGCCGCCTGGGTACCAACGAGGAGTTCAGGGAGTTCGTGGCCAACTGCCACGCCCGGGGCCAGAAGGTCATTGTGGACGGTGTGTTCAACCATGTGGGCCGGGACTTCTTTGCCTTCAAAGACCTGCAGGCCAACCGCGAGAACGCCCGTTATAAGGACTGGTTCTGCGATGTGAACTTCTGGGGCAACAACGAGTACAACGACGGCTTTTCTTACGGCAACTGGGGCGGCTTCAACCTGCTGGTCAAGCTGAACCAGCGTAACCCTGAGGTGCAGAACTACCATTATGATACCATCCGCTTCTGGGTCGATGCATTCGACATTGACGGCATCCGGCTGGATGCCGCGGATGTGTTGGACTTCGACTTTATGAAGGGTCTGCGCCGCCTTGCCAACGAGGTCAAGCCTGAGTTCTGGCTGATGGGCGAGGTCATCCACGGCGATTACAGCCGCTGGGCCAACCCTGAAATGCTCCATTCCGTTACCAACTATGAGCTGCACAAGGGCCTGTGGAGCGGCCACAACGACCACAACTATTTTGAGATCGCACACACCATGCGCCGCCTGCAGGGGCTCTGCCACGACACCCGGCTTTATACCTTCTCGGATAACCACGATGTGGAGCGCCTGCCCAATAAACTGCGGAACAAGGCGCACATCCGGCACATTGCAATTCTAGTATACACGCTTTGGGGCATTCCGTCCATCTATTACGGCTCCGAATTTGGCATCGAGGGCAAAAAGGAGTGGGGCAGTGACTGGCCCCTGCGCCCCTGCCTGGAGCTGGACAAATTCCGGGATGACCTGACCACCAACCCTGTCACCAGTGTGTACGCCGCATTGGGCAGGCTGAAGGCCGAATACCCGGCCCTGAGCTGGGGCGAGGTGAAGGAGCTCCAGCTGACCACCCAGTGCTATGCCTTTGCCCGGGTGCTGGATGGAAAAGCCCTCGTGGCCGTATTCAACAACGGCGACGGCCCGGCGGAGATGGAGTTCCAGCTGCCGGTGGAGGCCAACGCTGCAACGGACCTGCTGGCCGATACCGTGGGCGCTGAGAATGTGATGGTCAGCCTTGCATCTGGCCGGATGAAGGTCCAGCTGCCCTCCAATTACGCCACGGTCCTGCGTCTGGATTGACAGGACACCTGTCATGCACTATTATAATAGGGAAAAATGCTGACAGGGGGAACAACAATGAACGCAGCACAGCGCCGGGAAAAGATCTTGCAACAGCTCCATGGGGCCAGCGCACCCATCAGTGCCAGTGCACTGGCCGCAAAGCTGGGGGTCAGCCGCCAGATCGTGGTGGGGGATGTAGCCCTTCTGCGGGCAGGCGGGGCCGAAATCGAGGCCACCCCGCGCGGGTATCAGTTCCACCCGACCCCCGGCGGCTACACCGGCATCCTGGCCTGTGTGCACAGGACCGCCGATGAGATGCGCACCGAGCTTTACACGGTGGTGGATCAGGGAGGCGTGGTGGTCGATGTGGCGGTAGAAAACCCGCTTTACGGCGAACTGCGGGGCAACCTGAACCTCGCCAGCCGATACGATGTGGACACCTTTATCACCCAGGCAGCCAATACCCCGGAGTGCCTGCTCAGCCGGATGACCGGCGGCGTGCATCTGCACACTCTTCGCTGCCCGGATGAAGAAACATTCCAGAGGATCGAAGCCGCATTGAGAGAGAAAGGGATTCTCTATTGATATTGTAAGAAAACTCGAACAAACTGTCTATCCTCGAAAAACGAAAAGCGTTGGATATCCAACGAAACAATGAAAGTGGTGGATTATTTTGGACATCCGCATTGAAAAGACTGACCGCGCCATCGAAAAGGCATTCATGGAGCTGCGTGCCCGCCAGCCGCTGGAGAAGATCAGAATCAAAGACCTGTGCACACTGGCCAAGGTGAACAAATCCACCTTTTATGCCCACTATGAGGATATCTATGAGCTGTCCAGCCGGTTGGAGAACAAGCTCATCCATGTCATTCTGGACAGTGTGCCCAATGTGGGGCTTACCGCTGCACACACAGAGCAGCTGACCCGTGAACTGTTCCATGCCTTTGTTCAGAACCAGGAGGCGGTGAACATCCTTTTCTCCGGGGCAAGGCAGGGGATCTTTGCCAACTGCATTGAAAAGGGTCTGCGAGACCGTCTGGCGGCCAAAGACCCCACCTTTGCGGCGGACCCCGACCGGGGCATCCTGCTTTCCTTCTGCGTGCAGGGCTGCTTCTATGCCTTTGCCAACAACAGCGGCCAGATGGACGTGGAACATCTGGTCGATCTGCTGGCTGTGATCGCCAAAGCGGCGCAAAGCCTGAACCGATGACAGAATAGTAATAATGAGAAAGGCTCCTGCGAAAGCAGGAGCCTTTCTCATTTAAAATACAGGGAAACCAGTTCTTTTTATTGTTTCAATTCATGGCTCCGGCCTTTGTGAACATCTGTTCGACCTGCGCGGCGAGCAGGCTGTGCTCCGGCGCTTCCAGCAGGGGGTCTGCGGCCAGCAGAGCGGCGGCCTCGGCCTGCGCGGCGTGAAGGGTGCGGGTGTCGTTCATCAGGTCGGCGATCTGCAGGGTGGGCAGGCCGTGCTGGCGGCTGCCGAAAAAGTCGCCGGGGCCGCGGGTCTCAAGGTCGAACTGCGCCACGGCAAAGCCGTCCGAGGTGGAGCAGAGGAACTTGAGCCGCTTCTGGACGCTCTCGGCGGTGTTGTCGCTGACAAGGAAGCACCAGCTCTCGGCGGCACCTCGGCCCACGCGGCCCCGCAGCTGGTGCAGGGCACTCAGGCCGTAGCGCTCGGCATTCTCGATGACCATGACGGTGGCGTTGGGGACATCCACGCCCACCTCGATGACGGTGGTGGATACCAGGGCATCCAGCCGGCCGGCTTTGAAATCGTCCATTACAGCGGCTTTTTCTTTTGGCTTGAGCTTACCGTGCATCAGACCGACCCGGCGGTCGGGGAGAAGGGCTTTGGCAATGTCCTCGTAGTAACTCTTTACGGCGTTCAGCCCGCCGTCCGGCGTGTCCTCGATGGCGGGACAGACGATATATACCTGCCGTCCGGCTCCGATCTCCCGGTCAAGAAAGCCGTAGAGATCCCGCCGCTTTTTTCCGGTGATACACCGGGTCTTGACGGGCTTGCGGCCCGGGGGCAGCTCATCAAGGATAGAGATGTCCAGATCACCGTAGATCAGCAGGCCCAGTGTGCGTGGAATGGGCGTGGCGCTCATCACCAGCAGATGGGGGTTCGCGGCCTTTTCGGCCAGCATTCCGCGCTGGCGCACGCCGAAGCGATGCTGCTCGTCCACCACAGCCAGACCCAGCCGGGCAAACTCCACGCCCTCGCTCAGGATGGCGTGGGTGCCCACCACAAGGTCGGCCTCGTCACTGCGGATGGCAGCCAGCGTGGTGCGGCGGGCGGCGGCCTTCATGCCGCCGGTCAGCAGGGCCACACGCATCCCGAAGGAGGCCAGCATTCGGTTCAGATTCTCTGCGTGCTGGGCGGCAAGGATCTCGGTGGGGGCCAGCAGGGCCGCCTGGTATCCGCTGCGGATGCAGGCCCAGATGGCGGCGGCGGCAACCAGCGTCTTGCCGCTGCCCACATCGCCCTGCAAAAGGCGGTTCATGGAGGTGCTGCCGGACAGATCGGTCAGAATTTCGTCTGCGGCCCGGCGCTGGGCACCGGTGGGGGAGAAGGGGAGCGATGCCCAGAAGGGGGCCGGGTCGAGCCGCTGCATGGGTGCACCGGTGGAGGCGCTGCCCCGGTTCTTCATTCGTCCAATGCCCAACTGGAGCACCAGCAGCTCCTCGTAGATGAGCCGCCGCCGGGCTGCAAAAGCCTCCTCTTCCGTGGCAGGGCAGTGGATGGCCCGCACAGCATCGGCCTTGGAGAGCAGGCGGTATTTTTTCAGCATCTCCTCTGGCAGCGGGTCGGGCAGGAGTTCCGCATGGGGGAGCAGCTGCCGGATGCATTTTGCAATCACGGTGCTGGAAAGCCCCTCGGTCTGGGGGTAAACGGCCTCGAAGGGAGCGGCGGTGATCTGTGCCGCCGTGCGCACCTGCGGGTTGACCATCTGACGGCGAAGCATCCCGCCGGTCACGATGCCCTCAAAATAGTATTCCTGCCCCAGCTCCAGCTTCTGGGTGGCATAGGGATTGTTGAACCAGGTGATCTCCAGGCTGGAAACATCGTCCCCGGCGGTGATGCGCTCCATCCGCCGCCCGCCCGGCAGGATGCGCCCGGCAGGTTTGGCGAACACCTCAGCCTTCACCACGCACTCGGTGTCTGGCGGGGCCTCGGCAATGGAGTAGGGACGGGAAAAATCGATGTAACGCCGGGGATAGTGGCAGAGCAGGTCGGCCAGTGTCACGATGTCCAGCTTCTCGAACCGCTCGGCGGTCTTGGGCCCCACGCCCTTGAGGTAGCGCACCGGCGTGTCCGGGGTCAGGGTGGTGTGATGTTCAGCGGGCATGGCAGGCCCTCCTTTCCGCAAAAATAGTATCCCCATTGTAACACGGGAACGGGGAAAAATCTGCCTTACAAAATTCGCTTTTGAAGATCCTCAACAGAAGGCAGCTGGTTTTCAAACTCTTCCGGCAGGCAGCTTGTGATACGGTATGCGCTGACTCCGATGGGTTTGCTCATATCTTTAAGGGAGTACTCTGCAACCAGATCGTTTTTGCTTTTGCAGAGAAGAAGGCCGATGGAAGGGTGATCCTGCTCTTTTTTCAGTAATCCATCTACCGCAGAAAGATAGAAATTGAGCTGTCCGGCATACTCTGGTTTGAATTCACCGGTTTTCAATTCGATCACAACATAACAGCGCAGGCTCAGATTATAAAACAGCAGGTCGATATAAAAATCATCACCGCCGACATTCAGATGATACTGGTTGCCCAGAAAAGCAAAGCCAGTGCCCAGCTCCAGCAAAAGCTTGGTGACATCTTTGACAAGAGCCTGCTCGATATCCCGCTCAAGCATATTTTCTTTCAAAGGGATAAAATCAAAGAGATAGGGGTCTTTCATCGTTTGCAAGGCAAGCTCACTTTGCGAGGCGGGCAGACGAGCTTCAAAATTTGTGATTTTTGATGCAATGGCCTGACGTTGATATAATCCACCCTCGATCTGATGAATCAAAACATTCCGAGACCAACCGTTTTCAATAACTTTTTCAGCGTACCATAGGCGTTCTTCTGGTGAGGAAAGCTTATCCAGGAGAACGGTATTGTGTCCCCACGGAATTTGTGCAACAGGCTGTTGCACAAATTCCTCGTCAGGGTAAGCAAGTGCAAATTTTGCCATATACTTCAAGTTCCGAACGGAATAACCGGAAGCGTCCGGAAAAGCAAGTTTGATATCGGCAGAAAGGCTTTCAATGAATTTGCTGCCCCAGGTCTTATGTGCATTGATCGTATTGCCGATCGTATGGTAGAGAAGCAGAAGCTCCCGGTTGACACTGACAGATGCGCGATACTGCGCCGCGCGAATTTCCTGCTTGATGGATTCAACGGTATTCAGATATTCGCTGGAATTCAAGAGCACTTTGCCGGCCCCCTTCGCAAAAATAGTATCCCCATTGTAACACGGGAACGAGGAAAAGAAAAGCAAAACAAAAAATCCCGGAAGCAGCAGCTTCCGGGAACTTTTGGAGGTGACGACCAGATTTGAACTGGTGGATGAGGGTTTTGCAGACCCTTGCCTTACCACTTGGCCACGTCACCATATTT
>OBIU01000805.1_pt1 | contig 12271 bp, 1 predicted proteins | sample 1519871 | NCBI WGS metagenome assembly OBIU01 (sample SAMN04209229, study PRJEB22552) | human gut metagenome | biome: gut; material: feces | host: Homo sapiens | place: USA: Oklahoma
TCGATGGATTCGGATGCCCGACAGAGGCTCCTTATGGCTGCTTCCTTCCGGACCTGACCAGATTCGGAACATGTCGTCATCCGAACCCATCGAACGCGCTAGGCGCTCGGTATATCTTACCTGCTCCCGCCCGCCACGGCAAGTGGGGCGAACCCATCGGATGGATTCGCCCCACTCGTCCATATCGCTAGCGGCGCCTACGGTACAGGGCCGCGCCGCCCGCGACGGTCAGCGCGCCGATGCCGGCCATGGCCGCGAGCGCCTCGACCGGCAGGCTGCGGTCGCCGGTGTCGGGCATGCCGCCCTTGGAGCCGTCGCCGCCGGAGCCGCTGCCGGAGCCGTTATCTGAACCGCCGCCTGAGCCGCCGCCCGGCGTGCCGGGGTTCTCGGGGGTGCCGGGGGTCCCGGGATTCTCGGCGTAGCTGTTGGTGAAGACCGGCGGCAGGTTGGCGTCGCCCTCGTAGGAGACCCTCGCCGACAGGTAGCCCGTCCTGGTGCCGTCTGCCGCCTCGTCGCTCACCGTGACGACGATCTTGCGCACCGCCTTGTCGTAGGTCACGTGCGCCTGGCCGTCGTCGACCTCGCTCACCGTGAAGGTGTAGGTGCCGGCCTGCTTGAACGTCAGCGCATCGAACGTGACGCCGCCGTCCGCGGCGTTCCTGGCGGTCGACATGACCTTGCCGTCCCGGCTCTTGAGCTCAAAGCTGAACTGGCCCGCCTTGAGCTCGGCGCCCTTGAGCACCTTGGCGGCGCCCAGCTTGAGGGTGACGGGCGCGGCCTCGTAGCCGTTGGTGAACGCCACCGAGTCGCCGCCCGTGGGATTGCCCTCGGCATCCGCCAGCTCGTGCCTGACGGCGAGCGTGCCGTTTCCGGCATCGGTGACCGTCGTGCGCACGCGGTACGTCGCCCTGTCGTACGTCACGCCGCCCGCCGTGCCGGCGGCCTCGCGCAGCTCGTAGCTGTGCGTGCCGGGCGCGGTGTAGGTGACGGGGCTGAGAGCGACCGTGCCGTCGGCGGCGTTCCTGCCCGTCGCCGCGACGCTCTCGCTGCCGTCGGCGGCGATCTCGACCAGCTGGAACTCGAACTCGCCTTCGGCCAGGTCGCGGCCCTCGAGCTTCTTGTTCACCGTGATCTGGTCGGTGACGGAGCTCGGCGTCGGGTTCACGCCATAGGTGTTGGTGAACTCGAACGCGCCCTTGCCCTCGGGCGTGCCCTCTGCGGGCAGGACCTCCGCGGCGAGCGTGCCCGCGTTGGTGTCCTCGACCACCCTGACCGTGAAGGTCCTGGTCGCCGTCGCGTCGTTGACCACGCCGTCGACCGAACCGGACTCGCTCACCCGGTAGGCGAACGTCTTGGTGCGCAGACCCTGGCCGTCGATCTCGGCGTCGTCGAGGTCGCTCGGCTGCTTAAACGTGACGTGGCCCAGCTCGACGTTGCCGGCGGCGTCGTTGGCCGCCTCGGTTACCGTCTTGCCGGAGGCGTCGACCGGCGCGGGCACGCCGTCCAGCGGCTCAATCTTAAAGGTGTACTTGCCCTCGATGTCGGCCTGCGTGAGGCCGAGTCCGGCCTGGCCGAACGCCAGCGTCTTGGTACCCGCGAGGTCGACTGTCGCCTCGTTGGTGCCGTAGCCGTTCACGAACGACAGCGTGCCGCCGGAGCCCTCGGGGTAGACCACGCTAACGTCCAGCCCGCCCTTGCCGTCATCGGTCACCTTGACCGTGATGTCAAAGCTCGAGGCGGTCGCCGTCACGCCCGCGGGCAGCCGGTCCGTACCGTCCTCGGAAACGGTATAGGAAATGACCCAGAAGCCGTCGGCGGCCCTGGTGGCGATGCCGTCCGCCACCATCTGCTCGAGAGCGTCGGTGGTGTAGGCGATGGGCGAGAACGAGAGCCCCGCGGCCTCGCCGTCGCCGGAGGCCCGGTTGGTCGCGGTCGCGACCACGTCGCCCCGGGCGTCGCGGACGGAGAACGAGAACTCGCCCGCCGCCGCGGCGCGGCCTGTCAGCGTCTTGGTGGCATTAATTGCCACGTTACCCTCGCCGCCGAGCGTTCCGGTGGCCTCGTAGGAGTTCTCGAACGCGACCGTCACGGGCGTGGGCGTCGCCGTGGCGTCATCTGCCGTGGAGACCTCGCTGCGGGCGACCTCGACACCGTCCTTGGCAACTGTGGTGGTGACCGTGAGCTTGCCCGTCGCGGCATCGTAGGCGGGCGCGATGGCCACCGTGCGCGGCGCGATGTCGTTGGTGTAGCCCTCGCCGCCGAGTTTGGTCTCGGTGACGGTGAAGCTGTAGATCTTGCCCGCATCGGCGTCGGTAAACTTCACGTCGCTCTCCGCGGCACCGCCGACGAGGTCGCCCAGGTCGGCCTCTCCGTCATCGGCAGCGGCCACGGCGTAGGCGTCCTTGCCGGTCTTGAGGCCGAGCTTGGCGGCCGTCTCGGCGTCCGCGGTCACGGTGAAGGCGAACTGCCCCGCCTCCATGGCGCGGCCGGAGAGCGTCTTGGACAGGCGCACGCCCGCGCGGGCCGAGTAGTCGAGCTCGGTCGTGTAGGTGTTCACGAAATCGCCGCCGCTCGCCTGCGCGATCGCGGGCGTCGAGGCCGTGAGGTTGCCGGAGCCGTCGTCGGTCACGGTCACCGTCATCGTGGCGACGTGGCCGTCGTAGGACACGCCGGCGATGGCAGAGCCGTCATCGGGCCTGGCCTCGCTCACCGTGTAGGTGAAGGTCTTGGCGCGCACGCGCTTGCCGCCGACCTCGGCGAACCCGGCGTCCTTGATGTCATCGAGCGTGTAGCGAATGGAGCCAAAGTCGAAGGCGACCCTATCGCCCGCCTTGGTGCCGGCGGCGGCCGTCACGCTAACGGTCTTGGAGCCGTCGGCAGACCCCTCGGGCATGGGGGCGCCGCCCTCGCCCGCGAGCGCGAACTGGAAGCTGTCGCCCTCGGCCCAGTCGCGGCCCTCGAGCGTCTTGGTGAAGAGCCCCGCGGTGGAGACGTCCCTGCCCTCGGCGGCCGTTCCGTACGTGTTGGTGAACGCGACGGTCGCGCCGTCCTCAGTCACGGCGCCTTCGGCCTTGGAGCCATCAGCCCCGTTGACCGCGGTCGTGTAGCCCTCGGCGGCGTCCTCGGTCACGGTGTAGTGCACGCCCACGGGCAGGCCGGCGATGACCTTCTCCCCGCCGTCCTTGAGCGTGAAGGTCGCCTTGCCGTCCGCGAACGTCACGGCGTTCTCGCCCTTGCCGAAGGTGCCGGAGACGGGCTCGCCGTCCCCATCGGTCAGCGTGACCGCAAAGCCGAACTCGCGCTGGCTGTCGCCGCCGACGACCGTCTTCTTGACGGTGAGGCTGCCGGTCTTGGCGGTGTTGGTAAAGACCGCCGCCTCGACCGTGCGCTCAACAGCGTCGCCCGCATCGTCGGTCAGCTGTGCAATCTTGGTCTTGGCAGACAGCTTACCGGCGCCGTCGTCGGTCACCGTGACGGTGGCACGATAGGTGGCCTTCGAGAACGTAAGTGCCGTCTCGTCACCCGACTGCTCGGTAATCACATAGGTATAGGTGCCGGGCTTGGTGTACTCGATGGTGCCGAAGTTGCCGACCTGGGCATCCTTGTGCAGCTCAATCGTCGACACGCCCTCCTTGGCGCCCTTGGGCATGGGTGCCTCACCCTGGGCAGTCAGCGTCATGGTAAAGGCATCCGATGTTATCCAGTTGCGTCCGGAGATCTTCTTTTGCACCTTAAAAGCGTTTTCCACCTTCGTGGACTCCACGCTATAGACATTGGTGAAGCCTGCCTGCGTTGTCTGTCCGACGGTGCCCTTCTTGGTGTTCGCCTTGTCGGCAATTGCAAATCCGTCCTCACTCGTCATGAGGTCGCCCTTGGAGTCAAGCTCCTGCACCTCGTAGCGAGCGCCCACGGGCACGGTAACCGTCACGGAGCCGCCGGCCTTAAGCGCGATGGTGTCACCGCTCTTGATCTGTCCACTTACATAGGTGCCGTTGGTGCCGCTGGGACGGCCAGCATACGCAAAGGTACCGGTCAGAGGCGTTGCGCCATCGCCCTGGCAGAGCAGCACCTTAAAGGTGAATGCCTTGTTGGGCGCGACGATGCCTTCGGCGGCCGTGACCGTCTTGCTCAGCGTCAGGCGGCCGTCAGAGACCTCGTCGGCAGTGGTGTTGGTCTTAACGGCAGGGTTGTTGCCGACCGTTACCGACGCCTGGTTGGAGATGTCATCCGAAGCGCCGCCGCTCTTGAATGCGTCCTCGGTCACGCGGACCTTAAACTGAACCGTGCCCTCTTCGCCGGCGGGAACGTCCGTCAGCGTCCAGGTGAGGTTGCCGTCTCTGTCCTTGGATGCGATATCCGCATGGTCGCCCGCGAACTCCACGAACTCGGTCCCCGCGGGAACGGTATCGGTGATCGTCACCTTAGCCGGCTTGTTCTCGGTGTTCTTGTAGCCGATGGTATAGGTGAGCTCATCGCCCAACTTGACGCCCGACCCCTTCGAATCCTGAGCGTCGCTCTCGGTCTTCTTGGGCACGTAGTTGGTCGTGGTGCCGGTATAGCTCTTGTTGCCAACCGTAATGGTGGCGGCGTTGTTGACGGTGCCGACAGCGCCCTGAGCACCCTTCACGGCGTCCTCGGAAATCTTGACGCGCACGCGTACCGAGCCGTAGCTGCCCGCAGGCTGCACGCCCAGGTTCCAAGTGAGCGACTGGCCACTCGCGGTGCCCTTATCGGCGTTCTTGCCCTCAAAGGCCTCGAACACAACGCCGGTGGGCAGCTCATCGGTCACGGTCACGCCGGCATCGGCCTTGGTGTTAACCCAGTTGATGGTGTAGACGTAGGAGTCGCCCACGGAGAGCAGCTGCCCGTCGATGTCCACACTGGGCTCCGCGACCGTGCCGATTGTCTTGACCTTATCGCGCGTGTTGTGGAAGACGATCTTGCCGTTCTCGGTGCCATCGCGATAGGTCACCTTGGACGTAAGCGTACCGTCGTTGTTATCGGTCACCTCGAGCAGCACGCGGCACGTCGCGGACGTGTCCACGGGACGCACGCCCTCGGGCAGGTCGACCAAGCGCTCTTTTGCCACCAGGTTAAAGCTATAGGTAGTGGTGTGGTCGGCATTGTGCCGCTTGATGGCAATGCCATCGTTGACGGCGCGGGTAAGGTCAATCGTCTGCTCATGAGTTTCGCTGGTAGCATCGCCGAGCTTAAAGTAAAGCTTACCGAAGTCGACCGTTGCGATACCGTTATCGCTCGCCTGGGTCGTGCCCTCGTCCCTCCATTGGAGCGTACCGTCGGTCTTCTCGGCATACAGGTCAAACGTATACTGGTCAGCCTTGATCTTGTCGCCGGAATCCATCACCTTTTGGGCAGTAAGGCCCTCAAACGTTCCGGACGCGGCATAGCTGTTGGTAAAGGACACTTTGGCCTTGGCGGTACCGTTCTCGGAGCTATAGGTCTTCACATCGCCAGCAGCTTCGACTCCGTTGGAGTCATAGTGCTTGACGGTAGTCTCGGTATAGAGCGAACCGTCACCGCGGTTGTCAACCGCAATCTCTACCGTCCAATAGGACGAATCGTAGGTGTAACCGCCTTGCTTGCCGCTATTCTCGACCACCTTGTAGGTGAACGTCTTGTCCACATCACTCGTCGCAAAGGTCAGACCGCCCAAAATACCGGTATGCGACGTGCCATCGGCCTGCGGTTCATCGTTCGTGACGGTGAGCTTACCCTCATCCGCGCGCAGCAGCGCCTTGAGCTTTTCGGTTGAGGAGGCATCTTCGCCCGTCACCGTAAAGCCGAACATGCCGGCATGGAGATCCTTGCCAATGAGCGTCTTGACGATCTCCAGACCGCCCTGGAGCTCGTAGCTCGTCGAGGTGCGATACCTATTGGTGAAGATGAAGCCTTCCGAGCCGGTCGTGCCGTCGGCGCGGGCCACAAGCTTGCCGCCCTCATCGGTCACGGTAACGGTCAGGGTATAGGTGTGCTGGTCATACTTCCACTCGCCGGGTCCGCTGTTCGGGATCAGCTCGTGAATATCAAACTTATACGTGCCCGGCGCATTAAAGGTGAGCTTCGAGAAATCAACCTTATCGTGCTCGCCGTCTTTAAGGCCCTCCTCCGTTTGCTTCTTCTCGGCATAGCCGTTGCCCGCACTCATCGAAGAGCCGGTGATGAGCCCACCGTCGATGGCAGCCTTGGTAGCGTCGTCAGCCGCGGTCATGGCAAAGGTGAACCTGCCCTCAGCATCGCGGCCGGCAACCACCTTGGTCACAGACGGGGTGTAGGTTGCCGCCTCGGCGACCGTATAGGTGTTCTTGAATTTGACCGTCGCGACACCGGTGGACGTCGCATCCGAGGGGTAGATCCACTGGCCCTCGAGCTTGTCCTTGCCATCAACCTTCTTGCTTACCGAAGTCGTGACCTTGAGCGTGCCGTCGCCGTTATCCGCCACGACGGCCTTAACCGTATGGACCGTGCTGTCGTACGTATAGCCCGTCGCCTTGTCGTCAATCTCGCTCACCGTATAGGTAAACGTCTTGCCGGCGTCATTCTGATTGAATTTCAGTCCGCCCTCAGGTATCAAACTCACGGTCTTGGGGTCATTGGCCTCGACGTTTGCAGTCTCAAAGACCTTGCCGGCCGTGGAAAGGCCGACCTTGTTGGCAGATGTCTCGTCGGCAGGCTTGACGATATAGCGGAAGGTACTCTTGGGCGAGCCAAACACCGTCGCGTCCTTGGGATACGTCAGCGTCTTCTCGATCCACAGGCCGCCATTGGCGCCATAGTCGAGACTGGCCGTATAACGGTTCACAAACGAGACGGTAGGCGTCGTGGCGCCGGCCTCGCTTGCATCGTACTGCTGCACGTAGGTAGCCGAATCTTGCTTGATCTCGGCAATTTTCTCGTCCGTCAACGCGCTCGCATCGCCGGTATCGCCCAGCAGCTCCGTCACACCCGCGCCCTTGAGCACGGTCGTCACGGTGTAGAGCTTGGCGGGGTTGTTTTCGCTCGCAAGAACCTTAACGAGCACGATGGCGTCGCCGGTGTAGCCGGTGTCATAGGTGTAGCCGGCGGCCACAGGCTGGTTCTCGTGGATGCGATAGGCAAACGTATGGCCCAGGTCCTGCTCCGTGAGCTTGCGGGCAAAGAGCTTCTCTTTCCCGTTCGTGCCCACCACGGCACCGGACACACCGGCCTCCGCCGCCTTGTTGGACAGGTTAGTCTCGGCGCCATTGACCAACGTCTGAACGCCGTTGTACCAAAGACCCGTCACGGCAAAGGTAAACTGGCCCGCGGTAGAGGCACGGCCCTCAAGGGTCTTGCTCACCGTCACGCCGCCAAAGGTGCCCGACGCATGGTATGCATTGGTGAAGGCGGCCTTATCGATTATGCCCTTGTCCGCATCGGACGCGCCGGTGTTGGCGTAGGTCACGCTCGACACGTGCAGCTTGCCCGTGTGGTTGCCCCGCTCGTCCAGATCGGTCACCACGACGGTCGCACGTGCGGTGTGCTTGTCCATGGACATGCCCGCCCGGCCATCCCGCGCGGCATCCTCGGTGATGTTGAAGCTAAAGGTGCCTGCGCGGTTGAACGTCACGGTCGGGGCGGCTTCGGTGCCAAAGGAGAACGATGTCACGCGTCCCGACTCGGGCGCGCTGGCGACAGCTTGGTTGACGTTAACGGCAACGGCCCCGTCCTTTACCGCTTGCGCGGTGGTCTTGCTCAAACCGGTCGCGCCGGCATCATCCGTAGCGGCAGCGAGGTTAAAGGTATAGCTCTCGCCCTGGTTCCAGTCGCGACCGCTCACGGTCTTTTGGCCCTGTAGGGTCACGCTCGTGGGATCCACACTATATATATTGGTAAAGGAGGGCGTGACATTCGTGTCCAGCTGCTTTACCGAGCCGTCTTCTGCAATCTTGTAGTACTCGATCGAGGTCTGGATGCCGGCGCCCTTCTTGGCGTTGCGCACCACGGCGTAATAGATCGATCCGTCGTAGGTCATGCCCGTAACGTAGGTCATGCCCGTAACACTGTCGGGATTCTCCTCAGTAAACTTGTACACGTAGGCGCGTCCCGCATCCGCCTTGGCGGTATAGGAGATCGCCGGCCACGTCACCGTACCGTCGGCGTTATTGCCCACGGTCGCGGTGTTGCCCTCGGCGCCCTGGGGCATGGGAGCCTTGATGCTCGTGTCGACCTTATCGGGATCGAACGCTGCATTGTCGTCCGCATAGCCGCCCACACGCTCGAGCTTAAAGCTAAAGGCGTTCTGGGAAAGCGGGAAACTCCCGGCGTTGTCGGTCAGGTTCTTTTGGGCATGGATGATGATGCTATGTTCGTGCGTATCGTAACGGTTGGTGAAGGTTGCGATCTTATCGGCAACATCCGTGTTGGTGTGGGTACCCGCGTCGTTGCGCTCCTGCACCACATTCACGCTCGTAACGACCAGTGCACCGGCGCGGTTATCATCCACCTTGACCGTCGCGGTATAGACAGCAGCGGAGTAGCTTATGCCATCCGCCTTGGCATTGGAGCCGGGAATATCCTCCGAGATGGTATAGGTGTAGGTACCCGGCTTGGCATAGGTGATATTGCCAAACGTTGCCGTCTGGACTTTCTCGTTCAGCGCAATCGTCGACACGCCGTCCTCGGGCATGGGGGCACCGTCCTCAGGCGTAAGCTGCACGGTAAAGGAATCGCCATCGGCCCAATCGCGACCTTCGAGCACCTTCTTGGCGCTCAGACCGTCTTTGGCCTTAAGCGTTACCGAGTTGGCGCTGTAGTTGTTGGTAAACTCGAGTTTGTTGCTCGCAGGGATCTCCCCGTCCACGAGCGCTGCAATCTTGCCCTCGATGGTGTTGCCAATTCCCGACTGCTCCTCGCCGCCGACCTTACGGCTCACGAGGCTAAAGCCGGCCGGAAGCACCGACTCTTCGGCGGAACCGGTCACGGTGTTGACGATACTCGCCAGCACGTCGCCGTTGGACGCTTCGCGCTTGGTAGTGAGCTCGCTCACGCTATAGCTGGCACCCTTCTTAAGGCCGTATACGCGGATGGTCTCGCCGGCCTTGATGGAGTGGGTGTCGCCGTTCCTAAGCTTAAAGGAATTGCCCACAGCGTTGCCGCTCGCATCGAACACATGCGCCTCGTAGCCCTTCTGGGACTCCGGCAGGGTGAACTTAAACGTAAACGTCAGATCCTTGTTATTCGCATCCTTAGTGGGTGCAGTAAGACCAGTATCTGCCGTCACCGTCTTGGTCACCTGCAGAGGTGCCACGCGACAATCGGTATACTGCACGGCCGTTGCCGTGGTAAAGAGATGATTGAGCTGGAGTGTGCCCAGCTTAGTACGGGTCTTGGAGGCATCGTCTATATATGCTGAATCGTCTTCTTGATAAAGAGCCATGCGGTTTACGCCCGTATCGGCAAAGATGGTCGCCAGCTGACCGTCGCGATCGCCACCATCCTCGACATAGCGCAGAATGGTCTTGGTGCCCTGCGCCGTCTTGTCATAGCGCATATGCATCCAGTTGTCCGTAGGACTTGTCGGGCCCCATGTCAGGTTTCCGTTGGCGTCAACGACTGCACTCTGCAGCTTGCCCTTGATGTGCGTAAGCGTGTTGTCGATGGAATCAGGAGAGCCAAACTGCGCCAGGGAGGCAATCAGCGAACCCGGGCCGCTCATGCTGAGCACGCCATCGTTCTCTTCGCCGGCGTCCACATATACGCCCGAGTCGTCCACGATTACCTTGGTGATGGTGTTGTTGATCTCATGGCCATCTGGACTTACAGACTCACGCAGGTAGTACGTACCCTTGATAAGGGGCGCATGCTTCGCCGAATCGAGCGGGAAGCATGCAGCGCCCTTAATGTCATACGGATAGGTCATGCCGTTTGCCTGCACGGTGTCATACGGCTCGGCACCCGATTTAATGGCATACGTTCTAGGACTATCGCCGGTAACGTCCTTGGCCTGGTACAGCTCAAACGTCGCGCCGTTCACGGGCTTGCCCAGGTCGTCAACCTTCTGCACAAACAGACGGTTCTGAACGTTGGTGAGGTGGATCACCGTAGAGAACTGCCTGTTTATCGTTTGATATTGCACCATGGAGGTGTTATCGATGGTTGCCTCCGCCAGAGACGATGCTGTAGTGTGATACACCGCCACGGTATATTCGGACTGGGACTTGTCCGTCATCATGGCGGCGTACTTCTCGATATCGCCGGGCAGCGACCTAACCGTTACCTCGTAGTCGCCCTTGGTGTTGACGCCAAAGACGCTCGCATCCGCCGATTTAGCAGCCTCGACCGCGCCCTCAATGCCGTGTTTGGAGCACAGCTTATAGCCATTGAGCGGGTTGCCCGTAACCGCCGTCCACGCTTTTTCGTCCGTGTCTTTCTTAGTTTTATCGGTGCGCTTGAGCACGACAGCAAAGGTCGTACCCGAGCTAATGGGTTTATCCTTATTGTCTTTCGTCTCTTTGCTAAGGGAAATGGTCTCCTTAGCGGCCAGATAGCCGCCGTTCAGCCACATGCGGCTGCCCGTCCATTGTTCGTTGTTGGCTGTTGTGACCGTTGTTTGCGGCGCAACCACCACGACACCCGTGCCACTTGCCGCGGCCTTGTACTGCAGGTGCAGCTCACCTGGCGTTGCAGTGGTCGACGAGGTCAGGCTTGAGCGGTATCCCTTGGGCAGGCTAACCTCTTTGAGTACAAAGTAGTCGTGCTTCTCAGCATGCTGGCTATCGAACGAAAGAACGGAACCGTCCGACTTCAGAAGCACCAACTGACCATTGGCGTCCGTCGTGCCCTGAGCGATGGGCTCACCCTGCGCGTTCCAGTTGGCATCTGACTGATACAGAGCAAACTCGGCACCCTGGACTGCCTCGCCGTTTTGGTCGACCTTCGCGACCTCGGACGACGGCAGGGTGGTGAGGTTGAACTTAAGCGACATGTTCGATGCGCCCGCACCACGCTCCAGGTAGAAGAAGCTCAGCGTGTGCTTGGAGCTGTCGAGGAAGGTGTTGCCGGAGAATCTTCTGTTTGAAGTATCTACGCCGGCAGCTTGGAACATCGCCTTAATGGTGGTGTCTTGAATTGTCTTTTCGGGATCATTTGCATTGTCAACATGACCGACATGCACGCCACCGGTGGCGAAGTTGATCTTGAGCGTCGCCTTCTCGTGGATGCCACCCAGATCGCCCACGAGTACGCCGTCGATGTAGACCCATACGTCGTCGTCGCCCGAGAACTCGAAGATCATATCTTTGTTACCGGTGGTCTTGCCGCTCGCAGGCTGGACAAACTCCGTGGTCACGGACATTCCAAAGTGATGGTTGAGATTCGTGCTTCCATCAATGATCTGCTTAGGGGAGAGGCTGTTGCCCTTCTCATCAAAAACCTTGTCAGCCGAGTCGAAGGGGAAGAACTGGCCCAGATTTGCATCTGATACGCCGCCCTTATATACGCCCGCCTTATCGTAGACGTCAAAGGTGTTAGTCGTGGAGTTATATACGGCATAGTTGCCGCCAGAACCATACGAGTCGTAAACGTAATAGCCGTCCTTGAGCTGGAAAAGGCCTTTCACGTTGTTGTGGACGGCCTTGCCATCCTGCTTGCCATTTGCCTGGCTGTCGTTATTAAAGAGATAGGCCAGCGACTCATCGGTGTAGTTAACACCCTGGCCTTGGGAGGTGTAGGTGCCATTGTTGATTGCCGGATAGCCATCCACCAGCGTGTTCTTCACAAATGAAAGACGTCCAAAACCGTTGATATTGCTTCTGCCCGTCCATTTATTAATGCCTGATCCGGCACCGCCATTGAACTTGAGCTGATGGTCTTTATTGATGCCGGTGTTGTCATTGTTGTTATAGTTATTGATGTTTGCCGAGTTGTCATTGTCGCCATTAACGACCCAGCAGTCGAACAGATTGACCGTGGTGCCGGTAGGATTCACCGTCTGCACGGTATGGTCGCTCACGGCAGCCAACGCACTCGTCGCACCAAACAAGAGCGCACACGCCGCCAGCGGGACGGCCAAGACCCTCAGGACGCGCTTGGCGGTATTGGTTTTCTTGCCAAAAGGCTTTAGCATTTCTCGAGCTCTCGCACACACGCGATTCATGAAGGCCCTCCCCAAATCCATGAGGACGTCAAGCAGCGGCTCATTATATATGTGTCGTCGTCCCCATCGATGCAAATATACGCCCCATTACAGTCAGAAATGAGCTATTCGATACCCCGTTGATGCATTTCCCCGGTG
>OBIU01000817.1_pt1 | contig 12181 bp, 5 predicted proteins | sample 1519871 | NCBI WGS metagenome assembly OBIU01 (sample SAMN04209229, study PRJEB22552) | human gut metagenome | biome: gut; material: feces | host: Homo sapiens | place: USA: Oklahoma
TGAGGTCCTTGACCTCGTCGTACTTGGCCTGGAGCGCGGACTTGTCGACCTCGGGTTCAGGGGCCTTCAGGCCGGCGCGGGCCTCGTCGAGCTTCTTGACCGCGTCATCGACCTTCTCCTGGGTCGCGCCGGCATCGGCAAGCAGCTTCTCCGCCTCGGCGCGGGCTGCCTCGAGGACGGCCCAGCTCTCAGCGGTGTAGTCGGACTCAACCAGATCGTCGCACTTAGCGATCGCCGCCTTCAGCTCGGCCACGTTCACCAGCCCGTCACGGGCGGCGGTCAGGGCATCGCGAGCTGCGTTGACCTCGTCTTGGGTCTTATCGCCACGAGCGAGCAGCGCGGTGGCCGCATCGCGCGCCTCGATGAGCTTACCCCAGGTAGCGGCGGTATGGTCGGCCTCGGGCAAACCGGAAACCTCTTCGATCAGCGCTTCAAGCTCGGCGGTGTCGGGCGCCATGTACTCGGGCAGCTGCGACACATCGCCGGTGATGCCGTAAGCCTCGAACTCGAAGATGCGCGTCGCCGGCCACTGCGTACCGGGCTGCACGGCCTGGCGCACATCGAGGCGTACGTAACGGCCCGGCGTGGGCGTGATCGCGTGCTCGGACACACCCAGGGTGTTATCGGTCACGTCCACGACCTTGGTGTAATCGGTTCCGTTCGTGCTGACGGAAATCGTGAACGAGCGTGTATTGGAGGTCGCGCCCTCGCCGCCGGCCTCCGCATGGTGGATGCGGAAATTCGACAGTGTGTAGACCTCGTTCAGATCGACGATGAGATAATGTCCGCCCGTGCCCTCGGCACACCACTTGCTGCCCAGCACCAAACCGTCGACAGCCTTCTCGGCGGCCTCGTTGCTGTTGGTCTGACGATTCGCCGTCGCCTTCTTGTGCAGCGCGAGGTTCTCCATCGTCTCGGGCATGGAATCGACGACGTAGATGGCGCTCTTCTTCGTCACGGTATCCTCGCCGAAACGGTTACGGACCGTAAGCGTCACATCGTAGCGGCCGGGCTTCGTGTACACGACGGTGGGCTCGGCTTCGTCGGACGTCGCCGTGGTCGCGCCGGGGAAGCTCCACTCGTACTCGACGGCCGAGGAGGAGCTGGTATTACGGAAGGTTACCTCGGTGCCCTTCTGGACCAGCGAGGCACCCACCTCGAAGCCCGCCGTGGGCTCGATCTCGTACGCCAACGCGTCCTTGATGAAGTACACCATGCTGCGCTCGGAGACCTGCTTGCCGTACTGCAGCGCGGACATCGAGCCGTTGATCTGGGACGTAAGCGACGTCACGGCGGTCTGATCGCCCTTCACCTTGGCGATGAGCAGGTCGATCGCCTTATCGCCCACGCGGCCCACGTCGCCCAGCTTGGTCACGAACGCGCTGACGGCGTCGAAGTCGCCGCCCTTGAGCGCGGCGGAAGCGTCGACCATGGCTTTCATATCCGCACGCAGGGCCAGGACGTTCTCATCCTTGGCCGGATCCTCTGCGGTGACGATCGACTTCAGCGCCGCGGCGGCGTGCGCCTGCGCCTGCGGGGCGTCGGGGCGGCCGCAGGAGAACGATCCGCCGAACACCTGCGAAGAGTGCAGCGCGAGCGTGCGGACGTGCTCGGCGAGCTCGGGGTAAGCGAGCTCGCAGGAGGCCTCGAGGGAAGCGTCCTCGTCATAGTCCTCGACGTTCCATGAATAGTCCGCGCCCGTGCCCAGCGTGATGCGGGAAAGGCTGGCGCGGCCCATGGGGTTCATGACGAAATAGCCGATCTTGTCGAAGACCGCCTTATCGATGCCGTGGATGGGGCCCATGGCCAGCTTGTCGAGCTGGTAGTCGTTGCAGGGATAGTTCCACCAGATGCCGGCACGGTCGCCGTAAACGCCGGTGATGAACTCAGCATCGTCGGTGGAGATGCCATCGGGCACGACGGCGCTGCCGGTCCACAGGACCTCGATATCGGCATCGAGGTTCTCGGAGAAGCTCTTCGTGTAGTCCTTGAGGTCCGCGCCGTTGAGCATCGCGTTCGAATCGTACTCGGTGGGAACCGTCGCCAGCGTGCAGGGCTCCTCCTGGGCCTTGATGAACTCCTTGTTGAAGCGATTGAGGAGCTTGGCCTGGCCCGCGCCGTCCTTGTTATTGATGTCGTCGAAGAAGATGGCGAAGTCGCGCACGCCGTTGTCGTACATGAGCTTGCACTTGTTGACGAGCGCCTGGAAATCGGACTCGCTCGTAAGGTTGATGGAGGTTCCCGGCGACAGCGCGAACACGAAGTCGACCTTGTTGGCCTTGGCCTCCTTGACGAGGGCGACCATCTTGTCCATCTGGTCCTGCGGATAGGGCTCGCGCCAGCGATCGCGGTGGTACGGGTCCTCCTTCGGCGCGTAGATGTAGGTGTTCATCTTGGTTTCGCCGTAGAAGCGCACCTGCTCCATACGGTCCTCCCACGACCAGTCCTCCTGGCCGCGCGCGTAGAAGCCCTCGATCGTGCCGCGGACCGGAAGCGCCGGCTCGTCGGAGATGCGAGCGTTGGGGACGTCCTTGCCCTCGATGAGCTGGGCGAGCGTCTGCGCGGCATAGTAGCTGCCGTCGCCGCTCGCGCCGGTGAGGACGATGGTCTTGGAGGCAGCGTCCACACCCAGGACGTAGCCCTCCTCATCGAGCCTGGCCGCATCGGCAAGGCCCATGGCGGTGGCCGCCGCGTCGCGCGCAGAGCAGGTATCGTCGGCCTCGGTGAGGTAGATCGCCGTCGCACCCTTGGTGGCGCCCTGCTCGGCGGTGCGCTCGGTTACCTGAATGCCGGCGGCGCTGAGAAGTTCCTTCACCTCGCGGACGGCGTCGGCGTCGGCGACGTCCGTACCCACGAGTTCAACCTTGGACAGCGTGAGCGCGCCGTCCTGATAGGTTGCAGACTTGGGCACCGGAAGCAGCTCAGGCGTCGCGCCGGCTGCATAGGCGGCATCGACACCTGCACCCGTAACCGCCGCGGCGACCGCCAGCGTGAGTGCGCCCAGGCCCGCGGCCCGTTTGAATCCCATGCCTTCTCCTTTCTAAAAGGTATACAGACTGCATACCATAGTAGGGTGATGTGCATAAACGGACGGACGCTTTTAGCAGGACGGTACCCGTTTCTCGATAAACGGCAAACGGTAGATTTCGCGCTCGGAGCGGCATCACCGCGGTAGAAGGGCTTGTCAAAATCCTTGGAATGGCACCGTGCGCAGCGATGGCACCAAGGTTCCCAAGCGCGCTCCAATCCCCCGCAAAGAATATACGATAGGCCTCATATCCGAGTCTCAAAAAGGGGACAGGCACTTTTCCGAGGTGTCGGCGCGCCGCGCAAACGGCGTTGATGCGACGGTCTCAGAAAAGTGCCTGTCCCCCTTTTGAGGTATGAAACGGCGACGGCGCAGAGCCTATATGAGGCCGAAGTGGCGCAGTGCCTGCTCGATGCCTCCATGAGCGACGTGACCGGTCACGTAGTCCGCGCGCGCTTTCACAGATTCCAAGCCGTTTGCCATCGCGACCTTCGTCTCCACCGCATCGAACATGGGCAGGTCGTTCTCCGAATCGCCGAAGGCGAACGTTCCCTCGACGCCCCTCCCCAGGTGCTCCAGCACATGGCGAACGCCCGTGCCCTTGTTGACGCCGATCGGGCTGAACTCATGTGAGAACCCCATGAAGCAATCGGTGAAGCGCCCGTCGATGAAGCTGGTGAACGCATCGGTGATCCACTCGATTCTACCCATGGTGGCAACCTTGCCGAACCGCATGCGGGGAGCCAGGCGCTCCATCTCCTCCACCGAATGCGCCACGGGGATGCTCGGGAACCACGCGATCGCAGGATTGCTGTCATCAGGAGAAACGACCACCGACTGCTCGCGCGATTCGAACATCACGGTGCCGCCCAGATCGAGCACGAGCTGCGCCATCTCGCGGACGACGTCCGGGTCGATCAACGTCTCGAACACGATTTCATCCCCCATCGAGACGCAGGCGCCCGCGCCGCTCACGATGCCGGTGAACCCCAGGTCGAGCAACGCCTGCGACACCAGCGGAAGCGGCCTGCCCGTACAGAGGAACGTCAACTGGCCGCGCTCGCGCAACCGAGCGAACGCCTCCGGCACGCCTGGAGCGGGCTTGATATCCAAAAAGTCCTCGTCGCCGTCCACATCGCGCTCGGCGGGATCGCTCCACACCAGCGTGCCGTCGACGTCGAAAAACAACACGGAAGGCACGGCGGAATCCGTGCATCCGGGCGCGTCCGCAGCGCCCATTTCCCTTACATCGTCGTTCATAGCTTCCCCCTTTTGTCTCGACGTGCAGCATCGTAGCAGCTGTTTTGGAATCGTGACGCGACATCGCCTCGCCATCATCGCGATGCCGCCGAAAAACTATCTCAGGCTATCTCAGGAAATGGGTGCGCTTCGCCGCGCGCACAGGCCGGCGCACCCAGATGCACGTTGCAGCCCGAACCGCGGTCGCCGGCGTCCGGGGCGGCTGGGCGCCCGGGCCGTCGCGGCGTCTGGGGCGGCTGGGCGGCAGCTGCCGTCCGGCCCGCGAGGCCGTCGCGACGTCTGGGCCGTCGCGGCGTCTGGGGCGGCAGGGCGTCTGGGCCGTTGCGTTTTTCGTGCACTTAGAGGCAGCGAAGCGATTTGGTGCATCCAAAGGCAGCCAAATCCGCGGAACGGCGGCGCCCGCTGCCTAAAAGTGCACGAAAACGCTTCGCTGCCTCCAAGTGCACGAAAATCCACCAGAGCGCCGCCGGCGCGAGCCCGGACTGCAGACGGGCGCTCGGCTCGCGTGAAAAGGCGAGCCGAGAGGCCCTATCAAAGCCCCCGCACCGCGGTCGCACGGTATGGAAAAGGGATCCGGCTCGAAAGCCGGATCCCCATGCTGCCCAGATGACGGAAGGCGAGCCCGTCACGCGTCAGGTTGGCAAGCAGAAGCGGACTCGTCCAAAGCGACGCGAGGCGCTACAGCTCGCAAGCCACCTCGTAGCCGGCGCCGATGGCGTCGCGCAGGTTGCCGCACTGCTTGGAATCGCCCAGCACATGGCAGGTGAAACCCGCCTCGGCCAGCGCGTCGGCGAGCGCGGTGTTGGGGCGGTAGCCCAACGCGAGCACCAGGGTGTCAGCGCCCTCGATCACGTGCTCCTCGCCGTCCTTCTCGTAGGAGATGGTGTCCTCGGTCACACCCGTGAGCTTCGCCTCGGTGAGCACGTGCACGCCCTTGTCGAGGATGCGCGTGACGAGCACCGCGCGGCCGGCGCCGCCCTCGTTGGCGGCGAGCGTGCGGGTCATCTCGATGAGTGTGACGTCGCGGTTGGACGGCGCGAGGTCGTTGACCAGCGGGGCCAGGTAGTCGGCCGTCTCGCAGCCCACAGAGCCGCCGCCCACGATAACGATCTTCTTACCCGGGAAGGCTCGACCGGCCAGCAGGTCGTCGGCAGTCATGACCTGCTTGAAGCCCGTCATGAAGCCGGGGACGATGGGCTCGGCGCCATAGGCCAGGACCACCTCGTAGCCCGCGTAGTCTCGCTGGATGTCCTCGGCCGTGAGCTCGACGCCCATGCGGACGTCGACGCCGGCGTCGGCCAGGCGGCTGGACTGGTACTTGATCACGCGGGTGAGCTCCTGCTTCGCCGGCGGCACCGACGCGATGCGCAGCTGGCCGCCGGGTTCCTCCTGCTTATCCACGAGCACCACGTGGTGACCGCGCTGCGCGGCGATGAAGGCGGCTTCCATGCCGGCCGGACCCGCGCCAACGACGAGCACGTCCTTCTTCTCGGTCGCCGGCTCGAAGCCCGCCTCGTCGTGCTCGACGTCCGGGTTGACCGTGCAGGAGATGGGCTTGCCGAACATGATGCCGTTCAGGCAGCGCAGGCAGCCGATGCAGGGACGAACCTCCTCGGCGCGCCCCGCGGCGGCCTTGTTGCAGAACTCGGCGTCGCACAGGTTGGCACGGCCCATCATGCAGATGTCGGCGGCGCCGTCCTCGATGAGCTCCTCGGCGATCCAGGCCTCGTTGATACGGCCCACGGTTGCCACGGGGATGGTCACGTGCTTCTTGATCTCACGCGAGAGGTCGGCGTGGCTGGCCTGCTTGGTGCCCGCGGCGGGAATAGCCGAGCCGCGCTTGATGGTGGTGCCGCCCGAGACGTGAATCATGTCGACGCCGGCCTTCTCGAGGCGGCGGGACACGTAGATCATGTCGTTGAGGGTGAGGCCGCCATCGGTGTACTCGTCGCCGGAGATGCGGACGTCGATGATGAAGTCCCTGCCGCAGCGCTCGCGGATCTCGGCGATGACCTCCAGCAGGAAGCGCATGCGCGCATCCAGGCTGCCGCCGTACTCATCGGTGCGCTTGTTGTACTGCGGCGAGAGGAAGCCGCCGAGCATGCCGTGCGCGTGCGCGGCATGGACCTCGACGCCGTCGGTGCCGGCCTTCTGCATGCGGACGGCGGCGTCGCCGAACTGGCGCGTGAGCTCGTGGATCTCGTCGATGGTGATGGGGCGCGGCGCCTCGCGGGCATAGGACGGGCCCACGAAGGAGGGCGCTATCAGGCGCGGCGTACCGGGCACGTTGAACGCCATGTAGGCGGGGTGGAAGAGCTGCGGCAGGATCTTAGCGCCGTGCTCGTGGACGGCGGAGGCGAGCTTCTCCCAACCGGGAATGAAGGTGTCGTCATAGCAGCACATGTCGCCGGGCAGGTAGGTGTAGGTGGGCTCGACGGTCACGACCTCGGTGATGATGAGGCCCACGCCGCCCTTGGCGCGGGCCGTGTAGTGATCGACGAGCGCGTCGGTGACGTAGCCGTGGTCGGCCAGGTTGGTGGACACGGGCGGCATGAACACGCGGTTCCTGACCTCCTGCGTACCGACCTTGATGGGGCTGAACAGCATCGGGTAAGCCTGGGATTCCATGACTCTCTCTTTCATCCTCTCGCGAAAAGCAATGTTCCTCTCGCGAAGGGCAACGAATGTGCCTTATCTTGCACAATTACTGTACACCATAAAGCAGAACGGCAGCAGCAGATGGATCGTCCGCCGTTGCCGGCTACAAGCATCCGCACATGTAGACAGGCAGCCTCCACAGATCGCCCTCAACCGAAAGCGGGCGGGGATGCAGAATGATGCGAGTGCCCACGCGCGAACCAAACTTTCGCTTGAATTTGTCCATCGAGACCGTGGTGTAGCGCTTGCCCGATTTCACCTCAAGAGGAGTCACGCGCGGCTTCCCCCCCGCGTCTGCAAACGGTCGGACGACAAGGAAATCAATCTCCATGCGCTCGTCTTTATCGTTCGATGCTTTGCTGTAGAAAAAGAGCCCATGCCCCGATGCGACAAGCTGCTGGGCGACGGCGTTCTCGACAAGCATGCCCTCGTTCACACCCGAATCGCCCAACAGCACCTGTCGGTAGACTTCGGACAGACGTTCCTCGGGCGCTGAAAACGCCATCGTTGAGAGCAGGCCGGTATCGCCCATATAGCACTTTACGGTCGCTTCGTCCTCAGTCAGCGCAAGGCCAAGTGATGGGTCGGTGCTGAGCGTACAGAGGTTTACCGTCGCCGCCTCCCTAAACCACGCAAAAGCCGTGAGGTAATCGCGCGATCTCGATCCCGGTACAACCTGTGTGTATACCAAACGCTTCTCATGCTTTGATAGCTGGCCTGGAATAGCATCGAAGACCGCCTTTAGACGCTTTGCGGCAACACCCCCGTATTTCTCAATATCCTCGCGATAGAGCTTGAGCACGAGGCGCTTCGCGCGGTCCGCCTTCGCCATATCGCGGCTGCTTTGATATGCGGCAACGGCTTGGGGCATGCCGCCAACAAGAAGGTATTCATTCCACAGGCGCAGCGCCTTGCGGTGCAAGTCATCGGGAAGCGGCCGCAAGACATCGAAAGAGCGGCGGATGAGCTGGGCGAGCGGCCTTTCCCCCATGGCGCACAAAAATTCCTCGTAGTCCATGGGTCCCATGGACAGCGACTCCTCCTCGGAGGGAATAAGGATGTCCTTAGTGTTCGCGCGCAACGAGACAAGTGATCCAGTCTCAAGGTAATCGTATCGTCCATCGGCAACCAGGTGTTTGACGAACTCGCGCGCGGGTGGAAAGAGCTGCACCTCGTCAAAAATAATAAGCGTGTCGCGCTCTTTAAGCTCAACACCGTACGCCGCGGAAAGATATAAGAAGAAGCTCTCGAGATCGGTGCGCGTATCGAGAAACACCTGCTTGAACTCCTCAGTCACCAAGGAAAAATCAACAAGCACATAGGAGGCATATTCGCGCTGCGCGAACGCTTCAGCAATCGTCGACTTGCCGACGCGGCGGGCACCCTCGATAAGTAGGGCCGTGGAACCGCCGCTCCTACACTTCCACTCCAAGAGCTTATCGTAGATCTTTCGCTGAAACATGAAAGGCTCCGCTCCCGTGTCCGCAGGCTTGGACACATTTATATCTGCACGTTATTAAGTTTTATTGTATCAATTAGTTTACACGTTTTTGAACTTTTCGGATAGTAAAAGATTACACATTATTGAAGCTTTGATCGTCCTTAGCCTCCACAATGGGAAGACGATGGCGTCATCGGTAGCGGGCGGGCATGCGACCGGCGACGTCATGGTCGTCGTCGACGGATGAACCTGCTGCCGGGAGCTCCCGCCACACAGCGGGGTGATCGCTGAATTACCTCGCGGCACATGAAAGCGAGAAGTCGCCGCAGGTAAACCATCCGACGTCGCAGCCCCGGAACTGAAGGCCTGACCACGGTCGAACATCAGGCTCAGGCCCTTCGGACGGATGCCGCGCGCCGACTAGCCAAGCTTGTCCACAAACGCCTCCTCGACGAACTCCGCCAGCTTCCCCATCGTTCTTTGAATGCAGGCACCCCATTACAGTTTGAGCCGTCCGTAAGGGCGGCTCAAACTGTAATGGGGTGCCTGCATATGTGCAAAGGCGACACCCCCCTGCCGGGGGCATCGCCTTTGACCTGCGAGCGACGATTCGATTGGAGCGAGGAAATGGCGAATGGCAATTGGCACAATGGCCGAGCCAAGTCCCGCAGCCAAGCTAAAGCATGGCTGCGACACAACGATAAGGAGCGCAGGGCCGACCCTCAGATTCGGCACGCGAACCGCAAGATTGACAAAAGTCGGACATACCTCAATTTTGAGGTTGGCCCGACGAAGAACCTCACGCTTGAGGAGAAGTTCGACCGGCTCGAAGCACGGCTCGACGAGCTCGGCTACCCGACGGACGCAGACCTCGGCGAGAAGAACCAGAACACGCCGACGTGCATGCAGGGCATCATCCTGAATGCGCCGGACGCGCTGAATACCGTCGAGGCGCTCGAAGACGGTCGCTTCGAGAAGTGGGCCGATGCTGCGGCAGAGGAGGTCTGCGCCTGCTTCGGCGAGGAGAACGTCATCGCGATGTATGCGGACGTCGACGAGCAGCACGTCTACACGGATGCGAAGACCGGCGAGAAGCGCACCTCGCGCTTCCACGTCCACTGTTTCGTCGTCCCGGTCTGCGAGGTGAAGCAGGTCAAGAAGCAGTTCGTCTATCTGCGCCCCGACGGCACGGAAACCCTCGAAGAGTCAGAGGCCGAGCGCGTTTACATTACGGACAACAACTCCGAGACCGACGACGAGACTAAGGCCGCGAAGAACGAAGACGGTACGCCGAAGATGGGGCCGAAGCACGCACGGCTCAAGAACGGACGCCGCAAAATCAAGAAGCAGAAGCGCTCCGAGGCGACCGAGACGAAGCTCGAGCTCCCCGGCTCCGAGTTCGCGCTCTCCGAGAACAAAGACAAGCTGAACCGGGCGATACACGAGCGCACGAAGCGCGACTTCGGGTTCGGCTGGAACACGCACGAGCCGGGAACGTACAAGCGCAATCCCGGCGACCGGAACGCGACCGTCGAGGAGCTGAAAGCCCAGACCGCCGAACGCGAAATCGCGCAGAAGGTCGAAGAGGCCGCAGCTGAAATCGAGGCGAAAGTAAAAGCATCACAGCAGACGCACGACGATGCAGAGGCCGCAGCAGAGACCATCAAGACCGACGCCGAAACCGAGGCGAAGCGCCTCAAGGACAGCGCCGAGACCGAAGCCGCGAAAGCGAAGCGTGAAGCCGAGGAGGCAGCGAAGCAGCGCGACAAAGCGAAGCGCACCCGCGACCTCTACGCGGGCGAGGCCTACGTCGTCACGCGCAGCGACGGTACGCGCGAGAAGCACCTTGGAACGAAAGGGCTGCAAAAGCGTAACGAGGAACTGCGCACGCAGAACAAAGAGCTGCACGTCCAGAACGAGAGGTTGCTCGCCGAAAACAAGCGCCTGCGAAAGGCGAACGCGAACCTCAGCGCGCGCGAAGCGGCGGTCGCTGATCGTGAGCGTCGAGCGAAGGAGCAGGCGGAGGAAAACGCGAAGGACGCCGCGCGAAATGCCGCTCGCGAGAAGCAGCTCCGCGAGGGCATCGCCGCCGTCAAGCTCGCACAGGAGACCATCGCGAACCCGACCGTCACCATCGAGGGCGAGGATGCGGACGCCTACACCGTGCTCGCAACCGCCGATGTGTTCATGCGGTCGACGATTCCGCATGAGAACGTGCAGCGCGAGCGCAGGCAGATCGGCAGCGACCTCTACGCCGAGGCGGACATGGCCGCAACCATGGGCACGCGCATGCGCCTCGACGACGGCTCTGAGGGCACGCTGTTCTCGCTCGTGCGAGACCGCGTGCACGCGTTCATGCGTGAGCCGATGGGGGCCATCGCCCGTGCCGTCGATGCGGTGAGCGCCCGCGTGCGCGACTACCTCGCGCAGGCCAAGGCCGCGCTCGACTTCTCCTCGACGTTCGCAGACCTCAATGATGAGACGACCGGGAAGCCGCGCACGGCGAAGCAGCAGGGTCAGCGCACCACGCGCGCGGTCACGGCGCAGCGCCTCGTTGCGTCCATCGAGACGGGGCAGCCACTCGACGATATCGACAGCACGCCTGCGGATGATTACGGGTTCGGGTTTTAGTTCTCCTGCACGCGCTCAAGCTCGATGCGGCCGGGCCAGCTATCGGACTTCGGCTGATGGTAGACCGAAACCCCGCCGAGTGTGTCGGCGGTATCGCCGCCGGAGACCTTCGTGTCAAAGTAGGCATAAATCTCCTCGTCGGAGAGCGAGGGGTCAATCACACGCACCGTGTCATGGAACACATCGCGCATGTCGGTCGTGAGCTTCCCGTCCGTTTCGCTGATGGTCACGAGGATATCGTCGGTGTCGTTGGCGTGCAGCAGCTCGACCCGGAAGCCGTAGGTGTACGCGTAGAACTTCGTCCGAATGTTACCGTCCTCGACCCCGGTGAACGGGCTTTGCGACGCGGCGTTGTAGTCGGTAATGAACTCGTTGACGACCTCGTCGTCGGCGTAGACGATATCGTCGTTTGCGCCGTTCTCCGGCTCTGCGGGTTCAGGCTCCGCCTCGGCGGCAGGTTCCGACTGCTGCTCTTCGGCGGGCTGCTGGATGGTGTCGGTCGTCTGCGTGGTCGATCCGAACGCGCCAATGAGCGCGAGCGACACGAACGCGCAGACGACGCCCGCAGCGACCTTCCGACCGATGGGCGGGAGCTTCATTCCCGCGCGAACGATGCCGCTATCGGGCGACTCGGCGACGAGCCTGCGCCAGACGTAACGGATGCCGAACCACAGCGCGACGCCCGCAGCAATGCACAGCGCGAACGCGAGCGCGTAAATCGCTAGGGACACGAGCACGAGCACACCGCACAGCCAGAGACAGCCGCGCTTCTTTTCACGGACGACGATAACCTTTTTAGACATGTGGCACCCCGCAGGACTGAATTAAACAGGCGATTACGCAGCGATTATACGCCGATGTGCCGCCCTGCTCCATTATCTCCCAGCTAATCTGTGTGTGACTTCCCTGTGTGGAAAAGCCGAAAAGGCGGGGCGTCATGCCCCGCCTTTTCGTTTGCCCTTTTGGGCCGATGCCCGCGCGAAAACTGTGAGTCAGTCCCCGTTGTCGCGGGTCTCAGAGGCCCTATCGGTTTAGCGGGAGTTTTCGACAGGATAAAAGACAGGGTGAGAAAAAAGCTCGGGAGCCGAATCGACTCCCGAGCTGCAAGTTCTTGGTCGCGGGGGCAGGATTTGAACCTACGACCTCCGGGTTATGAGCCCGGC
>OBIU01000818.1_pt1 | contig 12171 bp, 10 predicted proteins | sample 1519871 | NCBI WGS metagenome assembly OBIU01 (sample SAMN04209229, study PRJEB22552) | human gut metagenome | biome: gut; material: feces | host: Homo sapiens | place: USA: Oklahoma
TGCTGGTGCCGGGCGGCGGCATCACCATGGCCAGCTGCGAGCAGTACCACATCGTGGTGCACGGCAAGGGCGGCCACGGCTCCATGCCCAACGCCTGCATCGACCCCATCACCGCAGCGGCCCACATCCACATTGCCCTGCAGGAGATCAACAGCCGCGAGCTGGACCCCGCCGGGTTCGGCGTGTTCACCACCGGCCGGTTTGAGGCCGGCAAGGCGTCCAACGTCATCCCGGACAGTGCCGATATGTGGGGCACCATCCGCACCATCGACCCGGAACAGAAGGTCAGCGCCCAGATCCATCAGCGCATGACCGAAATTGCGCAGGGTGTGGCCACGGCCTACCGCTGCACCGCTGAGGTCACCTTCAGCGATTACTGCCCCTGCATGGTGGTGGACAAGCCCCTGGCACAGAACGCCCTGACCTATATGACCGAGCTGCTGGGCAAGGGTGCCATGGACATGACCTCCCTCACCGGCGGCAAACCCGGCGGCGGCAGTGAGGACTTCGCCTTTGTGAGCCACGAAGTGCCCACCGTGAGCATGTTCCTCTCCGCCGGCAACGCCAAGGAGGGCTATCTCTATGGCCAGCACCACCCCAAGGTGCGCTTTGACGACAGCGTCCTGTACGAGGGCTCTGCCGCCTACACCTATATGGCCCTGCGCTGGCTGGCAGATCACAACGGTTAATTTTCCTCTGGAACAGCAGGACCCCGGAAGGTTTTCCTTCCGGGGTCCTGCTTGTTTCTTATGCGGTTGTAAGCTGCGCCAGTTCTGCGCGCCCTTCTTCGGTCAGGTACGGCCGGAGAAGCAGCCACTGGATGCGCATCATGTCCTCCACCGCCGCACCCGCAGGCTGGCGGCTGACCGATACTTTTTGCTGCCAGCCCACATGACTGAACATGATCAGCGTGATCACATCCTGCAGCGTCTGGCCCCGCAGCTCCTGCCGGAACCTGCCCTGCTGCCGCAGCTGGCTCAGCAGCCGTTCCAGATTCTGCTGCAGGCGCGTGATGCGGTCTGCATTTTCCTGTTGGCACCCCGGCAGGTCCTCGAACAGCAGCGGGTCATCGAACATCCGGGCGTGGTCCACCAGCGAGAGCAGCATCCGGCGCAGATAGCCGTCCAGCGCCGGGAGGGTCGCTTCCTCCGGCAGGATGATGGTGGTCAGCTCCTGTTCCGCAAGTGCGGTCGCAATGTCCTGCTTGTGCGGGAAATGATAGGTCAGGTTGCCCACACTGATGCCCAGCTGTGCCGCAATGGCCCGCATGGACACGCTGCGGTAACCCTGCTGTTCAAACAGCTGTGCCGCCGCTGTCAGGATCCTTGCTCTGGTGTTTTCCATGGTATCTCTCCCCTTTGCTCCAGTATACCATAAACTGGTCAAAAGGGAAGCGCATCTTCTCAGACAGCGGGCTCGTACTCACCGTTCTGGATGCGGTCATACAGGGTCTTGAGCATGTCCAGATAGGTGCAACCCTCGGCAATGGTGGCACCAGACACGGCGTCTGCGGTCTGCCAGTAGCCGTCGGCATTCTGGGTCAGGCCGCCGTCGGCGTAGTAATCATAGCTGAAGTTGGTCTGCTCGGCAAACTCCTTCAGCAGCTGCATGTTGCCGGGGAAGGTGATGGGGCTGGACCAGAAGTCCACACCGTGGCCGTCGCCCTCCTTGTACTCCATGGTGTAGGTGGAGGCAACGTTGTCTGCATCGGCAGAGGCAGCGGCTTCGTCGCTGGTCAGCAGGTAGCAGTCCTTGCCGTCAGTGGCATCAATGTACCACTTGCCGCCCTCTTCGGTTGCGCAGTAGTCGAACAGGGTGGTCTCGGTGCCGTCGATCACAGCCGAGTAGACCACGGCGTTCTCGCTGGCGGCGGTGCTGCCCAGAGCGCCGGTCCAGACGATGTCACCGATCTGGATGCACTTGGCGTAGTTGGTCTCCACCGCCTCGCTGTACTCGGTGGCCGGAGCGCTGAAAGGGATCACGGCATCGCCCAGCTTTGCCAGCACGTCAGCGTCCTGCACGCAGGCCCAGCCGCTGGTGCTGCCGGTGTCCATCCACGGGGTCAGAGCCTCCTTGAAGCGGATGGCAAAGCAGGTGTTGTCCTCCTCGTTCCAGTACAGGGTGGCCTTGATCACGGCATCCTGGTCCGAATCGGCACTCTTGGTGTACAGGCCGTAGGTGGAAGCCATGACGATGTTGCTGCCTGCGGGGATCTCCACCGGCTCGGCACCGGTGGGCCACTCGGTCTTTTCGGCGCTGTCCTCCTCATAGGGGTTTGCGTCCGGGTCGATGGCGTTCAGCACAGCGGCCTTGCAGCCGTTGGTGGTGTAGGTCGCACCGGAAACACCGTCGATCTCGGTGCCGTTTGCGGCCACGATCTGCTCTGCAAGGGTGCTCAGTGCTGCGCCGCCCACGTTCTCGGTCTCATCGGGGCCGTCAAGGCTGACGGCGGTGATGGTGTCGCCTTCCATGGTGACCGTGGCGGTGATCACACCGCCAAAGCCGTTGCCCTTACCGGTGAGGGTGGTGGCTGCTGTGGAGGATGCTGCCACGCTGGAAGATGCGGAACTGCCGCAGGCTGCCAGGCTCAAGGCCAGGCTGCCCGCCAGGATCAGGGATACTGCTCGTTTCATGGTTGTTTCTCCTTACTCTTTGCATCGTTCTAGTACAGCGTACTAATCAACGTCCGAATTATAACAAGTTTCCGCACCATTTTCAAGCCCTTTCCGCAAAAAAAAATACCGCACAGGCGTAAACCCATGCGGTATTTCCGGTTGATTCAGATCAGTTTTGCGCCGGAGTGCGGCAGACGGTCGGCGTGCAGGGTCTCCCGCAGCAGCTGCGGCAGGGCGGTCAGGTCACCGCCGGTGAACCACCAGCCCGCCGCCAGCGCGGCCAGGGCCAGCGCCACCAGCAGCAACAGCACCCGGCGCAGCCAGCGGCGCTTCTTTTTGGGCGGAGCTGGGCGGGCCTCCGCCTGCGCTGCAGGCGGGGCAGACACAGCTTCCGGCACCGGGTCGCGGTAGTGCTGCCAGCTCGTGCCGGGGACCTGCGGCAGACCGCAGGCTGCCCGGCGGATCATGTCCAGCAGCCAAAGGCCCGGCCCATCCTCCCGGTACACGGTGCGCAGCCAGCAGCCCTTGCGGGTGCCCAGCAGCAGCAGAAATTTCCCGTCCTGCTCCCAGCACCCAGCGGACAGCTCTGCCCCCATAAGGTGCTGTGCCGCCTGTACCCGGGCCAATGCGGCGGCAGCGTCCTGCCTGCGGGCAGCCCGGCGGGCGATCTGTGCCCCCACCTTGGGGTCGGCATAGCTCTGGGTGCCAAAGTCGAACACCTTTTCGGCCCCGGGCACGGCTTCCAGCCGGGCTTCCATCAGGGCCCCGGCGGCAGCATCCGCGCACACCAGCAGCCGACGGCGGTGCTCCAGCGCCTGCACCACGGCGGCGGCAAGGTTCGTGTCCCCTTCTCCGTACAAGTCAGCCGCAAAGCAGCCGTGCAGACTGCGGCGGGCCTTGTCCAGCCCGGCGGCATTTTCGCTCCGCAGTGCGATCAGCGTTTCCGCGCCCCGGCTGCGGCATTGGGCGGTCACACACCACTCCGGAGGGAAAGCAGACGCCGCCTGCTGTACCCCCAGCGCCGATGCCCCGAACAGCCGGAGCACACAGCGGACCGGTTCCTTTTGTTCACAGCTCAAGTTCTTCACCCCCGCGGTCCGCAGGGGACCGTATTATTCTGCGAGAAAGGCGGCGTTCAGGGCCTCCAGCGCGGCTGCATCGCGGCAGTCGGCGGCGGCCAGCGGCTTTGTGGCAGCAGGCACCTTGTCCTGCGCCCGCCGCAGGGCCAGCACCAGTGCTTCCTGCGCGGCGCGGGCACGGATGAGCGCCCGGTCCGGCCGGGAAACGAACAGTTTTTCCACATACACGGTATCACCGCGGGCAGCACCCAGATACACGGTGCCCACCGGCCGCACGGCATCGCCGCCGGTGGGCCCGGCCACACCGGTGACACTGATGCCGATGTCGGCCCCGGCAGCCTGCGCCGCGCCCAGCGCCATCTGTGCCGCCACCGGAGCGGACACCACGTTGTACTGCTCGATCACGGCAGGGTCCACCCCCACCAGCTTTGCCTTAGCCTGCTCCCAGTAGGTCACGAAGCCGTAGCCGAACACCTCGCTTGCACCGGACACGTTGGTGATGCGCTGGGCGATCATGCCGCCCGTGCAGCTCTCTGCTGTGGCAAGGGTCAGCCCCTTGCGCTGCAGGGTGTGCACCACCGTTTCTTCCAGCCCGGCCACATCCTCATCATACACCGCATCGCCCAGCAGATCATAGAACTTTTTGGCATAGGCGCGGCACATTGTTTCGGCTTCCGTGTCGGTCTTGGCCCGGGCGGTGATGCGGATCTCGCATTCGCCGGTCTTGCAGTAGATGGCAGCGGTGGGGTTTGCATTTTCCAGCAGATCCCGCACCTGATATTCCAGGTTGCTCTCGCCGCCCAGCACCCGCAGCGTCAGACTGTGCAGGGCGCAGTTCTGCCGCGCCAGCAGCAGCGGGCGCACTTCCTCCTGCCACATGGCCTTCATCTCGTGGGGCACACCGGGCATCAGCACGGCGCAGCGGCCGTCCTGCTCAAACCAGGCACCCGGCGCGGTGCCATGGCGGTTCACCACCTTGCGGCCGTGCACCGGCACCATGGCCTGCTTGCGGTTGTTGGGGGTGACCGTGCGGCCGGTGCGGGTAAAGTAGGCCACGATCTTGTCCCACTCTTCCGCGTCAAAGGCCAGGGTGTCGCCGTAACAGGAGGCCACGGTCTCCTTGGTCAGGTCGTCCGCCGTGGGCCCCAGCCCGCCGGTGAACACCAGCAGGTCGCACCGCTGCTTTGCCTCGTTGACAAAGTCCGCCAGGCGGCCGTGGTTGTCACCGATGGTGCTCTCCCGCTGGACCGTGATGCCCAGCGCGGCCAGTTCCCGGCTGAGGTACTGGGCATTGGTGTTGAGAATGTTGCCGAGCAGCAGCTCGGTGCCGACACTGATGATCTCTGCAGTCATGGACAAATCAACCCTCGAATTCTACCTGATCGGTGATGCGGATGCGGATGCGCTCGGCGTTCTCGGCGGCCTCGGCTTCCAGTGCGGCAAGGCCCGGCATGGCGGCTTCGGCTTCCAGGATCTCTTCCAGCTCCGGGCGGATCTTCGGGTGCGGGGGCGTGAAGATGGTGCAGCAGTCCTCATAGGGCAGGATGCTGGTTTCAAAGGTATTGATGTGGCGGGCCGTCTCCACGATCTCGGTCTTGTCCATGCCGATGAGCGGGCGCAGGATGGGCAGGTCCTGTGCGGCGTCGGTGCACTGCAGGGCCTTGACGGTCTGGCTGGCCACCTGAGCCAGGCTCTCGCCGGTGACCAGTGCTTCGCAGCCCTGCCGCTTCGCGATGACGTTGGCAATGCGCATCATGCTGCGGCGCATGAGCACCGTGAACAGCACATCGGGGGCGTTATCCCGAATGTATTCCTGCGGTTTGGTGTAGGGCACCACAAACAGATTGGAACTGCCGGTATAGATGCTGGTGAGCTGTGCCAGAGCCTTAACTTTGAGTTTTGCACGCTCCGAAGTATACGGAGGGGACGCAAAATGAATGTGGTCCAGGGCCAGACCGCGCTTTGCCATGCGGTAAGCTGCCACCGGGCTGTCGATGCCGCCGGACAGCATATTCAGGGCGCGGCCGCTGGTACCCACGGGCAGACCACCCTCACCCGGTACTTTCGGGCCGTGAATATACGCACCGTAATCACGGATCTCCACGATGACCTTGAACTGCGGGTTGTGCACGTCCACCTTGAGGTAGTTGTGCTTGCCCAGCAGGTAGGCGCCCAGCTCCCGCATCAGCTCCGGGCTGGTCATGGGGTAGCTCTTGTCGGAACGGCGGGCCTCCACCTTGAAGGTGCGGATGCCGTGCAGGCTGGCACCGAGGTACTCCTCGGCGGTCTGGCAGATGGTGTCAAAGTCCTTGTCGCAGACCACGGCGCGGCTGAGGGACGCCAGACCGAACACCTTGCTCACCCGGTCGAAGGCCAGGTCCATGTCCACGTCCTCTTCCTCCGGCTCCATGTAGAAGGTGGACTGGGTGCAGTACACCTTGAACTTGCCCACGGTCTTGAGCCGGTAGCGCAGGATCTTCATCATGGCCGACTCGAACTGGTTGCGGTTGAGGCCTTTCAGGGACATTTCGCCCTGATAGCCCAGAATGATCTCATGCATAAATGTTGTATCTCCTAAGATTTACGATTTAGAATGGCCGCCGCTTGCGCTCTGGCCATATTCAGCGGAACGTTTATTTTTTATTTCACGTTTGGACGCTCTGCGGAGCGCTCCAAACGCATTTTCACCGGAAGGGTCGTAACGGATAACGGCATCTTTCCCGGTCGGCGCACTGGGAGCTTTCTTCTCGCACGCCGACCGCCTTTGCAGTTATTTCCGGATCCTCTGCAGGTGCTTCATGCCGTCCTCGAAGCGGTTGAGGAAGGCGTCCACATCCTCCGGGGTGTTGTCGGCGCAGAAGGACACCCGGATGGCGGTGTCGATGGCCAGCGGGTCCCGGCCCATAGCCGCCAGCGTGTGGCTGGGCTGGCCCCGGCCGCAGGCACTGGCCGAGGAAACGTAGATCTGCGCTTCGGCCAGGAATGCCAGCATCGTTTCGCTCTTGATGCAGTTTTCACTGAAGTTCAGCACCTCCGGCACGGCATCCGCCGGGCTGTTGAGCACCACTTCCGGGAAGGCCGCCAGCCCGTCCCGCAGGCGCTGGTTCAGCGCCCGCATGGCGGTGTCGCGGCTCTTCATGGTTTTGGCAAGGCGGGCGGCCGCGGCGGCAAGGCCCATGGCGTAAGGCAGGTTCTCGGTGCCGGGGCGCAGCCCGCGCTCCTGCTCGCCGCCCAGATACGGCGGCTGGAACGCCTGCACCAGCCGGTCGGACAGGTACAGCGCACCGATGCCCTTGGGCGCGTGGATCTTATGGCCGCTCACCGCCAGAGTGTCGATGTTGTCCAGCTTGATGGGCACCCGCATCCACGCCTGCACGGCGTCCACATGCACGATGGTGCGGCTGTTGCGGCGCTTGACCTCGGCCGCCAGACGCTCCACATCGTTCCGGGTACCCACCTCGTTGTTCACCATCATGCAGGCCACCAGGATGGTGTTTTTGCCCACATGCTCCAGCATCTCGTTGATGTCCAGCGTGCCGTCGGCGCGGGGCTTCACCACGGTCACATTGTAGCCGCGCTTTGCCAGATCTTCCAGCGGGCGCTGGACGCTGGGGTGCTCGAAGCCGGACACCACGATGTCCTTGCCAAAGGTACGGGTGCGGGCGGCCCCCAGCAGGGCCAGATTGTTGCTCTCGCTGCCGCAGGAGGTAAAATACAGCTCCTTTGCCTTGCAGCCCAGGGTCCGGGCCACGGCAGCGCGGGCGGCGTTGAGGGCTTCCTCGCTGCGGGCACCGGGGCCGTACAGGCTGGAGGGGTTGGCCCAGTGCTCCCGCATGGCCTTGTCGATGACGTCTGCCACCTCCGGTGCCACGATGGTGGTGGCGGCATTGTCCAGATAATGCAATTCAGGATTTTGCAGCATAAAGGGATTCCTGCTTTCTGTTTTCATAATAATCCAGAATAAGTATATCACAATCATCTGTGCAACGCAAAACTTTCTGTTCTGTTTTTCCTTGACAAACACCCTGCCGGTGTGCTATCTTTACAGCATAGAGACCGCATCCCTGCTGACGGAACGTTGTGGAGCACCACAGTGCAGGGCTGCGGGGATGTCAATGCCGACCGTCTGGGCAGCCTTGCGCAATTGCTGCGCAAAGCTGTCCTTTTTTGCTATCAAGGAGGATGTCTGTATGAAGACCGATATCGAGATCGCGCAGGAAGCCAAAATGAAGCCTATTACCCAGATCGCAGCTCAGCTGGGTCTGGAGGACGAAAGTGTGATCCCCTATGGCCGCTACAAGGCCAAGATCGACCACCGGCTGATCCACAACGCCAAAAAGCAGGGCAAGCTGATCCTTGTCACTGCCATCAGCCCCACCCCTGCCGGTGAGGGCAAAACCACCACCAGCGTAGGTCTGGCCGATGCCATGAACGCACTGGGCAAAAAGACCATGCTCTGCCTGCGCGAGCCCAGCCTTGGCCCCGTGTTCGGCGTAAAGGGCGGCGCTGCCGGCGGCGGCTACGCACAGGTGGTGCCCATGGAGGACATCAACCTGCACTTTACCGGCGATCTGCACGCCATTGGCACCGCCAACAACCTGCTGGCTGCCATGATCGACAACAGCATCCAGCAGGGCAACCCGCTGAACATCGACCCCCGCCGCATCACCTGGAAGCGCTGCATGGACATGAACGACCGCCAGCTGCGCTTCATCGTGGACGGCCTGGGCGGCAAGGTGAACGGCACCCCCCGCGAGGACGGTTTTGATATCACCGTGGCCAGCGAAGTGATGGCCATCTTCTGCCTGGCCACCAGCATCTCCGACCTGAAGGAGCGTCTGTCCAGGATCGTGTGTGCCTACACCTACGACGGCAAGCCGGTGACCGCCGGTCAGATCGGTGCCGCCGGTGCCATGACCGCCCTGCTGAAGGACGCTCTGGACCCCAACCTCGTCCAGACACTGGAGAACAACCCCGCCATCATCCACGGCGGCCCCTTCGCCAACATTGCCCACGGCTGCAACAGCGTGCTGGCCACCAAGCTGAGCCTGTCGCTGGCCGACTACACCATCACCGAGGCCGGTTTCGGTGCCGACCTGGGCGCGGAGAAGTTCCTGGACATCAAGTGCCGCTATGCCGGCATCGCACCCAGCGCCTGCGTGCTGGTGGCCACCGTGCGCGCCCTCAAGAGCCACGGCGGCGTGGCCAAGGCAGACCTGAGCCAGCCCAACCTGGAAGCCGTCAAGGCCGGTGCCGCCAACCTGATCCGCCACATCGACAACCTGAAGAATGGCTTTGATCTGCCGGTGGTGGTGGCCATCAACGCCTTCCCCACCGATACCCCGGAAGAGCAGGCCTATGTGGAGCAGGTGTGCGCCGAGCAGGGCGTGCCCTGCGTGCTGAGCGAGGTGTTCGCCAAGGGCGGCGAGGGCGGCAAGGCTCTGGCCGAGAAGGTACTGGAAGTGATGGAGGACCGTCCCATCCAGTACACCTACCCGCTGGACATGCCCCTGAAGGACAAGATCAACGCCATTGCCACCAAGATCTACCGTGCCGACGGCGTGAACTACAGCGCCGCCGCCAGCAAGACGCTGGCCGAGCTGACCGAGATGGGCTACGGCGACCTGCCCGTGTGCATTGCCAAGACCCAGTACAGCTTCAGCGACAACGCCAAGCTCACCGGTGCCCCCACCGGCTTTACCATGGAGGTGCGTGAGGTGCGTCTGGCCGCCGGTGCCGGTTTCGTGGTGGTCATCTGCGGCAGCATCATGACCATGCCGGGCCTGCCCAAGAAGCCCGCCGCCGTGGGCATCGACGTGGACGCCGACGGCAAGATCACCGGCCTGTTCTGATCCGATTAAAAACGCAAGGCGATGCCGCACACGTTGTACGGCACCGCCTTTTTTCGTTTCATTGTTCCGGCACGGCTATGACCTGCCAGATGTCCCCTATGATACACAAAGAGTTTGGCCAGTCACCATCATTCTGTACCGCAGTGCCCGGACCGCATCACCCTGCCGTGTGGCTGCACAGGTAATCCACCCAGGCCGTGTAGCCTTCCGGCTTGAGGTGGTAGCCGTCCGGCTGGGCGTATTCGGCCTTCAGGTCGCCGTTCTCGTCGGCCAGCACCTCCCACAGGTTGAGGAAATAGCAGTTCTTTTCCAGCGCCACGGCGGCCAGCTCATCGTTGATGCGGCACAGGCGGTCGCGGTTGAGACCCTCGTGGCCCTTTTTCGCAGCCACCTCCGGCCGCACCGGGGTGATGGACTGCACATACACCGGCGTACCCGGCAGCGCCTGGGTGATCATATCCAGCATCAGCCGGTAATAGGTGAGGAAGCTGGTGTAATCGCTGTCCGTGCCCAGCACGTTGGTGCCCAGCAGCAGATACACTGCCTTGGGCTGCTGGGCGGTCAGGGCGTCCAGCGGCACTTCGGCTACGCCGTCGGCCCGCTTGCAGCTGGTGCCGTTGACGATGGCATTGGGGCCCACCCCCCGGTAGGCGCAGAACATGGCACCCGGCAGGCCGGTGTCGTACATCTGCATGCCCTGGGTCAGGCTGTCGCCCACAAAGCTCACCTGGGAGAACCAGCTTTTTTCCACCGGGGCGGTGCGGGGCAGCGCCGCCATGCGGAAGTCCAGCGCCGTCGTGGTGCCAGTAGACAGCGTCTGCACCGTGAGCGGGCGGGTGGACGCATATTGCAGCGTGTTCCAGGTGTTGTCCTCCGTGATCTCCTGCAGGATGGTGTCCTGCCGTGTCTGGGCCGGGTCACGGTGCAGGCGCTTCCACATCACGCTCACCACCCCCAGCAGCACCAGCAGAAACAGCAGCCCTGCCGCCATAAAGCGCCGACGCCACCGCCGGTGCAGCACCCGCCGCCGGTATTCCTGATAATCAGCCATCCTGTTCGCTCCTTTTTCTGGTGCGTGATGCACCGTTTTCCACTCTTAGTATACCATACCGGGCCGGGCCTGCAAGGGGCAAAACGCGCAAAAATCCATTGCCGGTTCCGGCTAAAAGCACCGGGTGGTTTTGTACGTTGCTCCGTCGATGTGTGCAAAACCTCCGGCAAATGCTTGCATCTTCTATTGCAAATGTGTTATACTGGAGTGAAATCAAACGACAGGGAGGCTTTCACGATGGCATTTACTCCGAAACTGACTTACAAAGGCAAGCCCCTCGTCCGCAAGGACAACGAGCTGTATTACGGCCGCATGACCGACCCTTATGTGCTTTATCTCCAGATCCTGACCACGACCCCCGTCGGGGACCAGCAGGTGGCCGATAAGGTGCATCTGATGCTGCTCTCCACCGACACCACCAAGGCTCCGCAGGAGCGTGTGGCACGGCAGACCACCAAGCATGGCCTGTACAACGCGCTGGACATCGGCAGCATCTGGCTGCAGAAGGCAAACGCTCAGTAAGATAGAACCCTCTCAGGCGCTGACGCGCCAGCTCCCCCGAGGGGGGAGCTTCTTATCCCGCCGTAAAATGCTAATAAAGCTCTCCCTTTCGGGAGAGCTGGCATCGCGCAGCGATGACTGAGAGGGTTTCCACAAAAACAAAAGCATCTGCACGCAAATGCAGATGCTTTTTGTTTTATGCACGGGCAGGCAACCGGAAGATTACTCCTCCGTCACCTCAAAGTCCAGGGGCTTGCCGCAGTTGGGGCACTTGGGCTCACCTTCCAGCAGCTCCTCTTCCTCAAACACGGCAGTGGTGCCGCAGTCCGGGCAGGTCACCTCGTACTGCACGGGAGCATCCTCGTCGGGCTCTTCCTCGTCGCCTTCCAGCGCCACCTCAAAGGTCACGCCGCAGTGGGCACAGTTGGCTTCACCGGCGTCCAGGTCGTCCTCGCTCACATACACGGTCTCGCCGCAGTTGGGGCAGGCCACCTCATAGAAGGGCTCGCTGGCGATGTCATCGTCGTTGGCGTCATCCGCATCCTCTTCGTCGTCCTCGTCGTCGTCGTCCTCGTCGCCGTCTTCTTCTTCGTCGTCTTCGTCCTCGTACAGGTCGGCTTCCAGATCCTCCAGCTCATCGCTCAGGTCGTTGATCTGGTCGTATGCGCGGGAAAGATCCTCGTCCATGCCCTCCAGGGCCTCGGCCATCTCCGCCAGCAGTGCGCTCATGGCCTTGATGATCTTGCCTTCCTTGGTGGACTCATCCACGCCCAGACCGTCCACAAGGCCCTGCAGATAGGCTGCCTTATTGCTCAGTTCCATACGATTGCCCTCCTTGTTGTTTGAAAAAACCGGGCAAACGGTTGCCCGCTGCCCGGTAACTTCTGAAAAAAATCAGACGCGCTCCATATACTCGCCCGTGCGGGTATCAATGCGGATGTGGTCGCCCTCGTTGATGAACAGGGGCACACGGATCTCAGCACCGGTCTCGACGGTAGCGGGCTTCAGGGTGTTGGTGGCAGTGTTGCCCTTGACACCCGGCTCGGTCTGGGTGACTTCCAGCTCGATGAAGT
>OBIU01000829.1_pt1 | contig 12061 bp, 18 predicted proteins | sample 1519871 | NCBI WGS metagenome assembly OBIU01 (sample SAMN04209229, study PRJEB22552) | human gut metagenome | biome: gut; material: feces | host: Homo sapiens | place: USA: Oklahoma
ACACAAAAGCGAGAGCTTTTCCGCAGCAGGAAAGACTTTCGCTTTTTATGTACGGTCGTCGAGACGTTTAAGAAAATCGTGGAGCAAATGTTCAACGGCGGTGCCACGGCAAAGGGGGCACTCTGACATTACGACAGCACGGCGAGTATATACACATATACGGGAACACCAGCTTGATACAGCAGGCGCGGCACTGGAAAAATTTATAAGTGATAAAACGATATAATTTAAGCCCGGTTGTGGGTTGCAACCGGGCTGTTTTTTACGACGCTTTTACGACGCGAAAAACAACGTATTTGAACATGTTAAAACGTTGAAGAACATAAAAAAGAGCGTATCTACGTTTGTGATTCGCAGATACGCTCTCTTTGAAACGATGCGGCTAACAGGACTTGAACGATTTAACGTCGAATTTTATGCTAAATCCGCATATAAAAACACAGAATCCGTGCATATTTTCCGCAAATTCTAACCGGAAAAGAAGCGCGGATTTTTTCTTTAAAATTTACAAGTGCGGTCAAAAGTGCGGTCAAATACTGCACCCCGCACAGCTGCACCAAATGCAAGTTTTTATTTAGTATGGCAACACTTGCCCGGCGGGTCAAGTGCAGCGAAAAGCCCTGCCAAGCCCATTTTGCAAAAAAGTTGCGTCAAAATCGAAACCTGTCACATTTTGCCCGCGCGAAACGTGTAAAATTATAGGTGGATGGGCTGGAAAACGCCCGCAACCCTGTTAAAAAGTACGGAGGTATGAGAAATGACTAATTTTATTTTACTGCGCCAAATGATGCTTGCGCACGATCTCCAGCAAAAAGACGCCGCTGAGGCGGCAGGCCTTAGCCGGAGCGCATTTTCCGCTAGAATCCACCGTCGAGCGGATTTCACGACCGGGGAGATGCTGCGCATCGGCAAGGTCCTGGGCCTCCAGCCGGAGGACTATTACAATGTGTTTATGGCCGAGGCCGACACCCAGACGGGGGCGCGAGCATGAGTACAGGCCCACAAGTTGCTAACAACTACGACAATATCCCGCCCGAAATGCAGGCCCGCAAACAATGGGTGCTGTGGGGTGTTGACGCTGACAATCAAAAGGCCCCGTGCCAAATCGTCAACCCTGCACGCGGCGCGAAAGCGAATAACCCCCTGACGTGGGGCACGTTTGAGGCCGCGCGGTGCTCTGTGGAACTGCTGGGCGAGGCGCAGGGCATCGGATACGAGATCACCCCGGCGGACGGACTTGTGGCAATCGACTTTGACCACTGCATTGACCCAGACGGCCAACTGATGGAGCCGTTCGCAACGTGGAAAGAAGCCCTTCCCGGATATTGGGAATTATCGCAGAGCGGCCACGGCCTGCACGGTTTTGTACGTGGCACGCTGCCCGCCGGGTGTGGCAATAAGCGCCAGATAGACCCACAGGATAAGGCCGACGAACGGGAAGTTGAACTGTACATCAAAGAGCGGTATATTGCCCTGACCGGGGCACTGTGGGGCGCACAGACGCCGCTTGCAGAGGCTCCCGACGCACAGGCGGGCGTTGACGTGATTCTTGGACAGATGCACATGCGCCCCGAGGACGTCCAGGCGGAGGCCGCGCTGCCCGATGTACCAGACCGCCCAGCGGCAGAAATCACCGCGATTATAGCAGCGGCACTCGCAAAAAGCCCTGACTTCTACACATTGTGGAATGGGGCAGAACACCCGGGCAAGCATGGCGACGAAAGCAAGGATGACATGGCTTTTGTTTGCTCTGCATGGAAGGCCACAGAATATCAGCTTTCCGCCGGGGACTTGATGCACGGACTGGACGCTTCACCGTGGGCGCAGACCAAAACCAACGACGCTGAAAAAGACCATTGGGATAAATGGTTTGCTTGTGGAGCGCGTAAGGATGGCGCGTACCGTAGAAATACCGCTTTAGCGGCATACCAGCGGGCAAAGCAGGAAGAGGCGGAACAGCTTGACGGGTTTGCTGCGCTGGCCGCGAATCTCCCGGCGGGCGGGGTCTTCACCGCTGCCGAACTGGACAAAATGGACTTGCCGCCGGTGCAGTGGGCCGTGCCCGGCCTGCTGCCCGCAGGCCTGTCGTTTCTAGTTGCTGCGCCCAAGATGGGCAAGTCGTGGCTTGCTTTGGATTTGTGCCTGTCTGTGGCCTCTGGCGGTGAGTGGCTGGGCCGCAAGGTGAACCAGGGGCCCACACTTTACCTCGATTTGGAGGACAGCGCCAACCGCGCACAGGCGCGTATGCGCACGTTGCTGGACGGCTTTACCGCCGCGCCTGAAACTTGCACTTTCCGACTACTGGCCCCGATACTGGGCCCAGAGCTTTTTAAAATTCTGGATGAGTGGGTAGCCGCCAACTCCGGCGCAAAAGTCGTTTGCATTGATACTTTCCAGAAAATTAAACCTTCTGCCGCGAAAAATGAGACGTCTTATAGCGCAGACTATCGCATTTGCGCCCCGTTGCAAAGCTGGGCACAACAGCACAACATTTGCGTGCTGTTGGTTCACCACACCAACAAGAACAAAGGCTCCACAGATATTTTCGAGAGCGTCAACGGTTCACAGGGCCTCACAGGTACGGCGGACGCTGTGCTGCTGCTGACAAAAAGCGAGGGCCGATTTGCAGAGGATGCTACGCTGTCCGTAACTGGCCGTGACGTGGACATGGAACGATACCTCGCACGGTTTGACAAAGATACCTGCCATTGGGAACTGCTGGGCACGGTAGACGAACAGGCCCGCCAGAGCTTTGAAAACTCCCCGGCGGTGCTGACTGTTAAGGAGTTGACCGTCGGGGGCAAGTGGCAGGGTACAGTGCAGGAACTGGCCGACGAGATACTGGAACGATACCCGGACACCGAATTACCAGAGAGCGCGCAGGGGCTGCGCAGTTACTTTGCTAAGGTCTGGCCTGCGCTAAAATGTGCGGGCATCAAGCACACAACCCACAGGGGGGCAAAGCAGCGAACCCACACATTAAGCCGTGCCAGATAGCTATATAAGGCGTATCGTCATATCGTCATATCGTCACGGCAATCTACAAAAAGCGCCCTCAAAGGCCCCTGCTTGTGACGATGCAATGACGATGCAATGACGATACCACAACCCCCACAAAGATTATACCTATAGTATTTGTGACGATATGACGATTGTGACGATACCCATAGGGTATACCCATTTGTGGGCTTTTTTGTGGATGACGATGCAATGACGATTATAGAGCACTTTTAGGAGGTTACGCATATATGCCAAATCAAATTTACCGTTTATTTCTACCTGTGGCCACGTGGCGCACACGCCGCGGCGAGGTCGAATTGCAGCGGGAACTCTGCTGCCTGCCACGTAGCGAGAACGACCTGCGCCGCCTCATCAACACCGGCCAGGCCGCCCCGGCGGAACGTGGGAGTTACTGCGTGCAGTTTGGCGGAGGCGGTCACTACTTCGACGACCGCCGGGCCGCTCTGGCCTACCTCTGCACCCGATGGGGCGGGGAGTTCATCCTGCGTCACCTGGATGACGCTGTGGAGCGAGCCGCCCACCGCCGCGTTATTGCAATCTTTGAGGCCAGGCTCGAGGCCGAAAAGTGGCAGAATCGGGCAAACCCCGGCGGAGGTGATACTCAGTGTTGACCCCAAACCAGCGCAAAGCGCTTGCCGCCCTGCTTGTCTGCAAGAGCCGCGCCGAGGCCTCCCGGCAATGTGGGCTGGGCCTGCGCACGATACAAGACTACGAGAAACAGCCGGAGTTCGCCGACGCCCTAGAGCGCGGCAGGCGGAAGATGCTGGCCGATGCTGCCCACAGGATGGCCGCCGGGTACTCTGACACCGTGGACACCCTGCAAGAGATCGTAGAGAACCCCGACACGCCGGACGCCTCCCGCGTCGCTGCTGCTCGTGCCCTGTTGGATTATGGGCTAAAATTTGCCGAAATAACGGATATTAACAAGCGCTTAGACAAATTGGAGGGCTTAATGTGAAAGACGCTCTTGCACGCCTGGAGGCCCTGGAGCGGGGCCAACCTGGCGATCTGCTGCTGATCGTCACAGAACGGCAGACGCCGGAGGGGCCGCGCTATGAGCTGCCAAGCGGCGATCTGCTGCCCCTGCCCGATGTTTACGCATACATGAGGCTGCACGGTCAAGGCGTCCTGCTGATTGACGATTTGCCAGAACTGCCGAAACCGAAACGAGGGAGGAAGCCGAAACATGAGCAGTAAATATTTGCTGGAATCCCTGCACCGCCAGACCGCCACAGGCCAGACCGTGGGTGTGGAGGACAGCTTTTTACACAACACCGTCCGTCTCGTATACCGCGCCCGGCCTGATGGCGTTATTACATCCTGGCAGGTAGAGGGGCCAGACCTGCCCGCCCCTGCCGTATTCAAGACCGAGGCGCAGGCCCGCGCGTTCATCCGTGGCCGCTGGGGCATCTATCCCCACACAAAGAAATGGGGTGAGCCATGAGCCGCCCAGGCCCGCCGGGGCAGGTCAAGAGGCCTGCACCCATACGAACCAAACCACAGGCCCGCAAGGGCCAGAAGCGGCCCCACAGCGGGGCCAGACAATCCACAAGAGCCTAACAGGAGGATTTACCATGGATTATGTACAGGAAGCCCGCAAAATCATCACCGATTACTACACCGCCACAAAACCATCTGAACAGCTGACGCAGGAGGCCGCCGACGAACTGCGCCAGGGCCACATCACGGAAGCCTACGCCAATGAGCTGACCGCCCACGCCGCGAACGAGAAGCGCACCCTGCGTGATAATGCGTGGTCACAGCTGGAGGCCCTGCTGCGCAAGTTTGCCCTTGCCGCCGGGCTTGCAGATGCACCAAACGGCGACGCCCTCCAAGGCGGCGACTACAGGCTGTTGGCGGACAACTTTCCCATGAGCGCGGAAGAGTTTGCCGCCCTGTGTGAGCGCAACAAGAACAACCCCACGCTGCTGCGCAAGGCTATGGAGTACGGCAACAAAAACGGCGGCCTGGCCCCCTACGCCAAAAAATATTACCGCTCTGCCCATGACCGGGTGCAGCTGTTCAAAACGTTGGTGCAGCGTTGCGGCGCGGTGCTGGATGCAGAGCCGACCAGCCCCACCCGCGGGGACGCCTATTGGAACATGATTGCCCGCGACGTCGAGCCGTGGGCGACGCTGTGAGCGCCAGGAATGGCCAACGCATGGAACTGGACAAACTACTTGCACAGGTGGAGGACGCCCGCAAGGCCCCTCTGCGCGTGTGCTGCCGAACCCCGGCGGGTGAGCTGATCGTCACCAGCGTGGAGGACTGCGCCCGCCAGGGCTACCGCTACTTCCACATTGTAGCGGATGACCTGGACACCCTGCTGGACAGAGAACTGAACCACAGACCATAAGCCCGGCAAAGCTGCACCGCAATGGCGGCGACTAGCTGCGCATTGGATGACGTGCACCGCATACCCAACGACCGCAAAGAAACGCCCCACAGCACCGCAAACGGGTCACTGTGGGGCGTTCTCTGTATTACTTCAGCATTTCCTCTGCCTCTGGCGGCAGAGTACCCGCGCCCTCTGTGGGCTGCTCTCGGTCCATGCGCTGGGCCACCGCGCCCACAATGTAGGCGTTGAGGCTTTCCCCGGCGGCATCTGCTGCCGCCTGGACTGCTGCCTTGTTCTGTGGTGCATCCTTGCGCAGAATCAGATTTACACGGTCATAGGTTTTTGCAATATACTTGTTGTGACTGGCCGCACTCGTTTTTCCTCCCATGTTGTCACCTCCCTGCATGGCATACTTACACAAGATTATAATACTGCATTTTGCCTGTATACGCAACTATGCAATATGTACAATGTGTATGTGCATACAGGCATAAATATTTGTGTGTTCTGTGCATTGCGTGTATGCGCATACAGGCATATAATTATATTCACAGGAACCAAAAACCACAACACACAGGAGGCACAGAACGATGTACACCTATGACATCACTTATGAAATGCAGAACGGAGAGCGCCGCACCTGCATCGTCACGCACTACAATCTAGTCAAGGCCGCACAGCAGGCAGCGCGACTACTTCCCGAGTATGACCCGAACTATAAAATGCTCGTGGAAGTCAAAGAACATATTTACAACTAAGCCGAAACGCCCGCAAGGGCATCCGCCGGGGATAGCCTCCCGGCGCTGATGATGGCAGGCCACAGGGTGCTGCAACACCCAGAGCGCGGCAACGCTCAAACCCCACAGGCATTTTATAGAATGGCCCGACCCAGCACAAAAGCCGAAACCCTCCCCGCCTGTGGAGGGTACACCGGGGGCGTCCTCCCCGGTGCTGATGATGGCAGGACATAGAACGGAGGCACACACAGATGCTAAACAAATTTGAACCGTGGACGACGCAGGCAGAGGCGCTGCGCACCCGCAACGTCGTCCCGGTAAGCCCTAAGACTTATGACTTTCTCGACCAACTGATGGACGTCTATCAGGCGCGACCCATAAACCCCGCTTCCCGTGTGGCGCTGCTAGACCTGCTTACCGTCGTTTTTCTGGCGGGTGAAATCAGCGGGAAGCGCAAAGACCGCGCCCGCCGCAAAGGAGGCGAACGCCAATGAACATCACAGACTTGACCGAGCGCGAGAAAGCTATTCTTGCAGAATTTCGCAGTATGACCGAGGAACAGCAAGACACCTGCCTGCGTGACTTGCAAGAACTACTAAAGAAGAAGGAGGCAGAACCACAATGACCATGAGAACCAACAGCGCCAAGTGGACGGGCACACGCTGGCGCATCGACGTTCAGAAGGACGGAACCCGCAAGAGCTTTTACAGTTCCAAGCCTGGCCGCACAGGCCAGAGGGAGGCCAACGCCAAGGCCGACAAGTGGCTGACAACTGGCGTATCAGACACCGCCCTGCGCGTCTCCCAGGCCTACGCTATGTGGTATGAGACACAACAGGAGACAACCAGCGAGGGCAACTGCCGCAATATCGCCACACGCTGGCGACACTGGATTGAGCCGAACATTGGCAATAAGAAGCTATCCACCCTGACCGAACAGGACTTGCAGAACATCGTTAATAAGGCCTACGCGGCAGGCCTGTCTAAAAAGACACTATCCTGCATCTGTTCAGACCTGCGTGCGCTGTGCAAGTTCTGCCGCGCTGCCAAACTCTCCACCTTCAACCCCGAGGGCCTGCGCGTGCCCGCCGGGGCACGTCTCAAAGGCAAGAAGGTTTTGCAGCCCTCTGACCTCATAACCCTGTTCAATGTGGACACCACACTGTACAAAGGCCAGACCGTCCCAGATGATTATATAAACGCCTACCGTTTCCAGGTGCTTACAGGCCTGCGTCCCGGTGAGCTTGTGGGCCTGCAATGGGGAGATATCCAAGGGAACACCGTCCATGTACAGCGGGCAGTCAACGTGCGAGGGGAAGTCACCAAGGGAAAGAACCAGAACGCCGTCCGATCGTTCGTACTGTCTCGTATGGCCCGGCGGGTGCTGGACGATCAGCGCCAGATCACCGGACGCCAAGAAAGCGTGTTTTGCATCCTGACAGAGTATAACTATTACTGGCGCTGGAAAGTCTACTGCAAGGCCAACGGCTTGACCGTTGTGACGCCCTACGAGCTGCGCCACACGTTTGTCTCTGTGGTCAAAACGTTACCCGCCGGGGAGGTCAAAGGCCTTGTGGGCCACAGCCTGGATATGGATACCTTTGGAGTGTATGGGCACGCTCTGACTGGCGAGGCAGAGGCCACAGCGGAGGCAGTAGAGGGGACATTTCTAAAGATTCTGAATAACGCCTAAAGAAGTGCGGTCAAAAATGCGGTCAAGGAAACAAAAAAGACGCTGAAACTAACGTTTCAACGCCAATTTTGCAAGTGCGGCTAACAGGACTTGAACCTGCACGTCGTGGACACTGGACCCTAAAACCAGCGCGTCTGCCAATTCCGCCATAGCCGCATAATAAAAATAGTTTACCAAGTTTCGGTGAATTTGTCAATGCAAAATGTTGATTGACACCGCGCCCCAAGACGATTGTTCTATAAGAAAAGGGCATCACCTATGCAATACACAAAACTGGGATACACCGATATTGAAATTTCCAAGGTCTGCGTGGGTTGCATGAGCTTTGGCGGGGCGGGCAAAGTGCGGGCGCTGGATGTGGCATGAGCGCGGAGGATATAGCCGCCCTGGCGGAATGCTGCCTGCCGCATCCCATTGTGGGCACCACCAACGCTAACCTGCCGCAGGGAGTTGTGCTGCTGGACGAAAAAAAGTAAAATAGAAATGGGATTGCACACGAAAAATTGTACCTACTGTGTGCGCTTTTTACATTCTGTCTATGGACGCGCAACCCGGTTATACGGTATACTATACCCAAACCGCCCGCTCACCTGTGACTACGGAGGTACACCTTGAAACAAAACCTGTTTGCCAAATTCTTGCCCTTCAATTTTTTGATGCTGCTCGTCGCGGGCATCATCAACGCTATTGGTGTTACGCTGTTCATTGCACCGGTGCAGCTGTATGACAGCGGCATTTCCGGCACATCGATCCTGCTGTCCCAGCTGACGCCGGATTATCTCTCGCTGTCCTTCTTTCTGGTGCTGCTCAACGTGCCGCTGCTGCTGTTCGGATTCAAGCGGCAGGGAGCGGTGTTCTCTGTCTACGCCATTTTTGCGGTCTGCGTCTACTCGGCGGCGGCTTGGCTTATCACCGACGTGTTACCCATCGATGTGAGCATTGCGTCGCCACTGGCGGGAACAGACCTGTTCCTCTGCGCGTTGTTCGGCGGCATTATTTCGGGCGTCGGCAGCGGCCTGGCGATACGCTACGGCGGCGCGATGGACGGCATTGAGGTCGTGGCGGTCATTTTTGCCAAGCCGCTGGGGCTTTCGGTGGGCACGTTTGTCTTGATTTATAACGTGCTGCTGTACATTATATGCGGCGTGGTCATGGGCAGCTGGATACTGCCACTCTACTCTATCGTGACCTACGCGGCGGGGTCCAAGACGGTGGACTTCATCGTGGACGGCTTGGACAGTGCTAAGGCGGCCATGATCATTACGACCAACCCGGATGAAATCGCCCGCACCGTGTCGGAAGAGTTCGGCACCGGCCTGACGATTCTCGACGCCCACGGGTTTTACTCAGACACCCCTAAAACAGTACTCTATGTCGTGGTCAACCGCTTCCAGACTGTCAAGCTGAAAACGTTCGTTAAGGCCATTGACCCCAACGCCTACATGGCCATCAGCCCGGTGGCTGACCTGCTGCACGGCAGTAAGGAAGAATCTGTCTGACCCCAAGCCCCTGCGCCCACTGCGGTGCAGGGGCTTTTTGCCGACATAATCCGCCCATGCCCTGCACATCCTAATGCAAAAGCGAGGGAATGTGCTATGTGCAAACACAAATTTTTGCGGCGGGCATTGGCAGTGTTGGCCGCCTGCCTGCTGCTGGGGGCAGCCTGTCTGGCTGGCCTTGCCAAGGCACTGCCGGATACGTTTTACATCGACGGTGCACTGACCGATTTAAAAATCGCCGCCATGCCGTTTCTGTCCGTCGCGCAGCCCCGGCAGGGGAGCATGGCGGCAGACAACGCCGTGGCCGATAAAAGCGGCAACGTGACGCTGACATTGCTGGGGGTTGTGCCCATCAAGACGGTGCGCGCGGTAAGCACCCCACGCCGCACGGTGCAGGTCTGTGGTACGCCGTTTGGGGTCAAAATGTTCTCCGACGGGGCACTGATTGTGGCGTTCTCCGATCGCTACACGGCATTGGGCAGTGAGAACCCGGCCAAGGCTGCAGGCCTGCGGCTGGGAGATTGGATCGTCTCGGCAGGAGGGCGGCCTGTGCGCAGCAACGATGACCTGACGGCGGCTATCCAGGCGGCGGACGGTGCACCGCTGACCGTAGTATATCGCCGTGATGGTGTACAGCACACGGCGGCTCTGACACCGGCACAGGACGAAAAGGGACGCTATAAAGCGGGCGTCTGGGTGCGGGACTCTGGGGCGGGCATCGGCACAATGAGCTTTGTAGACGCCCAGCACGGCACCTTTGCAGGACTGGGCCATTCCATCAGCGATACCGACACCGGCACTGAGCTGACGCTGCTTTCGGGTGAAATTGTCCCGGTGACGATCACCGGCTGTATCCGGGGTGCGGCGGGCAGCCCGGGGGAACTGCGGGGCGAGTTCTCCGCTAAGGCGGTGGGCCAGGTGTTGGCAAACGATGCTGCCGGGGTGTACGGCAGCTATACCGGCGGTACGATCGGCCAGGCTGTGCCGGTGGCGAATGTGCAGGAAGTCACACCCGGCGAGGCGGAATTGTGGACGACTGTGCAGGGAACGACTGCGCAGCCCTATAAAGTACGGATCGAGAGGGTGACGATGACCGGCAGCGACCCGAACCGCAACCTGCTTATTAAAGTGACGGATGAGCGGTTACTGGAAAAAACCGGAGGCATTGTGCAGGGCATGAGCGGCTCGCCTATTGTGCAGAATGGGCAGCTGGCAGCCGTGCTGACCCATGTGCTGGTCAATGACCCAGCGAAGGGCTACGCCATCTTTGCGGCAACGATGCTGGAAAAAGCGGATGCTGTCATAAAGTGATGAGCAGTGCCCTATCTACTCGAGCAGAGCAGGAAAAAAGTTGCCTGGGAAAATGACGTAAAATGGAATAGCGTGACGCTGCGTGTAATATTGCGGCGAATTGCGGCGAAATATAGGAAAACTTGTCGAACGAAAGTTGGCCGAAATTATGAAAAAATGCTCCATACCCTATTGCAGATAGTGGAAAAACATGGTAAAATTTCCAATGTAAGCAGAGCTTGAGCAAAGTTTACGCGCAAAGGAACGCGCAGCTCAGAAAGTATGGAGGATATGTGACGATGGAAAAGATCAAATTTGTGATGACCGACACTGACACGCAGGTGTCCGATGCTTGCAGACGTGCGCTGGAAGGAAAGGGAGTTTCCGTGACCGTCTGTGAGAAAAACGGCACCAAGGCGCTGGATGCACTGCTGGCAATCCACCCGCAGGCCGTGCTTCTGGATGCTTTTATGCCTGACCTGGATGCAATCACGGTCAAGCAGCGTTACGAGGCTCAGAACGCGGGCGGCAGCCGCACCACGTTCTTCGTCACCGGCGCGTTTCAGAGCGAGGAGATCGAGCAGGAACTGCTGGACAGCGGGTTCTCGTTCTTCTTCGTCAAGCCCTTTGATGAAAATGTACTGGTAAGCCGCGTCCTGAAAGCGGCCGGCAACACGATCCGCCCGCAGATCGTGTCCCAGGACAGCGACGAACTCACCGTGACGGAGATCCTGCACCAGATCGGCGTACCGGCGCACATCAAGGGCTACCAGTTCTTGCGCGATGCAATTTTGCTGACCATCAGCGACCATGGGTACATCAATGCCGTGACGAAGCGCCTCTACCCGGAGATTGCCAAGAGGAACATGACAACCGCCAGCCGCGTGGAGCGTGCAATCCGCCACGCCATCGAGGTGGCGTGGGACCGCGGAGATGTGGACACGCTGAACAGTTATTTCGGCTACACGATCCACAACCTGCGCGGTAAACCGACGAACAGCGAGTTTATCGCCATGATTTCAGATAAAATTCGCTTGGACAAAAAGCGCCACGCATAATGCCGCAGGGCAGGCAGCCCAACACCCTGACGATAAGACAAGCAAGCAACAAAAACTTATAAAAACAAAAAATGTAAAAAAGCTCAAGTCTGTTACAAAGCACCGGGGCATATCCAACTGTATGGTGGATATGCCCCGGCGTTTTGTGAGATTTTTAAATGGGTGATTTAATTGGTTTTGATGGGCGTAGATGTCATATGTGGTTTCGCCGTCTTGGACAGTATCGAGTAAAGAATAGTTTTGGAGAGAGCCTGAATCCATTTTGCCCTCATCCAAAACGAAATAATCACTATAATTTTTCCGGCTTCTCCTTGACAAACCCATCTCCATCGTGTATAATTATATTCGTTGCTTGCCTCTGTAGCTCAGTCGGTAGAGCAGGGGACTGAAAATCCCCGTGTCATTGGTTCGATTCCGATCGGAGGC
>OBIU01000838.1_pt1 | contig 11998 bp, 9 predicted proteins | sample 1519871 | NCBI WGS metagenome assembly OBIU01 (sample SAMN04209229, study PRJEB22552) | human gut metagenome | biome: gut; material: feces | host: Homo sapiens | place: USA: Oklahoma
GCCGTCATCCCTTCGACAGCTTCATCGTCGCCAAGACCCCCGCAGGCCGCTGGGGCGAGGCCGAGGATCTGGGCGGACCCGCTGTGTTCCTGGCATCTGAGGCCTCTGACTTTGTCAACGGCCTGATCCTGTATGTGGACGGCGGCATTCTGGCCTACATCGGCAAGCAGCCCCAGTAAACGCTGAGGGCACTCCGCAGTTCTGACCCCGGGGACTGCCGCACAGCGTTGTGTGGCAGTCCCTTTTGCATTTGTACGGGAAAGGATGTTATGCTATAATGGAAAAAGCACATCAGGACATCCCTTGGGTGCCCCATGCCGAAATTTCCCCGGAGCCCTGCGGCCCCGGGGTGCAGCGCCGCGTGCTGGCTTACAGCAAGGACGCCATGTGTGTGGAAAACACCTTTGAGACCGGCGGCGTGGGTGCCATGCACTGCCACCCCCACACCCAGATCACCTATATCGTCTCCGGGCGGTACCGCTTTACCATCGGGGAGGAGACCCGGGAGGTAGGCCCCGGCGACACCCTGCTCAAGCAGAACGGCGTCATGCACGGCTGTGTCTGTCTGGAGGGCGGCGTGATGCTGGATTTCTTTACCCCCATGCGGGAGGACTTTGTATAACACCTGCGCACCGCAGGGAAAAATAAGAAGGAGAACCATTGTTATGAAGATCGCACTTATCAACGAGAACAGTCAGGCCGCCAAGAACGGCATCATTGAAGCTGCCCTGAAGAAGGTGGTGGAGCCCATGGGCCACGAGGTGGTCAACTACGGCATGTACGCCGCCGACGATGCTGCACAGCTGACCTATGTGCAGTGCGGCATTCTGGCTGCTATCCTGCTGAACAGCGGCGCTGCGGACTACGTTGTTACCGGCTGCGGCACCGGTGAGGGCGCCATGCTGGCACTGAACAGCTTCCCCGGTGTCATCTGCGGCCATGTGGAGGATCCCGTGGATGCCTACACCTTTGCCCACGTCAACGATGGCAACGCCGTTGCCATGCCCTTTGCCAAGGGCTTCGGCTGGGGCGGCGAGCTGAACCTCGAGTACTGCTTCGAGAAGCTGTTCGGCTTCGGCCACGGTCAGGGCTACCCCAAGGAGCGCGTTGTGCCTGAGCAGCGCAACAAGAAGATTCTGGACGGCGTGCGCGCTGCCACCTTCAAGCCCCTCATCGAGTGCCTGAAGAGCATCGATCAGGATCTGCTGAAGGGCGCTGTGGCGGGTGCAAAGTTCTCTGAGCTGTTCTTTGCCTCCTGCAAGGACGAGGAGCTGGCCGCTTACGTCAAGACCCTGCTGTAAGCTGCGGAGGAGATCATGCAAGGACTGACCCTGTTCAACCTGAACCTCACCCACCTGCTGGATGCCTTTCTGGAAACTGCAGTGCCCATGATCGCCGGTCTTGCCGAGGTGGTGGGTCTGTTCATCATCATCACCAGTCTGGCCAAGGCCACCTTCTACTATGTCCGCGCCACCTTCTTCAACGACCACCGGGACTTCCACCATGAAATGAGCAGCGGTCTGACCACCGCGCTGGAATTTCTGATGTCGGCAGAGATCGCCAAGACCTTTTTGCTGCAGAATCTGGAGTCGGTGGTGCCGCTGGCGGCTACCTTTGCGCTGCGCGCTTTGATGAGTATGCTGCTGCACTGGGAGATGGAGGGCGGCCACCGCCCGGCCAACGCCAAGGAAAGGGACAAGTCCGGCTCTCCGAAGGACGGCAAAAACGGCTGACAGGCAAAACATTTGCCAAACTTTAGCACGGCAGAGTTTCACCGTGTTGTGAAAAACGTAAAACCTTGAGATGAATACTTGACAGGTTTGCACAAAGAGACTATACTCGTGCCATCGAAAGCAAAGGCGCTGACGGAAGCAATTCCGCCAGCGCCTTTTGTGTTTTCGGGGATACTGCCGCACGGAGAGAATAGAGGGCTCCCTGTGCAAAAAACGACCGTAGGAGGTAGGAAAGTATGTTTAGCTCCGTCAACACCTGCTGGACGCTCGTAGGAGCGTTTCTAGTGTACTTCATGCAGGCCGGATTCGCCCTATGCGAAGCCGGCTTCACCCGGGCAAAGAATACCGGCAACATCCTGATGAAAAACATGATGGATTTCTGCATCGGCACGCCCTGCTACTGGCTCATCGGCTTCGGCCTGATGTTCGGCGGCACCGGCGCACTGATCGGCGGTTTCGATCCCTTCATTCAGGGCGATTACAGCCACTTGGGTCTGGATATCCCCCTGTGGGTGTACATCGTGTTCCAGACCGTGTTCTGCGCTACGGCAGCCACTATCGTCTCCGGCTCCATGGCCGAACGCACCAACTTCAAGGCCTACTGCGTGTACTCCGCCGCCATCTCGCTGGTGGTGTACCCCATCTGCGGCCACTGGATGTGGGGCGGCGGCTGGCTGCAGAGCATGGGCTTCCACGATTTTGCAGGTTCCGCAGCCGTGCATAATGTGGGCGGCGTCATCGCCTTGCTGGGCGCATGGATGCTTGGCCCCCGTATTGGCAAGTACGATAAGGACGGCAACCCCCACGCCATCCCCGGCCATAACCTGACCGCCGGTGCTCTGGGCGTGTTCATCCTGTGGTTCTGCTGGTTCGGCTTCAACGGCGGCTCTTCCCTGAGCCTGTCCACCGATGCCACTATGACCCTGACCGGTCTGGTCTGCTTCAACACCAACCTTGCCGCAGCCGTTGCTACCTGCGTGACCATGATCTTCACTTGGCTGCGCTACGGCAAGCCGGATGTCTCCATGACCCTGAACGGCTCTCTGGCAGGCCTTGTGGCTATCACCGCAGGCTGCGATACCGTCTCCCCCTTTGGCGCTTTCTTCATCGGCTTTGTGGCCGGTATCCTTGTGGTGCTGAGCGTGGAATTCTTTGATAAGATTGCCAAGGTGGATGACCCCGTAGGTGCTGTTTCCGTCCACTTTGCAAACGGCGTCTGGGGCACCATTGCGGTGGGTCTGTTCTCCACCGGCTCCAACACCGCCCACGCCGGTCTGTTCTACGGCGGCGGTCTGGCACAGCTGGGCACCCAGCTGCTGGGTCTGGTCTGCGTGGATGTCTACGTTGTGGTGGTGATGTTCATCATCTTCAAGATCATTGATAAGACCCTTGGCCTGCGTGTGCCCGCCGAGGTGGAGATCGACGGTCTGGATATCCACGAGCACGGTCTGGCTTCCGCTTATGCAGGCTTTGCCATCTCGGATGCAAACTCCGCTGCCATGACCCCCAACGAGAACACTGATCTGGGCGAGGACGATGTCACCAAGGCTTCGGCAAAGCAGATGGATGCTGCCGTGCCGGTGGTGCGCGAGCCTGTGATCCACGATGGTGTCTACGACACCGGTATGCACAAGGTGTCCATCATTGCAAAGCTGGCAAAGTTCGATCAGCTTAAGACTGCTCTGAATGATCTGGGCGTCACCGGCATGACCGTAACGCAAGTCATGGGCTGCGGCATCCAGAAGGGTACCCCTGAAAAGTACCGCGGCGTGCCGGTGGATACCACCCTGCTGCCCAAGATCAAGGTGGAAGTCATCGTCTCCCGCATCAGCGTGGACGCTGTGGTGGAAGCCGCCAAGAAGGCACTGTACACCGGCCACATCGGCGATGGAAAGATCTTTGTCTACAACGTGACCCGCGTGGTCAAGATCCGCACCGGCGAGGAAGATTACGCCGCGCTGCAGGATGTGGAGTAACCCTCCACAAGTTTCTCCGCTGTTCCCGCTGCGGCGGCAGCCCGGCTGCCCGACACAGCCCCCGCCGCCCGGCGTGACAGATAGATCGTTCTCCTTTTTCCTTTTTCCTTTTTCCTTTTTTCGTTCGAGTCACCAGTAAGTCGAAAGCCCCGCTCCTGCGCACAAGGGAGCGGGGCTTTTGCTATGAAAAAAGTACCCCGGAAACGCCGACAGGCGTTTCCGGGGTACTTATCATTTATACCTTACAGGCTGCGGGTGCGGATCTCGGTGGTGACCTTGGCGATGAAGTCCTCAAGGCTCATCTCGGTGGTCTCGCCCTTGCGGTCGCGCACGGAGATGTTGCCGGCCTCGGCTTCCTTGGCGCCCAGCACCAGCATATAGGGCACGCGGTCCACCTGCTGTGCGGCACGGATCTTGTAGCCGATCTTCTGGTTGTCGTCATCCAGCACAACGCGGATACCGGCGTCAGACAGCTTCTCGGTCACGTCCTGTGCGTACTCCAGCGTCTTTTCGGACACGGGCAGCACCTTGACCTGCGTGGGAGCCAGCCAGGTGGGGAACTTACCCTTGGTCTCCTCGATCAGGTAGGCCATGAAGCGGTCCAGAGAGCCCAGAATTGCGCGGTGCAGCACCACAGGAGTCTTTTCAGAGCCGTCCTTGTCCACATAGGTCAGGTGGAACTTTGCGGGCAGGCAGAAGTCCAGCTGGCAGGTGGACAGGGTGTACTCGGCACCCACGGCGGGCTTCACGTTCACGTCCAGCTTCGGGCCGTAGAAGGCAGCCTCGCCGATCTCCTCGGTGAAGTGGATGCCCAGCTCGGTCAGCACTTCGCGCAGAGCCTGCTCTGCATGGTTCCACATGGCATCATCGTCGTGGTACTTCTTCTTATCGGCAGGATCACGCAGGCTCAGCACGCAGCGGTAATCGGTAATGTTGAAGTCCTTGTACACCTCAAAGATCAGGTCGCACACGTTTGCGACCTCGCTCTTGATCTGCTCCGGGGTGCAGAACAGGTGAGCATCGTTCTGGCAGAAGTGACGGCCGCGCTCGATGCCCTTCAGGGTGCCGGAGGACTCGTAACGGAAGTCGTGTGCGATCTCACCGATGCGCATGGGCAGGTCACGGTAAGAGTGCGGATGATTTGCGTAGATCATCATGTGGTGGGGGCAGTTCATCGGGCGCAGGACGTAGCTCTCGCCCTCCATCTCCATGGCGGGGAACATGTTCTCACGGTAGTGATCCCAGTGGCCGGAGGTCTTGTACAGGTTCACGGTGCCGATGCAGGGGGTCATCACGTGCAGGTAGCCGCGTGCACGCTCCTTCTCCTTGATATAGTTCTCCAGCTCCTGCCAGACGGTGTAGCCTGCGGGCAGGAACATGGGCAGGCCGCGGCCCACCAGATCATCGGTCATGAACAGGCCCATCTCCTTGCCGATCTTGCGGTGATCGCGCTCGCGGGCCTCCTGCTGTTCCTTCTCCCATGCGTCCAGCTCTTCCTGATTGCGGAAAGCCACGCCGTTGATACGGGTCAGCATCTTGTTTTCCTTATCGTTCTTCCAGTATGCGCCGGACTGCTGGGTGATCTTGAAAGCCTTCAGCGCCTTGGTGTAGGTCAGGTGGGGTCCGATGCACATATCCACGTACTCGCCCTGCTGGAAGAAGCTGAACTCGGTCTCGTCGGCCAGATCTGCCATGTGCTCGATCTTGTAGTTCTCCTTGCGCTCTTCCATCAGCTTCTCAGCCTCGGCGCGGGGCAGGATGAAGGGCTTGATGGGCAGGTTCTCCTTGACGATCTTGCGCATCTCTTTTTCGATGTTGGCCAGATCCTCATCGCTCAGCTTCTGGTCGCCCAGATCGACATCGTAGTAGAAGCCGTTCTCGGTGGCAGGGCCGAAGGCAAAATCAGCCTGCGGATACAGGCGCTTGATGGCCTGTGCCATAACGTGAGCAGCGGTGTGACGGATAACGTGCAGCTCCTGATCCTGCGGGCACTCGTCCACATGACCGTCCTTGTAGATGATCTTCATAGTAGATTCTCCTTTGACAATGTGGTATTGAACAAAAACAAAAAGCGCTTCACCCCGTAAAACTCACGGGATGAAGCGCCGATCAAATGTCTGCGTTCCACGGTTCCACCCGAATTGCGCGCTCCCCGGCGGGGAAACGCGCCCCTCGCAGTGCTGTAACGGGCACGCCCGGCAGAGGTTCGCCTCTGCACTCTGCGGTGGTAGAAGCCGGGGTCATGGCAGGCTGCTTGCAGCACCCGGAAACCCGGGGCAGCCCTCTCTGCGGCATGAAAAGCGGGGCTTCAGTTTGTCCGCATCAATGTTTTGGACAGGATGAAACTACGCTGATTGTAGCACGCCGGAACAAAAAAATCAAGAGATAACGGCGGAAATATACTTTTTTAAGCGCCCTGCTTCTCCACGCTGCGCACAGCCAGCGCCTTGGCGGGCTTCATCAGCAGCACGCAGACACCGTTAAAGAGCACAGAGCCCACGATGAAGGTGATAAAGAACTGCGGCAGATGGGCGGTCAGGGCAGGGATATCGATGCAGGCCACGGTCAGGTAGGCAAAGCCCACGTTGTTCAGCACCTTGGGTGCGTAGGGGTGCAGGATGATGAGGATGAACAGCACCACGGCCAGCGGCAGGATAAAGCCGAGGAAATCGCCCAGAACAGGGGTCAGGGCACTGATGGACAGCAGCGCCGCCACGGTGAGCACCAGACCCACAAGGCCGCCCAGCTCCACGGTGACAAGGCGATCCTTCACATCGCCCTCCAGCGTGAACATCATGATGTTGCTCAGGAAGATCAGCCAGCTGTACTCCATGCCGGTCAGGTGGATGATGGCGTTTGCGATCAGGATCCAGACCAGCAGCATCAGGCGGAAGTAAAGCAGAAAGCGCTTGGTTACGGCCTCGTTCATAGGGGTGTCCTCTCTTTCTCGTCTGTATTGACAAGTGTTTCTTTTCAAATATGTGAACATTTTGGCAAGCAATACTTGCTTCTAACGTGATGAGTATACAATACTTTCCAGTAAAAGACAATAGTTTGGCAACTAAAAATTGCACTATACGTAAATTTGGTATGGCGGGGGAGCCGGGGATGCAGACCGAAGGGGTACTTCCCTGAGAGGGTTCTGTTCCTCGTCAAAACCGCAAAACTGTATTTTATGCAAGTACAGTTTTCAAGACAACTTTGCAAAAGGTTACAAAAAACGTGATTTGAGGCGTCAAAATGCCTGAAAACACTTCCTCTTTTTTGCCGTATATGCTATAATGACAACTGTTCTCGCACAAGAAACAGGAAAATGTACGCGATAGGCGTACAGTGTAAGAGGAGTGTTACGATATGAAAACCTTGAAAGCGGTTGTAGCAAAATACAACCAGACCAGCCTGATCCTGCGCATCCTGATCGGCCTGGCAGTCGGTTCGGTGCTGGCGCTTGTTGCGCCGGGCGCGGGTTGGGTAGGCGAGCTGGGCAGCCTGTTCGTCGGTGCGCTGAAGGGCATTGCCCCGGTGCTGGTGTTCGTCATTGTGGCAAGCGCACTGGCACAGGGCTCGTCCAAGCTGGACCGCCGCTTCGGCACCGTGATCTGGCTGTATATGCTCACCACCTTTCTGGCGGCAGCCATTGCGGTCATCACCAGCTTTATGTTCCCGGTCACGGTGGTACTGGCCGATGCGGCACAGTCCGATGTGATCCCGCAGGGCTTGGGCGAAGTGCTGAGCACCCTGCTGACCAACTTTGTGGCCAACCCCGTCAGCGCCCTGATGAACGGCAACTACATCGGCATTCTGTTCTGGGCCTGTATGTTCGGCATTGCCATGAAGAACATCGGCGCAGAGAGCACCAAGGTCTTTCTGGCAAACACCGCCGATGCCGTTTCTCAGATCGTGCGCTGGATCATCAATCTGGCCCCCTTCGGCATCATGGGTCTGGTGTACACCAACGTTTCCGGCAACGGTCTGGCCATCTTTACCCAGTACGGCAAGCTGCTGGCGCTGCTGGTGGGCACCATGCTGTTCATGGCGCTGATCGTTTCCCCCTTTATCATGTTCGTTTACCTGCGCTGCAACCCGTACCCGCTGGTATTCCGCTGCCTGAAGGAATCCGGCCTGACCGCTTTCTTCACCCGCAGCTCTGCAGCCAACATCCCTGTGAATATGTCCCTGTGTGAAAAGCTGGGTCTGGACAAGGATATGTACTCCGTGTCCATCCCGCTGGGCGCTACCATCAACATGGACGGTGCCGCCATCACCATTACCATCATGACGCTGGCAGCGGCCAATACGCTGGGCATTCAGGTGTCCCTGCCCGCCGCCATCGTGCTGAGCGCCATGAGCGCTCTGGGCGCCTGCGGTGCTTCCGGCGTGGCTGGCGGCTCCCTGCTGCTGATCCCCATGGCCTGCTCGCTGTTCGGCATCTCCAACGACATCGCCATGCAGATGGTGGGCGTGGGCTTCATCATCGGCGTGGTGCAGGACTCGGTGGAAACTGCGCTGAACTCTGCCGGTGACGTGGAATTTGCCGCCACCGCCGAGTATCACCAGTGGCTCAAGGAGGGCAAGCCCCTGCCGGCTTTCCTGAAGGGCTGATTGCATCCTAGCACAAACAAAGCAGCCGCTGCACTTTCTCGTGCAGCGGCTGCTTTGTTGTAATGTTTTACCCAAACAGCACCACAGCGTAGCTTACGCCGTCCTTTACCACATAGGCAACGCCCAGTTTGGTCTTACCCTCTGCGGCTTTGGTCATGGTGTCGGTCACACGACCGTCATTCGGCAGAGTAAAGCTGATATAGTCTTTTCTGGAATCCAGATCTGTATCAATGTAAAAGCCCGGGATAAAGTCATCTGCGCCCATGCCGCCGCCGATGCCCTTGCCGATGCCCATGCTGTCAAACGCAGTGGCGTAGTTATGCTGTAAAAGGTTGATTTTCGCGCTGTCGTTGGCACTGCCCACACGGTAAAGTTCGGTCTTATTAGCATTGGTCGAACAGGACACCGAAGTACCGGCGACCCAGTAGGCAATATAGTAAGCCTTTTCGCTCAGCTCTTCATCGTAGGTCACGCCTTTAAAGCTCTCGCACAGCGCCTTTGCGCTTTCGGCGTCCGAGCGCTTGGGGCTCATCGGTGCGCCAACGCTGGCATCGCAGGCGGTGAACACGGTCAGTGCCATCAAGCCGACCAGCAGGCAGGCCAGTAATTTCTTCCAGTTTTTCATAGAACGATGCTCCTTTCCGTTCCGGGGTCGTTGCGGGTCTGCGTCCGCACGGACGCAGTTCTTTTTGCTTTCTTCTGCATCCATGATACCTTTTTTTAACAGGAAATGCAATCATTTTGGCGCAAAAAAACAGGCTGCCGTGCAAAAAACACGGCAGCCTGCGGAAAAAGCTTTATTTTGCGTACTCCACAGCGCGGCTCTCGCGGATGACGTTGACCTTGATCTGGCCGGGGTAATCCAGCGTATCTTCGATCTTTTTGGCAATGGCGCGTGCCAGCAGGATGACCTGATCATCGCTGATGACGTCGGGCTTGACCAGAATGCGCACCTCGCGGCCTGCCTGTACGGCAAAGGCCTGCTCCACGCCCTCGAAGCTGGAGGAGATCTCCTCCAGATTTTCCAGACGCTTGACGTAGCTTTCCACGTTCTCGCGGCGGGCACCCGGGCGGGCGGCGCTGATGGCGTCGGCAGCCTGAATGATGAAGGCCAGCGGGGTCTTGGGCTCCACATCGCCGTGGTGTGCCTCAATGGCGTGGATGATCTGGGTGTTCTCCTTGTACTTGCGGCAGATGTCCACGCCGATCTGGACGTGGCTGCCCTCGATCTCGTGATCCAGTGCCTTGCCGATATCATGCAGCAGACCGGCGCGGCGTGCCATGGTAACGTTTACGCCCATCTCGCCTGCCAGCAGACCGGCCACCCAAGCCACTTCCATGCTGTGGGTCAGGGCGTTCTGGCCAAAGCTGGTGCGGTACTTCAGCCGACCGATCAGCTTGATCAGGTCGGGGTGCAGGCCGTGGATGCCCAGCTCCATCACTGCACGCTCGCCCTCGCGCTTCATCTGCAGTTCCAGATCGTGGCGGCACTTTTCCACCGTCTCCTCGATGCGGGCGGGGTGGATACGGCCATCGCCGATCAGGCGCTCCAGCGTCATGCGGGCCACCTCGCGGCGGGTCTGGTCGAAGGAGGACAGGGTAATGGCCTCCGGGGTATCGTCGATGATCAGATCCACGCCGGTAGCGGTCTCCAGTGCGCGGATGTTGCGGCCCTCGCGGCCGATGATGCGGCCCTTCATCTCATCGCTGGGCAGCGGCACCACACTGACGGTGGTCTCGCTGCAATGGTCGGCAGCGCAGCGGCTGACGGCCTGTCCGATAAGGTTGCGGGCGATGTTATCGCAGTTTTCCTTCAGGTCGGTCTCGTAGGCGGCAACGCGCACGGCCTTTTCGTGGGTCAGCTCCTCGTCCACCTTGTGCAGCAGCACCTCGCGGGCGTCCTCCTGACTCAGACCGGCCAGCGTCTCCAGACGCTCCATCTCCTTGGCACGCAGAGCGTCGATCTCTGCCAGACGCTCCTCGGCCTCAGCGGCGCGCTTTTTCAGTTCCTCTTCCTTCTTTTCCAGTACCTCGGTCTTGCGGTCGAGGGCGGTTTCCTTCTGGTCGATGCGGTTCTCCTGACGGCTGATCTCCGCACGGCGCTGTTTGATCTCCTTATCGGCTTCTGCCTTCTGGGCATCCACCTCGGCCTTCAGCTTGAAGGCCTCGTCCTTTGCTTCCAGAACCGCTTCCTTGCGTTTCTGTTCTGCGGTCTTGATCGCTTCGTTCACCAGACGGGTGGCCTCGGCTTCCGCGCTGCCGATCTGGGCTTCGGCGGTCTTTTTACGGTTGTTGTAACCAATAAAATAGCCTGCACCGATGCCCGCAGCAAGCGCGACGATCAAGATCACGATCCAGATGATCGTGGACATCGCATTTCACTCTCCTTTGTTAAAATTCAAAATTCTGAATCATAAGCAGGAGACGCTGTAGGGCAGGTGTAGGCTGCAAACATTTTTTATAAGTGAGCTTTCAATGCAAAAAGTGGCAACAAGACCACACGCACGGCAAATGCCGCACGAACAGGCTGCAAGCTTTTCTATCTACAGTTCTATCTTATATAAAAACAGGCAGGCTCTGCCTGTAAGGGACACGGGTCACGGGAACGACCTGCACACAGCGTCTTTTATTCCATACTACTAATTATAGTACGAAACAATTGCCCGCTTGTCAAGAGGAAAACCCTGCCCCGCAGAACATTTTGTGCAGAAAACAGGGACAGTATCCGCACCGGATGCCGTCCCCGTTCCCGTTTATTCCAGATACATCCTGCGCAGCCGCATCAGGCGCGCAGGGGTCAGGCCGTATTCGGCTTCCAGATAGTTCTCGGCGCTGCCGTATTTTGCGCGGATGGTGCGCAGCACAAAGGGTGCGGTTGCCGGGTCCACGCCCGCCTTGCGGTAATAGCGCATCCGGCAGGCCGGGTTTGCCGCGATCTCTTCGGCGTGCTCCGCCAGCACTGCGTCGATCTCAGCCTTGCGGCAGAGATTCGTGCGCTCATAGTCCGCACAGATCGTCTCATCCGAAGCGCCCAGTGCCAGCAGAATGAGCATGGCCGCCACGCCGGTGCGGTCCTTGCCGGCCGAGCAGTGGAACAGGATGGGGGTCTCGCCTGCTTCCAGCGCACGGAACAGCTCCTTGAACGCCTTGTTGCCAAACAGCATCCGCTCGTACATAGCCTGCACGAAGGTGCTGCCGTCGGCGCTTTCTTCATAGCCCTTCATCAGGGCGGCGATATCATCCGGCGCAAAGGAGATCTCGTGGCCGTCCTCGGCGCACAGGCCGCAGATCTGCACCAGACGTGCACCGTCCGGTACGTAGTCCGGTTCTTTCTGCACTTCCCCGCTGCTGCGCAGATCAAGGATCAGGCGCAGGCCCAGCGCGTCCAGCTTCGCGCGGTCGGCCTCACCGGTGAGCTTGCAGGTAGGGATTCCGCGCCAGATCTGGCCCCACTTGATATGCTTGCCCTCGTCGGCTTCGTAACCGCCCAGCTCCCGGAAGTTGGTGCCGCCGGCAAAATCCAGCTGGGTGCCGGGCACCGGGTGGGCCGGTGCAGCCTTTGCCGCAGCGCTGGACAGCACCGGGAAATTGTAGAACGGCTTTGCGGGCCGTCCGCGGCGGGGCGGCAGGCTGGCCGAACCGCCCAGCACCTCCATCAGGTAGCTGCGCAGCAGGTCGATGTAGGCA
>OBIU01000839.1_pt1 | contig 11998 bp, 8 predicted proteins | sample 1519871 | NCBI WGS metagenome assembly OBIU01 (sample SAMN04209229, study PRJEB22552) | human gut metagenome | biome: gut; material: feces | host: Homo sapiens | place: USA: Oklahoma
TCAACAACAAGGTGCCCATCTTCTCGAGCAAGCTGACGCTTGGCTTTATCGAGGGCAAGCTTTCTGAGTTCCGCATCCGCGCACCCAAGTTCCGCGAGGTCAAGGGCGGCAGCCATGTCAACCTCGGCGGCATCTCGCTCGACTTCTTCTCGATGACGCACTCCATCCCCGGCGCTCTGGGCGTGTTCATCCGCACAAATCAGGGCACCGTTATGCACACCGGCGACTTTAAGCTCGACCAGACGCCCATCGATGGCGTCACGCCCGACTATGCCGCTATCAGCCGCTTTGCTAAGCAGGGCATCGACCTACTGCTGTCCGACTCCACCAATGCCACGGTTCCCGGCTTTACCAAGTCCGAGGCCGAGGTTGGTCCCAACCTACTGCATGCCATCAAGAACGCCCCGGGTCGCGTGTTCGTCGCTTCGTTCTCGAGCCATATCCATCGTTTGCAGCAGATCTGCGATGCCGCCCGCAAGTGCGGCCGTAAGGTCGTTGTGACCGGTCGCTCCATGCTCACCAACACCCGCGTCGCGCGCGAGCTGGGCTACCTCAACATCGACGATGCCGATATCATCGATGCCTTCGATATCGATAACCTGCCCGACGACAAGATCGTCGTCATGTGCACCGGTTCTCAGGGCGAGCCGCTGTCGGCCCTGTCCCGCATGGCCAATGGCGAGCACAAGACGCTCTCTATCCACGAGGGCGATACCGTCATCCTCTCGGCAACTCCCGTTCCCGGCAACGAGAAAGCCGTTCAGCAGGTCGTCAACAGCTTGGCCAAGCTCGGCTGCGACGTGTGGGATAAGAACCGTGCTCTTGTCCACGTCTCGGGCCACGGCAGCCAGGAGGAGCTTAAGCTCCTGATGGCCATGGCCAAGCCCACGTACTTTATGCCGGTTCACGGTGAGGCCGTGCATCTGCGCGCCCATGCCCAGCTGGCCCGCAAGATGGGCATCAAGGATGATCACATCTTTATCCTCGATAACGGCGACACGCTCGAGATGCGCGGTGGTATCGTCAAGCGTGGTACGCCCGTCGAGTCCGGCGTCGTCTACGTCGACGGCCTGCGTATCGGCGATACCGACCCCATCGTCCTGCGCGATCGCCAGAAGCTCGCCAATGACGGTATGGTCACGGCCGTCGCCATCGTCTCGCTCAAGCACAAGAAGATTGAGGCCATCGAGTTCTCGGGCCGCGGCGTCTCGTTTGCCATCGACGACCAGTTCTCCGAGGATGCCTCCGCGTCTATTATGAAGACGATTGAGAAGGGCAAGTTTAGCTTTACGAGCAGCGGTTCCGATGCCATTCGCAAGGCCGTGCGCGACTCGCTCTCTAACTTTATCTGGAGTCGTACGCGCACTCGTCCGATGATCATCCCGGTCGTCATGGAGGTTTAGTTTGGCGCGCGGATCTGCACAAAACGCCAAAGGCAATAAAGCCAACAACCAACCGGCATCTGCTAAGGGTGCCGGTTCCCATCTTCGTGCCAATAAAGGTCACGAGGCCGACTTCGATGATTTTGAGCCCCTGGTCGAGCCTTCGGCCAACCGCGATATCGCCGGCGTGGTCATTGCCGTTTTGGCGATTGCGTCCTTCATTGCCGTGATTTCGCCGGCGACTGCACCCGTTACGGCTGCGGTTGCCGGTTTCTACCACCTGGGCTTTGGTCTGGGCGCCTACGTGCTGCCGATCGTCATTTTGCTGTTTGCCGCCACGCTCTTCTTGGGCGAGGATTCGCCGCTCAACGTGCGCTCTGTTGCGGGCGGTGCCGTGGTCTTTATCGCCGTCGTCTCCATTCTTTCGCTGATGGTGCCGGGTACGAGTGTCTCGTGTGACCTTATGTTCACGCCGCAAAATTTGTCCGCCTCGGGTGGCTACATCGGTGCGTTTATTGCGAGTGCGCTGCAGAATGCCCTGGGTAAGCCTATCGCGATGGTAGTCCTGTTGGGCCTTGTCGTCGTGGGCTTGGTCATCATCGGCTTTTCGGTGGGTGGCGTGCTGCGCTCTGCTCGCGACCGTGCGGCCGATTTTGCCGAGCGCCGTCGTGCCGATGTCAACGCCAGCCCGTGGGGTGACGACGAAGCCCTGTCGGTGCCCGGCGTTGCCCGTCCGCACCTGAGCATTCTTCGTCAAAAGGGCTCCGATGCTGCCGTGACCACGGTCATGGGCAACGATGTGGACCCGGTTTTGGACGATGACGACGAGGACGAGAATCCGTTTGTCGACGTGTCCGAGTCGGTTGAGGTTGAGCGCGCTAAGACGACGCTGCTGCCGCGCCGCCATGCCAAGAAGGGCAAGGCTGCGCCTAAGCTCAATACAAGCGAGCCCGACCCGTCTTGGTCCGATAGCGAGATTGAGCTCACCGAGGGCGATGACGAGGATGACGAGGCTCCGATTGAGACCGCAAAGACAACTTTGCTGCCGCGCCGCCATGCAAAGCGCGACCAGGTAACCGGTCAGCTTTCGATGGAAGACGACCCCGATAAGATCGACGAGTCCGAGCCGCCGTTTGCCGTGAATCCTGTTTCGGCAGCACCTCAGATCCCCGACTTCTTGAAGCATCCCAAGGTTGCCGATGCGTTTGCCTCGAGTGCTGTCGAATCGGCTGCGGCTAGCGATGGGGGAGCGGACGGCGGCGCCGCAGATAACGAGGGCGAAGAAGAGGACGGCCTCAAGCTTCCGCCGCTCGAGATCCTGCACGCCAACCCGCAGTCGGCGTCCTCCGCGTCATCTGACAAGGAGCTGGAACAGACTGCCGAGTCACTGCAATCCACCTTGCTTGAGTTTGGCCGCAGTGCCCGCGTGGTCGGCTGGATCGCCGGCCCCACGGTGACGACCTTTAAGCTGCAACCTGGCGAGGGCGAGCGCGTGAGCAAGATTTCGAGCCTCGAGGACGATATCGCGCTTTCGCTCGCTGCTCAGTCGGTGCGCATCTTTGCCCCGATCCCCGGTACCTCGCTTGTGGGTATCGAGATCCCCAATCGCAAGCGCCAGAACGTCAACCTGGGCGACGTGCTTCCCTATGTGAAGGGCGGTCCGCTCGAGCTTGCCATCGGCCGCGACGCCGAGGGCACGCCGGTCGTCGCCGACCTTGCCAAGATGCCCCACCTGCTGATCGCCGGCACGACCGGTTCTGGTAAGTCGGTGATGATCAACTCCATCATCACGACCCTGCTCATGCGCGCGCTTCCCGAGGACGTTCGCCTGATCATGGTCGACCCCAAGCGCGTCGAGCTTGCGGGCTATAACGGTTTGCCGCATCTCTATGTGCCCGTGGTGACCGAGCCCAAGCAGGCCGCGAGCGCTCTGCAATGGGCCGTGTCCGAGATGGAGCGTCGCCTGAAGGTCTTCGAGCGTCTCAACGTGCGTAAGATCTCGACCTACAACGAAAAGCAGGCCGCCGGTGAGTTTGAGCATTACGACAACCCGCCGCAAAAGATGCCCTACCTGGTCATCATCATTGACGAGCTCTCGGATCTGATGATGGTCGCCGGTAAGGATGTCGAGGCCTCGATTGTGCGTATTGCGCAGCTGGGCCGTGCCGCCGGCATTCATCTTATCGTGGCCACGCAGCGCCCCAGTTCCAACGTAGTGACGGGCCTTATCAAGGCCAACATCACCAACCGCATCGCCTTTAATGTCGCCACGGGCATCGACTCGCGCGTCATCATCGACCAGATGGGTGCCGAAAAGCTCACCGGTTTGGGCGACATGCTGTTCTCCAAGGTCGACTGGGGCAAGCCTCGCCGTATCCAGGGCTGCTTTGTCTCGGATGATGAAATCAACGAGGTCGTCGAGTTCGTCAAGTCGCAGAGCGAGCCCGACTACCACGAGGAGATCCTGTCTGCCGTGGCGCCCGCTTCCATGTCCATGGCGGGTGGCGGCGGCATTGTCCGTACCGGAGTCGCCGAGCCGCAAGACGATGATCCGCTCATTTGGGAAGCCGCCCATATTGTGGTGGAATCGCAGCTTGGCTCCACATCTGGCCTGCAACGTCGTCTGAAGGTTGGCTATGCGCGTGCCGGGCGTATTATGGATATGCTGGAAGAAAAGGGTGTCGTCGGCCCGCCCGACGGTTCCAAGCCGCGCGAGGTCCTGTTGGACGAGGAGGGGCTTGCCGCGCTGGAGTCTGTCGACGCCGAGATGGCACGTGAAGATCGTGAGTTTGGAGGATTCTGATGGCTGCACGCTTTGGTGACATGCTGCTCGAGCAGCGTCGCCGAATGGGCCTTTCCATTCAGCAGGTCGCCAACACCATCAAAATCAGGCCGCAGATCATCGAGTTTTTCGAGAATGGCAATTTTGCATCGATGCCTCCGCGCGGCTATGCGCAGGGCATGATTTCGAGCTATGCGCGCTTTTTGGGCCTCAATCCGCGGGAGGTCGTCAACGCTTATTTTGACGATCTGATGGCATATGAGCGCGAGACGTCGCAGCAGGGCGGTCGTTTTCAGGACGCCGCCGGCTACGTCAATTCGCGTTCCTCGGTCGATAACGGGCGCTTCCTGATGGTTCAGGGCGGTCGTTCGACCCGCTATGGACAGCGTCCTCAGCAGGCCGGTTATATTACCGAGACGGGTTCGGGCGAGGAGATTCGCTCACAGCGTGACCGGTTCCGCAGTACGCCGATGCCCGAGGACCGTGCACTTCCCGCTGCCCGAGGCGTGGCGCGTGACCCTCGTGCCGGCTACGGCGACGGCGGCTATTCCGATCGCGGTTACCGTGGTGCCTCTACGGGACGCTCTCGCGGTGGCTATGCGGATGCCGATACCACGCAGGTGACGCCGCGTCTTCGCTCTCAATCACAGCCGTATGGCCAGCGCTCTTCGGCTCCGCGTTCGGGCCAGCGTGGCTATCAAGGCCGCGGTGAACTTGCGCCCCGCTCGGGTCAGCGCAGCCTTCAGGGCCAGGGTGGCTATCGCGGCCGTTCCGATAGCAATCGTGGTCGTATGCCTCAGGGAGGCGGCCGCAGCAGTTCCAATCGTGGACGCGGCGGATCACGTACTCCTCAAAACAACGGGCTCGATCCGCGTATCGTCTACGCCGGCATCGGTGCCGTTGCGCTGCTGTTGATTGTGCTCATCGTGGTGCTTCTGCGCGGCTGCGCATCTTCGGCGCCCGAGACCACGCCCGAGACGCCCACTGCTACCAAGACGACGACCAAGAAGTCTTCTAAGAAGACCGAAACGGTCGACGAGGACGAAGACACCGATGAGGCGACGAATGAGTCGACTGACTCGGACGCTACCAAGACGACGGCCAAGAAGGAAGAGAACGAGGTCACGAAGGTCAAAGTCTCCGTTGCCAAGGGAAAGACCGCGTGGATTGAGGTCAAGGTCGACGGCAAGTCGGTCTATGGCGCCCAAGCGACTGGCCCCTTTGAGCAGGAGTACACGCCCGAGTCCTCGATCGAGATCACCACGTCCAAGCCTTCCGATGTCACCGTTACCAAGAACGGTGAAAAGGTCCGTTACGATACCAAGACCTCGGGCGTGGCGCGTGTGACGATCACCGTTCCCAAGAAGGAGACGACTGATTCCGAGAATGGTGAAAGTTCTGATGGTACCGACACCACCGATGGTGCCGATACCACCGACGTTACCGATGCCCAGTCCACGGATGGCGCCGATACCGCAACTGACGGTCAGACACCCACCGATTCTACCGACTATTCGTACGATAGCTACTAAGCCGCTCGTACGCGAAAGGAAACATCATGGCTAAAGATTCCAGCTTCGACGTCGTGTCCGAGGTCAACATGCAAGAGGTCGACAACGCCTTCCAGCAGACCACGCGCGAGATTTCCCAGCGCTATGACCTTAAGGATTCCGGCGCCACGATCGAGCTTTCGAAGGGCGACAAGCTCTTTACGATCAGCGCCCCGGCTGACTTTGTCTCTAAGCAGATTATCGACGTGCTGAGCTCCAAGCTCATCAAGCGCGGCATCGACCTCAAGGCTGTCTCGTGGGATGCTCCGCAGGCGGCGTCGGGCGGCACCGTGCGCGTGCTCGGCCATATCGTCGAGGGCATCGACCAGGCGACCGCCAAGAAGATCAACAAAGACATCAAGGACCAAAAACTCAAGGTCAAGGTGACCATCGAGGCCGACAAGCTGCGTGTTTCCTCTGCTTCGAAGGACGTGTTGCAGACCGTGATTCAGTTCCTGCGCGACCAGGATTACGGCCAGCCGCTACAGTTCACCAACTACCGCTAATATCATTCGAAAGGACCGCTCTCCAACATGGATACACCGTTGGGCTCCGTGCTCTACATCACCCTCGGGTGCGCTAAGAACGAGGTTGACACCGACCGCATGCGTTCTCTTTTGACCGCCGCAGGCTACGAGGAAGCATTCGACCCGCAGGATGCCGATATCGCCATCGTCAATACATGTTCGTTCCTCGCCTCCGCAACGTCCGAGAGCATCGAGACCACGCTCGAGCTCGCCAATGAGGTTCAGGACGGCGTTCGTTCTTGCCCCATCGTCATGTGCGGCTGTGTGCCGTCGCGCTATGGCGACGACCTGCCCGACGAGCTGCCCGAGGTCGCTGCCTTTGTGAAGGCCGACGAGGAGGACGGCATCGTGGCGGTCATCGATGGCGTACTGGGTGTCGAGCGTGAGATCGCGGCCTATATCCCTCAGGTCAAGCGTACCGTCGAGGGCGCCGTTGCTTACGTCAAGATTTCCGATGGCTGCAACCGCTTCTGCAGCTTCTGCATGATCCCCTATATTCGCGGTCGCTATCATTCGCGCAATGCCGAGAGCATTATCTCCGAGGTACGCGACCTGGTTGCCGGCGGTGTGCGCGAGATCGTGCTGATCGGCCAGGACACGGGTATTTGGGGCACCGACTTTACTGACGAGGATGTCGCCGAGGGCTCGCCGCGCAATCTGGCGCAGCTGCTGCGTGCCGTCGCCGAGGCCGTGCGCCCGCACAACGTCTGGGTCCGCGTGCTCTATCTGCAGCCCGAGGGCATGACCGATGAGCTTATCGATACGATTCGCGATACGCCCGAGGTGCTGCCCTATATCGATATCCCCGTGCAGCACTGCGACGCGCGCATCCTCAAGGCTATGCGCCGTTCCGGTTCGCGCCAGGAGCTCGAGGACCTGTTCCGCGATCTGCGTGAGCGTATCCCCGGCATCGTGATCCGTTCCACGGCTATGGTCGGCTTCCCGACCGAGACCGACGACGAGTTCCGCGACCTTATCGACTTTATGGACACCGTCGGCTTTGACTACACGAGCGTCTTTGCCTACTCGCAGGAGGAGGGCAGCCTGGCCGCCAAGATGGAGGGTCAGGTCGATGAGGAGGTTAAGCTCGAGCGCGCCCAGGAGGCCATGGACCTGGCTGAGTCGCTCGGTTTTGCCGCCACCGCCGCACATGTGGGCGAGCGCGCCCAGGTGATCGTCGACGGTATCGAAGAGACCGAGGATGGCGCCGAGCTGATCGGCCATGCCTGGTTCCAGGCGCCCGATTCCGATGGCGCGGTTCACTTGGACGCCAGCGAGGCGTCCGTGGGCGATATTCTGACGGTCGAGTTTACCGATAGCTTTTGCTATGAGCTTATCGGTCATGTTGTGGAGTAGGAGAGCGTCGTGGCTAACGAGAGCAATAAGGAACTGACGAGTGTTTGGACGCCCGCCAACATCGTGACGTGCGTTCGCATCGTCTTTATCCCGGTGTTCATGATCGTGTCGGCGCTTTCTCACACGAGTGTTGCCGGTACGGATTGGAGCACCTTCGACGGCCCGCTCGCCGCCGCTGCCTTCATTCTGTACGTGATCCTGTCGTGCACCGATAAGGTCGACGGTTATCTGGCGCGTTCGCGCAACGAGATCACCGACTTCGGTAAATTCTTGGACCCCATCGCCGATAAGCTGCTCGTGTTCTCGGCCCTGCTGCTGTTCTTGGATTTTGGCGCGGTGACCGTGTGGTCCGTGTTCATTATCCTGTTCCGTGAGCTTCTGGTGAGCGCCCTTCGCATGGTTGCGAGTGCGGCCGGTGTGGTCGTTGCGGCCGATAAGCTCGGCAAGTACAAGACGGCAACCACGATGGTCTCCATCTGCGGTTACCTGTGCGTTTTTGCGATGGCCGGCTTGCACCTTGGCCCGGTGGCCCTGACGCTCGGCATCTACTCGGTGTCGCGCTTCCTGTACGCCGTTGCCGTTGTCTTGACCGTTATCTCGGGTGCCCAGTACTTCTGGAACTGCCGCAAGATCGTCTTTTCGGTCTAGGTCCTGGTGGGCATGACGGAATCATTTGAGCAGATTGCCGCGCATAACGAAGAGCTCGCACGCGATATTGTCGAGCGCGCGAGCGCTCGGGGCGTGACGGTCTCGACGGCTGAGTCGCTGACGGCGGGTATGATCGCCTCGACGATTGCGGATATCCCGGGCGCCTCGGCGGTGCTGCGTGGCGGTGCGGTGACCTACTGCGATGAGATCAAGCATCGTGTGTTGGGTGTTGAGCAGGAGACGCTCGACCGCTATACCGCGGTGTCGCATCAGACCGCGCGCGAGATGGCGGTGGGTTCGCTGGAGCTGTACCAGAGCGATATTGCAGTAAGCGCAACGGGTTATGCCGGCCCCGGCGGTGGTACTGAGGACGATCCTGCGGGCACTTTCTATATTGGCTGGGCGCATCGTTCCGCCGATGGGGGAGTGCCGGTCGTGGACTCTGTGCGCTGCCACTATGAGGGCGACCGTTCGTGTGTTCGTGCCCGTGCGGTCACGGAGGCATTGGGTCGCATTGCCCTTGTGCTCAACTCTATGGAATAGACGTGTTTTAAGGGGCCTCCGGGCCCCTTAATTGTGGAGATAGGGACCTCTGGCGAATTTACTCTATGTGCAGGTAGTTGGCGTATTCTTCCTTATCGTACCTTGCTCGGTTCGCCTGCGGTCAAGTTTTTGGTCAGTGTTTGGTTGGCGTTTGGTTGGGTTTTGGAAAGGTCGGCTGCATATGATTTATCTGAACGGTTGACCACGAACAGCCGTTCGTTTATTATCGATGCAGGTTGTTAAGAGGAGGGCTATTCATGGCCAAGAATTCAGGTCCCGTACGTACCGTTCATGCTCGCACGACGGGTAAAGAGCGCGATGAGATGATCGCCACCACCAAGGCCGAGATCGAGAAGAAATTCGGCCAGGGTTCCATCATGAGGTACGGCGACGGTGGCCCCGAGCTCGAGGTCGAGGCCATCCCTACGGGCGCTCTGGCACTCGATGCCGCTCTGGGTATCGGCGGCGTGCCGCGCGGCCGTATCGTCGAGATTTACGGTCCCGAGTCCTCCGGTAAGACGACGCTTTCGCTCGAGATCCTGGCCGAGGCCCAGGCAATGGGTGGCGTTGTGGCATTTATCGATGCCGAGCATGCGCTCGATCCCACGTATGCCGCGCGCATCGGCGTGGATATCGACGAGGTGCTCATTTCTCAGCCCGATACGGGCGAGCAGGCGCTCGAGATTGTTGACATGCTCGTGCGTTCCGGCGCCATCGATGCCATTGTCGTCGACTCCGTCGCCGCTCTGACCCCGCGTGCCGAGATCGAGGGAGAAATCGGCGATACTACGGTCGGTCTTCAGGCTCGCCTGATGAGCCAGGCGCTCCGCAAGCTCGCCGGCTCGCTGTCCAAGTCCAACACGACGTGCATCTTCATTAACCAGCTGCGTGAGAAGATCGGCGTCATGTTCGGCAACCCCGAGACTACGACGGGCGGCCGCGCCCTTAAGTTCTTCTCTTCGGTTCGTATCGACATTCGCCGCATCGACAGTATTAAGCTTAAGGACGAGGTTATCGGTAACCGCGTGCGCGCCAAGGTCGTTAAGAACAAGGTGGCAGCTCCGTTCCGTTCTGCTGAGTTCGACATCATGTACGGTACGGGCATCTCTAAGGAGGGCTCGATTCTGGACATGGCTGTCGAGTGCGGCATCTGCAAGAAGATGGGCTCCTGGTTTGCCTATGGCGAGGACAAGCTCGGCAACGGTCGCGAGGCCGCCAAGGCGTTCCTGCGCGAACACCCCGATTGCGCCGACGAGATTGAGCATAAGGTCCGTCTTGCCTGCGGGCTTGAGTTTGATGACGATGCTCCGTCCGAGGTAGAGCTGACCGATCAGCCAGCGCCTGAGGAGTTTGACGAGCTTTACGCCATCGATGGTTCCGCCATGCTCGATGATGATGACGAGTAGCGGTTACGCTCATGTCGTATACGGTGACCGAGGCCACGGTCGTCTTTCCCGATAAGAAGGCGGCCTCCTCGTTCTCGAGCGGGTATGCGTCCAAAAAGCCTTGCGCACATATCGATTGTGAGCTTGAGGGCGGTTTTGAGCGGTCCATTTGGATTCCCGTGCGGGTCGCGCGCCTGTATGTCAAAAATCGCCCCGATTTTCCCTGCGATTGGGATAACTTTCGTGAGGCGGTGCAGCTCATCGAGCGTAAATGTGCACTTACCATGGTGACCGAGATGTTATCGCGCCGCGACCATGCGACGGGTGAGGTCCGTGACAAGCTGGCTCGCTACGGCTTTCACCAGCCCGCGATCGATTTCGCCGTCGAGCGCGCCACCGAGTATCACTTTTTAGACGAGAACCGCTTTTGCTCGTACTTTATCCAGGAGCGCAAGCGGCGCGGTTGGGGACAGCGCAAAATCGAGACCGAGCTCAAGCGCCGTCATGTCGTGCTCGATGATATCCCCGGCTATCCCGAGAATTATTTTGCCACGGATGACGACTTGGCTCGCGCATCGGCTCTACTCGCGAAGCGTCGTGTTCCCGAGACACGTGGATTCGAAAAGCTCGTCCGGTTTTTGATGGGCAAGGGCTTTTCGTACCACATCGCCGCCGATGCCGTTAAGGCGCGTCTCGATGCCGAACGTGAGGAATGTGCAGTTTAGACACATGCTAGACGCATGCGTTTTGCGTATCCGCCGTTCACCGCGTTTAAGTCGCCGTACCGAGTCCATTTATTTGACAGTTGTTACGGTTCAACGTACGATAAACACTGTCATTTGCTTTGTGATATGTGCTCATCTTTGATGAGTTTGTTTATATGTTTATCTGTATCCGACCCGCATAAGCTGCGCCCATATTACTCAAATGTCGCGAGCCGTTCGTAAGAACGGTTCGCTTTGTTGTGTAACGAATCCATAAAAAGGAGTGAGCATGCCTATCATCGCAGCGCTCGTTGGCATTGTTTTGGGTGCCATCGCCGCCATTGCCTACATGCGCACCGCCAAGCAGGGTAGTCTTCACGAGGCCGACGAAAAGATCCAGTCGGCTCACGCACAGGCTGAGTCCCTCATCGGTGATGCAAAGCGTCAGGCCGAGACCCTCAAAAAAGAGGCTCTGCTCGAGGCTAAAGAAGAGATTATCAAGAACAAGCAAGCTGCCGAGGCCGAGGACAAGCAGCGTAAGAACGAGATTCGTACGCTCGAGAACCGTGTGATGCAGCGCGAGGAGTCCCTCGATCGCCGCAACGATGCCCTCGATAAGCGTGAGCACCAGCTGTCCAGCCAGGCTGGCCAGGTCGAGAAGCGCTCCCGCGAGCTTGAGGAGCTCTGCGCCAAGCAGACCTCTGAGCTCGAGCGCATCGCCGACCTGACCCGCGAGGACGCTCACAAGGAGTTCCTCGACAAGGTTCGCGGCGAGGTTACCCACGAGGCCGCCACGATCATCCGCGAGTCCGAGCAGCAGGTTCGCGCTGAGTGCCACAAGACCGCTCAGGAGATTTTGTCCCTGGCTATTCAACGCTGTGCCGCCGACCACACCGCCGAGGTCACCGTTACCTCCGTGCATATTCCGTCTGACGACCTGAAGGGTCGCATCATCGGCCGCGAGGGTCGCAACATCCGCACCTTCGAGCAGGTTTCCGGCGTCAACCTTGTTATCGACGACACGCCTGAGACCGTCGTGCTTTCGAGCTTCGATCCGGTCCGTCGCGAGACCGCCCGCGTCGCCCTCGAGAACCTTATTGCTGACGGACGCATTCATCCTG
>OBIU01000843.1_pt1 | contig 11979 bp, 9 predicted proteins | sample 1519871 | NCBI WGS metagenome assembly OBIU01 (sample SAMN04209229, study PRJEB22552) | human gut metagenome | biome: gut; material: feces | host: Homo sapiens | place: USA: Oklahoma
GGGCCTGCCCGTGGCCGTGAACGTTTCCTGCCACGTCACCCGCCGCGCCAGCGCGGAACTGTAAGGAGGAAGAAGCATGGAATACAGACTGACCACTCCCTGCACCGCGCAGGACCTTGCCCCGCTGAAGGCGGGTGACACCGTGCTGCTGTCCGGTGTGGTGTACACCGCCCGCGATCAGGCCCACAAGCGGATGATCGAGGCGCTGGACAAGGGCGAAGCGCTGCCTTTTGACCTGACCGGCAGCGCCATTTACTACGTCGGCCCCACCCCGGAGCGTCCGGGTGAGGTGATCGGCTCGGCCGGGCCCACCACCAGCGGCCGCATGGACGCCATGAGCCCCCGCCTGCTGGATCTGGGCAACAAGATCATGATCGGCAAAGGCAAGCGGGACGCCGCCGTCAAGGAAGCCGTGGTGCGCAACGGGGCCGTGTATCTGGCGGCTCTCGGCGGTGCCGGTGCCCTGATGGCAAAAAGTGTTGAGACGCTGGAGGTCATCGCCTGGCCGGACCTGGGCTGTGAGGCGGTGCGCCGCCTGACCGTGCGGGATATGCCCCTGACCGTGATCTTGGACGCCCACGGCGGCGACCTGTACCAGTCCGGCCCGGCGGCGTATCTGGAAAGCGAAAACTAACGGGGTTTTGTCCCCTTTGCACAAAACAAAACCGGCCTGGAATTGGCAAACCCGCTGTTTTGTGCAGAAGAAAGTTGGTTTGTTTGCACAAACTTCCTGCGAATTGCTTGCATCAACGGCAAAAGTGTGATATCCTGTAACATACAAACCGTGGTGCTTTGCATCCCGGCAGAGAACTTCCCGCCGTGGGGCGGGGCAAGGCAGGAGGCAAACAAACCATGCAGATCCACCAATCCGCAGAAGATTATCTTGAAACGATCCTGATGCTGACCCAGCGCATGGGCAAGGTGCGCTCCATTGACGTGGTCAATGAGCTGGGCTTTACCAAGGCGAGCGTGAGCATCGCCATGAAAAAGCTGCGGGAAAACGGCTATATCGCGGTGGACGGCGAAGGCAACCTGACCCTGTTGGAGCCGGGCCGTGAGATCGCAGAACGCATCTACAGCCGCCATCGTCTGCTCACCCACTTCTTCATGCAGCTGGGCGTAGACGAAAAGACTGCCGCCGAGGATGCCTGCAAGGCAGAGCACATCCTCAGCGAGCAAACGCTGGAAAAGATCCGCGAACGCGCCCTTGAGACTGACGCCGAAACCGGCAGCGCCCAATAAGCAGTAATTCGCACGATACCGCCCTCTGTACCTGTGGTACAGAGGGCGGTATTTTTTGTGCACCGGGGCGGGGTTGACCCTTGCATCCGGGCAGCGGGTGCGGTATTCTTATAAGATAAGAACCGTTTTACGAATCGACCGGGGAGGGAAAACGACCATGGACGCAGACGAGATCCGCACACTGCTGGGCGAAATGGTATTTGAGCGTGCCCAGAAATACCGCCGCCGCATCCTGCAGAGCAGCTGCACCACCAACGAGGATGGCGTACGCCATGTCTCGGCGCTGGTGCAGGGCAATGGAGCCGACTGTTTTTATACACAGGTCTGGCTGCGGGAGAACGGCAGCTTTGTCAGTGCTTCCTGCGACTGTCCCTACAACCAGAACGGTGACGGCACCTACTGCAAGCACATTGGCGCGCTGCTGCTGGAGGATGCGGCCAAGCACCCGGCCCCCAAGGCACCGGCCGCCCCGGAAACCATCCCGGGCGTGGTGCGCGGCACCGACGGGCTGAACCCCGCCGCTTCCCGGAAGGACAGCTATGCTTCCGGGCTGGAAATGCTGTTCGGCCGCAAGTGGCGGGGCGACGCCCCCGTCACCGACCAGGAGGCCCGCAAGCTGCTGGAGACCTACCAGCAGAGTGCCCTGCAGGACCTGGGCGAGGCCGGAGATCCCCCTCAGGACACCGGCTTTGTGGAGCTGGAACCGGAGCTGACCATGCTGTCCGGCGGGCAGCCGTGGCTGCGGCTGCGCATCGCCAACCGGGAGCGGGGGCGGCAGTATGTGGTCAAGAGCATCCCTGCCCTGCTGGACGATGTGGAGCACGGCCGCAGTGCCGGCTATGGCCGCTTTCTGACCTTTGTGCACCGCTGGGACGCCTTTGACGAAGAGAGCCGTCAGCTGCTGCAGTTGCTGCGTCGGCAGGTGAACGCCAAGCAGAGCATGGAGACCAACGTGGTGCGCAGCTACAGCTATGCGGCGTCGGATGCCCCGGCAGGCGGTCTGCCGCTGACCGGTGAGATCTTTGACGCGCTGGTGCAGCTGTATGCGCCCACCGGCACGCTGGGCGGCTACGCCCTGCAGGAGGGCCTGCCCGTCATCACCATGACGGTGCAGCGCCGCCGGGGCGGTGTGCAGATCGACACCCTCCCGACCCTGAACTCCGTGCACGGGCTGGACTATGATTACCTTTACAGCGCCGACACCCTGTGGCGGCTGCAGCGGGCTTCCAGTGCCCGCATCCTTCCGGCTTTGCAGGCGCTGTGCGGCAAAAGCCTGTTTTTCACCAGTGCCGACGCCACCGAATTCTGCAGCTATGTGCTGCCGGAGCTGGGCAGCAAGTTGACCATCGTGGACCCGGAACGCCTGCTGCTGAACCAGATCCCGCTGGAACCCGTGGTGCAGTTCTATCTGGATGCGCCCCGCGACCGTGGTATGACCGTGACCGCTCACGCCGAATTCCTGTACGGAGAGGACCGGATCACCCCCTCCGGCCCGGCCCCGGCGGGCCTGCTGCGGGATACCCGCGCCGAGCGCCGGGCCGACCGGCTGCTGGCCACTTGGCTGGAGCCGGACCCCACCGAGCCGGGACAGTACATGGTCACGGACGAAGAACCGCTGTACCGCCTGCTGGAAGAGGGCGTGCCCGCCCTGATGGACGAAGGTGAAGTGTACCTGAGCGACGCCTTCCGCAATCTGCAGGCCGCCCCGCCCAAAATTTCGGTGGGCGTGTCGGTGCACGGCAGCGTACTGGACCTGGAGGTGGACACCGGCGAGTTCCCGACCGCAGAGCTGCGGGAGCTGCTGCAGTCCCTGCACCAGAAAAAACGCTACCACCGCCTGCGCGACGGCCGCCTGCTGCGGCTGGACGACAATCTGGAAGGGCTGGACGAGCTGAACGAAACGCTGGAGCTGTCCGGCGCAAAGCTCAAAGATGGACATGCGGAACTGCCGCTTTACCGTGCTCCCACGCTGGACTGGGCACTTTCGGGCCAGAACGGCCTGCGCTTCAGCCGCGACGACGCATTCCGCCGCATCAGCCGCAGCTTCCATGCCGTGAAGGACAGCGAGTATACCCCGCCCCAGTCCCTGCACAGCGTGCTGCGCAAGTATCAACGGGACGGTTACCGCTGGCTGCGCACGCTGGACGGCTACGGCATGGGCGGCATCCTGGCCGACGATATGGGCCTGGGCAAGACCCTGCAGGTGCTGAGCTACCTGCTGGCCCTCAAGGAGGGCGGGCAGTCCCTGCCCAGCCTCATCGTGTGCCCGGCGTCACTGGTGCTGAACTGGGAGGAAGAGTGCAAAAAGTTCACCCCGCAGCTCACCTGTGTGGCGATGGACGGCGACGCCGCCCACCGCGCTGTGCTGGCCCGCCGGTGGGCAGAGGCCGATCTTGTGGTGACCAGCTACGACCTGCTGCGCCGCGATGAGGACCGCTACGCCGAGCAGCCCTTCTATGCCTGCATCCTGGACGAAGCGCAGGCCATCAAGAACCATACCACCCAGAAATACAAGGCCGTATGCCAGGTCCGCAGTCAGGTACGCTTTGCCCTGACCGGCACCCCGGTGGAGAACCGGCTGGGCGAGCTGTGGAGCATCTTCTCCTTCCTCATGCCAGGCTATCTGCCGCCGTACAAGAACTTCTGTGCCCGGTTTGAAAAGCCCATCGTGCAGGAGGAAGATGCCAACGCCGTGCGGCGGCTGAATCAGCTCACCGGGCCGTTCATCCTGCGCCGCATGAAGGCGGATGTGCTGCGGGAGCTGCCGCCCAAGACCGAAAATGTCCACCGCATCGAGCTGGACACCGAACAGCGCAAGCTGTACCTTGCCGCCGTGGTGGACGCCCGCGAGAAGCTGCGCGCCGCGAAACCGGAGGACAAAATGGCGGTGTTCGCGGTGCTCATGCGGCTGCGGCAGATCTGCTGCGACCCCCGCCTTGTGGCTGACAACTGGTCCGGCGGCAGCGCCAAGCTGGACGCCTGCATGGAGCTGGTCACCGCTGCCGTGGAGGGCGGCCACCGCATCCTGCTGTTCAGTCAGTTCACCTCCATGCTGGACTTGCTGGCCCAGCGGCTGGACGAGGCCGGGGTGAGCCACTTCACCCTGCAGGGCTCCACCCCCAAGCCGGTGCGTGCCGAGCTGGTGCGCCGCTTCAACGGCGGCGAGGCCAGCGTGTTCCTGATCTCCCTGCGGGCAGGCGGCACCGGCCTGAACCTGACCGCCGCCGATATCGTCATCCACTACGACCCGTGGTGGAACGTGGCGGCCCAGAATCAGGCCACCGACCGCGCCTACCGCATCGGTCAGAAGAACCCTGTGCAGGTGTATAAGCTCATTGCACAGGACACCCTTGAGGAAAAGATCGTGGAGCTGCAGCAGGCCAAGCAGTCGCTGGCAGACACCGTCACCGGCTCGGCCGACGGCGCGATCCTGTCCATGAAGCCTGAGGAGCTGCTGCAGCTGCTGGGCGAAGAAGCATAAGGAGAAAGCATTATGAAGGTTTGGGATCTGCACTGTGATACCCTCAGCGAGCTGCGCCATGCCGAAAAGAATGGCACCCCCGCAAGCTTTGCCCACAATGATCTGCACATCGACCTGGAAAAATTGCAGGCCGGAGACTACATGCTGCAATGTCTGGCCGCGTTTGTGAACCTGGCCGACCCCACCCCCGGTGCCGACCCGCTGGTGACGGCGCTGGAAGAGATCGACTTGTTCAAGCGGATCATGGCAAAATACCCGGACCGCATTGCCCCGGTGTACACGGCGGCCGACATCCGCAAAAACGCCGAAGCCGGAAAGATCAGCGGCCTGCTCACCGTGGAGGAGGGCGGCTGCTGCAAGGGCAGCCTGGGCGTGCTGCGCCGGATGTATGAGCTGGGCGTGCGCATGATGACCCTGACCTGGAACCACGACAACGAGCTGGCCGCCCCGCAGGCAAACCCCGGCGGGCCGCTGGCGGCTCAGACCCAGCGCGGCCTGACCGAAACGGGCTTTGCTTTTCTGGCCGAGATGGAGCGCCTGCACATGATCGTGGACGTGAGCCATCTTTCTGACCGGGGCTTCTGGGACATCGTGGAACACGGCACCCGCCCCTTTGCGGCCAGCCACTCCAATTGCCGCGCCCTGTGCCCCCACACCCGCAACCTGACGGATGCGATGATCCGCGCCCTGGCCGAAAAAGGCGGCATCGCGGGGCTGAACTACTATGCTGCTTTCCTGGACACCGACCCCGCTCACCCGGAAGCCTGCCGCAGCACGGTGGAGCGCATCGCAGAGCACGCGGCCCACTACAAGCAGGTGGGCGGCATCGGGGTGCTGGCCCTGGGCAGCGACTTTGACGGCATCGACGGCCACCACCAGCTGGAAACAGCGGCGGACATGCCGCTGCTGGCCGACGCCCTGCGCAGGGCCGGCTTTACCGAGGACGAGGTGGAGCGCATCTTCTGGCGCAATGCCCGGGATTTCTTTGAGCACAACCTGTAAAACAGACGGGAGCGTACCGCAATGGACAAGAACATGACACTGGAAAAGCGCATCGACGCCGAACTGTATTCCTATCAGGGCAGGATGAGCGTTTTTGTGGACGACCTGCAGGGCCACACCGTGGAGCGCGGGGCTGACGAGGAATTTGAGACGGCCTCGGTCATCAAGGCCTTTCTGCTGGCGGCGCTCTACCTGCAGGCCGAGCGCGGCAAGGCAGATCTTTCCGCCGAGATCGAATACGAGGCCAGCCAGTTCGTGGACGGCAGCGGCATGCTGCGTGCCCTGGGCGTGGGAGCCCGCCTCAAGGTGAAGGACACCGCCACCATGATGATCATCTGCTCAGACAACATCGCCACGAACATGCTCATCGACTACCTGGGGCTGGACACCATCAACGCCTGCATCCGGGAGCTGGGCTTTGCCCACACAGTACTGCACAACGCCCTGCACTTTGACCGGTACCGGCAGCTGGGCACCACCACGCCCCGGGACTACGCTTCCCTGCTGGCCCAGATGGCTCGGGGCACCCTGGTGAGCAAAGCCGCCAGCGTCGAGATGCTGGCCATCCTGCGTCAGCAGCACTACAACACCATGCTGACCAAGGACTTCCCGCAGTATTATCTGGACTGCGAGGAGACCGGGGCCCCGGAGCTGCTCTGGGTGGCCAGCAAAAGCGGCAGCATGAACGCCTGCCGCAACGACGGCGGCATCGTGCACACGCCCTATGGGGAGTATGTCATCGTGCTGATGAACACGGACTTCCACGACATCATTGAGTACAACGACCACCCCGCCATCGTGTACGGAGCACGGGTGTCTCGCATGATCCTGGACCAGGTGCTGGCCTGCGAAGGGAAGCTGTGGCTGGACTGAGCCGACCTCAAAATACCGCAAAAACAAAAAGCTGAGCATCCGCCGTCTGGCAGGTGCTCAGCTTTTTCAGGTTTCGTTCAGGCGATGCAGCCCATGCTCCGCAGCAAAAACAGCCAGAAAGTCAGGCTGAATGCGCTGAACAGGGTGGTGGTGACGCACACACTGCCGGTAAGCACGCCCTCGTGGCCCATCTGCTTTGCCATAACATAGCAGCTTGGCGTGGCAATGCTGCCCAGCATCACCAGCAGGGCCACCAGTTTTTCGTCCGTAAAGCCCAGATGCACCGCCGCCGGCAGGAACAGTGCCGGCAGGGCCATCAACTTGACGGCAGTTGCCACGGCCGTGGGGCGCAGGTAGCCCAGCGCCTTGCGGCCCTTGAACCCGGCTCCGATGGCCAGCAGCGCCAGCGGGCTTGTCAGGCTGGCAATGCTGGAGAGGGTTTTGCCGGCCATGGTGGGCATGGGCAGGCCCAGCAGGCTCCAGGCAAACCCGGCGGCAATGCCCAGCAATGTGGGGTTGGTCAGGATGCCTTTCATGCTCTTTTTCAACTTTGCTGTCATGCTGCCTGTCTGGGCCGCCTCCGGGCCTTCCAGCATCAGGATGACCACCGCCATCACGTTGTACAGCGGCACGCTGCCCAGGATCATCATACTGGACATCTCCGCCGTGCCGTAGATGCTCTGCAGAAAGGCTGTTCCCAGAATGGCTGCCGACGAGCGGTAGCACACCTGCACGAACTCGCCCACAAGGCGCTTGTCCGGCAAAAACAGCTTCGCCAGCGCCCAGATGCCCAAGATGCTGACCAGTGTGACCACGAAGCAGAACAGCACATAGGCCCCGTCAAAGGCCGCGCGCACATCGGTGGCGGCCAGGTCCCGGAACAGCTGCACCGGCAGCGCCACATAGAACACAAACTTGTTGGCCCCGGCCACGAATGCATCGCTGAGGAACTTTTTCTGGTACAGCACATAGCCCAGCAGCATGACGAAAAACAATGGCATGGTGCTGTTCATGCTGAACCGGACATTTTCCCACATGGCTCACATGCCCCCGTGGCGGCGCTGCTCAGCGGCCAGCTCCTGCTGCAGGGCAGCTTTGCGGTGGTCCAGCAGCAGATCCTTGTTGTACTGGAAATAGCGCTTGCAGCCGTTCTCGGTGAGGAAAGCATGGGACACCGGGTTCACGGTGAGCTCGGTGACGAACACCACCATTTCCTGGCTCTCGGCAAAGGCCTGCTCCATAAAGTCAAAGGCTGCTTCCAGCGCCGCGCTGGCGGTCTGCTGAGCTTTTTCGCGGTCATCGGCCAGCGTCTGGAACTGCCCACGCAGCAGCTCAAAGGCCTCCTGGGTCCCGGCGGCATTGGCACGGCGCAGCTCGCCCTCCCACCGGCGCAGCTCGGCCTGCACCTGCAGGCGGGTGTTCAGCCTGTCGCGGCCCAGCAGACCGGCCTCCCGCTGATGCTGGGTCTCGGCATCATAGTCTGCGATCTGCTGGCTGAACAGCTCTGCCGAGCCGTCCGGCAGATCGTCCGGCAGGGTGGCAAGGGCCTTTTTCGTCTCCCGCAGGAAGGCATAGCAGGCATCGGCCACCGCATCCGCCTGCCGGGACGCAGCAAACCGGGTGTTCAGGCCCGCCAGAAGCAGGCTGACCAGCGACAGTCGCTCGTCAAACGGGGCCTGCAGCAGCCGGGCGAACACGGCGGGCTTTGCCTGCCCGGCCAGGATCTCCTCCACGCCGTAGTCATCCCGGTACTTATAGTAAAGGTCCAGATAGGCCGAGAAGTCCTCCGCGATCTTCGGGTGCTGGATGTATTCCTTGATGAGGTCCTCATCGGCCTGCAGGCCCAACTGCTCGTAGGTATCCAGCAGATTAGACAGGTCCTCCCAGCCGCGGGCGGTGACGAACTGGGTGCCGTCCACGTCGGCGTTGATCTGGTAGAAGTTCTGAGGGTGCAATTCCAGATAGCTCAGGATGGCGCTGTGGATGTGGGCTGCCCGGGCGTAGTCCTTCCACACCGGCAGGTCGGGCTCAATGTCCATGCGGCGCACACGGTCGAGGGTGACGATGTCAAAGTCCCGGACGGATTTGTTGTACTCCGGCGGGTTGCCTGCTGCCACGATGACCCAGCCCGCCGGCACCGCCTGGTTGCCGAAGGTCTTGCACTGCAAAAACTGCAGCATGGTGGGAGCCAGCGTCTCGGACACACAGTTGATCTCGTCGATGAACAGGATGCCCTCCGAAAGGCCGGTGGCCTCCATTTTGGCGTAGATGCTGGCGATGATCTCGCTCATGGTGTACTCGGTCACCGAAACGTCCTTGTCGCCGTAGTGGCGCTGCCGGATGAAGGGCAGGCCCACGGCGCTCTGGCGGGTGTGGTGGGTGATGGTATAGGCCACCAATGCCACCCCGCACTCCCGGGCCACCTGCTCCATCACCTGGGTCTTACCGATGCCCGGAGGCCCCATGAGCAGGATGGGCCGCTGCCGGATGGCCGGAATGGCGTATTCGCCCAGGGCATCCTTGGCAAGATAGGCCTTGACGGTGTGTTCGATCTCTTCTTTGGCGCGTTTGATGTTCATAACAGCTTCCCCCTCGTTTCAGGAGTTGTTCAGGTCACGGTACAGGTCGTCCTCTTCGGCCAGCGCGTCGGCAAGAGCGCTGGCCGGGCGGGCCGCCGCACCGGTAAATTCTTCTTCGTCCAGCACTACTTTCATAGCCCAGGGCGGCACATTGGCGTCGTCGAACCGCTCTCCTAAAAACAGGAAGGCCGTGTCGTAGGCCGGGCGCTTTGCCGGGTAGGTGCCCATGCCGTCGGTAAAGTAGAGCAGTCCCCGCAGGTTCGAGAACTTTTTCTCGGCGCAGAGCCGGTCCACATAGGCAAAGGCGGGCCGGAAGTCGGTGCCGCCGCCGCCCCGCAGCTCAAAGTGGTTCATGGCGTGGATCAGCTCGTCCTCGTTTCGGATGAGCAGGTCCTGCCGGATGGCATTGTCAGCCTGGATCAGGTGCAGGTTCATGCGGTGGAAAAAGTTCTCCTGCCCCTTCAGCAGAGTGTAGGTCTCGGCCAGAAAGGCCCGCACCAGCGCACCGGAGGTGGAATAGCTGGTGTCGATGACCAGGGCCAGTTCCTCGATCTTTTTGCTTTCCCGCGTTTCCAGCGGCTCGATGAGGGGCAGGTTGCCGTACACCGACAGGCCGTAGGTGTAGAAGTTCAGGTCGAACTCGTCCGGGTCCAGCTTGACTTCCTCCCGCATGACACAGAACCGGCGCAGAAAATCCTTGTAGCTGCGGCGGCTGCGGTTGGCGGCCTTCACCTGCTGTTTCAGGGCGTCGGCCCCTTCCCCGGCTTCTTTGTCCCGCAGGTCCAGCTCGGTCTGCATCCGTTCCCCGATCTTCTGCCAGGTCTTTTGGGGCAGCGGGGTGGGCATCTGCTGGGGCTGTTCCGGGGCATCCTTCGGCCACAGGCGGTGGTCATCGGCCACGAATTCCCGTTCCAGCTGGCGCAGCACGCCGGGCGTCTGGCGGGTGAGCCACCGGTACGCCGGGGCCGCCGCCACTACCTTTTCTTCGGCGGTGATCTGCTGATACGCATTCTGCCGCACATAGGTCAGGGGCCGCTTGACACTGGCGCGGTTCAGACTGTCGATCACGTTTTCCACCGCGATGTCACAGGCCAAGCTCCACAGCTGCGGCTCCCTGCGGCCTTTGAGCCACAGATGGCGGAATACACAGTGGAATACCACATGCAAATACAACCGGTTGAGATACTTCGGGTTCTGCTGGTAAAGCTGCAGCAGCCGGGCGGGCTGGTAGTACAGCATCTGACCGTCGGTGGCCAGCACCCGGCAGCGCTCATCCGGGGCAGGCTTGAGGGCCGAGAGGGCCATATCCAGAAAGCGGAAGTCCAGATACAGCCCGCTGCGCACCACGGCCAGCACCTCGCCGCCCATGCGGGCCTGCCACTCCTCGTGGGTCTCCGGCCGCTGGGAGCTGAATTCCTTGCGCGGGTCCACAAATTTTTCCTTTGGCAACCGGATTCACCCCCTTAAAAATCAAAATCATACCGCCGCTTCGGTGTTGCCGCGGCGAACTTTTTGTGCTCCGCGTCGGCTAGCAGGGCAGCGGCAGCGGCATTTTCCGCCTTTGCGGCAAGGGCAGCCCCCTCGGCAAAGGCAGCTTTGTCCAGCACGTCCAGTGCCAGCAGCGCCCGCACCCCGTCCAGGTCCTGTGCCTTCAGCAGCCAGGTGAGCACCCGATCGGTGTTGGCGGAAAGAAAGGCCCGGTAATGCCCGGCCGCCGTTTCACTCAGCTGCCATGGCCAGCGCAGACGGTCGAAGCAGAGCATGGCCATGATGTTGGCATCGTCGGCGTCGTGCCCCTGCGGGAAAATGGCGTCGTATTCTGCCGGGAGGAATTTATTGTTCAAAAAACACTGCCGGTAATGATATCCCTGCCCGGAAAAGGTGTGCAGCAGGATGTGGGCCGGGGTCTCCTCAATGTCCTCCCAGTAGGCGGGGTACCACAGGGCCGCCAACGGGGCCGCCGCACCAGAGGGCCGGAACTCCGCCCGCACCGCCTCGGTGATGTTGTTGACCAGCGCAAACAGGCCGGTGGCCGCGTCCGCCTCTGCCTGCACCCGGATGGTCTCCAGTGCAAAGCAGTTCAGGAACACATCACTGCCCAGCGTCAGGCCCTCGGCTCCCACCGTAAGCAGGCGCAGCTTCCGGCAGTTGTAAAAGGCACAGCTGCCAATGACCTGCAGGCGGTCCGGCAGGGTCACCTCTTCCACAAAGCTGCCGCACACGGGGTGCAGGTCGTCGGGGTCCGCCGCCGGGGCGTCAAAGTCAAAATCGTACCGGCGGGCACTGCCGCCCACCGCCTGCCCGAAGGCCCGGGTCAGCCGGACTGCACCGGTATCATCCACCTGATAGCGGCAGACGGCATCCGATGCCGGCAGACTGCGGGGCTTTTCGGAGAAGCAGTAGTCCCCCAACTCGGTGATGGGCCAGCTGCCTCCCGCCGGGGCCGGAACGCTGCCCGGCAGTACGACGCAGGGGTCCTGGCCGTACACCCGCACCAGCCGCGCACCGCCTGCTTCCAGCGGCAGAACCTCCAGCATCATCCCGTTTTCCTGCACCATTCCGCACTCCCCTGTTCCTCTGTTTTTTTGCTGCTCCCAGTATAAACCACCCGGCAGAGGATGTCCAGTGCCCACCGGGGCTTTGGTTACCTTCGCTGCGCTCGGCCGTGCTGTTCGAGTCCTGTACCGTCCACCACAAAAAAATCCCCAGACCGAATGGTCTGGGGATGTGGTGGAGCATTGTCCACGGCACTCGAACCCAACACTTCCTCACGGGTGACCGTTTTGGCATCGTCCGTGAAGT
>OBIU01000848.1_pt1 | contig 11943 bp, 8 predicted proteins | sample 1519871 | NCBI WGS metagenome assembly OBIU01 (sample SAMN04209229, study PRJEB22552) | human gut metagenome | biome: gut; material: feces | host: Homo sapiens | place: USA: Oklahoma
TCAACAACAAGGTGCCCATCTTCTCGAGCAAGCTGACGCTTGGCTTTATCGAGGGTAAGCTCTCCGAGTTTCGTATTCGTGCACCCAAGTTCCGTGAGGTCAAGGGCGGCAGCCACGTCAATCTGGGTGGCATTTCGCTCGACTTCTTCTCGATGACGCACTCAATCCCGGGCGCTCTGGGTGTGTTCATCCGCACCAACCAGGGCACTGTTATGCACACCGGCGACTTTAAGCTCGACCAGACGCCCATCGACGGCGTCACGCCCGACTATGCCGCTATCAGCCGCTTTGCCAAGCAGGGCATCGACCTGCTGCTGTCCGACTCCACCAACGCCACGGTCCCCGGCTTTACCAAGTCCGAGGCCGAGGTTGGCCCCAATCTGCTGCATGCCATCAAGAATGCTCCGGGCCGCGTGTTCGTCGCGTCGTTCTCGAGCCACATCCATCGACTGCAGCAGATCTGCGACGCCGCCCGCAAGTGCGGCCGCAAGGTCGTCGTGACCGGTCGTTCCATGCTCACCAACACCCGTGTGGCGCGCGAGCTCGGTTATCTCAACATTGATGATGCCGATATTATCGATGCCTTCGATATCGATAACCTGCCCGACGATAAGATCGTCGTCATGTGCACCGGTTCGCAGGGCGAGCCTCTGTCGGCCCTTTCGCGCATGGCTAACGGCGAACACAAGACGCTCTCCATCCACGAGGGCGATACCGTCATCCTCTCGGCAACGCCGGTCCCCGGTAACGAGAAGGCCGTTCAGCAGGTCGTCAACAGCCTCGCCAAGCTTGGCTGCGACGTGTGGGATAAGAACCGCGCTCTCGTCCATGTCTCGGGTCACGGTAGCCAGGAGGAGCTCAAGCTCCTGATGGCCATGGCCAAGCCTACGTACTTTATGCCGGTCCACGGCGAGGCCGTGCATCTGCGCGCCCATGCTCAGCTTGCACGCAAGATGGGCCTCAAGGACGATCACATCTTTATCCTCGACAACGGAGATACGCTTGAGATGCGTGGCGGTATCGTCAAGCGCGGTACGCCTGTCGAGTCTGGCGTCGTCTATGTCGACGGACTGCGCATCGGTGATACCGACCCCATCGTCCTGCGCGATCGTCAGAAGCTTGCCAACGACGGTATGGTCACGGCTGTCGCTATCGTTTCGCTCAAGCACAAGAAGATCGAGGCTATCGAGTTCTCGGGCCGCGGCGTCTCCTTTGCCATCGACGATCAGTTTTCCGAGGACGCCTCGGCGTCCATCATGAAGACGATCGAGAAGGGCAAGTTCAGCTTTACGAGCAGCGGCTCCGATGCCATTCGCAAGGCCGTGCGCGACTCACTCTCTAACTTTATCTGGAGCCGTACGCGCACTCGTCCGATGATCATCCCGGTCGTCATGGAGGTTTAGTTTGGCGCGCGGATCTGCACAAAACGCCAAAGGCAATAAAGCCAACAACCAACCGGCATCTGCTAAGGGTGCCGGTTCCCATCTTCGTGCCAATAAAGGTCACGAGGCCGACTTCGATGATTTTGAGCCCCTGGTCGAGCCTTCGGCCAACCGCGATATCGCCGGCGTGGTCATTGCCGTTTTGGCGATTGCGTCCTTCATTGCCGTGATTTCGCCGGCGACTGCACCCGTTACGGCTGCGGTTGCCGGTTTCTACCACCTGGGCTTTGGTCTGGGCGCCTACGTGCTGCCGATCGTCATTTTGCTGTTTGCCGCCACGCTCTTCTTGGGCGAGGATTCGCCGCTCAACGTGCGCTCTGTTGCGGGCGGTGCCGTGGTCTTTATCGCCGTCGTCTCCATTCTTTCGCTGATGGTGCCGGGTACGAGCGACTCGTGCGACCTTATGTTCACGCTGCAAAACCTGTCCGCCTCGGGTGGCTACATCGGTGCGTTTATTGCGAGTGCATTGCAGAATGCCCTGGGTAAGCCTATCGCAATGGTGGTCCTATTGGGTCTGGCCGTCGTTGGCTTTGTCATCATCGGCTTTTCGGTGGGCGGCGTTTTGCGCTCTGCCCGCGACCGTGCGGCCGATTTTGCCGAGCGCCGTCGTGCCGACGTCAACGCGAGTCCGTGGGGTGACGACGAAGCCCTGTCGGTGCCCGGCGTTGCCCGTCCGCACCTGAGCATTCTTCGTCAAAAGGGCTCCGATATGGCCGTGACCACGGTGATGGGCAACGATGATGACCTGGTTTTGGACGATGACGACGAGGACGAGGATCCGTTTGTCGACGTGTCCGATGCCGTGGAGGCCGAGCGCGCCAAGACGACGCTGCTGCCGCGCCGTCATGCCAAGAAGAGCAAGACGGCTCCCAAGCTCAATACGAGTGAACCCGGCCCGTCTTGGTCCGAGAGCGAGATTGAGCTTACCGAGGGCGATGACGAGGACGACGAGGCTCCGATCGAGACTGCCAAGACGACCTTGCTGCCGCGTCGCCATGCCAGGCGCGGCCAGGTGACCGGCCAGCTTTCGATGGAGGACGATCCGGACAAGGTCGACGAGTCCGAGCCGCCGTTTGCCGTGAATCCCGTCTCGGCCGCCCCTCAAATTCCTGATTTCCTCAAGCATCCCAAGGTTGCCGATGCGTCTGTTGCGAGCGCTGCCGAGGCGTCTACTTCGAGCGATGGGGGAGCGGACAATGCCCCCGCGGATAACGAGGGCGAAGAAGAGGACGGCCTTAAGCTTCCGCCGCTCGAAATCCTGCATGCAAACCCTCAGTCCGCTTCTGCCGCATCTTCGGACAAGGAGCTGGAACAGACCGCCGAGTCGCTGCAGTCCACGCTGCTTGAGTTTGGCCGTAGCGCTCGCGTTGTCGGCTGGATTGCCGGCCCCACGGTGACGACTTTTAAGCTGCAGCCCGGCGAGGGTGAGCGCGTGAGCAAGATTTCGAGCCTTGAGGACGACATCGCGCTGTCGCTTGCTGCTCAGTCCGTGCGTATCTTTGCCCCGATTCCCGGCACCTCGCTCGTGGGTATCGAGATCCCCAATCGCAAGCGTCAGAACGTCAACTTGGGCGACGTGCTGCCCTATGTTAAGGGCGGTCCGCTTGAGCTTGCCATCGGCCGCGACGCCGAGGGCACGCCGGTCGTCGCCGACCTCGCCAAGATGCCCCACCTGCTGATCGCCGGTACCACGGGTTCCGGTAAGTCGGTCATGATCAACTCCATCATCACGACCCTGCTCATGCGCGCGCTCCCCGAGGACGTTCGCTTGATCATGGTCGACCCCAAGCGCGTCGAGCTCGCAGGTTATAACGGCCTGCCGCATCTTTACGTGCCCGTAGTGACCGAGCCCAAGCAGGCCGCGAGCGCCTTGCAGTGGGCGGTGTCCGAGATGGAGCGCCGCCTGAAGGTCTTCGAGCGCCTGAACGTGCGCAAGATCTCGACCTATAACGAAAAGCAGGCCGCCGGCGAGTTTGAGCATTACGATAACCCGCCGCAAAAGATGCCCTACCTGGTCATCATCATCGACGAGCTTTCGGACCTGATGATGGTCGCCGGCAAGGACGTCGAGGCCTCGATTGTGCGTATCGCCCAGCTGGGCCGTGCCGCCGGTATCCACCTTATCGTGGCGACCCAGCGTCCGAGCTCTAACGTGGTGACGGGCCTCATCAAGGCAAACATTACCAACCGTATCGCCTTCAACGTCGCAACGGGCATCGACTCCCGCGTCATCATTGACCAGATGGGTGCCGAAAAGCTCACCGGCTTGGGTGACATGCTGTTCTCAAAGGTCGACTGGGGCAAGCCCCGCCGCATCCAGGGCTGCTTTGTTTCGGATGACGAGATCAACGAGATTGTCGAGTTCGTTAAGTCGCAAAGCGAGCCCGACTACCATGAGGAGATCCTGTCGGCTGTGGCACCTGCCTCCATGTCCATGGCAGGTGGCGGCGGTATCGTGCGAACCGGCGTTGCCGAGCCTCAGGACGACGATCCGCTTATCTGGGAAGCCGCTCATATTGTGGTGGAATCGCAGCTGGGCTCCACATCTGGCCTGCAACGCCGCCTGAAGGTTGGCTATGCGCGCGCCGGGCGTATTATGGACATGCTGGAAGAAAAGGGTGTCGTCGGACCGCCCGACGGTTCCAAGCCGCGCGAGGTTCTGCTGGATGAAGAAGGCCTTGCCGCGCTGGAATCCGTCGACGCCGAGATGGCACGTGAAGATCGTGAGTTTGGAGGATTCTGATGGCTGCACGCTTTGGTGACATGCTGCTCGAGCAGCGTCGCCGAATGGGCCTTTCCATTCAGCAGGTCGCCAACACCATCAAAATCAGGCCGCAGATCATCGAGTTTTTCGAGAATGGCAATTTTGCATCGATGCCTCCGCGCGGCTATGCGCAGGGCATGATTTCGAGCTATGCGCGCTTTTTGGGCCTCAATCCGCGGGAGGTCGTCAACGCTTATTTTGACGATCTGATGGCATATGAGCGCGAGACGTCGCAGCAGGGCGGTCGTTTTCAGGACGCCGCCGGCTACGTCAATTCGCGTTCCTCGGTCGACAACGGCCGCTTCCTGATGGTTCAGGGCGGGCGTTCGACGCGTTATGGCCAGCGCCCTCAGCAGGCTGGCTATGTTACCGAAACGGGCTCGAGCGAGGAGATTCGTTCCCAGCGCGATCGTTTTCGCAGCACGCCGGCGCCCGAGGAGCGCGCACTCCCCGCTGCCCGCGGTGTCGCACGTGACCCTCGTGCCGGCTACGGCGATGGTGGTTATTCCGATCGCGGGTACCGTGGCGTTTCTTCCGGTCGTCCGCGCGGCGGCTATGCAGACGCCGATACTACGCAGGTGACGCCTCGCCTTCGATCTCAGTCGCAACCTTATAGCCAGCGCTCCTCGGCGCCTCGTTCGGGCCAGCGCAACATGCAGCGCCAAGGTAGCTATCGCGGACGTTCCGACAATAACCGCGGTCGTATGCCCCAAGGCACTGGTCGCGGTGGTTCCAATCGTGGACGCGGCGGTGGGCGTGCTCCCCAGAACAACGGTCTCGATCCACGTATCGTTTACGCCGGTATTGGTGCCGTGGCGCTGCTGCTGATCGTGCTCATCGTGGTGCTCCTGCGTGGCTGCGGCTCCTCGGCGCCCGAGTCGACGCCCGAGACGCCCGTTGCCACCAAGACATCGACTAAGAAGTCTTCCAAGACGACCGAATCCGTCGATGAGGATGAAGATACCGATGAGACGACGGACGAGTCCACCGATTCGGATGCCGCTAAGACGACGGCCAAGAAGGAGGAGAACGAGGTCACAAAGGTCAAGATCTCCGTTGCCAAGGGCAAGACTGCTTGGATTGAGGTCAAGGTTGATGGCAAGTCGGTCTATGGCGCCCAGGCGACCGGCCCCTTTGAGCAGGAATACACGCCCGAGTCCTCGATCGAGATCACCACGTCCAAGCCTTCCGATGTCACCGTTACCAAGAACGGCGAAAAGGTCCGCTATGACACCAAGACATCGGGCGTGGCACGCGTGACGATCACCGTTCCCAAGAAGGAGACGACCGACGCCGAGGACGGCGAGACCACTGACGGTAACGATGATGTTAACAGTGCGGATGGAACCGACGCCCAGTCCACGGACGGCACCGATACCGCCACCGACGGTCAAACGATGACCGATTCCACCGATTATTCGTACGACAGCTACTAAGCCGCTCGTAAGCGAAAGGATTAACCATGGCTAAAGATTCAAGCTTCGACGTCGTGTCCGAGGTCAATATGCAGGAGGTCGACAATGCCTTCCAGCAGACCACGCGCGAGATTTCCCAGCGCTATGACCTCAAGGACTCCGGCGCCACCATCGAGCTTTCGAAGGGCGACAAACTCTTTACGATCAACGCCCCGGCCGACTTTGTCTCCAAGCAGATCATCGATGTCCTGAGCTCCAAGCTCATCAAGCGTGGCATCGATCTTAAGGCTGTGTCCTGGGATGCGCCTCAGGCTGCCTCGGGCGGCACCGTGCGCGTGCTCGGTCACATCGTCGAGGGTATCGACCAGACGACTGCCAAGAAGATCAATAAGGACATTAAGGATCAGAAGCTCAAGGTCAAGGTGACGATTGAGGCCGACAAACTGCGTGTTTCCTCTGCTTCCAAGGATGCGCTGCAGGCCGTGATCCAGTTCCTGCGCGACCAGGACTACGGTCAGCCGCTGCAGTTCACCAACTACCGCTAATTCATTCGAAAGGACCGCTCTCCAACATGGATACTCCGTTGGGCTCCGTGCTCTATATCACCCTCGGGTGCGCCAAGAACGAGGTCGATACCGACCGTATGCGTTCGCTGCTGACCGCCGCAGGCTACGAGGAGGCATTCGATCCGCAGGATGCCGATATCGCCATCGTCAATACGTGCTCGTTCCTTGCCTCTGCAACGTCCGAGAGCATCGAGACCACGCTCGAGCTTGCCAACGAGGTGCAGGACGGCGTTCGTTCCTGCCCGATCGTCATGTGCGGCTGCGTGCCGTCACGCTACGGTGACGACCTACCCGACGAGCTGCCCGAGGTCGCGGCCTTTGTGAAGGCCGACGAGGAAGACGGCATCGTGGCGGTCATCGATGACGTGCTGTGTGTTGAGCGCGAGATTGCCGCCTATATTCCGCAGGTCAAGCGCACCGTCGAGGGCGCTGTCGCCTACGTCAAGATCTCTGATGGCTGCAACCGCTTCTGTAGCTTCTGCATGATCCCGTATATCCGCGGTCGTTATCACTCGCGCAATGCCGAGAGCATTATCTCCGAGGTTCGCGACCTGGTCGCCGGTGGTGTGCGCGAGATCGTACTGATCGGTCAGGACACGGGCATCTGGGGTACCGACTTTGCCGATGAGGACCTCGCCGAGGGCGCGCCGCGCAATCTGGCGCAGCTGCTGCAAGCCGTTGCTGAGGCGGTGCGTCCTCATAACGTTTGGGTCCGTGTACTCTACCTGCAGCCCGAGGGCATGACCGACGAGCTTATCGAGACCATTCGCGATACGCCCGAGGTGCTGCCCTATATCGATATCCCCGTGCAGCACTGCGACGCGCGCATCCTCAAGGCCATGCGCCGCTCCGGTTCGCGCCAGGAGCTCGAGGACCTGTTCCGCGACCTGCGCGAGCGCATCCCCGGCATCGTGATCCGCTCCACGGCCATGGTCGGCTTCCCGACCGAGACCGAGGACGAGTTCCGCGATCTTATTGACTTTATGGACACAGTCGGCTTTGATTACACGAGCGTCTTTGCCTACTCGCGTGAGGAGGGCAGCCTGGCCGCCAAGATGGAAGGTCAGGTTAACGAAGAGGTTAAGCTCGAGCGCGCCCAGGAGGCCATGGATCTGGCCGAGTCGCTCGGTTTTGCCGCCACGGCGGCCCATGTGGGCGAGCGCGCCCAGGTGATTGTCGACGGCATCGAGGAGACCGAGGACGGTGCCGAGCTCATCGGACATGCCTGGTTCCAGGCGCCCGATTCCGATGGTGCGGTGCATCTGGATGCCAGCGAGGCATCTGTGGGCGATATTCTGACGGTCGAGTTTACCGATAGCTTCTGCTACGAGCTTATCGGTCATGTTGTGGAGTAGGAGAGCGTCGTGGCTAACGAGAGCAATAAGGAACTGACGAGTGTTTGGACGCCCGCCAACATCGTGACGTGCGTGCGCATCGTCTTTATTCCGGTGTTCATGATTGTGTCGGCGCTGTCTCACACAAGCGTTGCCGGTACGGATTGGAGCACCTTCGACGGTCCGCTCGCCGCTGGCGCCTTTATTCTGTACGTCATCCTGTCGTGCACCGATAAGGTTGATGGCTACCTGGCTCGTTCACGCAACGAGATCACCGACTTCGGCAAGTTCCTGGATCCCATCGCCGATAAGTTGCTCGTGTTCTCGGCCCTGCTGCTGTTTTTGGACTTTGGTGCCGTTACCGTGTGGTCGGTGTTCATCATCCTGTTCCGCGAGCTGCTGGTGAGCGCCCTGCGCATGGTCGCGAGTGCCGCCGGTGTGGTTGTCGCGGCCGATAAGCTTGGCAAGTACAAGACGGCGACCACGATGGTCTCCATCTGCGGCTACCTGTGCGTCTTTGCGATGACCGGCCTCCAGTTGGGGCCTGCGGAGCTGTTGCTCGGTCTCTATGGCGTCTCACGCTTCCTGTACGCCGTGGCCGTTATCCTGACCGTTATCTCGGGCGCTCAGTACTTCTGGAACTGCCGCAAGATCGTCTTTTCGGTCTAGGTCCTGGTGGGCATGACGGAATCATTTGAGCAGATTGTCGCGCACAATGAAGAGCTCGCAGCCGATATCGTCGAGCGTGCAAGCGTTCGTGGTGTGACGGTTTCGACGGCTGAATCTCTAACAGCGGGCATGATCGCCTCGACGATCGCCGATATCCCCGGTGCCTCGGCGGTGCTGCTCGGCGGTGCGGTGACGTACTGCGACGAGATTAAGCATCGCGTGCTCGGCGTTGAGCAAGAGACGCTCGACCGCTATACCGCGGTGTCGTACCAGACGGCGCGGGAGATGGCTGCCGGTTCGCTGGAGCTGTACCAGAGCGATATTGCCGTGAGCGCGACGGGCTATGCCGGCCCCGGTGGAGGCACCGAGGACGATCCGGCTGGAACCTTTTATATTGGCTGGGCGTATCGCTCGGCCGATGGGGGAGCGCCGGTCGTGGACTCCATTCGTTGTCACTATGAGGGCGATCGTTCATGCGTCCGTGCCCATGCGGTCGCTGAGGCACTGGGTCGCATTGTCTACGTGCTCGATTCTATGGAATAGACGTGTTTTAAGGGGCCTCCGGGCCCCTTAATTGTGGAGATAGGGACCTCTGGCGAATTTACTCTATGTGCAGGTAGTTGGCGTATTCTTCCTTATCGTACCTTGCTCGGTTCGCCTGCGGTCAAGTTTTTGGTCAGTGTTTGGTTGGCGTTTGGTTGGGTTTTGGAAAGGTCGGCTGCATATGATTTATCTGAACGGTTGACCACGAACAGCCGTTCGTTTATTATCGATGCAGGTTGTTAAGAGGAGGGCTATTCATGGCCAAGAATTCAGGTCCCGTACGTACCGTTCATGCTCGCACGACGGGTAAAGAGCGCGATGAGATGATCGCCACCACCAAGGCCGAGATCGAGAAGAAGTTCGGTCAAGGCTCCATCATGAGGTATGGTGACGGCGGCCCCGAGCTTGAGGTTGAGGCCATCCCCACGGGCGCTCTGGCACTCGATGCCGCTCTGGGTATCGGCGGTGTGCCGCGCGGTCGTATCGTCGAGATTTACGGTCCTGAGTCCTCCGGTAAGACGACGCTTTCGCTCGAGATCCTGGCCGAAGCCCAGGCAATGGGTGGCGTGGTGGCATTTATCGATGCCGAGCACGCGCTCGATCCCACGTATGCCGCGCGCATTGGCGTGGATATCGACGAGGTACTGATTTCCCAGCCTGATACGGGTGAGCAGGCGCTCGAGATTGTTGACATGCTCGTGCGTTCCGGCGCCATCGATGCCATCGTCGTCGACTCCGTCGCCGCGCTGACCCCGCGTGCCGAGATCGAGGGAGAGATCGGCGATACCACGGTCGGATTGCAAGCTCGTCTGATGAGTCAGGCGCTCCGCAAGCTCGCCGGCTCGCTCGCCAAATCTAAAACGACCTGCATCTTCATTAACCAGCTGCGCGAGAAGATCGGAGTCATGTTCGGTAACCCCGAGACTACGACGGGCGGCCGCGCCCTCAAGTTCTTCTCGTCGGTGCGCATCGATATTCGTCGCATCGACAGCATTAAGCTTAAGGACGAGGTCATCGGCAATCGCGTGCGTGCCAAGGTCGTTAAGAACAAGGTGGCCGCTCCGTTCCGCTCTGCCGAGTTCGACATCATGTACGGCACGGGCATCTCTAAGGAGGGCTCGATTCTGGACATGGCCGTCGAGTGCGGTATCTGCAAAAAGATGGGCTCTTGGTTTGCTTACGGTGAGGACAAGCTCGGTAATGGTCGCGAGGCCGCCAAGGCCTTCCTGCGCGAACACCCCGATTGTGCTGACGAGATCGAGCATAAGGTTCGCCTCGCCTGCGGCCTTGAATTCGATGACGATGCTCCGTCCGAGGTCGAGCTGACCGATCAGCCCGAAACTGAGGAGTTCGATGAGCTTTACGCCATCGATGGCTCCGCGATGCTCGATGATGACGACGAGTAGCGGATGCCCTCATGTCGTATACGGTGACCGAGGCCACGGTCGTCTTTCCCGATAAGAAGGCGGCCTCCTCGTTCTCGAGTGGCTATGCATCAAAAAAGCCTTGTGCACATATCGACTGTGAGCTCGAGGGCGGTTTTGAACGATCCATCTGGATTCCTGTTCGTGTCGCGCGCCTGTTCCTTAAAAATCGCCCCGATCTTCCCTGCGATTGGGTTGAGTTTCGCGAGGCAGTGCAGCTCATTGAGCGTAAATGCGCGCTTGCCATGGTGACCGAGATGCTGTCGCGCCGCGATCATGCCACCGGTGAGGTCCGTGATAAGTTGTCTCGCTATGGTTTTCGCGCGGACGCGATTGAATTCGCCGTTGAGCGTGCCACTGAGTATCGCTTTTTAGATGAGAACCGCTTTTGCTCGTACTTTATCGAGGAACGCAAACGACGCGGCTGGGGACAGCGCAAGATTGAGACCGAGCTCAAGCGCCGCCATGTCGTACTTGATGATATCCCCGGCTATCCCGAGGAGTTTTTTGCCGTGGAGGACGACTTGGTTCGCGCATCGGCTTTGCTCGCGAAGCGTCGCGTACCTGAGACACGTGGATTCGAAAAGCTCGTCCGGTTTTTAATGGGTAAGGGCTTTTCGTACCACATCGCCGCCGATGCCGTTAAGGCGCGTCTTGATGCCGAACGTGGGGAATGTGCAGTTTAGACACATGCTAGACGCATGCGTTTTGCGTACCCGCCGTTCACCGCGTTTTAGTCGCCGTACCGGGTCCATTTATTTGACAGTTGTTACGGTTCAACGTACGATAAACAATGTCATTTGCTTTGTGATATGTGCTCATCTTTGATGAGTTTGTTTATATGTTTATCTGTATCCGACCCGCATAAGCTGCGCCCATATTACTCAAATGTCGCGAGCCGTTCGTAAGAACGGTTCGCTTTGTTGTGTAACGAATCCATAAAAAGGAGTGAGCATGCCTATCATCGCAGCGCTCGTTGGCATTGTTTTGGGTGCCATCGCCGCCATTGCCTACATGCGCACCGCCAAGCAGGGTAGTCTTCACGAGGCCGACGAAAAGATCCAGTCGGCTCACGCACAGGCTGAGTCCCTCATCGGTGATGCAAAGCGTCAGGCCGAGACCCTCAAAAAAGAGGCTCTGCTCGAGGCTAAAGAAGAGATTATCAAGAACAAGCAAGCTGCCGAGGCCGAGGACAAGCAGCGTAAGAACGAGATTCGTACGCTCGAGAACCGTGTGATGCAGCGCGAGGAGTCCCTCGATCGCCGCAACGATGCCCTCGATAAGCGTGAGCACCAGCTGTCCAGCCAGGCTGGCCAGGTCGAGAAGCGCTCCCGCGAGCTTGAGGAGCTCTGCGCCAAGCAGACCTCGGAGCTCGAGCGCATCGCCGACCTGACCCGCGAGGATGCTCACAAGGAGCTTCTCGATAAGGTTCGTGGCGAGGTTACCCACGAGGCCGCCACGATCATCCGTGAGTCCGAGCAGCAGGTTCGCGCCGAGTGCCACAAGACCGCTCAGGAGATCTTGTCCCTGGCGATTCAGCGCTGCGCCGCAGATCACACCGCCGAGGTCACCGTTACCTCCGTGCATATTCCTTCCGATGATCTCAAGGGTCGCATCATCGGCCGCGAGGGTCGTAACATTCGCACCTTCGAGCAGGTTTCCGGCGTCAACCTTGTGATTGACGACACGCCTGAGACCGTCGTGCTTTCGAGCTTCGATCCGGTCCGTCGTGAGACCGCCCGCGTCGCCCTCGAGAACCTTATTGCTGACGGACGCATTCATCCTG
>OBIU01000855.1_pt1 | contig 11894 bp, 7 predicted proteins | sample 1519871 | NCBI WGS metagenome assembly OBIU01 (sample SAMN04209229, study PRJEB22552) | human gut metagenome | biome: gut; material: feces | host: Homo sapiens | place: USA: Oklahoma
GCCGCTTTCAGAAGTCATTCTTTCCGGCGGCCCTTGGCGCTCAAGTATAATACCATATCCCGACACGTTTGGCAACCCCTTTTTTCACTTTTTTCGTTTCTTTTTTCGTCTTTGACTTTTTGACTAGTTTTTTAACTGCAATTTACACGTTCCTTGACGCGGAGGCCGCGGTGGCCTCAGAGGTCATTTTTCTCTATATAATAAGGTATTGTTCTATCCAAACTTCCAGAGAAGTATACACCGCCGTGGATATTACGCCCCGGAATGCAAACACTTTCCTTGCACAGTTTGTCAAGAGCTTTGGCCTCAAATTTTGCTCCAAGATTCTTGGCTCAATTTTGGCGAAACCGCCAAAACACAAAATGTAGTGGTTTCTCCATTGACATATCACTAAATAGTGATATCATAGAATCACATCAATTGAACGCATCCCAAGACTGCTTTGCGGGTGCCTCTTTCGCAAGAGGCACCCGTTTGAACTGTACACAGATAGAACGACGGAGGAACACTATGAAGATCATCAAGCGCAACGGTTCGGAAGTTCCATTTGATATCACCAAGATCATCACTGCGGTCACCAAGGCCAGCGATTCGGTCAGCCGCAAGAGCAGCCTGACCCAGGAGCAGATCCTGTCCATCGCCAACGATGTCACGGAGCAGTGCCAGGCGCTGAACCGTGCTGTGAGCGTGGAAGAGATCCAGGACATGGTGGAGAACAAGCTGATGGACATTCAGGCCCACGATGTAGCCCGCCATTATATCACCTATCGTTATGTGCAGAGCCTGAAGCGCCAGACCAACACCACCGACGAGCGCATCCTCAGCCTGATCGAGTGCCAGAACGAGGAAGTCAAGCAGGAGAACGCCAACAAGAACCCCACCGTGAACAGCGTCCAGCGTGACTATATGGCTGGTGAGATCTCCAAAGACCTGACCGCCCGCCTGCTGCTGGACCCGGAGATCGTCAAGGCACACAACGAGGGCCTGATCCACTTCCACGATTCCGACTACTTTGCGCAGCACATGCACAACTGCGATCTGGTCAACCTGGAGGATATGCTGCAGAACGGCACTGTCATCTCCGGCACCTATATTGAAAAGCCCCACAGCTTTTCTACCGCCTGCAACATTGCCACCCAGATCATTGCGCAGGTGGCATCCAACCAGTACGGCGGCCAGAGCATCAGCCTGACCCATCTGGCTCCCTTTGTGGACGTCTCCCGCAAGAAGATCGCCGCCGAGGTAGAGCTGGAGATGGAAGGTCTGGACGTCTCTGCCGAGCGCAAAAAGGAGATCGTGGAGCGCCGTCTGCGCAACGAGATCAACCGCGGCGTGCAGACCATCCAGTATCAGGTGGTCACCCTGATGACCACCAACGGTCAGGCACCCTTTATTACCGTGTTCATGTATCTGGGCGAGGCCCGCAACCCGCAGGAAAAGGCCGACCTTGCCATCATCATCGAGGAGACCATCCGCCAGCGCTATCAGGGCGTGAAGAACGAGGCCGGTGTGTGGATCACCCCCGCCTTCCCCAAGCTGATCTATGTGCTGGAGGAGGACAACATCCGCCCCGGCACTCCCTACTACTACCTGACCGAGCTGGCCGCCAAGTGCACCGCCAAGCGCATGGTGCCGGACTATATCTCGGAAAAGAAGATGCTGGAACTCAAGGTGGACAAGAATGGCGAGGGCCACTGCTACACCTGCATGGGCTGCCGCAGCTTCCTGACCCCCTATGTGGACCCCGAGACCGGCAAGCCCAAGTACTATGGCCGCTTCAATCAGGGCGTGGTCACCATCAATCTGGTGGACGTTGCCCTGAGCTCCGGCGGCAACTTTGAAAAGTTCTGGAAGATCTTTGACGAGCGTCTGGATCTGTGCCACCGGGCTTTGCAGGCACGCCATAAGCGGCTGCTGGGCACCCCCAGCGATGCTGCCCCCATCTTGTGGCAGTACGGCGCACTGGCACGCCTGAAAAAGGGCGAAAAGATCGACAAGCTGCTGTTCGGCGGCTACTCCACCATCAGTCTGGGCTATGCCGGCCTGTACGAGTGTGTGAAGTATATGACCGGCAAGAGCCACACCGATGCCGGTGCCAAGCCCTTCGCCTTGAGCGTGATGCAGCACATGAACGACAAGTGCAACGCGTGGAAGAAGGCCGAGAACATGGACTACTCCCTCTACGGCACCCCGCTGGAATCCACCACCTACAAGTTCGCCAAGTGCCTGCAAAAGCGCTTTGGCATCGTGAAGGGCATCACGGACAAGAACTATATCACCAACAGCTACCACGTCCATGTCTCCGAGCCCATCGACGCCTTTACCAAGCTGAAATTCGAGGCCGACTTCCAGCGCCTGTCCCCGGGCGGTGCCATCAGCTATGTGGAAGTGCCCAACATGCAGGACAATCTGGAGGCCGTGATAAGCGTGCTGCAGTTCATCTATGATAACATCATGTACGCCGAGTTGAACACCAAGTCCGATTACTGCCAGTGCTGCGGCTACGACGGAGAGATCAAGATCGTTGAGGATGACGGCAAGCTGGTGTGGGAGTGCCCCAAGTGCGGCAACCGCGACCAGAACAAGCTGAACGTTGCCCGCCGCACCTGCGGTTATATCGGTACCCAGTTCTGGAACCAAGGCCGGACACAGGAGATCAAGGATCGGGTGCTGCATCTGTGATGAATTACGCAACAATTAAGTATTACGACATTGCCAATGGGCCGGGGGTACGCACCAGCATCTTTGTTTCGGGCTGCAGGCACCACTGCCCGGGCTGCTTCAACGAGGTGGCATGGGATTTCGGGTACGGCCAGCCTTTCGACAAGACTGTGCGCAACGAGATCTTTGCATCCTGCCAGCCCGACTATATTGCAGGCATCTCCCTGCTGGGCGGTGAGCCTTTTGAGCCGGAGAATCAGCGGGAGCTGCTGCCCTTTGTCCGCAACTTCAGGGCGTTATACCCGAATAAGAGCGTCTGGTGCTATTCTGGTTACACCTGGGAGCAGCTGACCGGCAGTGTTCCCTGCCCGGCCCGCTGTGAGGTCACCGATGAGCTGCTGAGTCTGCTGGATGTTCTGGTGGACGGCCGCTTTGTGGAAGCCCAGCACGATATCTCCCTGCGCTTCCGGGGCAGCTCCAACCAGCGGCTTCTGGATGTGCCCAAGAGCCTTGCCGCAAAGGCCCCCGTCTGGTGGGAGGACGAACAGGTGTTTGCCACCCATAGCATGTAAATCGAGGATGCCCATGAGCTATAAAACAACAAACGACTTAATGCAGCACCTGCGTGACAACGGCATCGCTATCTCCGGCGAAACACAGAAACAGCAGCTTGTCACAACCGGATATTATCATGGCTATAAAGGCTATCGTTTCTTCAAATCTGCCGGTGCGCGCCTGCCTTTTTCCTCTTATCAAGAGCTCTATGCCACCATCCAATATGATTCTGCCCTGAAAGCTCTGTTTTACGGAAAAATGATGTTCATTGAAACTGCTGTCAAGAACATCGCATTGCAGGGCATCCTTGAAAACGCACAATCCGAGAGTATTTCGGATGTTCTGGATCGTGTCGTTTGCAGTTACAACAACTCCCCTGCCAATTTCACCGTTGAACAGAAAAAGCGAGCCCAGCAAAACAAATTGAACCTTCAGCGTTCCATCCAGTCCAGCCTTGCAAATGCCTATGCAAAAGGAAATCCAAAAATCACACATTTTTATAATAATCCAACTTACTCCGGTGTTCCTCTTTGGGCTTTCTTCGAGATCATGACCATGGGAGATTTTGGATACTTGCTTTCTTGTCTGACTTTTCCTGTCCGAAAAGATATTTCCACCCGCATTGGCCTTGATCTTTCCAACGATACATCCTGTGAGCTCTTATTTCGCTACATCTATGCTTTGAAAGATCTCCGGAATGCTATTGCTCACAATGCCGTGGTATTTGATACCCGATTTCGCAATTTTGACCCCACAAAGGCAATGAAAGCCTGTCTCCGTTCTGCGATTCAGCTTCCGTATGTCAATTTCAAGACCATCGGAGATTATGTCATTCTGATGTCCTATTATCTGAAGCTATTGCAGATGCCAAATTCCGAAATCCTTAAGTTCATTGAAGAATTTGAGCATATCACAGAAACCTATCGCTCTGAAGTCAACCCTGCCGTCGCTTCAATTGTCATTCATCCCGACCTGACGAAACGGATGGAAATTTTGAAAAATTATATTTAACAGTTGCATTTTTTCAACAGCTGCGATATAATATTCTTACTAATTGGGGTATATGTTCTCAGGGACATATACTTGAGGGAACTGGAGCGATTCAGTTCCCTTTTATTTTTACAAAAAGCGTCCCGTTTTCCACCCTGCCTGCACTGGCCGTGGAAAACGAGACGCTTTATTTGTTCTTTTATCTCCAATTCACCGTGTGCCAACGGTTTCTTCGATCACACTGAGGAACTCCTGGCCATAGCGGGCGGCCTTTTTCTCGCCCACACCCGGGATATTGAGCAATTCCTCCACGCTCAGGGGCTTTTTCAGCGCCATCTGGCGGAGGGTGGAATCATTGAACACCATATAGGCAGGGAGCTTCTGCTTTGCGGCCAGCCGCTTGCGCAGGGCATAGAGGGCAGCCAGCAGCTTCTCGTCTGCTTCGCTGAGGGCATCTTCGTCGGCACGGCGGCGGGAGGCCGAGGCCAGCCGTTTTGCACTGGCCGCGGCGCGCTGGCGGGCTTGTGCCGCCTGCTCCTCCACCTGTTCGGCAGCCCGTGCTGCCAGCAGACAGTTGGAACAGTTCTCGCACTTCTGGGGTGCGGCCTCGCCGAAGTAGCTCAGCAGATACCCCCGCAGGCAGCGCGGCGTGGTGGAGTAGAAGGTCATGTACTTGAGCCGTTCCTCTGCCTTGCGTGCCGCTTCGGCCTTGACATCCGCAGGCAGGCCGTTGTCAGCCTCCATCTCCTTGTCGATGAAGAACCGGATGGTGCGCACATCGGTGCCGGAATAGAGCAGGGTGCAGCGGGCTGGCTCCCCGTCACGGCCCGCGCGGCCCGCCTCCTGATAATAGCTCTCCAGATCCTTGGGCATATTATAATGGATCACGAACCGGACGTTTGGCTTATCGATGCCCATGCCGAAGGCATTGGTCGCCACCATGATCTGCACCCGGTCATAGAGGAAATCGTCCTGATTCTGCCGCCGGGTATCCGCATCCAGTTTGGCGTGGTAGGCTGCCGCACGGATTCCCCGGCTCTGCAGCAGGCGGGTGGTCTCGTCCACCTGCCGGGTGGTGCTGCAATAGATGATTCCCGCATTGTCCCGCTCCCTGAGCACAAGGTCGAGCAGAACTTTGGGCTTCTCGCTGGGCAGGGCCCTGCGGGTGGCAAAATAGAGGTTGGGCCGGTCGAAGCTGGTGGTCACCTCGTAGGGGGTGTGGAGTTCCAGATGGGTGCGGATGTCCTCCCGCACATGGGCCGTGGCGGTGGCCGTAAAGGCTCCCACCACCGGGCGCTTGGGCAGGCTGTCCACAAACGCCTTGATGCGCAGGTAGCTGGGGCGGAAGTCCTGCCCCCACTGACTGATGCAGTGGGCCTCGTCCACCGTGACCATGCTGATCTCCCGCTCCTGCGCAAACCGCTGGAAACCCGGCATCTCCAGCCGCTCCGGAGCCACATAGATGATCTTATACCACCCCTCCCGGGCGCGGCGGAGCATCAGAGCCTTCTGGTTGTCCGTCAGGCTGTTGTTCAGGAAAGCTGCCGCCACACCGGCCTGTACCAGCGCCCCCACCTGATCCTTCATCAGGCTCACCAGCGGCGAGACCACGATGGTGATGCCCGGCAGCAGCAGGGCCGGCACCTGATAGCAGATGGACTTGCCCGCACCTGTGGGCATCACGGCCAGCACATCCTGCCCGGCCAGCAGGCGGGAGACGATCTCCTCCTGCCCCGGGCGGAAGCTGTCGTAGCCAAAGACTTTTTTCAGAATACTATGCGGACTTTCCATGGTTCCTCCTATCCATACAAAACCGCTCCGTCATTGCTTCGCAATGCCACCTCTCCTAGTAGGAGAGGCAGGTCTTGGCTCCCCTACCAGGGAAGCTGGACGCAAAGCGGCCTGAGCGGTTTATAACCCAATCAGTATACCACAACTCCCCGGATAATTGTAAAACATCTCTGACATTTCCCACGTTCGATAGCATTTCCTGCACAAAAATGCTATAATATGGGTACATATCTCCATCCCGGCTCCTGCCTTGTGCATCTGCCGGAAAAGAGCAAAGGAGTATTTTGTATGGCTCAGAAATTGATCACCTTCGCCGTCCCGTGCTACAACTCGGCGGCATATATGCGCCACTGCATCGAGACCCTGCTCTCCGCCGGGGAGCAGGCCGAGATCATCCTGGTGGACGATGGTTCCACCAAGGATGACACCCCCGCCATCTGCGACGAGTACGCTGCCAAATATCCCACCATCGTCAAGGCCATTCATCAGGAGAACGGCGGCCACGGCGAGGGCGTGAATCAGGGCATCCGCAACGCCACCGGCCTGTATTATAAGGTAGTGGACAGCGACGACTGGCTGGACGAAGCAGCCCTCAGGACCGTGCTGGCCAAGCTGAACACGCTGACTGCCCGGGGCACTGCGCCTGACCTGATGATCTGCAACTATGTCTACGAGCATGTGGAGGACAACACCAGCCACACCGTGCGCTACACCAACGTGTTCCCCCAGAACCGACTGTTCAACTGGACGCATGTCGGCCACTTCCGGCCCGACCAGAACCTGCTGATGCACTCGGTGATGTACCGCACACAGGTGCTGCGGGACTGCGGCATGGTGCTGCCCAAGCACACCTTCTATGTGGACAACATCTTTGTCTACCAGCCCCTGCCCTTTGTCAAGAGCATGTACTATATGGATCTGGACCTGTACCGCTACTTCATCGGCCGGGCCGACCAGAGCGTGAACGAGAGTGTGATGGTCAAGCGGGTGGACCAGCAGCTGCGGGTGACCCGCCACATGATCGACTGCCAGGACCTGGATGCCCTCAAGGACCAGAAGAAGCTGCGCAGCTATATGCTGCACTACCTCTCCATGATGATGGCCATCAGCGACATCTTCCTTCTGCTGGACGGCAGTGCCGCCGCCAAGCAGAAGGAGAACGAACTGTGGGCCTACCTCAAGGCGCACACCAGCGCCGGGGTCTACCGCTCCATCCGCTACGGCTTTGGCGGCGTGACCAACCTGAAGATTCCCAAGGGCGACAAGCTCGTGCTGGGCGGTTACCGCCTTGCACAGAAGATTTTTAAATTCAATTAACAAATGTTGCTTTTCCTCCTCAGATAAGATATACTTTTTAACGTATCTTAATTCCTGAGGAGGATCTTATTTTATGGAGCAATTGCTCATTTGCATGTCCCTTTCGCTCATTGCCGGCCTGTTGGCATCCCGTGCAGCGAAAGCGGTCCGTCTGCCGGCTGTCACCTCTTATCTGGTGGCGGGGCTTCTGCTGGGCCCCTTCTTTCTGGGTCGGCTGGGCCTGAGCGGCTGGGGCTTCGGCTTCGGGAGCCTTGCACAGGTCGAGAGCTACGGCATCATCACACAGGTGGCACTGGGCTTCATCGCCTTTGTCATCGGCAACGAGTTCCGGCTCAGCGCGTTGGAGAAGATGGGCAAGCAGGCGGTCACTGTGGGCATCCTGCAGGCCGTTATCACCACCGTGCTGGTGGATATCGCTCTGGTGGCCCTGCACTTTGCCCGGCCGGATGTCATCTCAATGGCATCGGCCATCACGCTGGGTTCCATCGCCTCTGCCACAGCCCCTGCCGCAACCCTGATGGTGGTCAAGCAGTACAAGGCAAGCGGTTCCCTGACCCGCCTGCTGCTGATGGTGGTCGCCATTGATGATGCCGTGGGTCTGGTGCTCTTCTCGGCCTCTTTCGGCATTGCAAACGCGCTGGAGCAGGGCCGCATCGACCCCATCAGCATCCTTCTGGAGCCTCTGGTGGAGATCGTACTCAGCCTGGGTCTGGGCGCGCTGGCCGGTCTGCTGCTCAACCAGCTGGAGATCTACTTCCACTCCCGCTCCAAGCGCATGAGCCTTTCGGTGGCCTTTGTGCTGCTGACGGTGGGCCTTTCCATGGTCAGCTTTGAGGTCGGCCCCATCCACTGCAGCTTCTCGCTGCTGCTGGTCTGCATGATGACCGGCACCGTGTTCTGCAACATCTGCCCCACTTCCGATGAGCTGATGGACCGCCTGGACCGCTGGGTAAGCCCGGTGAACATCCTGTTTTTCGTGCTGTCCGGCGCGGAGCTGGATCTGAACATCCTCGCAAACCCCATGGTCCTGCTCCTTGGTGCCGTCTATATCGCTTCCCGCTCTCTGGGCAAGATCTCCGGCTCCTATGTCAGCTGCAAGGCCACCCGCTGCAGCGAGAAGATCCAGAAGTATCTGGGCATCACCCTGCTGCCGCAGGCCGGTGTGGCGCTGGGCATGGCCGCCGAGGCTGCCGAGCTTTCCGACGGCCACATGGTGCGCAACGTGGTGCTCTTCTCGGTGCTGGTGTACGAGCTGGTCGGCCCGACCCTGGCCAAGCTCAGCCTGACCGCCGCAGGTGAGATCATTCCCGAGGGCCGCACGAGCGCCCGTACCACCAACAAGCCGGAAGAACCAGTGTCTGTTAAGTAGTCATCGGCTTCTCTATCTAAGAAATTAACGACAAAAGCCTCCCCTGCAGCGCTATTCTTCTGCACAGGGAGGTTTTGTTCTGTCCGGAAATGTGTTTTCTTTTACCAGATGGGAAAATGCCGTTTCCTCAGGCTGATCTTCCGCGTTTCGTCATCATATTCCGCCTGCCACACCTCCAGTTCCTTCGGGTCCCGCCCTGCTTCCTCCATAGATTTTCGCAAGGTTCGGAAAATCTGCATCTTATCAGCTTCCGATGTCTTGATACCAAAGATCACGCCCTCCAGGATTGCTGGGTCGTATCCCACATAGCGCTCTGCCTCCGTGTGCTGATGAAAACTGTCATTCATAAGCAGTCGATATTCCTGTTCATGGCTCCAGGCAGGAAGCTTCGTCAAATATTTCTCCTGCTGGTCTTTCCAATACTGCACCCTCCACGCATCCTTGTCGTAAAGTTCTAGAATCCGGCTTCGTTCACCTTTGGACGAAACCATCCAGGATTCAATCTGCGAAAAAGTCAGCCGTCCCAATGATTCAAAAAAGTTGCGCTTTACCTGCTCGTCCGTATAACGAACTGGGTAGACCGGGTCATCCCGAAAACCGCAGGAATATCCGCTACTTGAACTCCAGCTTTCGGCTGTTTTTACACGAAGAGTCTGCTTTCCATTTTCTTCGTTGGCACGGTAGACTAGACAGACACCGCAGTGATTTTGCGCATAATTTCCCCACATGGCCGAGTTTGTTCCGTCGGTGGAAAAGCACATCATAAACATTCTGGGGTAGGGCAGTTCCTGCAGACCAGCAATATAAAGGGCCGGAAATCCCAGCCTCACCTTCAGCCAGAGCCTCCGCTTCCGGGCATTTGGTTCGTTTGCCTCGATCTCCTGTTCCAGTTTCAGAAAACTGCTTTCCAGTGTTTCTTCATAAACCTCAAAAGCTGCCTTCATCATTTTTATCAGCGGACTTTCAAGATTTCCAAAGCCTCCCGTCTTTTCCCAGTCGACCTTTTCGCTGATTGACACCACCGGCCCGCCCTGCTCCCCTGGCAACGTTTTCCGTTTGTGCATGTCGTCCAGACAAATTTTGATTGCATCCTCATGGCAGAGCCGCAAAATTTGCCTCAAGCGGTGGGCATTCATTTCGATCTCCGTATTTCCTAGATCTACTATCAGCTTCTGCACCAATGCTGTCTGTACAAAACGATCCGATAATTCTTTCCAGACCTGCCCCAGCGGAACATCATCAAAGCAGTGAATATCCGGAATAACTGCCCTCTCTGCCAAAAGTTCCTCGCTTGCATTCAATTGAATGCCAACTACAGCATAGTATACACTGCAGATATAGTTCCGGAACAGTCCCTCCCACGCCGGACAATCGCCTTTCCAGTAAATCTGAGCATAGCCCTCCAAGGGATCATTCAATTCGTTCCGGTCCGCATAGCGGAATGTACGGCACTCGATCTCCTTTCGTGCGCTTTCCACTGATCGGTAGTGATACAAGTTCATTCTTCTCTCCTCCTTCAAAGAACAAAGATCCCGGAGGGCGTTTCTGCCCTCCGGGATCTTTACTTATTTCAGCACGATCTCATCGTTCTCAGCATCCACGGTCAGGGTGGAGCCGGAAACAAGGGTGCCGTCGATGATCTTTTCAGCGGCGGGGTCCTCCACAGCCTTGCGGATGGTGCGGCGCAGGTCGCGGGCACCAAACTTGCCGCCCTGGCTCTTGTGCACCAGCGCTGCCAGTGCCGCCGGGGTATAGCTGTAGGCAATGCCCTTGGCCTCCATGCTGGGCTTGTACTCGTCCAGCATCAGGGCGGCAATGCCCTGCAGGGTCTCCTCGCTCAGCGGCTTGAAGGTGATGACCTCGTCCACGCGGCCCAAAAACTCCGGGCGGAGGAACTGGCTCAGTGCCTTGCGGCTCTTCTCCTCGTTCCGCTCCTCCTCGCTGCGGTTGAAGCCCAGACTTGCGGTGGTCTGGTCGCTGCTGCCCGCATTGGAGGTCATGCAGATGACGGTGTTGGAGAAATCCACAGTGCGACCCTGGGCATCGTTGATCTTGCCCTCGTCCAGGATCTGCAGCAGGATATTCATCACATCGGGGTGGGCCTTTTCGATCTCATCGAACAGCACCACGCTGTACGGGCGGCGGCGGACCTTTTCGGTCAGCTGACCCGCCTCCTCGTAGCCCACATAGCCCGGAGGAGAACCGATCATGCGGGACACCGCGTACTTCTCCATATACTCGCTCATATCCAGCCGGATCAGGGGGTCGGGGCCGTCAAAGAGCTGGTTTGCCAGCTGCTTCACCAGCTCCGTCTTGCCCACGCCGGTGGGGCCCACAAAGATGAAGCTGGCCGGATGGCGGCGGCCCGAAAGGTCCGCACGGCTGCGCTTGACCGCCTGGGCCACCAGATGCACGGCATCGTCCTGACCGATGATCTTCTTTTTCAGCTCGGTCTCAAGGCTGGCGAGCTTTGCATACTCGGTCTCCCGGATCTTCACCGCTGGGATGCCCGTCCACAGCTCAATGACCTTGGCCACATCGTCCATGGTCACCTGGATCTCCCCGGCCGCGGCCTGCTTGGCGGGCAATTCCCGCTCCAGCTGTGCCATCCGGGTCTTGCGCTCTGCCACACGCTCGTAGTCGATGGGCTCGTTCACATCGGCGTTTTCCATGTCGGCCTCTTCCTGCTTGAGGGCCTCCAGTTCCTTCTGCATGGTCAGGTACTCGGAGATGACCGGGTGGGCCAGATTGCAGCAGGCACAGGCCTCGTCCAGCAGGTCGATGGCTTTATCGGGCAGGTAGCGGTCGGTGATATACCGCTCGCTCAGGGTCACGGTGGCGTTCAGCACATCGGCGGGCACCTGCACATGGTGGTGCTCCTCGTAGTAGTGCTTGATGCCGCCCATCACGGCCAGCGTATCAGCGACGCTGGGTTCCTCCACCCGCACGGGCTGGAACCGGCGCTCCAGCGCCTGGTCCTTCTCGATATACTTGCGGTACTCATTGAAGGTGGTAGCACCGATGACCTGGATCTCGCCGCGGGAGAGGGCGGGCTTCAGGATGTTGCCCGCATTCATGGCACCCTCGCTCTCACCGGCAGAGGTAATGGTGTGGATCTCGTCAATGAACAGGATGACGTTGCCCGCCGCCTTGACCTCGCTCAGCAGGCCCTTGACCCGCTGCTCGAACTGGCCGCGGAACTGGGTGCCTG
>OBIU01000857.1_pt1 | contig 11893 bp, 10 predicted proteins | sample 1519871 | NCBI WGS metagenome assembly OBIU01 (sample SAMN04209229, study PRJEB22552) | human gut metagenome | biome: gut; material: feces | host: Homo sapiens | place: USA: Oklahoma
AGAGCAACGGACTGAAAATCCGTGTGTCTCTGGTTCGATTCCGGAACTGGGCATTTTAATTTATTATGGGATATTAGCTCAGGTGGTAGAGCACTTGACTTTTAATCAAGTTGTCCGGGGTTCGAATCCCCGATGTCTCATTAGAAAAAGAAAACCATCACTCATAAGAGTGGTGGTTTTCTTTTTCTATTGATATATGGTGAATTAAACTCCGGACAACGTAGTTGACCGGGGCGCTAGACGTCCAGGGGACGTCTGTTCAGCGCGGACCGAAGCGGAGCGTAGACCGCTAGACGTCCGGGGGACGTCTGTTCAGCGCGGACCGAAGCGGAGCGTAGACCGCTAGACGTCCGGGGGACGTCTGTTTAGCGCGGACCGAAGCGGAGCGTAGACCGAATCCCCGATGTCTCATTATTCAATGAACACTGTTTTTTTGATGTTAAAAAATCAATTACTCCTAAATAGTGGACAACATGTTTTAATTAGTAAAACTGCACAAAAACTGATTGAAAATTTGTGCATGTTTGTTAACACTTTCAGAGGTCAAGGTGATACTATAATAACTGTAAAAACCCCCCAATACATTATATATTTTTTACTATCCCCATAGTAAAATACCTTCTCCTAAAAGACAGCAGAACGATGGCTGTCTTTTTTTGCTCTAATTTAAGAAAAGACAGCCATACATTTAATATCTATTATTCGTTTACTTGGTTGAAATTTTACCGTTAAAATTACGTCGTTAGATTTACACCGCTAGTTTTACAGCTTAAGATTTACACCGTCAGATTTATATTGCTTCCTGCCCGCAGTGATGTGTAGTAATCATCATACGACGAGCTCTGTAATACTATATTCTTTGCGTTTGGATGATTTCATAGCATCGTGGTTGTTTGAATAATAATTTCTCATAAAATATGTTGCTGAAAGATTTGTTGCTGAACTTACTCGTGTACTCATGTTAATCCTCTTTATATTTTTAAATTTTAAAGTTTAAAATAATTGCGTTATAACTACGATTTTAGGTTTTATTTTGAACGTATAATTGCATTTAAATATTTGTTATGAATATTTTATCGGATATTTGCACGAAAAAGTTTACTTATGCGATCAAAAGAAGTAAAATATAAAAGAATGCGTAGAATAAGAAAAACGCGATTATGCAATCGAAATGCTACCAAGCAAAGAGTAACAGAACATAATGTAAAAAGCATAATGTACTAAAACAAAATGTAACAAACATAAAGTTACAAAAAATGCAACAAACATAATGTAACTAAAGGAGGATATGGGGCATGAGTAAAAAAGCTTTCGGTACAACATCAAAAGGAGTGGAGGCATCGCTTTACGAAATCAGCAATGGCAGTGGAGTGAGAGTACTTTTGACAGACTATGGCGCTTCAGTTGTATCTATTTTTGTAAAAGACAGGGATGGCAATGAGAGAGATGTGATTTTAGGATATGACAATGTAAAGTCATATGAGAAGGAGCACTGCTATTTTGGCGCTACTATCGGCAGATATGCAAACAGGATTTCTGATGCAAAGGTTAATATTGATGGAGTGGAATACAAGCTTGAGGCTAATGACAATGAGAACAGTCTTCACAGTGGCTCAAATGGTTTTTCTAAGCGCTTCTGGACTGTTAAGGAGCAGAAGGCAGATGAGATTACCTTTGAGATAGAGGATGCAGATTTGGAGCAGGGCTTCCCGGGAAATGCAGTCGTTGATGTGACATTTAAGGTAACAGAAGAAAATGCTCTCGCTATTATATATAATGCAAAGGCAGATAAGACAACTACCTTCAATATGACAAACCACAGCTATTTCAATCTGAACGGTCATGCATCAGGAAGTGTATACACTCACACATTGCAGATAAATGCTGAGCATTACACACCTGTAAAGGATTCCAAGGCTATTCCTACAGGTGAGATTGCACCGGTTGAGGGTACACCATTTGATTTTACAGAGGCTAAGCCAATCGGAAGAGATATCGAGGCAAATGATACACAGCTTCACTATGGAAGCGGATATGACCACAATTTTGCAATAGACAAGACCGCTCCGGGAGTAGAAAAGGTCGCAACAGCATACTCTCCTGAGAGTGGCATACAGATGGAGGTATACACCGACTGTGTCGGAATCCAGCTTTATACTGCCAACTTTATCGTGGGACAGGAAGGCAAGGGCGGAGTCAAATACAATAACCGCGATGCATTCTGCCTCGAGACACAGTTCTATCCAAACTCAATAAATGAGACCAACTTCAGTACACCTGTTACAAAGGCTGGCGATACATACCACACAGAGACAGATTACAAATTTTCTGTGAGATAAAATGCCAACATAAGAGAGATACAGAATAGTTAAAGCCCACTATATTGATGAAATTTATCATTAATATGGTGGGCTTTCTTAAGCTTTGTTTAATCAAACACTGATACAGTGGTTTTATTTCCGGAAATGTGGTATAAATATATTTATATTTATATTTATATTTATATTTATATTTATATTTATATTTATATCTATATTTATGTGTATATTTATGTGTACATTTATATGTATGAAATACATTGATAAATATAGATAATTATTGAGACGACTTCGCACACGCAAACCTGCATTACCGCTGGCATATGGTGTGTTCCGAAGAAATATATGAACTGCCACAAAGTTCCATTAACCTTCGGTGACGATAAAAAGCAGACTGATAAAACAGACTATCCGGATACATTTTTTGTGGCTGACTTCATATATTTCTGAGGAATATACCATATGCCCGGCGCACCCTCACAGCCTGCCGGTGCGAAGTCCCCACCAAAAGAATTAAAAGCGAATAAATATATAGCACAGAGGAAACAAACCATGAAAATAGTATTTTTAGATTCCAAAACAATTGGTGACGACATCGACCTTTCCGAATATGACAAGCTCGGAGAGGTTGTCAAATATGATTTTTCGACAACAGAGGAAGCAGCGGAGCGCACAAGGGATGCTGATGTGATTGTTTTAAATAAGGTCGAGGTAAATGAGAAATCTATAGGACAGGCAAAAAATTTAAAGCTCGTATGTGTGACTGCAACAGGCACAAACAATCTGGATAAAGAATATCTGGCAAAAAGAGGTATTGAATGGAGAAATGTCGCAGGGTATTCTACAGAGACCGTGGCGCAGCATACGTTTGCACTGCTATTTTACCTGCTTGAGAAGCTGAGATATTATGATGATTATGTGAAGAGCGAGAAATATGTGGGTGATACGTCGTTTACGCATTTTTCCAATGTGTTTCACCAGATTAGCGGTATGACCTGGGGCATCGTGGGGCTTGGAAATATCGGAAGACGCGTGGCTGATATCGCAAAGGCTTTTGGCTGCCATGTGGTTTATTATTCTACATCAGGAAGAAATTCGCAGCCGGACTATGAGAGGGTGGATTTTGATACTCTGCTTGCCACGTCTGATATCGTGTCGGTGCATGCACCGCTCACGGATGACACACTTGGTCTGATGGACAAGGCTGCGTTTGAAAAGATGAAAAAATCTGCGATATTTTTAAATCTTGGCAGAGGTCCTATAGTGAATGAAGCGGATCTGGCACAGGCGCTTATGGATGGAGAGCTGGCGGCGGCAGGTCTTGATGTGCTGGCGCAGGAGCCTATGAGTGAGGACAATCCGCTCCGTGCGATAAAGGATTCAAACAAGCTGATTATCACACCGCATATTGCGTGGGCAAGCGTTGAGGCAAGAACAAATCTGATGCACATTATATACAGTCAAATTGAGGACTTCTTTGCTAATTAGGAAATATAATTTAAATCAAGTCGCAACATTAAGAGAAAGCACTAAGAGAAAGCACTAAGAGAAAGTATTAAGAAGCATCATTAAGAGGAAGCATTAAGAGGCAATATTAAGAGGCAGAAATGAGCATCAAATTTGAGATAACAAAACAAAACAACATACATTTTGGAATTGCAGCAGCAGCGGCCGCGCTGGTAGGTTACTTTACATCGGCAAGCTGGTGGGTGATTCTTTTGTTTGCGGCAGTATATTTTGGACTTGTAAATGTGAAGCTTGAGCTTCCGGTGAAGCTGTCGTGGCTTTGGGCTGCGATATTGCTTGTCATCGGAGCGATACTATCTGTTTTTTCGGTGCAGTATGTGCTGCTGACAGATGAGGACTTTGTGAAAACCACCGATATGGTATGCGTGGTGAATATGGTTCTGGCGCTCGCCATATATCTGGTAATACTTTTTATCACAAACAACACGAGGCTGACATGTACCATAGCATCAATTGCCATACTCGCGTTTGGATTTATAGATTATTTTGTCTATGAATTCCGTGGCAATGAGTTTACGTATGCGGATTTGAAGTCAGCGGGAACAGGACTTTCTGTCGTGACAAAATACAAATTCGTCATAGACTACAAGTTTTTGTATGTGATTCTGGCGGCTATTTTGTATATCATGCTGGTAAGGCGCATAGAAGTGCAGTTCGAGTCTGCTATCCATATGAGAATTATTTCGATTCTTCTCACAATAATATGTGTGCTGTATGTCATCATGAATTCCATGTCACTGAACACCGAGACCTGGGAGAAAAAGGGCACGTACAGAAACGGCTATCTGCTGAACTTTATGCTCGGCATAAGGGACAGCTTTGTGAAGGCACCTGATGGTTACAGCAAGGCAGCAGTTGACAAGATAGCAGGCAATTTCAAGGAAACGGACAGCTCATATTCGCAGTCTGATGCGAAAAATCCGACAATCATTGTTATCATGAATGAGTCGTTTGCTGATTTGTCGGTGGTGGGAGATTTTGAGACCAACACGCAGGTCACGCCGTTTATGGATTCTCTGAGTGAAAATACGCTTAAAGGCTATGCTCTTTCGTCCGTGTACGGTGCGAAGACGCCAAACTCTGAGTGGGAATTTGAGACAGGAAACTCGATGGCATTTCTGCCGGACGGCTCGGTGGTTTATCAGCAGTATATAAATGATGACCCGACCTCCATAGTCTCAAACCTGAAGAATATCGGCTATACGACGGTTGCGATGCATCCGTACTATGCGACAGGCTGGAGCAGGAACAAGGTTTATCCGCATCTGGGCTATGATGAGACATACTTTATAGATGATTTTGACCAGACAAAGATACTCAGGGAATATATAACTGACCAGGAGCTCTATGATAAGATCATTGACCGCTACGAGAAAAAGAGCGATGACGAGAAGCTTTACATCATGGGTGTCACGATGCAAAACCATGGTGGCTACGGTGAGAGATATGACAACTTCAACCAGGAGGTTTACAAGGTTGGAGCGTCATACACCGATGCGAACCAGTATCTGTCACTTTTGAATGAAAGTGACAAGGCACTCGAAAATCTCATCACATACTTTAAGGGTGTGGATGATCCGGTAGAGATTGTGTTTTTTGGAGACCACCAGCCGGGATTATGCAATGATTTTATCAAGCTTTTAAATGGCAAGGGCAATTCCGGACTTACGGAGCAGGAGCTTGAGAATCTGTACAAGGTGCCGTTTTTCATATGGACCAATTACGAGACGGATGCACAGAAAGTTGATGTGACGAGCCTCAACTACCTGTCCACACTGACGCTTGAGAGAGCCAACATAGATCTGCCGGCATACAACCGGTTCCTCGCAGAGCTGATGGAGAAGATTCCGGCCATAAATTCAAGGGGCTATTATTCGAAAAAGAATGAGTGTTTTATGCATGTGGATGACGCAACAGGAGACGAGGCAAAATGGATAAAGGCATACAATATCCTGCAGTACAATTCGATGTTTGACGAGAAGGATAGAAGCTCGCTGCTGTTTCCGTACCTGAAATAAAAAGGTAATTATTCAGAAACACTGAGAAGAACGGTAAAAAAGAAGCAAGAGAGGAAGTAACATAATGAGCAACAATACAACTGAGAAAAAAGCGGTCGTTTTCGACCTTGATGGAACACTTCTATACACACTTGAGGATTTAAAAAATGCAACAAACTATGCATTGAAACAAAATGGCATGCCGGAGCGTACACTCGACGAGGTGCGCAGATTTGTGGGAAACGGTGTAAAGCTTCTGATGGAGCGCGCAGTGCCGGACGGAGCAGACAATCCAAAGTTTGAAAAGACATTTTCGGATTTCAAGGAATATTATGAGGCTCATTGCAATGACAATACAGCACCTTATGATGGAATCATGGAGCTTTTAAAGGAGCTTAAATTAAACGGTATAAAGCTTGCTATTGTTTCAAACAAGCTTGACCCGGCGGTAAAGGAGCTCAATCAGCTCTATTTCAAGGAGTATATGACATCGGCGGTCGGCGAGATGGAGGAAGAGGGTATACGCAAAAAGCCGGCACCGGATATGGTGCAGAAGGCACTTAAAGAGCTTCAGGTGAGTGCAGATGAAGCAATCTATGTGGGGGATTCTGATGTGGATATCGCCACAGCGAAAAACTCAGGTCTGGAGTGCGTATCTGTCACATGGGGATTTCGTGATGTAGAGTTTTTGAAGGAGCATGGTGCAACAAATCTGATAGATGAACCGGTCGAATTGTTAAATTACGTATAATCAGGAGAACTTTGATTTATGCTTTCAGAAAAGGGACTATTGATAATTGAAAAGCTGGCAGAGCACAACAATGAGCTTGTCACATCAAAGGCTCTTGCCGCGTCCACAGGTATGTCGGAGCGAAGTGTGAAGACATATCTGAAGGAGGTGGCTGATTTTTGTGAGCAAAACTCTATGACGCTTGACAGAAAGCCGGGAAAAGGCATGAAGCCGTGCTTTAGCGATGCGCAGATAGGAAAGATTCTGGATGTGGCAGGAAGGAAATCGGCAGCAGTATCGCAGAAGAAGCGACAGAACTACATATCGTATATTCTGCTAAGTGGCTGGGATACATACACGTATGCGCTTTTTTCGGAGGAGTTAAACGTCAGCAAAAATGTCATCATGGATGATATAAATGAGCTTGACGCAGAGCTTCTGCTCTTTGGCATTAAGGTGCACAGAACGGCGGGCTACGGAATATATGCGACAGGCAGTGAGCTTGATATCAGAAAAGCCATGAGGCATTTCTGCAGATATCCAATCAGTGATAAGCAGGTTATCAAGACCGATGATCACAGGCTTTCAAGACGCGCGGCCGAGGTGATAGCCAATAATTTCAGAAGCGTAAATCTGTCGATGGCAGTTGACATGATACACCATGTGGAGAGACGCTTTGATATCATCTTTACGGATTACACATTTCAGATGCTGGCAGAGTACATAGCCATTGCACTTTTCAGGGTGGATGTGGAGAAGGAGCTGAAGCCGGATGAGTTAGATTTGTCGAATCGAATGTGTGATGATGCAAGTGATGGGGATGCGGGCACCGAAACAGAGCAGAAGGTACAGAAAAATGGATTTATAATGACAGAGCATGAGAACATGGCAAAGGAGGCAGCAGGCTTTCTGGAAAGATATCACGGCATCAGCCTCTCACAGCCTGAAATCATGTATCTGGCAATGCTTTTTTCCTGTGCCGAGGGACAAAACCGCGTTGTCATGTCCTGTGAGGAGGCGCTTAGCATAGAGGATGAGATGATAGTGTATCTGTCAAATCTTCTCGCTGCCAATCTGATTGAAAATGAACTTCTACGTGAGAGCATGCGTAGCTTTTTACCGGGCTCCATTGCGAGGACTCATTTTGGCATAGAGATAGACAATCCGTTTCTTTCCGATATCACACAATCGTATGCCAGTCTCTTTACGGTATGCTTTACTGTATCGAGATACTACGAAAAGTACACAGGCGCCATGCCGAGCGAGAATGAGATAGCTTTTATTGCCTTGCAGGTGGGAGGAGCCCTGCACAGAAATCCTATGACAGTGCGCGCAGTGTTAATCGGTGCAGCAGGCTATGCGACCGGCAGTATAATAGCGGGCAAAATAGAAAACAGGGTGCCGGATGTAAGGATAGTAAGCATTTTGTCGTCAGACCGCATAGAGCATATTGACGAGTATGACTGCGATCTCATACTCTCGACCATAGACACACAGGCAGATATCCACAAGGATATGAGATTTCTGTATGTTTCTCCACTAATCAGTGCGCAGGATGAGAAAAATATCAGAAACAAGTGCTTTGAGCTCATGACCGGCCAGAGCGCGGAGGTCAGCGAGTTTTCACAGATGCTGTCGGAGGAATTTATCATATTTGAGAAAAAGGCGAAAAACCGCAAGGATGTTTTAAAGCGTGCGTGCCAGCTTCTCATAAACAAAGGAATAGTGCAGAGCGAGTTTGCGAGGGATGTACTGGAGCGTGAGAAGGTGGAGGCAACCGCTGTGGGCTGCAATATAGCCATACCGCATGGAAAGCCTGAGCATGTAAACCGCTGCCAGATACTTGTTATACGTCTCGACAAGCCGATAGAGTGGGGTGAGAGGATGGCAGACATGATATTTCTGCTTGCAATAAACTTTGACAGTGTCAACACGACAAAGGCATTTTTCCATGACTTCACGAAGCTTTTGAATGAAAATGGAGCGACTGACAGGCTCAGGGAGGCTGCTTCACCTCATGAGCTTTGTGCAGCTATCCGGAAAGAACTGGGGTGGAACTGAATATCACATTAATACAAAATTGCACCAGAGATGGTGCAATTTTGCATTTTGGGGAATATTGAAAAAACTCATACCGCACAGTACAATAAAACCATAGAAAGCAACGGACATATGACAGGCTGATGAATAGCAGAGGGCGATACAGTTAATCATATGTGTGAGCGAAATAAACAAACCAATAATTTTAAATTCAGGAGGACAAAACTATGGTAAGCAAGACAATGGTAGTAAAAGCAGCAGAGGGACTTCACATGAGACCTGCAGGAGTTATCGCAAGAGAGGCAGGCAAGTTTGATTCAGACGTAACAATCGTATTCGGCGACAAGAGAATCAACGCAAAGAGCCTTGTAAACATCATCGCAGCATGCATCAAGAAGGATGCAGAGATTACATTCGAGTGTGAGGGAGCTGACGAGGAAGCAGCACTTGCAAAGATGGAAGAGCTCGAGGCAGACAACTTCGGAGATTAATCAACCAGTAAAGTCAATCGGAGGTGTGATATGTACAAAGGAATCGCCGGCTCAGAAGGAATCGGAATCGGAAATGTGGTCATTATCGAAGAGCATGAGATAGTGATTGAGAATAAGAAAATTACAGATACAGACGCTGAAATCGCACGTCTCCAGGGAGCCATTGAGAAATTTGTAAATGATACAAACGCCATGGCAGACAGAATGGAAAAGACAGTCGGAGCAAAGGATGCGGATATCCTTCGCGGACATATCCAGATGCTTCAGGATCCGACCATAGAGGAGCAGATTACAGCGCTCATAGTCAGTGAAAAAATCACGGCAGAGAAGGCACTCGACCAGGTGCTTGAGCAGACAGCAGAGATATTTGCACAGATACCTGATGAGCTTTTGCAGCAGAGAGCAACAGATTTCAGGGATATCAAAGCCAGAATCCTTAAGATTCTGCTTGGAATCGAGGACTACGATATCTCAGCAGCTCCGGCAGGCACAGTGCTTGTGGCACATGACCTGACACCATCCATGACAGCAGGTATCGTGGCAGAGAATATCGCAGGAATACTCACAGAGGTGGGCGGCAGAACCTCCCACTCAGCAATACTTGCAAGAGCAATGGAAATCCCGGCAGTTCTCAGTATTGATGGAATCTGCACATCTGTCAAAAATGGTGACAGAGTGGTACTCAACGGAACAAGCGGAGAGGCAATCGTAAACCCTGACGCTGAGACCGAGCAGAAATTCGCTGAGCTGCTTGAGGAATACAAAAAAGAGAAAGAGCTCTTAAAGAAATTTGCTGGTGTGCCGACAGTATCAGCAGACGGCACAAAGGTAGAGCTTGTATGCAATATCGGAAAGCCTGAGGACGCAAAGAAGGCTGTAGAGTGTGACGGAGAGGGAATAGGACTTTTCCGTACAGAGTTCCTTTTCATGGACAGAGATACAATTCCTACAGAGGAAGAGCAGTTTGAGGCATACAAATCAGTAGCAGAGACAATGAAGGGCAAGCCTGTCATCATCCGTACACTCGATATCGGAGGCGACAAGGAAATCCCATATCTGGGCCTTGAGAAAGAGGACAACCCATTCTTAGGTTACAGAGCTATCAGATTCTGTCTCCAGAGAACAGACATCTACAATACACAGCTTCGTGCACTTGTGAGAGCCAGTGCATTCGGCGGGATAAAGATAATGGTTCCGCTTGTGACAGGCGTAGATGAGCTTCGCAGTGTAAAGGCAATGGTAGCTGACATCATGAAAGAGCTTGATGCAGAGGGCATTGCATACAACAAGAACCTCGAAATCGGTATCATGATGGAGACACCGGCAGCCTGCATGATGGCGGATGTGCTTGCAAAAGAGGCAGCCTTTTTCAGTATCGGAACAAACGACCTGACAGGCTACACAATGGCAGTAGACCGTGGAAACTCAAAGGTAGCATACCTTTATTCAGCCTTCAATCCGGCAGTGCTTCGCGCAATCAAGCGTATCATCGAGTGCGGTAAGAAAGAGGGAATCATGGTAGGCATGTGTGGAGAGGCAGCAGCAGATCCAAAGCTCATTCCGCTGTTACTCGCATTCGGACTTGATGAGTTCTCAGTGAGTGCCACAAGTGTGCTCAAGACCAGAAAGACCATCGCAGACAGCAGCATGGCAGAATGCAAGGCATTGGCAGACAAGGTAATGGCATGCGCTACAGAGGCAGAGGTACAGGCAGTGCTTGCACAGCAGTAGATGCTAAATCAAAACAAGTATAAAAGTTAGTAAAAAAGTATAAATAAGAGTAAAATATAAAAGTATAACATTGAAATTTATTATAAAGACGGCTGAACCGGTGGGGACCGGGGCGGCCGTCTTTTTTGCATACACGAAATGTGAGATGAATATTTAGTTATATACGATTAACTAAATCGTATATAAGTAATAAAATATTGTGTATGGAGATGGAGTGTAGAAAACTTAAGGATTCTTTAGATTTACTTAAGCGTTTTCTTAAGATTTTGCATGTATAATAAGTTTATAAGCGTTTATAAGAAACTTTTAATAATGGAATGGGAGAAATGAGATATGAACAAAAAAAGTATAGCTAAAGAATGTATTAATGTAATATTACTGCTAATAAATATTAAAATACCATCAATAGTTTATGACTATTATTTTAAATACTCTGAAGGTCCATATTTACAAATTGCAGTGATTGTAGAATATAGTTTGACTTGTATAGCGTGGATGATATTGATATTGTATATAATAAAAGTTTTAAATTTAAAGAATAAAGCCGGCATTGATTAAACAATAAAGAAGGGGGAAGCCTGTAGTGGAAAAAAATAGGAAACAGATTATTATCTGCGCAGCGATTGTCGCTTGTGTCTGTGTAATCAGTGTATTAATTACATATAACATATTACAACAAAAAATCATCTGACAGTGGAACTCTATTATGGAACTTTTGATTTTTCAGAGTATCAAAATGTTAAGAGTACCAATAAATTAGCCATTATACATGATAACGATGAAAAACAGGGTGAATATGAAATGGAGATAGAGAATACTGATAAGGTTGAAACGGGAATCTGGAAATGGAACGATGATGGTTATATTACCTTGTATCAGGATGATAAAGCAGTTGCAAATCTAGTGTATATGAATGGTAAATATCTTTTCTTTGATGCCGATGTTGAAATCCAAAAACTTAAAAGGATATCTGAAACGGCAATAGTAAGATAATTGAGAGCATAAGCTTCTTTAGATTTCTTTAGAATTATTTATAATTATTAAATGATTTTTTGTTGT
>OBIU01000859.1_pt1 | contig 11877 bp, 9 predicted proteins | sample 1519871 | NCBI WGS metagenome assembly OBIU01 (sample SAMN04209229, study PRJEB22552) | human gut metagenome | biome: gut; material: feces | host: Homo sapiens | place: USA: Oklahoma
ATCAAACGGCAAAGTCCCCGTCGAGCACACGCCCGGCGGGGACTTTTTCTATGCCGGCCGCCCAAACCACCACAAAGGGGACAGGCACTTTTGTGGTGGTTTGGGACTTGCTTGCTCGTTTTGTCTCAATCTGTAACACCTGGAGCCCGTTGAGCCTTGTAGTTGTTGCAGATCGAGATATTGTGCCAGCCGCCCCCGCTTTGTCTCAATCTGTAACAGTTAGAGGTCAAATTCCCCGCCTGGTGTTACAGATCGAGACATTAGATTGGCGGCCATTCGGTTCATCTCAATCTGTAACACCTGGAGCCCAAATATTTGGCTCGGTGTTACAGATTGAGATCTTGCAAAAGCCGAGGATGGGCGCTGCCACCAAAACCTAGCGCTTGCGGCGCTTGGTCGCGGCGAGGCCGGCAGCGGCAACGGTTGCACCGGCGATGCCCAGAGCAGCGACCGTCAATGCGGTGGCGTCACCCGTGGCGGCCAGGACAGCATCGCCCTTCTTGGCAGGCGTGGTTTTCTCTACCGTCTTGGTCGTGGTGGTTGTCGTTGCAACTGGCTTGGCTTCGGGTTTCGCCTCAGGCTTAGCCTCCGGTTTCTGCTCGGGCTTCGTGTCGGGCTTCACCTCAGGCTGCGGTGTCGGCTTGGGATCCGGCGTAGGCTGCGGGTCGGGAGTCGGCGTGGCTTCGGGCGTAAACGTCAGATCGGTGTTGAGCCACAGGGTGTAGATCCAGCCACTCTCGGGATCAACCACACTTGCCTCACCCACCTGATAGCCACACTCAACCCCATTGATCTTCAGCTTGGTGTCGGGCGTGAAGTAGAAGCCGCGCGCGGGCTTGAGGTAGATACCGTAGCGATAGGTCACGCCAGGCTTAAAGGCGTCGATGTGGTTCGTGATGTTCTGATCCCAGAACTTCTGAGAGTTCACTTCGCTGCCGTCGCTACCCGTCCAGTACTCACACTGAGGAAGGGAGTTGGAGCCCGTCGGAACATTCGCCGTAAAGACCGGCTTATCGCCCGCCTTGAAGGTGGTCGTGGCGCCGTCGATCTCTATAACGTCGATGGCACGCCATTCGTCGATTGGCTGCTCGCACAGCATATTGTCAGCATTTGGCGCGAAGACACCGTTGGCGGTCTTGATGTGGTGCGTCCAATGGCCGTTGACGTACATCATGCAGTCATCGGCCACGGTATTGTCGCCCTTGAGCCTCAGCTCAACGGAGTACATGTAGAACTTGCCCTCCTCGAAGTGTTCAATCTTCTTCATGCCCGGCGTGTACTTTGCGGGGTCGGAATACCAGAAGGCAACGGGCTTGAGCTCCGCAGGGTCGCTGCCATCCATCTCTTCCCAGCACTCATAGGCGATCTCATACTTATCGGCATCGGCGGCAGGAATCGTCGCGGTCGCACGCGGCGCCTCGCCGGGCGCATAGTCGGTTTTCACATCGTTGACGTTTAGATTCTCAAGAGCTTCGTTTTCCGACGAAGCAGGCATCGTAATTGTTTTAATAGCAGGGACATACAGGAATTCTCCGCTTAGACTCGACTTTACGGTTTCCCCGTTTACGGTAACAACGGTTTCATCGCTGAAGGAATATCCGTCTTTTGGCTTCAGCATAAGAGAATACACGTACTCTTTCCCGCTTTTAAACTTTGTAATAGTCGGCAGGGAACCATGTGAGCCGTTATCGGAATACCAGGCAGCAACGGGTTCGTTGTTTTCAAATTCCTGCCAGCATTCATAAGCGATTTCGTATTTATCTGCATCGTAGTTAGGGACACCTGCCGTCACCTGCGGACCAGTAGCCAGCTGCCAATTGAAGTCCGTATTCTGAACATTGGCAAAGGAGATGGATTCCGATTCTGATTCCGCTGCCGGGATAACAAGGCACGCCCTCTCGTAGACATGGGTGCGGGTGTAGTAGTCATCCCGGATCTCGTTAATAGTGGGTTTCCCGGTCGCCTCGGTATCTCCTTTAAAGGCGTCGTCCGGATCACCGATGATGATATTCCCGGGCTCTGTACCCGTATACGTAAGCTTGGATCCATCATAGGTGGTCGTCATCTTGGACTTATTCTCCCTGTACTCCGTAAAGTACTTCTGCTCCTCCTTCTGTCTCTGAATCTTGCTGATATCCAGGGTAAGCGTTGTTTTATTGCTCGCACTGTCATACGCCGCATGGACGATCAAGTCCCCCAGGCCGATAAAAGTCAAAGCGCTACCATCGAGAGCAGACTGGTCTCCATCTACAAGGGCAATCCCCTTCACATACTCAATCGTTTCTTCTTTCTTGATGTCGGTGTAATTGTTCCGCACCGTAATATTGACCCTAACGTCGCTGCCGCCAACAACATCGGTCACACCGCAGGGCATGATGGCGTCATTCGCCGGCGTGGCGGCGTTGTCGCTGGGAGTATTTTGTTCAGCGGGTGCCGCATCGTTGGATTCATCGGTGGCGCCAGTCGGGGCCGTCTGCTGAGGTTCAGCGACGGTTTGTGCCGTCGGAGCAGCATCAGTTGCAGGCGCGGTCGCCGGAGCCGCATCCTCCGCAACCGCCGGTGTCACCGGAGCCGCGGCAACCTCACCAGTCGCAGCGGCGGGATCCGCACACTCGGTCGCAAGCGCCAAACTCGGCAGTAGCAGCTGACCAACCATAAGCGCACACGCACCGACGCTCGCAATCCTCACACCCACGCAGCGCCAAGTACCATGAACCAGCGAGCAAGTGCGTTCGCGCTGGGCCTCCTTATCAAAGTGGCTTCCGTACATAACGGCCTCCTTGGTCGTAGGGACATACCACCACAAAGGCGCCTGTCCCCTTTGTGGTGGTCCTGTACAACCAAGATGCGCCAAATGACTCTATACGCCTAGGTTCGTAGATGCGAACCTAGGCGTCTACCTGCGGAAATACAAAGAGCCGCCGCAAGGGCATTTGTACTCACGCGGCGGCTGAAAATGGCTATGAAAGCTTGCGTTAGCGGTTGCGGCGCTTGGACGCGACAAAGCCGGCGCCGATGACGGACGCGCCCGCGATGCCGAGGGCGGCCGCCGCCGTCGCGGCGTTGTCGCCCGTGGCGGCCAGAGTGCCCACGGACTTCTGAGCCGCAACTGCCTTCGCGGCCGGCTTGGAGGCAGCAGCCGTGAAACTCACCTGAGTCGGCGTCACGGACGGCGTGCCCGTCTCACTTCCACCGCCTGGCTGCGGCGCAGGAGCCGGGGTGGACTCAGGCTGCGGCGTGGGCTCGGGCGCGGGATCGGGCTGCGGCGTGGGTTCGGGCTCGCCCGCATCCCCGTAGCTGATCACCACGTTGCGGGCGACCTCGTTGGAGGTCTTAATATCCTGGATAGTGGACGACCCGGCGGTGCCGATGACGAGTCCGTTTCCGGCGGTGTCGTAGTCAAGTCCGTTTCCGGCAGTTTCTCGCACGGTGCCGCCGGCGGGAGTCGTAATCACCGACCCGTACATGATATCGAGTGCGGGATTCATAGACGGTCCCCCGCCCGTGGTCTTTCGGTTGACAACATAGATCCCCGCTGTCAGGCCCGACGCCTCAACATTCGATTTGAAAATCCTAATCTGGGGCCTTTCCAGATCGTCATATCCTGCGGCGATGATTCCGTAGTCCTCTCGACGAGGCCCAGGGTTGGGTTCGCTCACATTTCCGCCAGTACGCACTGTGAGGTTCGATTTTTGGACAAGCATCCACGTCGAACCGCCCTCCGCCTGCGCGTCAATGCCCCTCGAAGACAGCACCGCATCGCCGGCAAGTATCTCGACATCAGCTCCGTTGACGATCTGCAAGAGCGTGTTCTTGTTGATGCCAAGCGTATGGATGCCTGCAGAATAATACGGGCCGTCCGCCGTCTTAATTGCAACCTTGGCGCCATCGATCGTGACGTCGCCCCCGTGCACGGAGACATAATCCGGTTCTTCCTGACCGCTTTCCCGAGCAACGCGACCGCCTGGCTTCCCATCGGCAAAGATGCCATAGGCGCTTTGCGGCGGCCGGTGTAGCCCATCCGCCTTCTTTGCCTCTATTTTAACGTCGGCGCCCTTGTCGATTTTCACGTTGCCCGATTTCGCGCGAATACCGTTTGAGCAATAAAAGCTACCCGTAGATATCACGTTAACACTGGATCCACTTATAGTGATGTCTCCATTCGTGACACCATCGCCCGACGCAGTAAGCACATTATCCTGAGCCGTCGCGTTGAGGGTCCCCTCCCCCGTGATGGCGAGATTGCCGTCCTTGACCTCGATGGCGCTCTGCCCGGCGTCGGCCGTGACGGTGTTGGTGCCCGTCACGCCGATGGTGAGGTTGCCCTTGGCGCCGATGGAGCCGCCGTCGTAGCCGTTGAGCTTCATGTCGTCGGCGCCGTCCCAGGACCAGGTCCCTGCCTCGTCGCCGGCGGCAGTGCCCGCGTCGTACTGCGTGCCGCCCACGCTGACCCAGTCGGCGGCGAGCGCCACGCTCGGCAGCAGCAGCTGGCCGGCCATGAGCGCGCAGGCCCCCGCGCAGGCGAGTTTTGCACCCACGCGGCGCCATGTTCCGTGGGAGAGCGTGCACGAGTGGCCGTGGTCGATTGGGTTGTCATGGATTTGCGTTCGCATGTGAGCCTCCTTGTCGTAAGGGGTGCTTCTATAACACCATGTTACGGGAAGATATCCGGATCCCGGGGCACAAATTCATATGCGGCGCATCTGCCAGCGCAAAAGGCAACGAGCACGCTATTGCCAAGCGCGCCCCGCCCCCCGAAAGGCCCACCCCCTACCGTCATGGTCTACAATCGAGGGCACGATTGTTCCGTCCACCCAAAGGACCGTTCTTGAACCTGAGCAAGCCTAAAATCAGTGCGCTTTTGGCACTCGCGCTCTTTACCTTCGTCTTTCTTGCCGGCGAGTTTCGCTTCGACATCAATGTCGGGCTGCTCGCCGGTGCCGAGCGCGTTGTAATTGCACAGGGCTTTATCCTGGGCGCCAGCGTCATCGGCTTTATCGGATACGCGCCGCTGCTGTCCCTCGCCCAGCGCAAAGGCCAGCCCCAGGCAGTTGCCACCGCCGCCGTCCACATCGCCATCTTGGGGTTGACCCAGATTCAGTCCCCCACGAGCCCGCTTGCGCTCGAGATTCTGGGGTGCCTCGCATTCCTCGGGCTCGGCCTGCTGGGCGCCGCCGCTCACCACGCCTCTTCGTTGGCATTCCAGGATGACCCCAAGCTTGCCACCGGTGCGGGAGCAGCCTATGCCGCGGGCATCCTGATGCAGTTCGCCATCAACCTGCTCGATTGCGGCGGCATCGCAGAGCTCATCGTCCTTGGCACAGCGACTATCGCCATCTCCGTCCTCAGCGTCGTTCCCCAAAAGGCCGCCAAAAGCTCCAGCGACCTCGCCAATCCCTTTGCCGAGCCATCGCACGTCCTCGCCAAGCAGGCGTGTTGGAGCATCGTGCTCGTCATGATTCTTGCCTGCTTGTTCTCAACACTCGACAACGTGGTCACGTTCTCCAACGCCCACGGCACCATCGCCGTACAGACCTGGCCGCGCCTCTTTTTGGCGGCGAGCGGTCTCGTCGCCGGCATCGTCTTTGATCTTGCCGAGCGTCGCTACATGGGTCTCATCATGCTCGGCGTCACGGTACTTTCCACCATCTCGATCTTGGCCGTGGAGGCCGGCGCCGACCCCAACTTGGGCCTCATCGTCTTTTATCTGAGTTCGGGCTTTTTTGTCACGTTCTTTACCGCCACGTTTACGCAGCTGGCGCCGCGCATGCATGCGCCCGCCCTCTGGGCCGGCATGGGACGCGCCGCCAACAATGTATGCGCATTCACTACATCGGGCCTCTCGCTTGCTCTCGTAACCTCGGACAACGTTGCCCTCATTATGATCGGCGCGCTCGTTTTGCTCGTCGCCGCCTGCGCGGCATTCGTGGCAGCCGGCCTGTTTCGCCTGCCCCAAACCGAGCAGGAGCGCGAGCGCGAGCAACTGGCAAAAGAAGCACTCGCCGCCCCCACCATCGAAGAGCAACGCCAGGCCTTCATCGCCGACCACGCTCTCACCCCGCGCGAAGTCGACGTGCTCATAGCCGTGACCCAGGATGAACGCCCGCTCAAGCAGGTCGCCGAGGAACTCGGCATCTCGATGCGCATGGTACAGCGCCACCTGAGCTCTATCTACCAAAAGACCGACACGCAGACGCGCGCCGGTCTCGCCAAAGCCTTCCCCTCTGCCTAAAACAAAAACCACCACAAAGGCCCCCTTTGCGGTGGTTTGAGCGGAGCAGAAGGCCACTCTGCCAGTTTGTCTCAGTCTGTAACAGATAGGCCCCTAAAAGCAGGCTTATTGTTACAGATCGAGACAGTAAAGGGACACGAAGCGATCCTTCGCAGCAACGACCCTCTAGTAAAGCGATGCGACATATCGGCCAAAGCCTGGCAATGCAAACTCAAAACGTCCTTGTAGAGGCTCTTCAATTACCCCAGCCTCTACCAGACGCTTTTTATACGTTGAAATCGAACCGGAACTCTTCTTAAGCCTCGCTGCCAGCTCTTGCCTGGTCGTCGTCCCAACCGGATTCATTGCACGAAGAAATTCAAGGTCCCCTCGTGAAAGTTCCGCCGCTGTTGAAGCGAAAACTCGCGACTCCAGCTCCTCTTGCGCAAGTTTCGCGCCTCGTTCGACATCCTCAATAGAAACCTCGGAGGCTTGGCGCGAAGCATTCCATGCCCGATACCCCACCAACTGGAACATAAATGGAAAACCATCGATCGCCTTGGCAGCGTGGTCGATCGCCTCATCAGAAATCGTCTTGCCGCCGTCCTCAATCGTTAGTCGAAACGCTTCTTTTACCTCAGTCGGTGAAATTGATCCCAGCGAATGTTGAGCCGCGCGACGAAGAAACGATGTCGATTTCCCCGTCAGCAGCGCCAGCACGCGAAACGGCAGCCCCGCCATAAGCAAAGCTACCTTTTTTTTCTCGCTTACAAAGTGCTGGTAGGTAGTAACAAGCTCCGTCATTTGCGCAAACGATGCATCCACTTCGTCAACGGCGATAAGCACCCCGGTGTCAGTCGCTTCAAGCTGAGCAAACAAAGCGTTCATCTTAGTACGCCAGTTAGCGCCCTCAAATTCAACATCGATGTTTTCCCAGCTCATGCTTCCTACGGGGGCAATGCCGACACTGTTCACACGCCTAGAAGCGGGCTTTTCGATCAGATGGGCGGCTGATTCGTTGAGGCGCTGCAAAATGTCTTCGAGCATCCCCTCCGAGGCCGTCACATTCGCTGTAATCCAGCCCTCTTGCTGGGCGCGGTACGACAGATATGCCAAAAGCGCCGTTTTACCTGTACCACGCGCACCATAGAAAACCGAGCAAAGATTGGGATCGGAGTCGTCATTTTCAAACGCCAGCACCATATCATCGATGATTTGCTCACGGCCGGCCATATACGCCGGTACACGTCCGAACATCGGCGTGAATGGATTTGCCTGCCTGTACGCCGTCGGTGCCGCCATAAAGCCTCCCTTTAACTCATATAACTTAATTATGCCCCTACTATCTATAATTTATTTGAGTATCTTTGAGTTTTTTGAGCATCCTTGAGTTCTTTGAGCGATCGGCCACGGCAGAACCAGTTGACTTTCTCTACCTAAAAAAACCACCACAAAGGTGCTGTCCCCTTTGCGGTGGTTTTGATCGGCTAGCCTTCGAGCTGCGCCACTTTGTAGCGGTAGGCAGCGGCGATAACGTCTTTGCAACCCTCGCGTCCCAACTTGGCGCGATTGACAACGATATCCTTGCCGCTCGTCATCTTCCACTTTCCGGCACTGTAGCGCTTGTAAAATGCCTCGCGCGCCTTCTGCTGCTGTTTGACCAGCTTGGCGCCCTTCTTTTTGTTAAGGCCACGCTTCTTGCGCACGATCTCGACGCGATCCTCAAAGGGAGCGGTCACCAGCACGGCAATGTGGTTGGGATTGTTGCGAAGCAGGTAATCGGACAGGCGGCCTTCGATAATGCAGCTCTCGGTCTCGCCCAGATCCAAAATCACCTGACTCATCTTTTGGAACAACTTATCCGAGTACGAACGCGCATCGTAGCGGTCGGGCAGAAACGCCATGTTCTCCACGGCCAGGCGCTCGTCGTAGGCGGCCATCTTGTCGAGCGACTCACCCGCGCGCAGCGAAGCACGCACCAGCAGCTCGTTATCGTACAGCGGAATCCCCAGCTCATCGGCGAGGATACGACCAATCTCGTGGCCCTCGGCGCCAAAGTCGCGCGCGATGGTAATGACCACAGGATTCTTCTTATTCTCCAGATCGCTCATCGCGATTCCTTTCTCTATGTGATAAAGGGACAGTCCCTTTGTCACATTCTACGCTGCCACAATACGACGTTGATACGCTCGGACCAGCAGCGAGATACCAAAGTTGAGCACAAAGTACATCGCAAACACCAGGCCGTAGAGCATAAGCACCTGCGACAGATCGATCGCGTGGGCCATCACGACGTTTGCCGCGTACATGAGCTCGGCCACGTTAATGCCCGAAAGATACGAGCTGTCCTTGATGACGGTCGTGCACTGGCTAAACAGCGCCGGAATGATCGTCTTAAATGTCTGCGGCAGAATGATGTAGCGCATGGTGGCAAAGAAGCCGAAGCCCTGGCTCCGCGCTGCCTCAAACTGGCCGCGCGGAATCGAGTTGAGGCCGCCGCGCACAATCTCGGCCATAACAGCGCTGGTAAACAGCGTGAAGGCGATGGTCGAAATCACAATGTCCAAACCCTGCACCGTAAAGTAGATAAACAGGATCCACAGCAGGTTCGGCGTGCAGCGGAACAGCTCGATATAGGCGCTCACCAAAATACGGAACGGGCGGGGCGCATAGCTTTTAACGAGCGCCAGCACCGTGCCAAAGATGAGCGAGAAAAAAATCGACAGCGCCGAGATCTCGATTGTCTTAACAAAGCCGCCCCAAATGTAGAGCAGGTTGGTCGCGTTGAAGATTTCCATGCGCTAGGCCTCCTCTACGTTGTCGAGCCCCAGCTCGGCCAGGCTCACGCCGCGCGGACGCTCCTTGGATCGGCGCTCGAGCCACTGCACCAGCATGGCGAGCGGAAAGCAGATGATGAAGTACATAAGACAGCAGACGATGTATCCCTGCAGGTAACCGTACAGACTCACAAAGTTGTCGGAACGGTACATAAGGTCGCCGCCGGCCACAAGCGCCAGCACCGACGTGTTCTTGACCAGATTGAGCGCCTGGTTACACAGCGGCGGCAGAATGATCTTGAACGTCTGGGGCAGCACGATGTACCAGTATGCCTGCGCACGGGTGAAGCCCTGGCTCTGGGCCGCCTCCATCTGACCGCGCGGAACCGCCTCGATACCAGTGCGGATGACCTCCGAAATGTAGGCCGCGTGATACAGGCCCACACCCAAGAAGCCCAGCACGAACGGCGCGATGCGCACCGGCTGGTCGGCACCGGTTATGGCCTGCAAAAACTGCGGACCGGCCATGTACATAAAGAGCACCTGCACGGGCAACGGGGTGTTCTGGTAAAACTCCACGTACACGCGGCTTATGGCGCGCAGCACGCGCGAACGAGTGGTAGAGAACACGCCCAGCAGCGTGCCCAGCACCAGCGACAGCAGCAGACCGGCAACGACCACCTGCAGTGTCACGCCAAAGCCCTCCCAGAAGGGCCCCATGTTTTGAAATGTCGTCGACCAGCGGTCGGCGTCAAATAATCCTTCGAGCATTTGATTCCTTCCTTGGACGATGCGCCTATACAAGACCCCAGGTCTTGACCTCTTGGTCGAGCCAGCCGTCGGCCAGGCGATCGCAAATCACCTGGTCGACCACGGCCGAAAGGTCGCAGCCTTTCTTGGTCGCCACGCCGTAGCCCTGCTCGCCAAACTTGACCTCGGGCTGCAACAGCTCAACGGTCTCGTTCATGTAACCGGCCAGCGTGGAGCGGTCCATGGCAAAGACGTCGATATTGCCGGCATCGAGCGAGCTCTTGATGATGGGGTAGCCGCTAAAGGCCCTAAACTCGGGCTTACAGCTAAAGCCGTTGTCCTTGATCATCTGCTCGATCAGGCTCTGCGTGGTAGCGCCCTGGCTCACGCCAATGACCTTGCCGTCCAGATCCTCAATCGAGGTAAAGCCCGAACGCTTCTTGACCATGAGTCCCACGTAGTCGGTGCGGTACGGCGTCGAGAAATCCCAGCTCTTCTTGCGCTCGTCGGTGATGGTGTAGGTCGCCGCGACCACGTCGAGTTGGCCGTTATCGATCAGCGGGCCGCGCGTCTTGGGCGTTACGTCGGTAAACTCGACAAGCTCCTGGGCACGGGCCTCCTTGTAGCTCACGCCAAAGACGGCAGCGGCGATCTGGTAGCACAAATCGACTTCCATGCCCTCAAAGCGACCCTTGGCGGTGTCGTAATAGCCGTAGCCGGGAACGTCCTTCTTAACGCCGGCGTTCAGATGGCCACGCGACTTGATGGCCGCAAGCTTGGACCCCTTGTCGGAGCCCTCGCCGCTGGTGGAGTTGCCGCAACCGGTAAGCGCGGTCCCCGTCAGCGCGAGCATGCCGGCGCCCGCCAGCTGCAAAAAGTGGCGGCGCGACACGGCCGCCCTCGTCATATCCGTCATGTCCATCACCGCGCCTAGTGCAGAATCTTGGACAGGAACTCGCGGCAGCGCGGGTTCTCGGGGTTATCGAAGAAGTGCTCGGGCGTGCCCTCCTCCAGAATGCGGCCGTCCTCCATAAAGATGACGCGGTCGGCCACCTGACGCGCAAAACCCATCTCGTGCGTCACGCAGATCATGGTGATGTCCTCCTGCGCGAGCTCAATCATAACGTCCAGAACCTCCTGGACCATCTCGGGGTCGAGCGCCGAGGTCGGCTCGTCAAACAGGATGATGGGCTGCTTGGTGCACAGGGCACGGGCGATGGCGATGCGCTGCTGCTGACCACCCGAGAGATTCTGCGGATACTCGCCGGCCTTATGTGCCATGCCGACGCGCTTGAGCGCAGCGATGGCGATCTCGGTCGCCTCCTCCTTGCTCTTCTTTTGCAGTTTGATGGGCGCGAGCGTCAGGTTGCCCAGCACCGTCATGTTGGGATACAGGTTGAACTGCTGAAACACCATGGAACTATACTTGCGAGCCATCTCCAGGTGATTCTTTTTGGTGAGCGGCGTACCGTCGATGACAACCTCGCCCGACGTGGGCTCCTCCAGATAATCGACGCAACGGATGAGCGTCGATTTACCCGAGCCGGAAGGCCCGATCATTACGAGCTTCTCGCCACGTTTGACGGTGAGGTTGATATCTTTGAGCACATGCAGGTCGCCAAAGTACTTGTTGAGATGCTTGATCTCGATCATGTCTGCCATGAATGTCCCTTCCCTGCGTTTACACGAGTTGAACTATTGTACGGAAAGAATCACGTTTCCGCAGCCCACACTACATTCCCGTAAAGAACCCGCAACCTTCCACCTAGTCATTGGGGACAGACTTAAATGAGTACCTGCTCATTGGGCACTCATTTAAGCCCGTCCCCAATGAGCGTAGCCCGGGCACTCATTTAAGTCTGTCCCCAATGAGTGACTAAATGAGTACCTGCTCATTGGGCACTCATTTAAGCCTGTCCCCAATGAGTGCCCAGCCCAGCAAAAAGGGGCGCGACCATGACGGCCACGCCCCCCTAAACATCAACTATGTACCGCTCGGCCCCTACGCGAGTTTGGCTCCGACGATCTTTGCCGCGGCCGGCTTATCGAAGTTGCCACCGGTGGCCTTGCCGAGTGCGCCCATAACCTGGCCCATCTGCTTCTTGGACGTGGCGCCCAGCTCGGCGATAACCTGCTCGA
>OBIU01000866.1_pt1 | contig 11832 bp, 12 predicted proteins | sample 1519871 | NCBI WGS metagenome assembly OBIU01 (sample SAMN04209229, study PRJEB22552) | human gut metagenome | biome: gut; material: feces | host: Homo sapiens | place: USA: Oklahoma
CGAAGTCGGTCGCAACTCGACCGCCTCTGTTCGGCATTTCATTTAATTCAAGTAAGAAACGGGACTTTTTCTCCGGCATTCTCACTATTTATTGATCTGCAAATTTTGAAACGAGTTCTTGCTGAACTTCATAAAGTTTTGGTGTGATGAACACCGGATATTCATCCGCATTGAGCAGGCGCTTCGTTGAATGCGGAAGCAAATCGAGCTGAGAATTGCTGAACTTTTGGATCTCAAAGACGTTTGGAAGATCGATTTTGACTTCAGTCCCGTCCATGGCTTCTTTTTGAAGAGGAACCGCCGTAAAGTTTGCAAGATGACCCTTTTGTTTCGTTGCCAACGGATCAGCCTTGAAAGCCGTGAGTTCGGACGGAAGATCCTCGTCACGAAGCGTGATAATATCGGCAAAGGCTTTGCCTGATTTGTTGTCGATCAAGCGATATGTCTGCTTGATGCCAGGAAGCGTCAACTTGCCCTTGCTTTCCGAAACTTTGATCTTCGGAATGAGCTTGTCGCCTTTGACAACGGCAGAAAGCTTGTAAACACCGCTCAAAACAGGCGAAGACGAGCTTGTGATCATCTTTTCGCCAACGCCGAAATTGTCGATTGGCGCACCTTGTTCGAGCAAGGATTGGATGATGTTTTCGTCAAGCGCATTCGAAATCGTGATTTTGGCATTCGGGAAGCCTGCTTCGTCCATCATTTCACGGGCTGCTTCAGCAAGTTTCGTTACGTCGCCTGAATCAATCCGGATACCGAAATTGTCGTGCCCTTCCGCCTTCAATTCGTTGAAAATCTTAATGGAATTCGGAACGCCTGATTCGAGCACGTCATACGTATCAGCCAAAAGCGAGCAGTTGTCAGGATAAATGTCTGCCCAGGCTCTGAATGCGTCGTATTCGCTGTCGAAAGCTTCGATCCAGCTGTGCGCCATCGTTCCTGCAGCCGGAATTCCGAATTTTTTGGCCGCAAGCAGGTTGGAAGTGGAACTTGCGCCGCCGATTACGGCTGCCCTTGCACCGTAAGTAGCGCTTGAAGGCCCTTGGGCACGACGAGCACCGAATTCCATGACGCCGCGCCCTTTGGCTGCAGCCGTGATTCGACGCGCCTTTGTTGCGATCAGCGTTTCGTGATTGATGATGCTCAAAAGAAGCGTTTCAAACAGCTGTGCCTGAATCAGCGGTCCTTGAATCGTCATTACGGGTTCGCGCGGGAAAATCGGAGTGCCTTCCGGAACAGCCCAGACGCGACAACTGAATTTGAAATCAGCCAAATATTCGATAAAATCATCTGAAAACAGGTTTAACCCCTTCAAATACTCGATGTCTTCTTTTTCAAAGTGGAAGTTCTTGAGCTCCTCGACTGCTTGCTCAAGCCCTGCCAACACTACAAAACTGCCATCGTCGGGCATCTTGCGAAAGAAGATGTCAAAAACGCCTTCTTCTTCGCCTAACTTCTCCTTAAAACCGTTTGCCATCGTCAGTTCGTACAAATCGGTCACTAATGCCCAATTGTCTGCATCCATGAGATTTCCTCCTATTTAAGTCGCAACTACCTTTATTCTTTAATAAAGTAAGTTCAACTTTTATATTGAACCTATCTTACACTAATTTACTTTGTTTTGCAACTTTCATCATCTTCGACTGGTTTTAAAGCGTAAATCTTGGCCGGTCGTCCTGGTCGTTTTTGGACGGTTTCCGTCCCGATTTCCTTTAACAGATGCATATGCGTTTTTCTGAAGTTGGAATTGTCGATTTCGTCGACTTTTTTCATCAAAAACGGTGCATAAACGCAGCGAGCCTCGCGCATCGTAAACGTCGATCCCAAAACCAGCAGGACGTTTGGTCGGTAGTTGAGCTTATTGCGAATTCTTTCGCAAGCCACTTTGAAGATCCAGTCGTAATCGAATGCGAGGTGCGTTTTGGGATCGTACTCTGCATTTTCATAATACTTCGCCTGACTCGTCGCTTCGCTTGCTTTAAAATGCAGTGCTCCGTTCCGCACCACATAGTGACCGTCTTCTGCGGAGAACGCAAACCAGCGCGCGTCGGTTGCCCCGTATCCGGCCTTGAGCGGTGGCATTTCAGGAAGAAACGTCATGTACGCCAAAGACAGGATTCGATCGCGCCCCCGGCCGGAACGCATCGGATTCGTGAAAGTCGCCAACTGTTCGGTATGGATCGCAGACAGATTCAGTCCGATTTTTTCGCGAACCAGCCTAAGTGCTGCCGCATCCGCGCTTTCTTCCGTTCTCAAATATGTTTCAGGCATTGCCCATGCCCCCTTTTCAGGCTCATTTGCACGCTTAACGAGCAGCATGTTGACTTGATTTGTTTCCCGGTCAAAACTCCAAATAACATTAACGATGTTGATATATGGTCGTTCCAACAATTCCGTCTGTTCGCTCATGATATTCTTCCTTTCGATTGATACCTGCTTATAATTATATCTTAAATTAAGAGTCATGTGTACTCAAAGCAGCACCAATGGATTATAATATAGGTAAATATTTTTTAAGAAAGGCGGAATTTATAATATGCTGCATATGATTCCCGACGACATGGAACAGGTCGAAGAAAAACTCGCTTGGATGAAACAAAACGGCTACGAACAAACCACCAAACAAGACGTCATCAACGATATGACCAGGGACGGCGTGCAAGACATGCTGGATACGGCGCTTGAAGGGCCTTATTGGACGGCACGCTGGGAAGAAGCAGGCCAATTGCTTAAAGTTTGCGGACCTGTCGGCGACGTTATCGGAACTTTAAAACCTCGTGATGAGTACGCTGATTTTGAAAGCGACCTTGAAAACAATGCCATCCTCTTTTGGCGCAACCTTGCAACGCAAACGCAAAAACTCATCGGTCATGACTAAAAATGAGAAGAATATGCGGCCATTAATCATTGTCTAGGCAATTGCTGATAAGTTAAAATCCATTCTTTACAATCAAGTACACGCTTACATCATTGATATAGATATCTTTCTAAATTAGAAATGCTTTTTTCTGCTTGCAACTGCTTGAAATTGTGATAAAATGTTAGTAATTTTTACAGAAAGAAGAATTACTAACAATGGTTAAAATTAAACGTGCTCCAGTTGCTGGTTTGCACTTGCTTGAGGGCGAAATTGTCAAAAAAGATCTCAAAATTTCTGGCATGAGCTTTAAAAACGTGCCAGTTATTCCTGAAGTAAAAAACGATGATACTAGCTATCACGTTTCCGAACCCGTCTACAAGCGTCTTTATACGTTGCTTCGCAGTCGTTGTTCCAAAGTTGTTGATTTTGACGATTTTGCATGCTAAATACGAATATCAAACATAAGACAAAGAGGCCGAAAAATGTGCCTCAAATTGAAAACCCGGATGATTTGCAGTCAATTGCAAACCATCCGGGTTTTTTCGTATATATGACAATCTTTGTCTATAATAGAAACAACCGAAAAGAGACTGTCAGTAAATTGAATAGGAGCTTGCCGCGCTGATTGAGCAGACGCTGCATTTTTAAATTAAGAAAATTCCGGACAAAGTCATCATTGGCCACTCTTGTGAGGAAAACTGAACTTTTTTCCAAAACTCTTTTTGTTTTTTATATGTGAATCAGACTTCGATACCGTCAATCGAAAAGCGAATCTCCGGAAATTCTTTTTGCCCGTCTTTTCCCTCCATAAATGCCAAGGCTTCGCGTCTGATTTGCGACAAGTCAACGCCTTGCTGCTTGGCAGCAAACATGCACCCGCAGTAGCATTGACGATAGACGTCATATTCCTTGCACATCTCAATGGAACGAAGGTAGCCGTTTCCTTTCTTGAAATCGCTTGGCAGATAATGCACGTCGTAAAACTGCTGAACCTCGATCCCAACGGAATTGATTACTTGAGAGTTCTTATGCGGGCTGATCGTCAGCGTGCTGCCAAAGTAGTCAAACCCAAGTTCAACGGCTTTTTTTGCAACCGTATCAAGTCGATAGTCAAAACAGGCACGACACCTTTTGCCGCCTTCAGGTTCTTTTTCAAGACCTCTTACGGCTTCAAAGTATTCCTGCGGCCGGTATGGTGCGGCAATAAATTGAACGTGATTGCCTGTTTTTTCGTTGAAATCGTGAATAAACTTCTGTTGGACGTATTCTCTTCGTTGATACTCGGCACGAGGATGAATGTTAGAGTTGGCATAATAGATGGTTACTTCAGCAAATTCAGTCATGCGCTCCAACGTCGTCGTGCTGCACGGAGCACAGCAGGCATGGAGCAGAATCTTCGGCCGAATCCCCTCTTTTTGCCAATTCTGAACCATTTTCATCATGACCTTGTCATAATTGATTTTTTGGTTCAGATTCATCTTCTCAAGTATTTCCTTAAGATCAATCAATTCAAATTCTTCCTTTCATCGTTTTTAGACTGGATGCAATTATCTTTATCAAAAAAGCTCTGGCTTGCGACTTGAAGAATCGGCTATCCCTCCCCTGGTCACGCTCGGGGTCTTCGTTAAGATTACCGCCATCAATTATAGTGAAAAATCAGCTTTCATGCAAATGTTCCACGTGGAACAATAAATGAATGTTTCACGTGAAACATTATCCGTTCTTGTCCGAAACACATCTGAATAATATAATGTCTTACAGGAGGAAATCATATGAAAAAATATATGCCGCTGCTCGTTTTCGGGCTCTTCATCTTAATTGCGCTGGCTTTCGTGCTGTGCACGCTGACCGTTTGGGCTTTCATGTCGAATCAAGGCAAAACTCTTCGCCTCATTTTGATGTTGGGAGCATTCTTTTCATGCAGTGCATCAATTACCGTTTTAACAATTTTGATTACGCACTGGATTTCACGACTGAAAAAAAAGCAAAAATAAAAAGGCTCCGGTTCTCCGGAGCCTTAAGCTTCATCATCTCAAATGATGCAGCCATCCTATAAACACATCTAATGGACGCCCCATTGTAAGCGCCTTTTCCAAATCGCTCGCAATCGTTGGTTTCTTGCATTGCTTATTTACCGCATATGACTGAATACGTCCGAAAAGCTCATCTGAATCAAGCTCTTCTTCTAGCAGTCTTTCGCGAACCCATGCGCAAATCGCAACAAACTCCCGATCTTTTGAAAATTCTTCATTTCTGAGGCGTTCATCAATCAAACTGATGACGTCTCTGGTACGATCTTTTGTAATCACTTTGATCACCTGCCTAGCAAAACCGAATCCGGCAACCATCTAGGGTAATTGTAATCCATTTTTGTAAACGGTGTCAAACGTTTTGGACAGATCAATGAAAACGTTTCAACAAACACCGATTAATTTCTAAGGAGAAGTCATCATCCACTGATTCAATCCATTAGCTAGTCCCCTTCGTGATTGCAATCTTCTAAAATCAGCTGATTTTAGAAGAATCCTTCAAGCTGCATAATCCCAAAAAAGTACTCGTCCAAAATAAAACCATGCCTTACCCTGAAAGCTAAAAACCTCAGGCAGACGCTTCAGTAATCTGCCTGAGGAACGTGATTTAACGGGAGTCGAAAAGAGGGAGTAACCGGGACAGCTTCTAACATGCTTTGGCGAATCACGGATGAAAAACTGTGCAAATCGAAGAACAGCACCTCGAAATCAGCACTGCATCCAGAATAATTCGCACGCTGCCATAAGGAATCAACAAGCTCTGACCTCTTTTCGCATTATTGGAAAACAATATCTTGATTCGTCTGAATCTCGAAGCTAATATTCCCCACCCTTTTATTGTAAACGCTTTCTTTATAAAATGCAAGCTCTTCGCCTTGACTGATGACGTCCGATTCAATCAAAGAAATCCCGTTTCTTGCTTGAATTAAATGAAATGCCGAACAAATGCGGTCAGTTTGCGACTGCTTTTGTTCGGCTTCTTTAAATACGGTGCTGCTCAACTGATTTATCAAAGATCTCATTCAAATTTACGGACAAAGTGCCATTTTTGGCTGATTTGTCCGTAAGCAAAACGCATTTTACGGACAAACCGGCATTTTCCAGTGTTTTGTCCGTAAACGACAGTGATTTTGCCAAATAAAGCGTCTGATAAATCAGCACACTAATAATTTGCCGCCAACCTCTTTTAGGTCATTTCCATCATTGCAGGCGCTTGTCACGTATACGCAAAAAAACCGGATAAGATCCATCCGGTTTTTCAATTTGAAGCACAGTGTTTTCTCAGCCTTTTTTCAGCTAATGATGATTTTTAACGATCCAAATTTTTTCGTTATCCTGAGCAATGAAACTCTTTTGCTTCTTCTTTGGATACAGTGCTGCATTTTCCTGTCGGAGCTTCTTAATTCCGGCACGGACGCTCAGATGGTCATTTTTAATGCAATAGACGTTTCCCGGAAGATTTGTGAACCTGACTCTCCCCTGTTCATCCGATTGGACGATGAACTCTTTTTGGTTACGATACAGCTTGCGCCTGCCGTTTCTGGCAAAAAGCTGGAAAGCTTCGCCAACGACAGGTTTTCCGTCCGCATCAACAACGATGAAATCAAGGTTTATCTCGCGCTTTTTAAGCAAGCCGCCGTGGATAATTCTGTACAAAATATAAAATACAGAAAAAATCGCCATGACGCATCCTAACATAACGGCCGCTTGAATCAGGTTGTTCATCAGGGATGCACCTTCGACTTCACGTGCAATCTTCTTCGTATATGGCACTCGATACCCAGTCACAAGCATTCGATGAGAATTGATCATGTACGGCGTGCACGTCATCAGTGTCGCCAAATCCTTGTCCTTGACCGGAAGAAGCGATTTGACTTTATTTGGCTTGATGACCTTGATGTTGTAAACCTTGTAGGCCATATTCTTTCCATAAACGCTGATTACGAACAAATCGCCCTTCTTGACCTTGTCAAGGTCCGTAAACAGCTTGCGTTCAGGCAGGCCACGATGGGCAGCAATAACTGTTCGCTTTCCTTTTCCGCCGGTCGGAAACGATGACCCTTGCAAAACGGCTGCGCCATAATTGAGCGTGTCGGCCGTCGTCAGATTAAATAACGGTACGTTAACGTTGATTTTCGGAATCACGACCCGACCCAGCAGATGCTTGCGCAACTTCTTGGCATTCATGTTGCCTGTCCCGCGAAACGGGTCTTTGGCAGCTTTTTTAGCAGCACGTTCATTTTCTGCTCTGAGCTTTGCAAGTTCTTTCGCATTTCTTTTGGCATCAAGTTTCTGGGCTTCTTCAATACGTTGATTATCAATAAAATTATTTATCGATTCAACGTAGAAAGGGTATAGCATAATCAACAATCCTGCCAAAAAGGCAATCATCAGCAAAACTTGAATCCAAAAATCATTTTTCGATTTCTTCTTTTTTTCAGCCATTCTTTTTCCTTTTGATACTCAATTGACATTACGTTCAGTTTAACACAAAAAGGGATCGGAAAGTTCATTCCCGACCCCCAAAATTGGTATATGAATAATGAGCTATTTAGTTGTGATGAATAAAATCACGAATTAGATGTTTTCACGACGGTTGCGGCGTACAATCATAGTACCTACAGCACCAGCCATTACAACGACACCTGCAGCGATGAAGAGAACGATACCCATGCCGCCTGTTGATGGAAGGAAGCCGCCCTTCTTCGTGTTGGAAATCTTTTGACCGTCAGCTGCTTGAACCGTCTTGTAGCTGTCCTTTGCAACTGTGAACAAAACAGGATCCTTAAGCAAGTCGTAGCCTGTAGGAGCTTTAACTTCTTTTACAGCATATGATTCGCCGGCTTCAAGCGACTCAGAATACTTCAAACCTGCAAATTCAAATTGACCGTTTTCGCCAGTTGTCTTCGTAGCAACATTTGTGTTGTTCGTATCAAATGTGTAGCCATCTTTTTCATTGCCGTGAGCATACTTGACAACTTGACCGTTCTTAACGATAACAAGTTGGAATTGTGCACCTGCAAGCGTCTTTGATTGGTTAGAACCATCAACCTTGACGAACTTCTTGCCGCCTGTGAAGACTTCTTCTGACTTGACTTCGTGGTGTGCTTCGTTGTCAACCTTGGCAGTAGCCTTGTTAGGAATACCAGTGTCAATCAATGTAAGATCTTCAATGCTGAGATGACCCTTAACAGTTGTCTTGAGCGTCTTGCCGGCAAATGCAGCAAGATTTGCGGCAGGAATCGTGATCGTGAAGCCGTTGTCGGCATTCTTCTTAACAGTATACTTGTTGCTTGCAAGACCTTCGATTTGAATCGTATCAGCATCCATGATCAAGCCCTTGCTTGGGTTATCAGTAATCGTGTAGACTTTCTTGTTAGCAATATTCCAAGGAACAACCGTTTCGATGCTGTAGTTGATCTTTTCGCCGGCAGTGAAGTCGTGGTGTGAACGATTGTCATTCAAAGTCTTCTTGTCGGATTGCTTAACGTTCTTTGGATAGATGTTGATCGACTTTTGAACAGTCTTTCCGTCTGCCCCGTAAATCGGCATTGCCAAAACGAACGGTTCTGCTTTTTGAGTAATGTTTGCAGGAGCATCTGTTTCAGCAAAGAGATATGCCTTGTAGTTTCCGTTTGCGTCTCTCAACGGAAGGTTTGCAAATGATGCAAGACCACCGTTGGCAGTTGTCTGTTTGCCAACAACCGTTGCCGTCTTTTGAAGCGCATCAGCCTTCTTTGCAACTGCGGCACTCGCCGTCTTGGCTGCATCGGCAGGACTTTCATTCTTATCGCCGGTTGCCGTCTTGTATGCATCAGCATATTCGCTTGTTACGTCGTATGCCGTAAATTCAACGCCATCAAGTGCTTCGGCATTGTTCTTGGTCAACCATGCATTGATTTCGTCTTGTGACTTGCTGTTGTCAATCTTGTCAGAAGGCAAAGACTTGTCAAATACGTATTTGTGCAACGTAACGGTTGCCGTTTCCGTTGACGTTTCTGCAGCCTGTGCGGTCTTGACGCCAACGGCACCCTGCAATGCCAATGGCAATGCAAGTAACAATGTTGCTAATGCATTTCTCAATTTCTTATGATTCTTCATTTTTAATGCTCCTCTTTATAATTTCTTCTCCCTACGCTTACTAAAACAACTAAACATATTATTCCTATGCCGAGCAATGCCATAATCGATTTTGCTTCACCAGTTTGCGGCAACATCCCCCATAACCCTTTTTTCCTGACACTGTTCGGTGTCGTTGGCTTGCCTGGAGTATTTGGCTTTCCTGGAGTATTTGTCTTGCCGGAGTTGCTTGGCGGATTCTCAATACTGTAATTATAAATGCGCGGCTTGGCGGCACTGACTGCCCCATCAGACAGTTTTTGATCATAAAGTTCTTCCAAAGCGGTGCCGTTGACTTTAACGCCGTCAGACAGCTTCTTTGGAATATAAACTTCGATCTTGCGTGCTTCATCGGTAATCCTGTATCCTTTGGGTGCCTGAACTTCGCTGAAGTAGTAGGTGCCAGAATCAAGACTCTCACGGTCATACATGACCAAACCTGCCGAGTTGGACGTGAATTTTGCAATTTCATCGTCGCTGAGCGGAGAAGCACTTGCCTTAAAACCGCCATTATTTGTGCAATATAATTTTATTGAACCGTCCAAGCGGTACAAAACAAATTTTGCATCGCTCAACGGTAACTCTCCGCCGGCGTTTTTGCCATATTTGAAGAAATAGGCTGAACGCTGCACGAGCGAAGTTTTACCTTTGATTTGAAACCACATCAGACCTTGATCATCAATTTTGAAGTCATCATTCATCAAAAAGACGAATGGGAGGGTAAACGTTCCGTTGTTCCCTGCATTTTCAATGACTCCGTTCTCATCGGTCTGAACGATCAGGTACGCATCGCACCCGGGAACGATAAAATCGATCGAAGAATTTACCTTGTTTCCGGTCTGTCGACTGAGAGGCTTCAAGCTATGCTTTTCAATGAAGTTCTTCGCATAACTCTGACCTCCGAGCGGGAATTTTGCGGTAAATTCCTTTGGATCATCAGCTTCATTAAACTGATCCGAAATATCATATATTTCGAACGTCGGCGCTCTCAGTTTGGTAACATCCGTTCCTGAAGGAAGATTGAGTCCCAAACTGATATGGATGTGAATATCTTGAGTGATACCCGTTGTCGAATCAGCGGATGCTTGCCCGGATCCTGCGAATACAGCAGTCATAAAGGCAACGATCATGAACAATAATTTTAATACTCTCTTCATGATCACACCCCCTTTGAACTGCGAATCCGTCGCCAGATGAGCACCTCAGTCAGGGCACACGCAACAACGATCAGCAGCGATCCCAATGCTTCAAACAACAATCTGCCCGGTCCGCCTGTTTGAGGAAGCATCCCTCCGACAGGATAATTCAAAACCTGAAGCGTTGTCGGTTTGTTCTTCTTAGGATTCATGGCAATGATGCTTGCGTAAGCAGGATTATTAATCTTGTTGCCATCAGCATCCGTGAGCGTAATCGAAGATTCCTTATCCTTGACGTCGCTCATGTTCTTCTTGCTCAAAATGAAATAGATCGGGGTGTCAAGTTTTGTATAACCTGATTGCGTTCTCGTTTCGACGAGCTTGTACCGACCGGTAAGCAAGCCTTTATAGCTGATTCGTCCGTTAACGCCCGTCGATACGTCTTGAATGTACGGTATCCACTTGCCGTCTGCCAAACGATACAAATCAAAATGAACGTCACGCATGACCTTCTTATCGATGGCATCGCGTTTCAAAATATCGAAGTCGACATTATACCCAGTAATCGTAGCATCACCGGAAGTATGCGTCACTTCCTTATCTTTATCATACTTCGTATAAACAACCCTGTTGTCCAACCCTTCGATTGATGCGGTATTGGCTACGCGATCCTTGCCTGACGTCAAAATCTTTGTCTGATATTTGATTCTGTAAGGCCGACTGACATAGTTGGCCCTTTCGCCAGGATTGTTCTTCTGGTCATCATTGAACGTGATAATCATCTGTTGAGTGACTCTTCCGTCGGAAGTAGTATACGGAACAATTTTCACATTGTATGCCGATTTCGGAAGCGGTTTGCTCGAAAGATTGTCATGCCACTGATCGGATCCTTCGTATCGATATACTTCAACTGAGTCTTCAACAAAAATCTGCTTTCCGTCAAGGGTATCCTTGATGGCACCGTTAGGATAGGTGACATACGCCTTGTTGACGTCAATCGTCCAGTTCACGAGACTGTTGTCGTTTTCATCAACTGCCCCGTCCTTTTCGAGTCTGCTATACCAATGCCAATAGTCATTTGTAACACTGCCTTTTTTGTCATTTCCTTGATACAAGTCAGCATAATCAGTATAGTGATTCTTGTCGCTGTTGTATCCGACCGGTCCAAGTTTTACGCCATACGAAATCTCGTATTGGTGGTTCGTATCAGGCAAATGGATAATCAGAAGCTTTGCAGGCGACGTATGGGTCTTTCCGTCCTGATTGTACGTTGTCGTCGTTTCCCGAATCTCTCGTCTGACTTGACTCGTAACATCCTTGTTGTCAGTCAGGTCTTTAACCTTGATTGTCGATTCGATCAGCGTTTGATCACCGGTAATCGTATCCTTGACCATATAGTTACTCATCGGAAGCTTGTCTGCGTTGACGTAGACCTGCCAATGCAAGAGACCATCCGTTCTGTGGACCCCGGTATTGCTCTTGCTGATCCCGACGTTTTTAGAAATTCCGCCGTCAGCAGGAACGCTGTCGCTCGTTTGCTCATCGCCAAACTGTGCCCAGTTTCCTGATTCTTGAGAAGAATCACGTGTTGTCTGATACTTTACTTCATAAAGCGCAGCCGGTGTTTCGCCCTTGAACGTGATTTTGAAGCCTTTGTATCCGCCTTCGCCTGATCTATTGTCTTCTT
>OBIU01000872.1_pt1 | contig 11806 bp, 8 predicted proteins | sample 1519871 | NCBI WGS metagenome assembly OBIU01 (sample SAMN04209229, study PRJEB22552) | human gut metagenome | biome: gut; material: feces | host: Homo sapiens | place: USA: Oklahoma
CCCGCGTGCCGCCGGGCTCGCGCGCCCTCCGCCCGGCGCGGCCCGCTGCGTCGATCGCCGCCCTCAGATGCTCGAGAGCCGATTCGCTACCGTTCTAGTAGGCGGTTGAGGCGCTCTATCTCCGCTTCCATTTCGTTTACGCGCTTCTGCTCTTCAACGAGGGCGCGCTGCTGCGCTTCGCGATCCTCGCGGACGAGTCGAATGATGTTGCGGATCTGCAATCCGATGAGAATCGAGAAGGGGATGAGCACCAAGACCACATACCCTGCGGGTGATTTGAAGAAATCGAAGACGTATCCCGCCTTGGGAATGACGAACGCAAGCTTTCCCTTCACGCGGCTGGCGAGCGCGGGGTACGCATCGTTGTCTCCTGTAGTCGAGCCATAGGTGATGAAAGCGGCCTCCCCTTCGTATTCGGTCGCTTCGCGGATGCGATGGGTGAAGATCTCGCCGTAAGAGTTCGGGTCGATGGACTCGAAGGAGATGATATCGCCGGGCTGCAGGGCTGCGGTGTCCTCGATCTCGCGCGTCACCACCATGTCGCCAACCTGGAAATCCTGCTGCATGGAGTCGGAAAGGACGACGTAGGGTTTCCATCCAAACAGGCTCGCCTCGTTTTTGCCCGAGGCGATCGTGGTGGCCACGACCACGACGGTGAAGAGGAGGGCTGCGATGAAGATGAGCGTGGTGAGCACGTTGACGCAGCCGTTGAGCACGCGCTTCGCCGTCTGCGGCTTGAATTCGTCGGCGCCTGCGTAATCGGCGGCGACGGCTGGGATGTCTGCGCCCGCCTGCACGGCGCTTGCGAGGAGGGCGCCGGTGGAAGCGGGGTCCCGCATAGCCTGCGGCGCGACCGCCGGCGCGTCTTCACGCGAGGCATGCGGCGCGACCGCCGGCGCGTCTTCACGCGGCGCCGCAAAGCGCTTTCCCGCGGGTCGTTCGGCAGCCTCAGGCACCGGCTGTACGATGCGGTCTGAAAGAGGCTCCGACTCGTTCGCGGGTCGCTTGAAGTGATGTCCCAGTTGGGCCATGGTGATATCTCCTGTTCGATCGCGGGAGCGTCTGAATACGGTCGGCTGCAAGGGGGCACGCTGCCATGACGTGCCGCCTTGCAGCCGCCCCGATATCGCTCGGGGCGGCGCTTTCAAGGCGGTTGAAGGGTTTAGGCGGGATTGACCACGTACCAGGTCTTGCCGCCTTCGTCCTGCTTCGTCACCGCATAGCCCTCGGCGACGTACCTGGTCGGGTCGGTGCTGAACTTGCCCCCCTTGATGGTGATCGTGCCACCGGGGCCATCGCTATCCGGCGTTGCCGCCAGGACGGCCGAGCCTTCGCGGCCGCCGACGAAGGTGCCGCTCTCGATGGTGACGGTGGCGCCGTTATCGGCCCATACGCCGTGGAACTTCCGGGTTGATGCATCCACGTTCACGTTGCGGATCACCACGTCCGCATCGTAGACGTTGATGCCGCCACGGGTCACGTTCAGGTTCTCGAGCAAGGCGGAGGTGGGGGCGCCGTTGCCGATGAACAGGGGGTAGTGGCCGTTGGTCGCCGTAACGTTGCCGTTGCGCAGCGTCACGTTTTCGCCTTGGATGATGCCTTCCATGAAATCGATGGTGAGGGTCTTGCCGGCGAGGTCGAGTACGCCGCCCTTCGGGAGGTTGAGCTCGCCGACCGTGCCCTCGCTGCCGTCATAGGGAACGTGGACGTCGCTGCCCAGGGCGAGGGTGCCGCCGGGCTGCAGCGCCTCAATGCTTTCGAGGAGGCTCTCGGAGGAGACCACGGGCATCGTGGCTCCCGCGTCGTACTGATCGCTGCCGAAACCATCCTTCTCGACGGTATCCTGGGTGGCGAGCACGGTGGCGTCGGCCGTGAAGGACTTGCCCTGGAACTCGTTGCCGGCGCTCTCGTTCATACCGTAGACCAGGATGAACTGCGTGCTGGCGCCCGGTGCCACGGGGAGCTCGAGGCCGTCCCCGAGACTCGCGAGCTCGGCCATGGGGCGCTTCTGGAAAGTGCCCGCCGCCTGGCCGTTTTGCACCATGATGAAGTCGAACCACAGGGCGTCGGCGAGGCCTCCGTCCTGGACGGTGAATTGCAGCTTGATTTTCGCGGACAAGCTACCGTTGTTGGAGACGGCGAGGAGCTTGGCGCTCGACTGGCCGGGCTCCCAGTTGGCCTCGGAGATAACGTGGACGCCCTCGGCTTCGAGGTCCTGGGCGACAGCCGAGAAGCCGAACGGCTTGCCGCCGTTGACGCCCTCGATCTGGAAGTCGCCCTTGCCGGCTTCGACGGGCGCGACGGTCGCGGTGATGCCGAGCGTGCCCGCCTGGATGGCGTTGCCCTTGTTGGTGACGCTGTCGGTGAACCACGCGAACGTGAGCCCCATCAGCAGCGCGATGGACGCGACCGCCATGGCGGCGGAGGCGGCGATCTTGCGCCTGTTGGTCATCCTTTCCATGGGTTTCCTTTCTGTTATACGGCTCCGTGCAGGCGATGCGCGGAGATGCGAGCCGATATACCGCGGCCGAACCGCCGCGGTCACCTCGATGCGATCGTTGCTACCTACCGGGGATCTGTGAAGGGTCGTTCACCGGGATCTCGCTGTTGGCGAGGGGCATCGTCTTGCCTGCGATGGGCGCGTCGTAGCTGGAGTTGCCATAGGAGTTGTACAGGTTGGAGTACGCGGTCCAATAGGCGCCGCCGCTGATCCACATGGAGCCGGAGATGGTGCGCGGGGTGGCGGTGCCGGCTGCAAGATCGTTGGCGGTGTAGGCCACCTCGACGCTGTCGAGGGTCTCGTACTGCCATTTGCTGCTATAAGGCTTGTGAATGTTGCTGGCAACCGTGCAACCCTCGATCACGGTGTTGTCGACGCCCGCCTTGCGCTGGATGAGGCCGGCGAGGCCGCCGAGGTTGTAGGCGCCGGTGAAGGTGTTGCCCGTGGAGGTGCAGTTCCTGAAGGTGACCGACACGCCCGGATCGGCGCCCATGCCCAGCAGCGCGCCGCACTTGCCGAAGCCGTTGATGGTGGAGTTGGTGACGGATACGTTCTCGAAGACCGTGGTGCCGTAGGTGTAGCCGAGTACGACGCCCACGACGTTGCGCTGGAGGCCCGCGGGGTCGGCGACCGCGCCGTCCACATGGAGGTTCTTGATGGTGATGGCGCCCGTGGCGTTGCCGATGAGGCCGATGCCGTAGCCGCCCACGATGCTGCCGGCGGGCGCGGTCGGGCTGGCGGCGTTGAGGCCGTAGATGGTGTGGCCGCCGCCATCGAGGGTGAGCCCGCTTACGCCGCTCTTGCCGAGGTCGATGGACTTCCAGCTCTTGCCGCCCAGGTTCACGTCGTCTTCGAGCGTGATGGTCTTGTTGCTCAGCTTGCCCTTCATAGCACCGCTGTTGATTTCGCTTGCGAGCCAGGCGAGGTCGGAGGCGGTGGACACGCCGTAGTTGCCCTGGGCGTCGGGCTCCACGGGGGTCTGCGTCTTACCGTCCCACGGCAGTGGGACGTTGGCGTCGTACTGGTCGCTGCCGAAGCCGTCGACCTCGTGCGGGGTCTGCGTCGCCGCGACGGCGATGGTGAAGGAGATCCCGCAGCCCTGGTACTCGTTACCAGCGCTTTCACGCATCTTGACGACGAGCGCGAACTCCTGGACGGAGCCCTCTTCACCGGCTGCGGGGAGGACGCCGTCCTCTGCCAGCAGGGTGGAGCCGTCGGCGAGCTGCGCCACGGTGCCGATGATGTTGTCGGCGGTCAGGTCGCCGGCGGTCACGTCGTCAACCGCCTTGGCGACACGGTAGACATCGAGCGCCTCGGCGATGGGGGCCTTGCCTTCGGGGGTGGTTTCCTTCACGTCCTGGACGCGGAAGCCGTACTTCAGCCACAGCGATCCCGTGTTCTCGAGCTTGACGGCGGCTTTCTGCGAGAAGCCGGGCTCCCACAGATCATTCGAGCTGAAGAGCGGTTCGGTCGCCCCGTCGTTCAGCTCGATGCTCAGGGTGCCCGCCTGGATGGCGTTGCCCTTGTTGGTGACGCTGTCGGTGAACCACGCGAACGTGAGCCCCATCAGCAGCGCGATGGACGCGACCGCCATGGCGGCGGAGGCGGCGATCTTGCGCCTGTTCTTGTTGTTCGTTGTCTTCATCTCCCAATCCTTTCTCTTCCGTGCGCAAGGGCCCGCCCGTGTCGCAGCGGAGCTTCCCTTACCGTCCGCGGACGCGTGTCCACGGCTGTCGCCGGGCGATCGATGAGGGGAAATCGCCCAGCGACAGCCGCCCCGGGCGAACCCGGGACGACCGAGATGCGCTAGAGGCCGTTGACCGTGCCCTTTCCAGCGACCTTCGCTTCGACTGCGGCGCCGCTCGCGTCCTGGAAGGCGCAGTCCTCGATCGCGACGGTGTCGCTGGCGAACGCGGTGTAGATGTGCATGCCGTCGTTCATCGTTTGGAACGTGCAGCCCTCGACGGTAGCGCGGCTGTTGTACTCCAGGTACAGGCAATGCTGCGAAGACCTGTTCGACGAGATGAACGTGCAGTTGCGGAACGTGGCGCTGGAGTTTCCGATCACCTGGATCCCTCCGATGAAGGTGACGTTCTCGAAGATGGCGTTCTGGGCGCCCGAGGTCACGAACACCGGGTAGGCGCTCCTATCGCGGTCGAGCACCGCGATGGTGCCGCTGCGCACCGTGATGTTGTTCGCTGCGATGCCGAGCGGGTCGGAGCTGCGGTCCACGGTGAGCACGCGGCCGTTGAGGTCGATGGCGGCATCGGCGCGTGCGATATAGGTGTCGTAGACGTCGTCCTCGTGGGTTCCGGTCCGCTTGATGGTCAGGTCGTCGCCCAGCTTGATCGTGCATCCGGGCTCTACGGAGCCCAGGGCGCCCTTGAATTCACTCTCGGTGCGCGCCGTGGTGATACCGGGATACTCGGCTCGTTCGTCGTACGCGCTGCTGCCGAAGCCGTCGGTCTCGTGCGATGCCTGGGTCGCGACGAGTTCGAGGTCGAACGTCACGCGTGCGTCCTGGTACTCGTTGCCATGGCTCGCGGGCATGAGGATCTTCAGCTGGCCGATGAGGCTCGCGGCCTGTTCGCCCGGCACGATGGTGCCGGTTGCAAGGGGCGCGGGGTTCGCGGCGATCTCGCCGAGCGTTCCCAGCAGCACGTCGTCCAGGTAGACCTCGAGCGCGCGATCGATGTCCTTGCTCGCTTGCACGCTGGCGAAGCGCAGCTCGTACTTCGTGGCGAGGGAGCCCTTGTTGAGGACGCGCAGGTTCACCGCGGCGCTCTTGCCGGGTTCGAACGCGAGGTCCTGGAACACGGGGGTCGTCTCGGTGACGTCGGTCCAGGCCTCGGCTCCGCCGTCGTTCACGGGGTCTTGCTGGAGCGCGACGCTCAGGCTGCCCGCGGTGATGGCGTTGCCGGTATTGGCGACCGAGTCGGTAAACCAGGCGAACGTGAGCCCTGCCATGAGCGCGCACGAGGCGGTGAGCATGACGGCGCTCGCCGCGATCTTCTTCTTGTTGGTGGCGTATGGCATTGCATTCCTTTCTTCGGGTATGGCGCGGCGGATGATGGACTATCGCGGCGCATCGGAACTGTTCGATGCGCCGCGATGCGCCGCCCCGGCTTTGGGTGCCGGGGCGGCCGGGCGAGGGTTCGCGCCGTTGCGGGTTCGCGAATCCGCAGGCTCGTAGGCGGTAGCGGGCGCTAGGCCTTGTTCACCCACGATTTCGCATCGGTGTCGTAGACCTTTTCCACGCCGTCGTAGAAGAACGAGCAGCCTTCACCGATCACGATACGGCCTTTCGCGCCGGGCGTCCCGAAGGTGCCCACGGGCACGCCGCGGCTAGCCTGGTAGCGCTTGGCCACCTTGATGGTGGTGTCGTTGAAGGTTCCCACCATCTCGTTGGGACCGGAGGTGAGGGCGAGGTTCACACCATCGACGTTGCCGGTGCTCGCGTTCGCGATATCAATCGTGCAGCCGTTGAAGGTCGCGCTGCCGTGCGCGGTCATATCGGTGTACACGGCGGCATCGCGGCCGAATGCGCCGGTGAACGTGCAGTTGTTGAAGATAGCATCGATGCGCTCGCCGCCCGAGGGGGAGTCGAGCACGACCTTGGAATCGAAAGTGCAGTTGTTGAAGGTGAGCTTGATGGGTCCGGTGGAATAGCAGGTGAACGCCTCGGCATAGATGTCGTCGGCATGGCCGCTGAACGAGCAGTCCTCGAACGTGACGGCGCTGGTGCCCTCGACGCGCACTGCACCCTGGGCGCCGCGATCATCGATGGTGGAGGTGAAATGCGCCTTCTTCACGGTGACGTTCACGGGGTCGCCGCCGATCTCGCCGATGGTGAAGTAGCCGCCCGGCTTGTCGACGCGTGTGACGCTGCTGCCGTTGAAATCGATCACCTTGTCGCTGGTTACCTGGTAGTCACTGTTGTCCCGCGAGATCTCGATGTCGCCGGAGATCGAGACGTTGGGGGCGTCGTTCGTGATGGCGTCCTTGATCTCCTCGTCGTTCATGGGGAAAGGTGCGTTCATGTCGTAATCGGGTCTGCCGAAGCCGTCGACCTCGATGGCGGCCTGCGTCGCCTTCACCGTGACGTCGAAGGAGATGCCGCAGCCCTGGTACTCGTTGCCGGCGCTCTCGCGCATCTTCACCACGAGGTTGAAGGTCTTGGATGCGTGGGCGTCGGTGCCGGTATAGCTCTTGGGGCACAGCACACCCGCTTCGCCTACCTGCTCTCCGGCGGCGAGGTTGGCGACGGTGCCGATGAGCTCGGCGTCGTTCAGATTGGCCGCATCCGGGTCGACAACGTAGACGTCGAGGACCTCGGCGAGGTCGGCGTCGCCGGTGGTGAGCAGGTTGTCGATCTGGAACTTGTACTTCAGCCACAGCGAACCCTCGTTGGAAAGGGTGGCCGTCGCCTTCTCGGAATAGCCGGGCTCCCACAGCCCGTCGCTTTTCAAGATGGCGCCGCCGTCGCCCTTGCCGGCAAGCTCGATGTCGAGCGTGCCCGCCTGGATGGCGTTGCCCGTGTTGGTGACGCTGTCGGTGAACCACGCGAACGTGAGGCCCATCAGCAGCGCTGCCGATGCCGCCGTCATGGCGATCGACGCGGCGATCTTGCGCTTGTTGGTCGTTCCCTTCATGTTCCTTCCTTCCTCTTTCGTGCCCGCCTGCCGTGAGGCTTTGTACGTCGAATGGGGTGGGGCGCTCGGGCGCCTATGCGGACAGGTCCGGGCTACCGGCGTGCTCGGGTGCGTCGGCGGGAGCCTGCTGGTCGGACTCGGATACGGCTTGCGGCGCCGGCTCGGGTTCGGACTGCGGCGCCGGCTCGGGTTCGGACTGCGGCGCCGGCTCGGGTTCGGCCTGCGGCGTCGCCGCCGGCTCGGCCTGCGATGCCGGGCCGGCGGTCATGGTGATCGAATTACCGCTGTTCACGAATGTGGTGGAAAGCCATGCATAGGTTGCTCCCGCAGCGAGCGTGAGCGAGCAGGCAAGGGCGATGCCGATGGCCGCGGCGAGCGCGGGCGAGCAGTTGCGTTCGGGGGTGCGCGGTGCGCGATTGCGAGGAGCGTACATTAGAATTCCCTCCCCGAGTTGTTCCTAACTTGGACCGCGTCGAGCGCGACATCGAAGGTGACGTCGGTTCCCTGGTACTCGTTGCCGGAGCCCTCGGACATCTTGACCTGCATGGTCAGCGTGTCGGTGGCTCCTGGGGCAAGCGGTGTGGGCGACTGGCAGAGGTCGCCGCGCTCCAGGTCTATGGCGCTGCCGCTATAGAGCGTGGCGCCGTCCGCCGGGCGTACGATGGTGACGTGCAGGGCGGGCGCGAGCGTGCCCTGCAGGTTTGCGATATGCAGGCGGTAGTAGCATTCGGCCGAGCCCACGTTGCTTACGGTGAAATCCTCTACGACGGTGCGGCCGGGCTCCAGGTGAACGCCTTCGTCGGGCAGAATCGGCTGGCCTTCGTTGAGGTCGACCGCGATGCTGCCCATTTCGAAACGGTTGTTGGGGATGGTGGCGTGAGCCCAGAAGAGCGCCCAGGCGGTACCCAGGACCAGCAGCAAAAACACGATCGACAGTATGGCGGCGATCATGCGCTTGCGTTCTTTTATATAAGCGGCGAGCCGGCCGAGGCCCTCGCGTGCCAAGCATTCGTTATCGCGCACGGCGGGCGCGGCGGCGCGGGCGAAGGGCAGCGGGAGCGTCCGCACGCCATCGTCTGATTCGGTTGCTGCTGTGCGCATGCACACCACGGCGCATGCACAGAAGAGCGCGATCAGGCCGATCATCAGCATGTCGCCCGTGGCGGGGAGGTTGTCCAAGATGCCGCCGCCGGGCTTGCCGGGCTGCGGCGGCTGGGGAGCGAGCCCGTCCTCGTAGGCAACCGCCCAGTCGAGCGTGAGCCCGCAGCGGGCGTTTTGATACTCGTTCGTCATGGATGAGGGCGCGCTCACCTCGATGGCCCATGAGATCTGCGAGCGCCCTTCCGCCGTGCGTGCGAGCGGGATAGAGAGCTCGGTGCCGTTGGCGAGCTCGGCAACGGACCCGTCATATAGGATGGAGCCGGTGGCGCGATCGGTGATGCGCGCCTGCAGCGCCTCGGACAGCCGCTGCGTTTCCTCATCGAGCACGGCGGTGAATATCACGTTCGCGTCGTCGGTATGTGAGACATCGATGACGGCGTCCATCGACTCGGTGTCTCCCGGCAGCATGCCCGAAACGTCGAACGCCTTGTTGGCCTGAGGATGAGATGCACTCAGCTCGATGTTCGCCATCGGTGCCGCAAAGCCGGTAGCGGGCAGAGCCGTTGCGAGAGCACATACGATGGCGAGCACCAGCATGACGAGGGCCTCGGGTGCGAGGGGATTGTGAAGCCGGGGCAGCGAATGGCGCTTCATGCCTATGATCACGGTCCTTGGACGCGCTTGTTAACATTTGCAACAGTATATGCGCGCTCGAGGTTTTCATTAGCTAGGGCGCCGTAAGTGATGCGCTTTGTCTTGCTAAAGGTAGTCGCGCGCCGTCGTTTGACGCCGCCGTGCGGCAGCGTGCTGCGAGGCCGCCGCGCGGCGGCGCTGCGAAGCGGGATGCGCGGGGTCGGCTTCGGCATGCGAAGGGCACGGGAGATCCGGCCTGGCCGCGCGGCGACCCGGCGGGCATCTCGTGAAATTGAACCGAGTAATTAAATTGAACTTTCTATCGAATATCTAGCAAGGAAATTGAACTCGTTGTAAGATTCTTGCAAGTTCAAATTGAACTTATGCCCGATGTGCCGCATATCCGGCTGACCGCCGGGGGTATGCGGAATAAACGTGGACCTAGGGAGGTAGATATGGCAGCATCGGATTTCTCTTGCCGCCTTTCGACCGCGATGCAGCAGCGGGGCCTGAAGCAATCCGACCTCGTGCGCCTGTCGAGCGATTACGGAGGGCGCCTGGGGAAAAGCCAGGTGAGCCAGTACGTGAGCGGTAAGACCATGCCGAGGCCGGACGTCATCCGCCTGCTTTCCGCCATGCTCGCCGTCGACGAGGCCTGGCTGGCGGGAGGCGACGCCCCTGCCGCCTCTTCGCGCGTCCAAGCGCCCGCCGACGGCCCCGCTTCGTCCGCAACACCTTCTACCTCGCATTCCATCGCCAATCAAGGGAGTACCACCATGCGCGAGTTCAAGAAATCCTCCAAGCTCGACAACGTTCTGTACGACGTCCGCGGCCCCGTGGTGGACGAGGCGAGCCGCATGGAGGCCGAGGGGAAGCGCATCCTCAAGCTCAACATCGGCAATCCGGCGCCGTTCGGTTTCCGCACGCCCGACGAGGTCATCGCCGACATGCGCATGCAGCTGCCCGATTGCGAGGGCTACTCCGATTCCAAGGGCCTGTTCTCGGCGCGCAAGGCGATCATGCAGTACGCGCAGCTCAAGCACATCCCCAACGTGGATATGGACAGCATCTACACCGGCAACGGCGTGTCGGAGCTCATCAACCTGTGCATGCAGGCGCTGCTCGATACCGGCGACGAGATCTTGATCCCCAGCCCCGATTATCCGCTGTGGACCGCGTGCGCCACGCTGTCCGGCGGCACGCCCGTGCATTACGTGTGCGACGAGGAGGCCGAGTGGTATCCCGACCTGGCCGACATGGAGAGCAAGGTGACCTCGCGCACCAAGGCCATCGTCATCATCAACCCCAACAACCCCACCGGCGCGCTGTATCCGCGCGAGGTGCTCGAGGGCATCGTCGAGATCGCGCGCAAGCACCAGCTCATGATCTTCTCCGATGAGATCTACGACCGCCTGGTGATGGATGGGGAGGAGCACGTCTCGATCGCCTCGCTCGCGCCCGACCTGTTCTGCATCACGTTCTCGGGCCTGTCGAAGTCTCATATGATCGCGGGCTACCGCATCGGCTGGATGATCCTGTCGGGCAACAAGCGCTGCGCGAAGGACTTCATCATGGGCATCAACATGCTGTCCAACATGCGCCTGTGCTCTAACGTTCCGGCGCAGTCGATCGTGCAGACGGCGCTGGGCGGGCACCAGAGCGCGGAGGGCTACGTGGTGCCGGGCGGTCGCATCTACGATCAGCGCGAGTACGTGTACAAGGCGCTCAACGACATCCCGGGCATCACGGCGGTGAAGCCCAAGGCGGCGTTCTACATCTTCCCCAAGATCGACGTGAAGAAGTTCAATATCACGAACGACGAGCAGTTCGCGCTTGACCTGCTGCACGAGAAGCGCGTGCTCATCGTTCCGGGCAAGGGCTTCAACTGGGGCCAGCCCGACCACTTCCGCGTGGTCTACCTGCCGCGCATGGACGTGCTGCAGGAGTGCATGGAGGACCTGGCCGACTTCATGGCGCATTACCGCCAGGCGTAACCGACGCGTATCGCGGCTTTCCTGTGGAGTCACAGGTTGTCCACGTATCCGGGCGCGCGGACACCTACACTGAGTGACCGGCCGAGAGGCCTGGCTGGCACGGTGAGGAGAATACCGTGCTCGTTTGAGATGCGGCGCAAGAGATGGGCCGCCCAACACGCGCGGAAGCGCAGGAGGATTCAATGTCTGAGATCAACGAGACGAATGAGACCATGGAAGAGACCGTAGTAGAGACCGCTGCCGAGGCAGTGGAGGAGATCGTCGAGGAGCAGGTTGCTCTCGAGGAGACCGTTGTAGAGAACGATGCCGAGGAGGCTGTCGAGGCTGAGGACGAGGCCGAGGACGACGCCCCCAGCACCGATGACGAACTGTTTGACAAGACTAACCGCGCTGCGCGCCTGCTGCGCGCCCGTCGTGCCGTGATGGCTCGCGAGGCCGAGGCCCGCGCCGCCCGCATGGAGGACCTGAAGCGCGCTCTCAAGCTCCTGGAGCTCAAGCCCAAGATGGAGCAGAAGGAGATGGCGGACCTGCTGGGCATGCGTCTGCGCGAGCTCGACTCGCTGCTGGCCGAGGCCGAGGCGTCCGACATCGTCGCCCGCGTCGAGCCGGCTGACGAGCCCGATATGCGCAAGGTCGTCGTGTACACCAGCGACGACGCCGTGACTCGCGTGGGCGTTCTCGCCAAGAAGCAGGACAAGCTCGTTCCCAGCCTCACCGACGAGGAGACCGAGCAGCTTTTCGCTCTGCTCAGCAAGGTCATCGACCCGCTTGCTGCTATGGGCCTCGATAACGATGACGACCGTGGCGGCCGTGGCGGCTTCGGTGGCCGCGGCGGCGACCGTGGCGGCCGTGGCGGCTTCGATCGCGGTGGCGACCGCGGCGGTCGCGGCGGCTTCGACCGTGGCGGCCGCGGCGGCGACCGTGGC